>Ga0066256_1002811_pt1 | contig 18210 bp, 7 predicted proteins | sample ThiBio_1000_biof_FD_87107 | JGI IMG/M metagenome (GOLD analysis project Ga0066256, IMG submission 87107) | Wastewater bioreactor microbial communities from Cape Town, South Africa - Thiocy_expt_1000_biof (version 2) | ecosystem: Engineered > Bioreactor > Thiocyanate-remediating >...
GCGCACAGTGTCTGGCCCGCGCCGGAGCCTAGCCGCACTCCGCGATGGCTCGCCATCGCCTCGTCTGCCGCAACGCTCTCCCACATGGTGCGCCCCGGCCCCGCCGCCCCTGCCGGCCCCGCCGCCGGCGTCTCCATGGTGCTGTTGCGGCTACCACTGCTACTGCTGTTGTGAGCACTGGCTGAGAGCCACAGCTTCAACCACAGATACGGCCACAGCAGCAGCAGCACTGCACCAGTACCAGTAGCAGGTGCAGCTGCGTTACGAGATACGGCTGTGGTGGTAGAGTGACGAGATTGAGGTGATGAAATTTACGCAGGAGCGAATCCCAGCGTATAGTAACGCCACAACCACTCACACCGCCACAAAACACTTGGTGAACCCAACCCCTAACTCGCGTCCGTACTCGCGTCAATGTCATAATTACATGCCGCCTTCACATCGGCCTATCCCCCCATCGTGGCCAACACTTGAAAGTCTCTTCTCTCCTACTGTCTCTTCGCTTCTCTCTCTCTCTCTCCTCCTCTCTCTCTCCTCCTCTCCTCCTCTCCTCTCTCCCTCTGCTCCTAGTCAAGGGGGGTAGTAGGTCGGTGATGAGCAGGGTGAGTGCAACGACGTGGCGGCGGCGTGGCGACGTGCAGATTGTGGCAGTGGCACCGATGTGGTCTACTGGCGTGTGTGGCGCGTCTGTTTTTGCTGATTGACACGGGGAGTCCACCTACCTGACACCGTGAATTGGGGGCAGAAGGGGAGTAGAGGAGGCGAGGAGGAGAGACAAGGAGCTGCAACAGCAAGAGCAGCAGGAGCACAGCGTCGTAATAGACCCAGTGGCGTACCAGCAGTGTATACGTCGTTGAGGCTACTACACCTAGCAGCGGAGGAGGAAGATGCATCGCGCAGTGGCAGCAGTGGTGGCGACGGGGCGGGCGGCAGGCGGGGTGGCGAGCGCACGCGCGTGGTGCGCGCGCGCTGGCCTGTCGACATCAAGCGCGGCGGCGTCCACGGTGACGGTGGGCACGCCGGCCGGCGGCCCCAAGCTGTCCACCGGCATCGTGGGCCTGGATGTGGTGCCCAACGCCAAGGAGGTGCTGATCAAGCTGTATGAGAAGACGCTGAACGACCTGAACATCATCCCCGCCGGCGTGCCGTACCGCACCGAGGTGGAGAAGTTCACGGCGTACCGGCTGGCGGCGGTGCGCGCGCACGACGACGTGGCGGCCATTGAGGCGGCCATCGGCGCGGGGCAGGTGGAGGAGCTGATTGAGGAGGCGAAGGGCGAGCTCATCCTCATCCCAGAGTACGCCGCCTGGAAGGCGTGGGAGCGCAAGCGCCCCACGCCCGACGACGACGACTATGCCGACTTTTATGATGAGCTGGAGGTGGTGGACCCCGAGTCCGTGGGTACGTGGCTGCTGGCATGTTGTTGGCGGCGTGGTGTTGTTGCGCTGACGTTGTTGCGGGTGGCGGTGTTGTTGTTGTGATGGCAGCTGTTGTTTTGGCGGTGGCCTTACGTCGTCATGATGCTCGGTGCTCTCATAATCCCCCACCCCCCCCCAGGTCATTCCTCCCACGCAGGGTACCAGGGCCTGAAGGGCGCCGCCGAGCGCAAGGGCGCCGAGGTGGACGCCTCGCGCAAGCGGGCGGCTGCCAATGCCGCCGCTGCCGCCGCCGCTGCTGCTGCCAAGGCCGCCGCGGCAGCGGCAGCTGCACCTGCAGCCGCGGGCGCTGCAAAGCCATAAGCCGTCGCTGCTGCTTTGCACTTGGCTTTTCAGTGGGGATGCGCCCGCGACCCTGCGGGTGTTGTGGCGTGATGATGATGTGTCAGGTGGCGCTGCCACGGCGGCGTGTCTTTGAGTTCATATTCATTACACAAGTATTACCAGGAACCATGGCCCATACAGCCATGATGGCGTGCATCCCTTGGTTTGGTGCAGGGGGATAACGACCGGCGGGACCACAGCAGTCACAGCCGCAGCAGCTTGCAGCTTGCGTTGATGAGCCAGACCCCCTAGTAGTGCAAGGCAAGAGAGAGAGGGAGCAGAGGAGAGGAGAGAGACTCGGAGTCGCCCACACCACGAATGGCCTCGCACCGGGATGGCTGTCATTGTCACCGATAATCACGCGCACACGCCGCGGGCGACGCTGTAATTTTAAGCACGCTTCCCACTACAGCGTGCCGTCCCCCCCACCATGGAGTTTGACGACGCCATTCGCCTGCTGCTTTCAGTCGGCGCGGCGCTCGGCGGCGGCGTACCAGACGCCGGTGGTGCAGGGAGCACAGGTGGGGCTGGTAGTGCTGGTGGTAGTACTGGTGGTGCTGGTAGCACGGCTGGTACTGGTAGTACGGGTGGTGCTGGTGCTGGGGCTACTGGTAAGGGTACTGCTTCTACTGGTACTGGTAAAGGTGCCACAACTGCTGCTAAAGGTGCCGCCGCCGCTGCAGCCGCCAAGGGCGGCGAGGAGGGGGAGGAGGGCGAGGGTGAGGGCACGCGCGTGAGTAGCAGCAGCAGCGGCGGCAGCGGCGGTGTAGCAGTTGCAGTGGCCAGTGTGAATGCCGTGCTCACCGCAGCAGCGGTGGCAGCGGCAGCAGCCGCGCCACCACCAGCAGCAGCAGCACCGACACCCAAGCGTGGACGGAAGGCCGAGCCAGCCGCGGCCGCTCCCACACCCACAATGGGACCCGATACGCTGGCGGAGCTGCTGGCAGCGGTGCCCAGTCTGGCGTTGGAGCCGTGGGCTGCCATTGGCGCGGCGCTGGAGGGCGGCGTGTGGACGGCAAAGCAGCGGAAGCGGGTGGCCACGGAGGTAGCAGCGACGCTGGTGGCGGCGGGTGCAGCGGTGCGACACCCAGGCTTGGCAGCCCTGCCGCACGTGGTGTCCCACTTGGCCGCGTTTTGGTGGATGGCGGCGGCGTTGGTGCGGCGCATGGCGCCAGGTGCCGCTAGTGACGCTGGGACGACGGCAGCAGCATCAGCTGCAGTAGTGGGGGAGGGCGAGGACGGCGGTGATGAGGATGGCGGCCGCGCTGGCACCGGCAGCGGCCGCATCTTGACGCGGTTGGAGGATGTGGTGCCGCTGGTGACTATTATTGCCGCCGCACTGACCGCCGCGCCGTCGTCGAATGCCGTCGCGCTGCGGCGTGCCGGCGGCGGGGAGGAGGAGGGTGACGACGCGGCATGCCCCGTGGCTGCCGCACTGGAGCCGGCGCTGGCGGCACTGGCGGCACACACGGCGTCCCCCACGCACGCGCGTCGCGCTGCCACGCTGTTTGCGGCGCCCGCGCCGCCCTCTACCGGCGCGCATGCCTCGCCGCTTGTGACCCTGCTGGCGGCGCGCGACGTTCTGGCTGCGCGCGCCACGCGGGGTGGAGCAGCAGCAGCGCAGGCGGTGCGCCTGCTGTCTGTCCTGCAAGACACGCTGGCAGGCGTGTTGTTCTCCGCTGACGCCGCCGGCGGCTTTGCCACCGCCTTCAAGACCAGTTTTGCGCTGGCGCAGGGCGCCGCGGTGGCCGCCGCGCGTGCCGCCGCGCCACCGCCATCGTCAACGTCAGCCAAGCGCCCGCGCACAGATGGCGCCTCTACTGCCACCGGCGGTGCTGGCGCCGCCGCCAGTTCAACGACTACGGCGGTGCAGGTGGTGCTGCCGTCCGTGGTCAGCGGCGAGCAGCGCCTGTTTGTTGCGCTGGCTGCCGGCGTGGCAGCACCTGGCAGCCGCGCTGCGGTGCTGCGCGCCCTGCCGCTCCTGTTCCAACTATATCTGCGGCACGCGTCGGGTACCGGCAGCAGCGAGGAGGCGGTGCTGGCGGCCGCGGCACCAGCAGACAAGAAGCGGAAGGGCGGCGTCAAGGGCGGCGGCGGTGGTGACAAGGGGAAGGGCGGCGGCGACGGCGAGCGGCTGGCGGCAGACCCTGTGGCGGAGCGCGCCTTTGCGCTGCTGGCCAAGCTGCCGCGGTACGCCTTCTTCCTGGAGCTGATGGCGCTGGTGCTGGCGTTTGACGGCGCGCAGGATGACGGCACGGTGGCCCTGGAGGTGTCCGGCACCACGCCCGCCCTGCCTTGCTGCACCCGTGTGGCGTCGGACGCCGCTGACCGCCTGCGCGCGATGGCGGCGTTGCTGGCGGCGTTGCACGGCAGCGGGGTGTACGACGCGTACCACGACAACGGCGCCGCGCCGCACGTGCAGACGTCTGCCTTGCGTGTGTGCGCCGCTTGGGTTGCCTGCCAGCTGGCGGGCGCGGCTGCTGGTAGCGACGGCGGCGCGCTGGCAGCTGGCGCCGCGGGCTGCCTCGCAGCCCTCCTGCAGCTGAACACCGCGCTGGGCACGCCGCACCTGGTGGCGGCGCTGGCGCACACCAGCCGCATTGCGGCGGCGGCACCCGCGTCGGACGACGGTCGCGACGCCCTGGTGGCACTGCTGACGACGGCGCACGCCACCATGGCGCGGCACCGGCAGGTGGCGGCACTGGTAGCATCCCTGCGTGACGCGACGACGGCGGCAGGCGCTGCGGCGGCGCCGCTGTATGCCGCCATGGCGGCGGCCCCCGTAGCTGCGGCAGCGGGGCATGGGTTGGCACGCCTGCCGGTGGGGCAGGTGGCGGAGGTGGGTGCGGCGCTGTTGCAGGCTACCGCGGCGCATGTGACGCCGCTGGCGGCAGCGGTGGCGGCAGCAGCTGCCGCAGCGCAGCCCAAGAAGGGCTCCCTGCCGCTGAACGTGCTGGCCACCGCCGGCAGCGATGCCGCCGGCGCAGCCGCTTTTGCCACCCTGCTGGCAGAGTATCTGCGCCAAGCAGCCATTGCACCAACCAACGCACCGCGGTGGGCAGCGTTCCTGGCAACCACCGCCTCCACCCTGCTGTCCCCCCTGCGCGCCATCTTGCACGTCACGCTCACCGCCGCCACCTCCCCCGCCCTCACCATTGCACCGCCTGCACGCGCCTCCCTCCTGGCGCTCGTGCGCGCCCTCTGTGTGCTGGCTGCCGCCGCCACCGACGCGCACGTCGTGGTGGCGGCTGCCACCGCGGCTGCCGCGCCGACCGGCACGGCGGCTACTTCGGTTGCTGACGCCAGCGCCGGCGACGCCTGCCTGGATGTGTGCTGGCCGGTGGTCGTGGCGGCGGCCGGGGATGCTGCGGCGCCGCGCATTGCCTCCGGCTCCACCCTCGCTGGCATTGCCGGCGCGCTAGGTGGCGCCGGGGCGGCGGCAGCAGCGAGCATGACTACCGCAAGTGCGGTCCCCACGGCGCCGGCGGTGTGGAGCATGGTGGATGCCTTTGCCGCCATGGCAGCGGTGGCGGCCAAGGGCGAGTCGGCGGGTGAGGACGCGACTGCCGCCCTGGGCGCTGCATGTGGCTTGGCAGCGGCACACCTGCGGCTGTGGGAGGTGGAGGGTTGCCGGACTGGCGCCCCGCGCCGGCTGCCTGCCGCGCGTGCCGCCCTTGCTGACGCGCTGCTGGCACCCACCGCGGCGCCTGCCTGCTGCCCCGCCGCCCTCCCAGAGGCACTGCGGGTGGGCACCCCCGCGGCGTTGGCGCAGTTTGCAGCTGCCGCCGTCGCCGCGCCCGCCACCCTACTGCATCCGCTGCTGGCCGATGCCGCGACGGTGGAGTGCACGGGGCTGGCGCCATTCCTGGTACGCGCTGCCACCGACGCCGTGACGGTGGCGCTGTCTGCCGCGCGCGCCGCCGTGCCGCCGCTGGTAGCCGCAGCTGCCGCCGTGGCAGCGGGCGGGCCAAGTGCAGCTGCGGCGTGGCGGCGTGCCCTCAGCCCGCTGCCCGCGTGCACGCCGCTGGCGCACGCCACGGCGGCGGACGCCCTGCTGGCGTCGTCGCTTGCCTCTGCAGCTCACTTGCCGATTGCCCTCCTGGCGGCCCCCGCTGCCCGTATTGCCACGCCGGCGCTGTTCCGTGCCGCCATGCTGGCAGCGGTGGCAACCGCGGCACCCGGCGCGGGCCACCTGCTGACGCACTTGGCTGCCGGCGATGCGTGCAGCGTGGAGGACGTGTCGGCTAGCCTACCTGCGCTGCAGACGGTGGCGCGCAGCCACCCCGTCCTGCTGCCTGCCTTGGCGTCCTGCCTGGCTGCTGCAGTGCGCGCTGCGGCGGCCACTGGCGATGAAGCCAAGGTGGCAGCTGTGCTGGCGGCAGTGACGCCGGCAGGCACGCCAGATGAAGCTGCGGTGCTGCTGCACGGCGCATCTCAGCCGTACGTGGACGCGGCGGCGGCGGCAAGCGGCGTGGTGCCGCCGGTGGCGCCGCTGCTGGCCACTGCGGCAGCCGCGCTGCCGCTGGCTGCCGCGGAGCCGCCGCGTTCATCGCGGCCCTCTGATGCTGCGCGCGTTGCCGCTGCACGCCTGCGCCTGGCGCTGGTGGCGCAGTGCGGCGCTGGTAGCAACAAGAAGGTGCGGAAGGGCGTGGTCAAGGCACGTGAGGAGGCGGAGGCGGCACTGGGGGCGGCACAGGCTGCCGCCGTGGATGCCGGCATTGGTGCAGAGGAGGCGCGGGGTATTCTCGATGCGGTGGCGGACGTGTATGCCGTGGCGCAGCAGGCGGCGGCGGTGGACGAGGACCTACCGCGACTGCGCGGTCAGTACACGGGCGCAACACAAGCGCTGCTGCTGCTGGGCGCGCCATTTGTGTCTGTCCCCGCGGTGTCGTCCGGCGAGCGGCAGCCGCTGCTGCAGCACATCCCCCCGCCCGCCGCGCCGGGGGTGGGGGGCGACCGGGGCTGCGCCCCCCCCACCCCCCCCCCTGCCATACCGGCAGCGGGTGCGCGGCGGGGTGGAAACCGCCAGCAGCGCTGGCAGCACGCAACGGCGCGCTGCCGTTGCAGCCGCCGCCACCGCCGCCACCACCGATGTTGATGCTGACGCCGACGCCGACGGCGACGATGCGGCGTCAGCGCCCGGTGCCGATGCCATACTGGGTGAGGCGGTGGCGGTTATGCGCCCTGCCGTGCTCACCTTTGTGCGCACCGCGCTGCCCACCCTGCTGGCAACCATCCGTGCGCACGTGGACGAGCCGACGGTGGCGGCGGCGCTGCTGTGCCTGCGTGAGGTGGCTGCCTGCCCCTCCCTCCTGCCGCTGCGCGGCGACGAGCTCATGCTGATTGTGCAGTGCCTCGAGCTGGCCACCGGCGCCGCCACCACTGGCGTGCCTGCTGACCGCGCCCGGGCTGCGCGGCGTGCGGACGCCCCCGCCACCGCCCCGACTGCCATCCATGTGCCAGCGCTGGATGTGGGGGCGCCCGCCCACCCGGCAACCGTCATTGTTGGCGCGCTGCCACCGCGCGCCGCCGCTGCTGCTGCGTCTGCTGCCGTCACCGTCGCTGGCGTGCCACTACTGGGTGACGCCGCCGTCTGCGAGGCTGCCTCCTGGCTGGTGGCGGCGCTCCTCAAGTTCCGCCGCGATGGCGCCCTGCTGGCCATGCCTGCGCTGGCGGGCGTGCTGCAGGCGTGCTTTGGTGCAGTGGTGCGCAGCGGCGCGGACCGCCGCGCCACCGCGGCGCTTGTGCGCGCCTGCGAGTGCTTCACCCGCGTGGTGCGCGTGGCGCGGTACTACGCGGTGCACTTCCTGGCGGGCGCCGTGTCCACGCTGGCAGCCGTCATGGCGTCAGCGGCGGGGCGGTCGGGCGCCGCCGGCGCCGCTGCGCTGAGCAGCGCGCAGGCGGCGCGTGCCGCCGTCACGCCCGCGCTGTATGCCGTGCTGGATGCCTGCACCGACAAGGAGCTGCAGCAGGTGCACGTGGCCATCGCGCACACGCCGCTGGCGCGCACCCTGTTCAAGGAGGCGCACGCCGCGTACGTGCGCGACCACAAGTACACCGGCAAGGCATAAGTTGTTATTACATACTACAGGTAGCGACACAACTAATAAGGGTGGTACCAATTGAAGGAGGTTAGTTAAAAATCACAAGTGGTATGTGTATGTGTGGGTGGTGGGTGTGTGTGCCAAACCCGTGCCGCCCATCAATGCGGTGGGAGGGGCGGCGGCAACAAACTCAGCCAATGGTACAAAACGTAAGCAGCAGCCAAGTCTACAGGTGCATGCTGTTAATAGACGCCGTCTCGCTGTCCGTCGTTGCCCACTCGCGGCCGCCAGGCGTGCCGGGCGCCAGCAGCAGGGCGGCGTCGCGGTCGGCGTCCTCGTCGCGCCCCAGGTCCACCTGCAGCGGCACGCCGGGCGCGTCCGATGGCAGGCAGGTGATGGACAGGATGCAGCCAATGATGGAGAAGGCAACCTGCACCCACAGCACGGCGGGCAGGCCGGCGGCGGACTGGATGGGCTCAAAGATGAAGGTGCCAATGAGGCCGCCCAGCTTGCCGCCCATGGAGGACAGGCTGATAAAGGTGCCGCGCACCTCCGGCGGGTACAGCATGGTGGCCAGCACGTGCACGCCCACGGAGGGGCCCCAGCTGAGCGCCAGGGAGATGAAGCACAGCAGCGTGAACTTGACACCCTTGGCACCTTCGGGGGAGGCGTAGTAAGCGATGGCGAGGGCGGCAAACGCGGCTGCCAGCACGACAAAGCCCCAGATGTTGAGCCACCGCGCGCCGTACTTGCGCAGCGGCCACAGCGCCAGCAGGGTGCCCGGGATGCCAAAGCCCGCCACCACCAGCGACTGCCAGCACGTGTCTGCCAGCGTGTTGCCCGACCCAAAGATGAGCGTCAGGATGTTGGGGATCTCAATGGCGGTGCCGTAGTAGCCGGCGTCGTACAGCATCCAGGCGCCCGCCGTGCCAATGAGGCGGCCCCGGTACTGCGGGTTCGCACGCACCCCCGCCAGCGGGTTCTGCCGCGGCGCCGCAGAGGCGGGCGGCGGTGGCGTGTGCCACGCCTCCCATAGCACCAACGCCACCGGCACCACGCCGATCGCCACCAGCACGCGGAACTGGGTGGATACGAGGGCGACCGTGGAGGCGGGCAGGGCGAGGAGCGCCCACGCGACAGCGTACGGCGCCATAGCGCCCGGCATTTGCCACAGGTATGCCCCCCCCACCGCCTTGCTGGCAGCGCGCCGCGCCTCCTCGTCCCTCACGCCACTGTGTCCCCCGCTGCCATGTTCACCCTCCGCCACGGTGGCAAACGCGGTGGGGTAGATGCCGCCCACGCCAAACCCTACCACAAAGCGCGCCACCGCCACCACGGTGTACACGGATGACGCGGAGCCCCACGACGCCAGCGCGGTGGCCAGCGCACCCACCACCACCAGCGTGTTGGTAATCAGCAGGCCAGCGCGCCGGCCCACCGCGTCCGCCACGTACCCCATGGTGAGCAGGCCGGTCAGGATGCCCGCAAACACGGTGCCCAGCAGCGAGTTCTTTGCCCACGCCGGCTCCGGGTACGCGCTACCCGTATCATCATCTGCCGCCTTGCCGTCCACCGCCGTCATGAACGCCACCGCCACCGACAGCACCGCAATGTTGTACTGAATGCTAAAGTTGCCCGCCGCGCCCACCATGCAGGTGCGCGTGCACCACCGCCCCCGCCCACCTTTCCCCCGGCCGCCGCCCTCTGTCGCAAACTCTGCCTCTCCGCCCGGCAGCAGCAGCGCCGCGCCGCTCAAACTATCTAGTCCCCCATCCCCGCGGCCCCCCATGTTGCGTGTGTGTTGGGGGGGCAGAGGGGCGTTGCGTGAGCACCACTTCCGCTCTCTTCCTATAACTCTGCTGGCTTTGTCGTACCCCTTCTCACTCGCCCACCTCCCCACCCGTCCACCCACTCGCCCACCGCCAATTGACGCCAACTCGCTCGCCTGCCCACTAGCAGCTTCCACTGCTGCTACACGTGCTGTTGCAGGTACTGGATCACTGCTGGTGCAGTAACAGGTGCAGCACCAACGGATGGGTGGAATCACTGGAATGGCAACGGAACAACAAACGGAATAATAACAGAGCGTTCGCCTGCAACAAACGCCGGCGGCAACCACGCTATTAACACAACAGCTGCCAAACCCCGCCCCTGCCTTTGCGATTAATGCACAGCGTGTTAAGTACATGATACCGATACGATGGCTTCTGTTTCTGCGTCTCTGCCGCTTTACCCGTACCCTTCTACTCAGGCTGCTGCTTCCTCCCTCTCCTACTGGTAGCTGGATACCGCAGCAAGACGGAGACGACGCGCACGGGGGCCGCGTGTTGGACACTGGCGCAGTTGTTGAGTAGTGGTAAGCTTGCGTGTACCGCGCTGTATTTGTGGCGGCGTACCCGTCGGTGTGGTATTTTTTCAGTGCCAACATGCTGTTGCCGTTGCAGCTCCACCTGGCTGCCATGCTGCCAGCACCTCATTGCGGCAGCAGCAGCAGTGGCAGTGACATCACGCTCATCTAACGACTGGGCGAGGGAGTGGATGAGAGAGCGAGGCTGCTTGCTGGAGTTTTACAGCTTTCGCAGCAGCGCACGGGGGCGCGTTGCCTCCCGCGCGCCGCACGCCGCACCCGCACCGCTTGCCGCACTGCTGCTGCTAACTGGCCGTCATGTCGCACTGCCACGGTACCCACGGCGGGGATACGCTCACACCGTCCCACGCCACCCCCTGCAGGTGCCATCCTGCTCGAACTGTTTGCCAGCCAAGATGTTTTGGGGCGCACGTACGTTGCGTGGGAGTGTCGCACCGGGTCTGTGCGCCAGCCACGCAATGCACACCCCACGCGCCGCCCCCGACCTCCACTCCCGTGCAGACGCTGCGGCACGCGCGGAGCACCGCGCAGAGCGTGCAGAGGCACGGCAGCACATGGCTGCCGCGATGGACTTGGCACGCGTACGTTTGCGGGCTGTGCCCAGCGGCAAGCTGTGTATTGCCATCACCCCCAACACCACCACCCCCGGCCACACACACGCACGCAGGGGGACGTGGTTGGCGCCATGGTGCACGAGGCGCGCGCCGGCGCGGCGCACTCGCGCGCCGTGTCGGCGGGCGTGGCAGCAGATGTGATGGACCCCTTCCACCTGGCGCACGGGTACCATCACCACCACCACCATCATGGCGGCGGTGGCGGTATGGCGATGGCGGGCGCGGCGATGGCTGGGATGGCGATGGCCGGCAGCGGCATGGCCACCACCGTGGTGGTGCCTGTGCGCCCCGGCGTCACCATCATGCCCACCGCCGGCGCGCTGCCAGCGCCGTACTACCCGGCGGCACCCAACCCCTTTGCGCCGCCGCCTGGCTACGCAGCGCCTGGCTACCCGGCACCCGCGCCGCCGGGTTACCCAGTTCCCGCGCCGGGCCCCGGCTACCCGGCACCCGCTGCTCCTGCTGCCTACTATCCGCCACCTGGTGGCCCCGCGCCCGGCTACGCACCTGGCTACGCACCTGCCGGCCCCGCACCGCCGCCGCCCGGTGGCTCCCCCGCGACCGGCTACCCGGCAACCGGCTATCCGACTGCCAGCCCGCCGGCAATGAGCGCACCGGCGCCGCCCATGGGTGGCGTGTACCCCACCGCCCCGCCGATGCCCTCCGCGCCGCCGGTGGGCGCCCCGCCGGCCGCCGCGCCCTCCTACTCCTACAGCCCCGTGTACCCCGGCCAGCCGGTGTCTGCCACCGGCCCTGACGGCCGCCCCATGTACGTTGTGGTGCACCCGCGGTAAACCAATTGTTCACGCGTGGTGGCTCGCGCCTGTGCCTTTGCCTTCGGTGTTTGTACTTGCGAACCGTTGAACTATTGATAGCTACTATTACTCATCGTCGTCAGCGTCGCCGGCGGATGCCGCCAGCGACACGTACTTGCCGTCTGCCACCAGCTGCCCAGCGGCCTGCATCTTGGCAAGTCGCTTGTCAACCGCCGCCTCGGCAGCGGCCTCGTCAGGGTAGGCATGCGCACTCACAAGAGCAGCCACCACGGCAGCGCGCAGGTGCTTTGCCTTCAGCTTGCCGCCCTCCGCCGCCGCCAGTTGTTCGCGCACGCAGCCCTTCACCTTCAGCTTCTTCTTATCGCCGGCTGGCGTCGCTGCTGCAGCAGCTGCAGGTGCCGTCTCACTCGCTGTCCGCGCGCGCTTCACGCCACTAACAGGCGCAGGCGCAGGTGCAGGCGCAGGTGCAGATGCCGCTTCCTCCTCCTCGTCGTCGTCGGACGCAGCAGCAGCAGCAGGCGCGGCGGCGGCGGCACTACCCGCACCGCCGCCAGCAGCCGCAGCCGCAGCAGCAGCGGCGGGCGCCGGCCGTGGTGGCGCGGCAGCAACAATCATGTCAAACATCTCCTGCAGCACGCGGTCGTCCCGCACGCCAATGCTGTTCTTGGCAAAGTTGATGAACTTGGGCGCCTTGCGCGGCACGTTAGTGTACGGCAGCAGGCGCGCCATGAAGTCGCGGTACTTCTTGGCGCCGGCCGCCGCCACCGCAATCTGCGCCGTCCATGCCTCCTGCGGGTCCACCTTCTTGCCCTTGCCCTTTGGCTTGTACAGCGTCTTCTCATACTTCTCCGCCTCGCTCATGCACGTGTTGTGGGCGCGCACCGCGTCGTACCCAAAGTCCTTGCCGCAGTCCACGCAGCTGAAGTAGGAGCGGCAGCGGTGCACCTCGATCGCCTTCAGCTTCAGCGTCTCCTGGCACCCATTGCACACAAAGTACACCATTCTGCCCGTCCACCTGCCGCCTAGGTTAAGCTAACAGTAGCAGCTTGGTGTCGCTTACTACTGTGACTGCTATCTGCTGTATCGATGGTGGTGTCCGTGGTGCCGGTCGCTGCGTGTGGGGTGTGATAATTCAGAACAAAAGTTGCAACCGAATCACACAAAATGCCGCACAATCACCGTCTATCGCACCATATCGCACAATCCCACCATTACATTTGTGACTACCCATGCGTACCATGCGTATATACCATCAGCGTGCACCACCTCCCCCCTTGTGGTGGACACATCGACGGTCGGTTTCATTACCGGTACGCTGCCAGGCCGGTGAAGAGGCGGGGAAATCCCGCGCCACCAAGTTATAACACGACGAGTGCATCACAATTTTACGACCGCAGGGTGGGCCACCTGCATCAGTTGGTGGGAACCGCGTGTGTTTTTAGTGCCGATTCCTTGTACATTAATAGTTCATTTTTGGACCCATCGCCTTCCGTTGGTACCTAGTAGGTCGTTACCGGTACTTCTACTACTGCGTCGTTACTGCGTCGTTACTGCGGTACCCGCTCGCCTCTCTCGTGCTTCTTCCCTCGCGCCTCCCCTTGCGGCGGCATGGAGTACGTGTGGGGAGAGGTGCGCCCGCTGCCGGCGTTCCACGGCCACCTGGATGCCGCACGCGCTGCCGCCTTGCTCGCCAGCGAGCCGCCAGGTACGCTCCTACGCGAACGCACACGTTGCCAATCACAGCCCACCCTCCCCACAATCCACCCCTACCCCCACTCCCCAATGCCCCCAACCCCGCAGGCACCTACGTGGCAGCATTCAGACCCGGCAACAGTGACGCGTACTGCGTGTGGGCGCGCAGCAGCGCCGACGCCGCCGACGGTGCGCCCGGGAGCGGGCTAGCGACGCGGTGGGAGCTGGAGAATCGAGATGACGGCCGGTGGGTCGTGGTTGGCGATGGGCAGGAGGGCCGGGTGGCGGGTGTACTGGCTGACGCAGCGTCACTGACGCAGCTGCTGGCGTTGCTGCCGACCGCCGCGCCTGAATCATTTAGCCAGCCGCTGCCGTCGGCGCGCAGCCGGCGGTGGCGCGCCTTCCTAAGTGACCATGCTGACGTGGCGGCAGGGCTGGGGCTCACTGGCAGCGGCGCCAATGCCAGTACTGGACCTACCAGCGTCGGGGAGGCGGATGAGGCGCGCCCGGCAGCTGCGCCCTACGTGCTGGCATGCGGCAGCAACGCGGGCGGCGCACTCGGCCTCCCTGGCGTGGGTGCCGCGCTGGGGTTGGCAGCGCTGCTGTCACCGCGCGCCCACGTGGCGGCGCTGGCGGCAGGGGATGAGCACGTGGTGGTGGCTACCCTGGCGGGCGTGGCGTGGACGTGGGGCGGCAACTTGGCGGCGCAGCTGGGGTTGGGTGTACGGGGTGGCACGCGCAGCACGCCATGTGAGGTGCCGGCGTTGGCAGGGCACTACATTGTGCAAGTGGCGGCCGGCGCTTCCCACAGCCTCTTCCTGTCAGCCTACGGCGACGTGTTCACTGCCGGCAACAATGACGGCGGCGCCTGTGGTATCGGCAAGCGGGGCGCATGTGTGCGCACACCCATCGCGCTTGCCTACTTCCAGCGCCGGCCCTTTGGCTCCAGCACGCTAGGGCTGCCCTCGCACCGGACGCCGTCAGCTGCAAGTGCCGCGGACGCAGCAACCCGCAGCGTTGCGCCACCACTCCCGCCGGCTGCTGCTGCCGCGCCCCCACCACCTGCCGCCGTCGCCGCACCGCCGCCGCCGCCACCGCCGCCGCCAGCGACGCCGCCACTGCCGCCGTCGCCACGCGGAGACTCGCCTGTCGCTGGCGGCAGCCCGCCGCGGTCGTCGCTGGCACCCATTCCGCCGGCCCTGCACCACATGCTGTTGCGCGAGGCGTCTGAAAGCGGCCTGATGATGCCAGGCTCGCTGGCGCTGTCTCCTGTATTGTCGCCTGCCAGCGCGGTGGCTGCTGCCGCTGCCACGCCCACGTCAGCGCTCCTCCGGCGCACCAGCCGTGACGCGCGCCGCCTTCAGTTCACGTACAGCATGCCGTCCATCCCGCCAGGTGCGCTGGCGCCGTCGAGCCCGCATACCGGTACGCCCGCTGGCAGCGCACGCGGCGCGCCGCCGCCCGTGATGGCAATTGGGCTGGAGGGCGCGTCGACGGGCGGCGGCGACGGCGGCGACGGCGGCGACGACGGCATGTCGATGGATGGTGGGGACAGCGTGGCGCCCAGCATGGCCTCTGAGGCGGTTAGTGTGCGGCGTGCGTACACCACGCCCGTCCGCGCGCGCAGCGCGATTGCCAGCGTCACGAGCGCCGGCAGGTCGGCGCACACCGCCACCAGCGTCGTTCCCGATGTACGGTATGCTGACGCTGCAAGCGACGCCGCAGTGCTGTTGGCGGCGGCTGCCGACCGCCGTGCCGCCTTTGGCGCTTTCACAGGCCCCACCGGTGGCGGTGGTGGCGACGCGGGCGCTGACATTGATGCCTCGGCGCTGATTGATGCAGCCGCCGCTGGCGGCGATGATGCCGATGCCGCCGGCGGGGGCGGGGGCGGCGGTGGCGCAGTAGGGGTGGACGACGATGACGGCGAGCGTGATGTGGTAGTGCGCGTGTTTGGCGGCGGCGGTACGTCGTTTGCTATCACGCGGCGGGGCGCAGTGTATGCGTGGGGGGACAACAGCAGCGGGCAGGCAGGCACGGGGGCGGGCGCTGACACGCTGGTGCGGCCCACGCTGCTGCGCGACCTGCAGCACACCGCCATTGACACGCTGGCGTGCGGCGGCACGCATACCCTCTTCCTTTCCAGCCGCGGTGACCTATTTGCTGCCGGCGCGTGCACGTACGGCCAGCTGGGGCTGGGCGACGACGAGCGCAGTCGGTACACGCCGGTGCGCGTGGCAGCCAGTGAGGTGGGCGGCGTGCCGGTGGTTGGCGTGGCTGCTGGCCAGCGCCACTCGCTGGTTGTGACCGCCGCCGGCAACGTGTACAGCTTTGGGGACAACGTGGATGCGCAGCTGGGGATGGAGGAGAGCGCGCCGGGTGCGTCGCCCAGCGGTGCCGCGCGGGCGCGTGGCGGCGGTGGCGGCAACTTGTTGGTTGACGGATGGCATCGCGGTGCCGACGCCATTGGCGCATCTGGCGTGCCGCGGCGTGTGCCGCGCCCCACCGCCGTGCCCGCGTTGCAAGACAAGGTGATTGCGGGTGTGGCTGCCAGCAAGTCCAGCTCGTACGCGTGGACGGAGGAGGGGCGGCTGTATGCCTGGGGCAGCCACCGCGGCAGCATGCCGCTGCCGCTGGCCTCGGCGCCAAAGGCGGCAGCAGCGGTGCCTGCGCGCGCCGGCCCCAATGACGTACGCGGCGACGCCGTCGTCCGCACGCGTGCAGCGGTGGCTGACAGCAGCGTAGGCGTGCTACGCGCGCCAACTGCGGTGTCCGGCTTGGCACCCGGCATTGCCGACGGCGCGCCTGGCAGCGAGCTGTGTGCACTGGGTGTGGTGGCGACGCCGGACGCCACCTTTGTGTTGGCGGTGGCGGCAGCGGGCGCGCCGGTAGATGCGCCACCTGCTACCGCCACCACCGCAGACGCTGCGCTGCGCGACCTGTGCCCTATCATCCAGGCGGCGACTGGCACCACGTGGGCGGCGCTGCAGCCGCCCCTTGCCACACTGCATCACCCTGCCCTCTGCCTTGTTGGCGCCGCCGTGCACGCCATGCGCCCGTCCGCTGACACGGCGGCGCCACCTGCCACCGCGCCTGCCGTCGTGCCCGAGCCCGCCACCGGCGCTGTGGATGCAGCAGCCGCCGCGGCGCCGCTGCCGCCGCCCGCGGATCAGCCGATTGCTGTTGTGGGTGCTCTGCCGACTAGCGACATCCCCAATGCTGCTATTGTGCAGCCGAACGCCCCTCCGGTGGAGAGCCTGGAGGCGCCCAACGCGAACGCTGTGGTTGGTACCACTACCACCACCACGCTCCCTGCCGCCTCCGCTATTGCCCTTACTACCACCACGCCAGCAGCGCCCCTGCCGGCGCCGCAACCACCGGCGCCGGCGCCAGCACCAGCACTGACCCGTGTGCCCTCTGTGCTTGCCCTCCCAAGGCAACCACCGCCAACCTCCGTGCCTCCGCCCCAGCCCGCCCCCCGCCCTTCCTTCTTTGCGCGCCTGTGTGGCTGCTGCGCCGCGCCGCCGCCGGGGGCTGTTGTCCAACCGACCTCCCGTCACTGATGACATTATTGATACCACCACTAACTTACCAAGTTCAACAATAATAGCATTTAATGAGCCAGGTTGGCTGCTTGTCACAGTGGGGGGACGGAGATGTCAAAATGTCAACGAACCAAAGAACCAATCCAATAGTACACTTACGACTTGCGGGCGCGCACCTTGGACTGCGGCAGTCCAAAGTCGAACGTGCCGTTGTCGTATGCGACAGACACGCCGCCGTCCGCCGCCACGCGCATGATCTTGGCGGGCTCCCACGAGAACTTGCTGTTCATGGCCTCCACAAACTCGCCCACCACCATCTTGAGCTCGGGCGCCTTGGAGTCGGTGGTGTCTGCTGCCTTCGCACTCCCGCTGCTGCCGCTGCCGCCGCCACCGCCAAAGCTCAGTGGCTTGAAGCTGCTGATGAAGCCGCTGGCGGCCCCCGACGTGCCCGCCGTCGCGCTGGCTGTCGGCTTGCTGTCCTTGCCGCCCGAGTGCGACAGGCTCTCAAATGACGCCTCGCTGTAGTCCATCTCCTCCACCTCCTCCATGCTGGAGGAGCCGCCCGCCTCGGATACGGTGCCCAACCCGCCGCCCACCTTCCCACCGCCCGCCCCGCCGCCGCCACCGCTGCTGCCCGGGCGCTTGGTGGGGGCATACCGCGTGTCGGGGTCGTCGTGCGAGCGCTCCAGGTCCAGCGCGTGCTCGTCGCTAAAAGACACGCGCATGCGGCCGGTGGACCCCAGGCTGGCGGTGGTAGTGTTCAGCGCGTCAGATGAGGCATTCATTGGCGTGGGTGACGGCCCCGGCGCAGCCGCCGCCGCTGCTTTTGTCTCCCCAAGCCGCCGCACGTGCTCCGGCCGCGCCGCCTCCTCCTTGTCGCCGTCGTCGTACGTGATGCCAAAGGTGGTGCTGCCCAGCTGCAAGTCCACCGTCACCTTCGTGACGATGCCCTTGTAGAACCGCACCCCCCGACCACCGTACTTGGCCTCCACACGATCACCCACCGCCACGACCTTGCCGTTCTCGACGTAGACACGCTCGACCTTCGATTCGAGCGCGATGCTGTCGCTGAGGCGCGCAACCGTCGGCTCCAGCAGCTTGGCGACGCCGCCCTCGGGATAGACATGATAGACGCGTGGGCTTTCCGGCATCTCGTGCGAATAGCCGTTGCAGACCGCCCTGCCCGAAAGCCGCGAGGCCGCCTTCAGCATGAAGGTCTTCATCACACCAGCCGCGAGCTTATGGCCGACGGCGGGCGAGAGTTCGTGAGCCCGCGCGCCCGACCAGGCTTCGGCAAGCGGTATCGCGACATCCTCGGCGAGCGCCTCGCCATAGGCATTGCGGAACCAGTCGGCCGCGCTTTCGACCGGCCGGGGATGAAGACGGGCGGAAACGGCGCTCGCCACGTAGCGGG
>Ga0066256_1002814_pt1 | contig 18198 bp, 6 predicted proteins | sample ThiBio_1000_biof_FD_87107 | JGI IMG/M metagenome (GOLD analysis project Ga0066256, IMG submission 87107) | Wastewater bioreactor microbial communities from Cape Town, South Africa - Thiocy_expt_1000_biof (version 2) | ecosystem: Engineered > Bioreactor > Thiocyanate-remediating >...
TGTGGTGCTGTGGTGCTGTGGTGCTGTGGTGCTGTGGTGCTGTGGTGCTGTGGTGGTGTGGCAGGGGGTGGACAGGTGGTGCTTACAGTGCTTACTTGCTTCTGGGCTGGAGCTGGAGCTTGGCGGTGCTGGTGGTGGGCGCAGCAGGTGGTGGTGCTGTGGTGCTGTGGTGCTACTGGTACTTACTTGCTACTACTACTGGTAGGTGGTGCTGTAGTGGCTGTGGTGCTACTGGTTGCGCTGGGAGGTGGGAGTAGGTGGTGGTACCGTGGTAGTGCTGACTTAAGGTGGCCTGGTGCTGCTGGTGGACTTGTGCTGCAAGTGCTGCTTCCTGGCTACTGCACGTGCTGATGACTGGAGCTTGGTGCTGCTGGTGCTGCTTAGGTGGTGGTACTGGTAGGTGGTAGGTGGTAGGTGGTGGTGGTACTCAACTTGCTTGGTGGTGCTGACTGGAGCTGGTGCTGGGTCACGGCACTGCTTGCTGCAGCCTGCTACTGATTGCAGCTTGTAGCTGCTGCTGGCTGCTGCTGCTACCACCGCAGTTTATCGCCGCCGCCGCTTGACGCCTCTAGCTGCCGCCGTTGATTGCCAACCATGGACCTCCTACTCAACGCCGCTCTCAGTACGTGCGCCGCCCAGCTTAGCGCCGTCGCCACCACACGCACCACAACACAAGCAACCCACTCCTCCACCACCACCGATCATCGTGCAGGCGGCAAGAGCGCGCAGGCGTCACCCGCGGCGCACACCACCACCACAACGGCCACCACCGCAGGGAATGGTGGTGCTGGTGATGGAACAAGCAGCCACAGCGCCACAGCGGCGGCAGAGCACGATGGCTACGACCCCACCACCGCAACTGCCGCGGCCGCCGCCGCTGCTGCCGCCGCCGCCGCTGCTGCTGCTAGCCATGGCTACTCGTACCAGGATGCACACCACGACGGAGAGGCCGGCGAGGGCAGTGGACACTCAGCACCGCCGCCGCCGCCGCCGCCGCCGGCCGGCCGCGCTGGACGCGGCAGCAGCAGCAGTAACACCGGCGTCGGGACTCGGGGGCGGAAGCGTGGCGGTGGTGGGCACGCGGCGTCAAACTCAACAGCGGTGGATGCCGCAGCGGCAGCGGCACTGGACACTGAGGCCAGTCAGCTGGCGGCGCTGATGACGCCAGCAGGCGCGGCAGCGGCAGCAGCGGCGGCAGCCGCTGCACACCACGCCTCCCTGGGTGACGTGCTGGACGGCGGCGGCGAGGAGGCGTTCCTGTACGACGACTTTGGCGGCGACGAGCACTACGCCTACTACGGCGCACCCGGTGGTGGTAGTGGCGACGGTGGTGGTGGTGCGGATGGCAGCAGCATGCACGCGTCCTCGTCGGCAGTCAGCGGTGCCGCGGAGGGCGGAGGGACGCGGAAGGGCCGCAAGTCACGCGGCGTGGCGGCAGGCAGCGACGGTGGCGGGTTCAGCGCGACAGCGGCAATGCCAGCAGCCGCTGCCGCGGCCATGTCACCAGCCGCCACAGCCGCGGCGGGGGTGGGCCGCGGTGGTAAGCTGCGGCGGCGGTCCGCTAAGGCCGCCAGTGGCGCGTCGGCAGCGGCAGCGGCAGCGGCGGCGGCGCTGGATGACAGCGGCGCGGCGGTGACTCTGGGCGGCGATGATGACGGCGGCGAGCTGGAGGGCGGCGCGGCGCGGCTGACAGACATGCTGGGGGAGGAGCAGCTGCTAGCCGCCAGCGCGCACCTGGTGCCGCCTACGCCGGGCGACGCTGACACGCTGGGCGAGGTGGTGTTGGGCCTGGGTGGTGATGACAAGCCGTCTCGACGCGGCCGTCGGTCAGAGGGTGGCGGCCGGCGGCAGTCTCGTGGTGCGGCTGGCAAGCGCGCATCAGCAGCAGCGGCAGAAGGCGGGGCCTCCGGTGGTGGTGGCGGCGGCGGAAGTAGCGGCGCGGCTGCCGCGCGGCGTGGGGATGGTAACGGCGACACCAATGAAGACGGCGAGGTGGCGATGATGCGCGCGGTGGCGGGCGGCGACGGTGACGCCGAGATGGATGCGCTGGAGGACCCGGACGCCATGGATGAGCGCACGTACCGCATGCTGCGCGCCCGCCGCGCGCCGCGTGTGGAGGAGCTGCTGTCACTGCGCGCGCGGCGTGCCGTGGGCTCCATCGTGGCGGCGCGCATTGCAGAGGCGCTGGGCCAGTCGCTGGTGCCCACGCCCGCCAAGCTGGCAGCTAACAACCCGGGCCACGTGGTGCGCGTCCGCAACGCCAACGCGCTGGGCGCGGTGGCGGTGATTGCCACGCACCTGTGCGACGTGCCGGCGCACAACACGTACGCGCGTGGCACCACTTCCATCGGCGCGGACGTGGAGCCGGCGCCCGCCAGTCGGAGGTCACGCGCGCCTGCCGCCGGCGGCAGTGGGTCGTCGGCGGCATCATCCGCGGCGGCGGCGGCGGGCGCCAGTGCGCGTGCAGCGGCTGCCGCGGCCGCCGCGTCAGAGGCAGAAGCAGCAGCAGCAGCGGCGGGGGCGGCAGCGGCGGCCGCGGCGGGCGTCATTAGCGCGGAGTCTGCGGCGGCCACGGTGCTGGCAGCGGGCGGGACACCGGAGGAGGCGGCGGCCGCAGCAGCGGCTGCTACGGAGGCAGCGCGCGTTGCGGCGGAGAATGACCCGGAGGCAAGCGCTGCCGCGGCGGCTGCGGCAGAAGCAGCAGCTGCCGCTGCCACCGCCGCCGCTGCTGCCGCGGCTCTTGGGTCACCGCCGCCTCGTCGCCTCCTGGCGTCGCTGGCGGGCCCTGTGCAGCTGGGTACCGCGCCACCGCCCTCCGCCACCATTACCGCGCCCGGCTTCATCATCTTCCGCCACGCCACGCCGCTGCGCGCCGTCGCTGCGCTGGTGTCGACCGTGTATGGTCCTGAAACCGCGTCGGCTGACCGCCCCTTCGCTCTCACTAACCGCCCGCACGCCATGCCCAAGCCCGGCTCCCACCTTCCCGCGCCCGGTGGTGGCGGCGGTGGCGGAGGTGCTAGTGGCGCCTGGCCGTCGTTGGCGGGTGGTGGCGCGGCGGGGCTCATATCGGCGGCGGCATTGGGAGGCACGTCGGGGGCGAAGCGTCCGCGTGCGCGCGCCGACGCGCCGGCGCCGGCGGCAGCGGCAGCGGCGGATGGCGGCAAGCGGCGGTCTACCGGGTCGTCGCGGCGGCGCTCCGCCGCGCAGGATGACAGCGACGATGAGGATTATGGGCCCCGCCGACGCACTGCAGCAGCACGGCGCGGCAGCCGCGGGCGGAGTGGTCATGGCAGCGACGACGACGACGGCGAGGACGGCGACGGCGAGGGCGGTGGCCGTGGCGGCGGTGCCGCGAGCCGGGCGGAACGCAGCAGTCGGCGGCGGAGCATTGTGGAGGATGGGGGAGCAGTTGATGCTGACGGTGAGACAGCGGGGAAGCGCGGCCGGAGCGGTGAGGCTGCCGACGCTGCACTGCCCGCCAGCCGGCGCGGAAGCAGTGCACGACGCGGCGGCCTGTCGCGTGCGGCAAACAGCGTGGTGTCACCGGCGGCGGCGGCGGCTGGTGAGGGTGTTGCTGGTGCGGGGACTATCGGCGGCGGTGGCGGCGGGGGCTCTAACGTGGAGGACGTGTGGGATGATGTGGGCGCGCATGACCGCGTGTTTGTGTGAGCCGCCGGCGCGCCGCGTTGAAGTGTTTGAACTTTGAAGTTGGTGATTGGCCACATCATTAGCGTAACGTACCATAATTCGGCGGACAGCCGTCTCAGCAGGTGCCCCCACAACACCTGAAGCTGTGGACCACACGCTGTGCGTGTTTGTTACGCCAGCGGCTTGTTCCGCCACCGCTGGCGAGCGGCCACCACCACATCAATCGGCGGCCCCGACCGTCTGACACGGCCGTCCCTGACCTGCTGGTGGTTGAACTGGGGAAAATGTCAGCAAACGACCCAACGGGTGAGTGGACCGCAGTGCGCGCCCCGACGCGCAATTGTTGGCCTGTTGCCACATCGACCATAAACGCGGTGCGTGCTTTATGTGTGTGTAGTGCCACGGCGGCAGCGGCTGTGCGTGGCAACCTCAGCCGCAACCTATTGGTGGCGGGCCGGCGCAGCGCGGCCTGGTGCACGCCCCACATGGCACATGGCACATGATGGCATTGTGACGGCAGCGTGTGCTTGCCGCTGCCCCCAGGCGCCTGCCTTGTCCATATTAGTGTTCACCCACTCACTGCGCGTCTGCCAGCCACACGTCTGCCTCATTCCCACCTACCGGTACCGCCACCTCGCGCAGCTACCGGTACCGGTACACAACGCCCGCCCACCCTCACCATGGCGGCACCCAAGTCATCCGAGACCTCACCGGTAGTGTCCATGGATGCCTTTATGAATGCTCTTCAGCCATCTATTGAACGCCGCGAATCGCGGAAAGCAAGAACTCCGGCCGCCACGGCCGCTGCCGCTGCCGCGGCGGCACCAGCGCCTGCACCAGCGGCCGCGCCAACGCCGCCGTCCAGGCTGGGAGCAGATGGCGGCGGCGGCAGCAGTGGCGGCGGCGGCGGCGCGAGTGTCGTCCGCGGCCCACCCATGGAGGCGTCACCGGCTGCCGTGGTCCGCGGCCCGCCAATGCACGCAACGCCGGTGCCCGCAGTGCGCGCCGCGCCGCGCACGCTCTCCGTGCCCACCGTCCCCGGTCCCGACGGTGGCGCACCGCTGGACGCGCGTGACGCGGATGCCGCCACCTCCGTGGACGACTGCCTGGCACGCTGCGCCGCCCTGCAGACGGCCAACGATGCTCTGCTGGCTGCGCTGGCCGGCGCGACCGGCATCGTGGTGCACTACAAGTACACCCTGGGTTGGGACGCCGCGGCGTTGGCCCTCACCGCCGACGAGGCGGCCGTACGCGAGCCGGCAGCGTCGATTGTGACCAGCTGGGCGCCGCCACCGAGCGTCGACGGCCTACTGACGGCACCCACCGACTTGTTCAGCGACCGGCTGTCGTACGTCGTGCGCGGGCTGCATGACGTGGAGCGGCTGAACGCTGCCATGGCGCTTGTGGCATCCAAGTTCGCGTTCTTTGCCACCCCGGCTGGCGACCCGCCACGTGCGGTGACCGCATGTCGCGCGTTTGTGCGCAACTACGCGGTACTGCACGACCAGCTGACACGCCTGTGGGCATGCGTGGAGGGTGAGCCGTCACGCCTACCGGCCATCCGCGCCCGGTTGGCGGAGCTGAACGCCGGCGACGTGCTGGCCATGGCGCAAGTGCTGGGCCTTGCTGCACCGCCTGCAGGCAGCGGCGGACCAGGTGGTGGTGGCGCAGGTGGACGTGATAGCGGTGGCGGTGGTGGTACCGACGACACCAGTGACACGAGTACGGGTACCGGTACGGCACCCGCGACGGCAGCCGCGGCACTGACGGCCATGGAGGCGGTACGGGCGCGCAATAGCGAGGCGTTCGCACGCATCCGTCAACTGACCCACGTGTCGCGGTACAGCTACGCGCTGGTGTGGAACGCGACCAAGGGCGCACTAGTGGCCACCGCCACCGCTACCACCCATCCCATGGCGTCCGTGCTCTCGGGCTGGCGCCTGCCGCGCGAGCCGTGGTTGACGGCGGTGCATGACCTGTTCAACGACAAGCTGCCGATGCCGCCAGCGGGCCCGTTGGACGTGTTCACGCTCAATGACGCCATGATGGGCGTGGCGCGCAAGTATTGTGCGTTTGGGGAGACGCCGCTGGCACAGTCCACGTGCGCCACCATGCTGTCTAACTACCGGCTGGTGGAGGCGGAGCTGGGTCGGTTGGCGGCGTCGCTGGCGGACACGGCGGATGCACGCACGCGCATTGACACCACGCTGGCGCGCGTCAACGCCAGTCTGGCGACGTTGATGGCCACGACAGGGGCCCGCCCGGGGGGGAGTGGTGAGTTGCCGGGTGGTGGTGGTGGAGGCGGCGGTGCTGCTGGTGGTGGCGGTGGGGGTGGCGCTGCGGGCGGGCTCGCCCGTGGCATTGCTGGTGCCGCGTCAACTGCGTCGCGTCGGACGCTAGGGGGTGCGACAGCTGCTGCAGATGCAGCCACAACAGCGCCCACGGCGCCACTGGTGACTGCCGCTACGGCTGGCGACGCTGCCGCGGTGGCGACCTTGCTGGCTAGCGGCGCCGCCCCTGGCTGCGCAGACAGCCGCACGGGTAGCACGGCGCTGCATGCTGCCACCAGCGGCGGGCACATTGCTGTCGTGCGGCAGCTGCTGGCGGCGGGCGCGCGGACGGACGCGCTGGACGGCAATGGCTGCACACCCCTACTAGTGGCGGCAACAACACGGCAGCGGGAGGTGGTGGCGGAGCTGTTGCGCCGAGGCGCGAGTGTATCTGCCACCGATGCCGATGGCAAGGCGCCACTGCATCGTGCTGCTGCACAGGCCGCGAGTGAGGTGGTGACGTTGCTGCTGGAGGCAGGCGCCACGGTGACGGCGGCGGATGCGGCGTGGGCGACGCCGCTGCACTACGCGGCACGGCACGGCGACGCCAGCCTGGTGCGGACGCTGCTAGCGGCGGGTGCCAACAAGGAGGCCACTACGCGGACAGGCGAACGCCCGGTGCATTGGGCGGCCGCCAACGTGGCTGATGTAAGCGCGTTAGATGCGCTGCTGGCGGCGGGGGCAAACGCGGCGGCGCTGGATGAGTGCGGCAGGAGCATCCTCCACCATGCGGCGGCACATGGCACTGCACACACTGTGCGGTGCGTGTTGGCGCTCCAATCTGCTGCCGCGTTTGCGGTCGATGCTAAGGGCGCGTCGCCGCTGCACTGGGCCGCGCGGGCCGGCAACTTGGACGCGGCACAGGCATTGGTGGCAGCTGGAGCGCCGCTAGAGGCGAAGGACAAAGAGAGCATGACACCGCTGCAGGTTGCAGCCTGTTGTGGCCATGTGGCTGTGGTGGGGGCCCTGCGCGGCGCGGTTGCGCGGGGAAGCATTGCGCACGTCGGTGGCGTGTATCCGTTGGCCATTGCGGCGGGCAAGGGGGACGTCGCGGCGGTAGAGCGGCTAGTGGCGGCGGGTGTGTCCTTGGAAGCGGGATTTCCACTTGCTGCTGCTGCCAATGGTGGGCATGTGGCGGTGGTACGCGCGCTACTTGCGGCAGGCGCATTTGCGGGGAGGTGCGACGCTGTTACAACTGCGTACCCATTAGTGGACGCTGCGGCGGCTGGCCACGCTGCCGTCGTGAGTGCCCTGCTGGCGGCGGGTGCGGACAAGGGTCATGACGGCAATGCCGCACTCAGGCGGGCTGCCGCTGCCGGCCACGTAGCTGTCGTGCAAGTGCTGGTGGATGCGGGGGCAAATGTTGACGCGGGGTTCCCACTGCAGGCTGCGGCGGCGGCAGGCCATGCCGACGTTGTGCGGGTGCTGCTGGGGGCCCTTGCAAACGTGGCGGCTGGAGCATACTATTTTCATCCAAGCCACCCCCAAACCACCGACTTTGGCGAGTGGATGCTTCTGGCGTTCAGGTTAGGCGCATTACCGTCCTGCGACTACTGGACCACTCCGTTGCAAGCTGCTGCTGCGTGCGGCCACGCGGAGGTCGTCAGGTTGCTGCTCGAGGCGGACGCGCTTGTGGATCGCGGGCTCCCGCTGCATCTAGCTGCCGCGGGGGGTCACACTGAGGTGGTGAGCATTCTACTTGCAGCGGGCAGTGGGTGTGACAGGCTTGCTGCCGTGCGAGCAGCCGCCGCTGGGGGGCACGTTGAGGTGGTGAGGACGCTGCTGGCGGCTGGCGTCGACAAGAAGGGTGAAGGCGTGCTTTCCGCCGCTGCTATGGCAGGGCACGCAGAGGTAGTACGTGTACTCCTGGCGGCTGGGATGGATAAGGAGGCTGGAAATCCATTGGCAGCGGCAGCCAAAGAGGGGCGGGCCAAGGTGGTGCAGCTACTGCTGGCTGCTGGGGTGCGCAAGGACGCCGGCAACCCGCTTGCGGCGGCCGCCGCCGGCGGGCATGCTGAGTGTGTACGACTGCTGCTGGCAGCTGGCGCTAGCAAGGAAGCAGGCAACCCACTCAAGGCCGCCATCACCAGCAAGGTCTGGAGTCATGGTCACTGCGACGTGGTCGCGCAACTACTCGCGGCGGGTGTCAACCGTGAGGGCACCAGTGACGGCGTGACGCCGCTACTCGCCGCCACAAAGGCGCACAATGCTGGCGCAGTGGAAGTGTTGCTGGCTGCTGGCGTCAACAAGGATGCCGGTAACCCACTTGCCGCCGCTGCCGGCGCCGGGGACGTGACCATTGTCCGCATGCTCCTGCGCGCGGGTGCCAACAAGGACGCGGGTGGCCCTCTCGCTGCTGCTGCGCGTGGCGGGCACATGGAGGTGGTGCGACTGTTGGAAGCTACAGGTGCCGATAAGGACGTTGGCACGCCACTGGCAGCAGCAGCTGCCGCTGGGAAGCTTGCGGCAGTTCGGGAGTTGCTTGCGGCGGGGGGCAACAAAAAAACTGGGGAGCCCCTGGGTGTGGGCGCCGCTGCCCGGGCGGCGGGGGGTGTGCGGGGGGGGCCTGCTGCCCGCGCCCATTAAGAGGGCGGCCACCCACCCCAAGCGGCCCTTGCTGTCGGGCGTCGCGGGCTTGCCCCGTTGCTCCTGGCCCCCCGCGCCCACCAGAATGGCGGGCACCCGCCTTCTGTGCCTGTCGGCCCCGCGGACTTGGCCAGCGTCCGGTTTCTCCTTGAGGCTGGAGCCAACAAGGAGGCACCAGACTCCTCCGGACACACGCCCCTATGGATTGCAGTCGAGAAGGGGCATGTAGACGTGGTGGCAGCGCTGCTTGCTGCGGGCGCAAACAAGGAGGCGCCAGACTCCGCTTGGCGCACACCGCTCTGGCTCGCAGTCGAAAAGGGGTACGGAAAGGTTGTGGCAGCGTTGCTCGCAGCAGGCGCCAACAAGGAGACGCCAGACTCGGCTGGACGCACCCCGTTCTGGTTTGCGATCGAGAAGAACCACGGGGATGTGGTGGCAGCGTTGCTTGCAGCAGGTGCCAACAAGGAGGCACCAGACTCTGCTGGACGTACACCGCTCTGGTTCGCGGTTGAGAAGGGAGCTGGAGACGTTGTGAGGGCGTTGCTCGCAGCAGGCGCCAACAAGAACGTGCGGATGGGGAGTCAGTCCGTCATGTCTTATGCTAGCAGCTTGGTACATCGCCTTGCTAGTAGTCGGGCAGCGCCTGGTTATGAGAGCCACGCACGGGTTTGGTCCATGCTAAAAGATGTATGCGCCAGCTACTAAGGGTTCTAGAGTTGTTACAATGTGCCCATTCGATTGCTGCCATGCTGTACTGTACTGTACGCAACTTCTTACCGGTACCAGTGCTGTGCGCCCTACCTCCTATTCCGTACCGTGGGTACCGCTCTAGCCGCCCAATTGCCCTGCCATGGCGGCGCCACCGCAGCCGCGGGCGGCTCTGGTCCTTTCTGCCGCGCAGGCGGCCTTACCGGCACCGCCTTGCCACCTCTGTGGCCCCGGCCACCACCGCGCACACCACACCGCACGCTGCCACATCCCAACGCTTTCTTTTTTGCATTGACACGTCGTCTTTTTGCATCGTAGCCCTTTTCCGCTTTGTGTTATAACTTGTGCATCGATTGTGTTTGCTGACATGGCACACCGCGGCCTCCGCCCGCAATTACGTCGCCACCAACCGGTATAGCCAGAAGCGGCGGTAGGGCGCTGAGTGGTGTCGTGGCCATGATGAAGTTTTAAGCTGCAAACAAAGTGAGCTGCGCACCGCAACACATAATGCACAAACCTGCTGGCCGCCGGGCCGGCGCCGGCACGTATCCGAATGCCGCCGGTGGAGTACCGGCACACGCCCGTGACGCCCCGGCGGGCCACTGGCCCACTGTAGGTCATGGTACCGTGCGGACGAGGTTGCAGTGCTGTTGGTCGCTGTGCGCGCCACTGGCTGACCTGTTGTTGTATTGCGCTGCACGTACCTGCGCTGCGCCGACGCTGCAGCACCGTTAGCGCTGCCGCGGCAGTGCCGTGTGTGATGCACACCAATCCAATGCGCGGCTATTATTTATGCGCCCCTTTGCTGCCACAGCAAAAGTCCCGACTGCACGCTGCACATGTTCATCACGCTACCGGCTTGTTGCGCCATATTATTGAAGCTTGCAATCACTGCAGCGACAGTGCAGCCTGGCTGCCTGGCAGCGGCCGGCGGCCGCTGTTGCCCGCCAACACAGCCTGGCAGGCCCGGCTGCTGGCCGCTGGTTGAAGTTGGGATCATCCGAGTCTGCCGGCGGAGAAAACAGCAGAAATCGACCCGACGTCGGAACCAACCGTTGAACAGCGCTCAGTACTACACGCCACGATTCGCAATTGTTGGCCCTGTCGCCACACCGACCATTGACGCGGTGCGTATTGCATGTGTGTTCCCCGCGTCGTCTGTGCTCGCAGCCAGCGCAGCAGCATGTTGGTGGCACAGCCTGGTGCACGCCCCACGTGTGTAACACGGTGTGTTCAACACTGCCGGTGCCGTTACTGTGGCGGCATCGTGTCGCGGCCGGTTTGGCACCGCCGCCACGGCCCATTGGCTGACATGCCAGGCAGGTGGCTGCCTTGTCCGTCCTTATTCTTGTTCATCCCCTCAGCCAGCGACACGCTTGCGATTCCCACCACCCGCGTCACCCCGTGCAGCCACCAACTTCGTGGCCGCCGTTGCGTTGTGCCCTTCAACGCCTGTGACCCAGCTCCAAACCCAACCATGGCGGCACCCAAGCCACCCGTGGATTCTTTGTCCGATTATCTGTTAGATTATGATTCTGATTTTGATCTACCGGTAGATATACCGGTACCGGCACGCGCAACCCGTACCGGTGGTACCGGTACCGGTATTGCCAGCTTGACGGAGCCAGCCCGCGGCCCACCAATGCACCCAACGCCTGCTGTCGTACCGGTAGTGGATGCGGTGGCGGTGCCGCTCACGCCCCCTGTGCCCACCGTGCCCGGCCCCGACGGCGGTGCGCCGTTGGATGCGCGCGACGCGGAGGCGGCAACCACGGTGGACGACTGCCTGGCACGCTGCGCCGCTCTGCAGACTGCCAACGACGCGCTGCTGGCGGCGCTCAACTGTGCAACTGGCAACGTGGTACACTACAAGTACACCCTCGGGTGGGACGCCGCGGCGCTGGCGCTCACCGCCAACGAGGTAGCAGTGCGCGAGCCCGCGGCGTCAATTGTGGCCAGCTGGGCGCCGCCACCGATCGCCGACGGTCTGCTGGCAGCACCCACCGACTTGTTCAACGACCGGGTGTCGTACGCCGTGCGCGGGCTGCATGACGTCGAGCGGCTGAATGCCGCCATGGCGCCAGTGGCGGCAAAGTACGCCTTCCTCTCCTCGCGCGCGGTAGAAGCATGCCGCACGTTTGTGCGCAACTATGCGACACTGCACGGCCAACTGACACGCCTGTGGGCACGTGTGGAAGGTGAGCCATCACGCCTGCTAGCCATCCGTGCCCAGCTGGCGCTGCTGAACGCTGGTGATGTGATGAGTGTGGCACAGGTGCTGGGCCTTGCTGCACCGCCGGCTGGCGGCGGCGCGGGTGCCGCTACCAAAGCCGCTGCAGCTGCTGCAACCACAGCCGCTGCAGCTGCTGCAACCACACCCGCTGTAGCTGCTGCAACCACAGCCGCTGCAGCTGCTGCAACCACACCCGCTGCAGCTGCAGCCACTCGTGGGAGCAGCGACGTGGGCGTCCCGGCGCCCCCGCCGCCGCCGCCGCCGCTTCACGCCGGCATGAAGCGCAGCGCGGCAGCCGCCGCACTCCGTGGTGCGGGGCGCAGTGACAGCAACAGCGGTGGTAGTGGCGGTGGCGGTGACGGCGATGGCGCCGACGACACCAGCGACACCGCACCCACGACTGCTGCAGCAGCACTGACGGCCATGGAGGTTGTGAAGGCGCGAAACAACGACGTGTACGCGCGCATCCTTCGAACAACTCGTGTGTCGCGGTACACCTACGGGCTGGTGTGGAACGCAGCCAAGGGAGCACTGGTGGCCACCGCCACCGCCACCATGCATACCGTCGCGTTCGTGCTGACAACCTGGCGCCTGCCGCGTGAACCCTTGTTGACGTCTGTGCATGACCTGTTCAACGACAAGCTGCCGCTGCCACCAGCCGGCGTGGCAGACTTGATCACGCTTAATGACGCCATGGTGGGTGTGGCGCGCAAGTACTGCGCGTTTGGCGAGACGCCGCTGGCGCAGGCGACGTGCACCACCATGCTGTCCAACTACAAGTTGGTGGAGGCGGAGCTGGGTCGGTTGGCGGCGTCGCTGGCTGACACGACGGATGCGCGTACGCGCATTGACGCCACTTTGGCCCGCGTCAACGCCGGTCTGGCGGCGCTGATGACCACGACGGGGGCGCGTCCGGGGGGTGGCAGCGAGGCGACGGGCGGTGGTGGTGGCGGCGCTGCAGGTAGCGGCGGGGGGGGGGGGGGGGGGGGGGGGGGGGGGGGGGGTGGGGGGGGGGGGGGGGGGGGGGGGCGGCCCGGGGGGGGTGCCGGCCCCACCTCGGCCCCCGCCGCTACGCGCACCTGCCCACTGGTAGCAGCCGCGCTGGTCGGCGACGTTGGCGCGGTGGCAGCACTGCTAGCTAGCGGTGTTGATCCAAATGGTATGGGTCGCACTAGGACAGCTCTGCATGCTGCCGCAGGTAGCGGGCACATCACTATTGTGCGGCAGCTGCTGGATGCAGGCGCCCGGGTGGACGCACTGGACGGTAATGGTTGCACACCGCTGTTGGCGGCTGCAGCAGCACGGCATCGGGAGGTGGTGGCGGAGCTGTTGCGCCGCGGCGCGAGTGTATCGGCCACGGATGCTGACGGCCGTACGCCGCTGCACCGCGCTGCTGCACAGGCCGCGGGTGAGGTGGTTACGTTGTTGCTGGAGGCGGGCGCTGGTGTGGCTGCGGTGGATGCGGCGTGGGCCACGCCGCTGCACTATGCAGCACGACATGGTGGCGGTACCCTGGTACAGGCGCTACTGTCAGCAGGTGCTAACAAGGAGGCCACCACGCACCAGGGCGAGCGACCGGTGCATTGGGCGGGCGCCAACGTGGCTGGTGCGCACGCACTGGACGCGCTGCTGGCGGCGGGCGCCAACGCGGCGGCACTGGATAAGAGCGGCGGCAGCCTCCTCCACCACGCGGCGGCGGGTGGCACTGCGAATACTGTCCGGTGTGTGATGGCGCTCCCAGCTGCTGACGTGATGGCGTGCGACGCCACGGACGCGTCGCCCCTGCACTGGGCCGCGCGGGCCGGCAACGTGGACGCGGCAATGGCGTTGATTGCGGCCAAGGCATCGGTGGAGGCGCAAGACAAAGAGAGCACGACGCCGCTGCTAGCAGCAGCCTGCCGCGGCCATGTGGCGGTGGTGGAAGCGTTGCGCAACGCGGGGGCACTGGGTAGCATTGATAAAGTTGACGGCAAGTACCCGTTGGTCATCGCTGCGGGCAGGGGGGACGTTGCTGCTGTGACGCGGCTGTTGGCGGCGGGCGCGCCGCTGAATGGGGGAGACGCACTTGCTGCCGCCGCCCGGGCTGGACATCCGGAGGTGGTGCGCGTGTTGCTCGCCGCGGGTGCCGACAAAGAGGCTGGCAACCCACTGACGGCTGCCGTTTCAGTTGGCGCCGGGCGGCGTGGGCACTTAAGAGCTGCTGAGCTGCTTCTTGTCGCGGGTGTCAACCACGAAGGCGGGGCGACGGACGGTGGGATGCCCCCGCTTTACTATGCTGTATCTCACCGTAATGCGGAGGCGGTGAAGCTGTTGCTGGCCGCCGGCGTCAACAAGGACGCTGGCCACCCGCTTGCGGCCGCCGCCGGTGCCGGGGACATGACCATACTGCGCCTGCTTCTAACATCCGGCGCCAGCAGAGATGCCGGTGGCCCGCTCGCCGCGGCAGCACGAGCTGGACACCTGGAGGTGGTGAAGCTGCTGATTGCGTCCGGCGCCAACCCGGATGCCGGCCTGCCCCTCCAAGCCGCCATGAACTGCGCCCGCCGGCCTGTTGGCATGGCAGCCATGAAGCTGTTGCTGGCCGCCGGTGCCAACCCGGACGCTGCCGCAGACGGCGCTGGGTACACGCCGCTGTGGGCGGCGGTAGGGCACGCCAATGCGGACGCGGTTGCGGAGCTGCTGGCGTCGGGCGCCAACAAGAACGCAAAGTACCAAAACGAGTACCTGCTCACGCACGCGCGCAAGAACAACCTGGCGGACATTGTGAAGCTGCTGGTCGCTGTGCGCGCCAGTGGGTGACCGGCGTTGTTGCATCGCGGCGATGATTGCGCAGCGCTGCACGCTGTCGCGGCACAGCAGCCGCTGAGCAGCGCACAGTGCGCACACTGCGCCTAATTAGCTATCACGGTGCTCCCACACAATGACATGAGCCCCAACTGCACGCTGCACATGTTTGTATGCCAGCGGCGTGTGCCGCCACAAGATTGAAGCTTGTCGTCACTGCAGCCGATTTGGCAATGTCCGCCGCAGTCCGCGTGCCCGCCAAAACAGGTGCCAGCTTGGGATCGTCCTCGACGAATCGTCCGACTCCGATCCGAGTCAGCCGGCGGAGAAAACAGCAGATATCGGACCAACAAGTGGATCATGCACGCCGCGCGTCCCGCCGCGCAATTGTTCGCCCTGTTGCCATGCCCATCATTGAGGAGGTGCGTATTGCATGTGTGTTGGCCCCGGATGTGACTGTGGCCGTCATCCGTGACCTGCTGGTTGGTGTTGCAGGCTGCTTGCAGCCTGGTGCACGCGGGTGCACGCCCCACGTGATCCGTTACAGTGGCCGCCTGAGGCGGCGCCGTGCCCACAAAGGTGTGGCACTGCGGCAACGGCAAGCTGCTGCCCATGCCAGGCAGGCGGCCTGACTCTACTACTGTGTGCCCACTCACTGCGCGACTGCCAATCATACACGTCCGCGATTCACACCCCACGACACCCTGTGCAGCCCACATCGCGGCCCTGCCACAACAACGCCAACAACCCAAAGCATGGCGGTACCCAAGCCACCAACGACCTCGGCGTCCGTAGATCGATATGCTGAAATTCTTAATTTGGCTGCGGCGGCGCGTTTCATTAGAGTTATTCCGGTTACCCCAGTCGCTGCCGGTATGGGTACTGCCGCACCAGCGGCCGCGCCGGGCACGATCTCCATACCCACCGTACCCGGCCCCGACGGCGGCGCACCGCTGGACGCACGGGACGCCGAGGCGGCCATCACGGTGGACGACTGCCTGGCAAGCTGCAGAGCGCTGCAGACCGCCAACACCGCGCTGTTGGTAGAGCTCTACAACGCGACCGGCAACGTGGTGCACTACAGCTACACCATCAGATGGGACGCCGCGGCGCTGGCGCTCACCGCCGACGAGATTGCAGTACACGAACCAGCGGCGGCGATTGTGGCCAGCTGGGCGCCGCCGCCGAGCGTCGACGACCTACTGATGGCACCTGACGACGCGTCGAACGACAGCCTGGTGTATGGCGTGAGCGGCTTGCCCGACCTAGTGCGCCTCAACGCCGCCATGGCATCCGTAGTGTCACAGTACGCCTTGCTCACAACCCCGGTCGGCGACTCGCCGCGCGCAGTAGCGGCATGCCGGACCGTCGTGCGCAGCTACGCGGCACTGCACGACCAGCTGACACGCCTGTGGGTACGCGTGCAGGGCAAGCCATCACGCCTGCCGGCCATCCGTGCTCGGTTGGCGGAGCTGAATGCTGGCGACGTACTGGTCGTGGCGCAGGTGTTGGGCCTTGCTGCACGGCCAGTTGGCGGCGGTGCGGTTGTTGCAGCGGCACCCGCTACAGCCGCTGCCGCGCGCGGACACAACGGCAGCGCTGCGGACGCCCGGGCGCCACCGCCGCCGCCGCCACCGCCTGGCCATGACAGCAATGGTGTGGTTTACGCCGGCAAGAAGCGCAGCGCGGCAGCCGCAACACTGCCACCGCCTCGTGGTGCAGGGCGCAGTGAACATGTACGTGGTGGCGGTGCCGGTGGTGGCGCCGACCACACGGCTTCAGCGCCCACGACGGCAGCCGCGGCACTGGCGGCCATGGAGGTGGTGAAAGCGCGCAACACCGACATGATCGCGCACATCCGCCGACTACCCGACGTGTCTCGGAACACCTACGCACTGGTATGGGACGCAGCTACGGGTGCGCTGGTGGCCACCGCCACCGCAAGAACGTATCCCATTGCGTCCGTGCTGGATCGGTGGCGCCTGCCGCGGAAGCTGACGGCGGTGTATGACAGACTGCCATTGCTGCCAGTGGGACTCGCAGACGTGTCCACGCTCAACGAGGCCATGGTGGGAATAGCGCGCGAGTACTGTGTGTCTGGGGAGACGCCGCAGGCGCAGGCGACGCGCGCCACCATGCTGTCTAACTACAGGCTGGTGGAGGAGGAGCTGGCCAGGTTGGCGGCGTTGCTGACAGATGGTTCAGACGCGCGTACGCGCATCAACGCCACCCTGGCCCGCATCAACACCCAACTGGCGGCGGTTATGGCGACAACGGGGGCGCGTCCGGGAGGGGGCAGTGCACCACTTGGTGGTGGTGGCGGCGGCGGTGGCGGCGGCAGCAGTGGCAGCGGGGGGACCGGTAGTGGGGGGGGGGGCGGCGCAGTAGGTGGGGGCGGCGGGGGGGGCAGGGGGGGGGGGGGGGTCGGCCCCCGCCCGCCAGACCACGTCCGGCATCCGGAGGCGCGGCACGACCGGACCGCGCAGCTTTGCGTGGAGGACGACCTCGGCGCCTCCCGGTGGATCGAGGACCACCGTCTCGCGGCCGTGCCGATAGCGGTACGCGTAGCGGTCGGGGTAGAGGCAGAGGCCCGCGCTCGCCCCGACCTCGAGCAGCGCGATCGGCCCGTCGATCAGCGACAGGGCCGGCAGGAGGGCCGCGCAGCGGAGCGGCTCGTTGGTCTGGATGCTGCGCTGCGCGCACTCCGCGACCACCGCATCCGCGTGCTCCGCCAGCCACGCACGCCAGCGCGCGTAGCCCGCTTCCGGAGCGCCCAGGAGCCGCGTCACGGCGAAGACAAGCGGCGGCTGCCTATGCGCCTCGGGGATGCGCGCGAGGATGCGCAGCACCTCGTCGTCCGCCGTCACACCTCGCGCCCATTCGGCGTAGCGGTCGGACCGGCCGGGCGCCTCGTCCCGCGCGAACCGGGCGTACCGTGCCTGGACAGCGTCGAGGGCTGCCGCATCCGTCCCGCTCACCGTCCCATTGTCGGCCACCGCCGTCGCCCCCCCTGCCGCGCCCGATCGCGCGACGCGCGGCCCGCTCCGGCTCAACGTCGGGTTGAATGGAAGGCGGCGGAAGGAACGCGATGACGTACGAGGTCGAGAAGTCCGACGAGCAGTGGCGCGAGGAGCTCAGCGCCGACCGGTATGCGGTGCTGCGGCAAGCAGCGACCGAGCGCCCGTGGACGGGCGAGCTGCTCGACGAATCGCGCGCCGGCCTCTACACGTGCGCGGCCTGCGGCGCGGAGCTGTTCCGCAGCGGCACCAAGTTCGACTCGCACTGCGGGTGGCCGAGCTTCTACGAGTCGGTCCGCCCCGAGGCGGTCGAGCTCATCGACGACACGTCGCACGGAATGGTGCGCACCGAGGTGCGCTGCGCGACGTGCGGCTCGCATCTCGGGCATGTCTTCCCTGACGGGTTCGGGACGCCCACCGGCGACCGCTACTGCATGAACTCCCTCTCCCTGGCGTTCACTCCCGAAGACGACGCATGACGGGCGGTGCGCTCGAGGCCGTCCGCGCGCGGCGCTCGTGGTCGAAGGTGACGGATGACGCGCCCTCGCGCTCTGAGCTGCTGACCCTCGTGTCGGCTGCAGGGCGGGTCGCCGACCATTCGTCGCTGCGCCCATGGCGTCTGATCGAGCTGCGCGGAGCCGACCGCGAGCGGCTCGGACGAGCCATCAACAAGGCGAACGGAGAGAAGGGGGCTTCCACCAAGCCCCTGCGCGCGCCGTTGCTGATCGCCGTGGTCGCGAGCTTCCGCAAGAGCGAGAAGGTCCCCCGCTGGGAGCAGGAGGCCGTCGCCTCCGGAGTGGCGCACGGTCTCAGCCTGCTCCTGGACGAGGCGGGGGGGGGCGTGATCTGGCGTACCGGCCCCTACCACCGCCGCAAAGCCGTCGCGCAGGCC
>Ga0066256_1002816_pt1 | contig 18191 bp, 15 predicted proteins | sample ThiBio_1000_biof_FD_87107 | JGI IMG/M metagenome (GOLD analysis project Ga0066256, IMG submission 87107) | Wastewater bioreactor microbial communities from Cape Town, South Africa - Thiocy_expt_1000_biof (version 2) | ecosystem: Engineered > Bioreactor > Thiocyanate-remediating >...
AAGCGCGCCTCTATAACAGGTTCGGCCTGCTCTTGGCACCCCATGGGCATCCGACGGACGCCCGGCGCGCGGCTGATCCGCCCTCGGCGCATCCAAGCACGCTTTCGCCGTATTGGCCGGGCACAGAGTATCCAGCCGGAAAACCAATGGATCCCCTCATGAAATCCCTCACTTCACTGGCGGTCGCGGGCTTCCTCCCGCTCGTCCCCCTTCTCGGAGCCGTCCCCATGACCAGTGCCGAAGCACAGGAATTACGCACGGGCCGCTGGGCCATGGTGGCAGGTCATGGCAGTGTCGAGGCCGCGCCCGACAGTGCCGACGTCACGACCGGTGTGCTTACGGACGCCGCGACCGCGCGCGAGGCGCTGACGGCCAACAATGCCGCCATGCGCAAAATCATCGAAGGCCTCAAGGCGGCGGGGATCGACACCAAGGACATCAAGACCCAGCAGTTCCAAATCCAGCCGCGCTACCGCAACTTCAAGGATCGCGGCGCGCAGCAGATTGACGGGTACAGCGTGCGCAATCAGGTCGAGGTGAAAGTGCGCCAGATTGCGCGCCTCGGCGAGATCCTCGATCAGGTCGTGACGCTCGGCGCCAATCAGGCGAGCAGCATCAACTTCATCGTCTCGGATGCCGAGAAGCGCAAGGACGAGGCGCGCAAGAAGGCCGTCGAGAATGCCATGCATCGTGCTCGCCTGCTCGCCGAAGCGGCAGGTGCCCGGCTCGGGTCGGTCATGACGATCACCGAGGAAGTGATCGGTGCGCCGCGGCCGCCGCGGCCGATGGTGGCGCGCAGCATGGCGGCCGATAGCGTGCCGATCGAGATCGGTAGCGAGACGCTCAGCGTCCGCGTCGGGATGTCGTTCATGCTCGAAGTCGCGGTGTAGTTGCTGGGTAGTTTTCGGCGCCAGATGGCTTCGCGAGTGGGGTCGAGGCCCCCTCGCGCTCCGCGACGCGGTCACTTCAGAGCAGCACCAGCGTCGCCAGCCCGAGGAAGGCAAGGAAGCCGATCACGTCGGTGGTTGTCGTCACGAATGTCGCGGAGGCGACGGCGGGGTCGAAGCCCAGGCGATCGAGCGTGAGCGGCACGAGAATGCCGGCGACGGCGGCCGTGAACAGGTTGATGATCAGCGCAACGGCAATGACGATGCCGAGCGTTCCGATCCCGAACCACAAGAACACGATCGGTCCGAGGATCGCGGCCAGGGTCAGGCCGTTGATCAGGCCGACTGCGGCCTCGCGGAGAATGATGCGCGTCCGGTTCGCGGGGCCGAGATCCTTGGTTGCGAGCGCGCGCACGGTGACGGCCATGGTCTGCGTGCCGGCATTGCCGCCCATGGAGGCCACGATCGGCATGAGCACGGCCAGCGCCACCATCTGCTCGATAGAGGCGTCGAACTGCTTGATCACCGAGGCTGCGAGTCCGGCCGTGCACAGGTTGATCGCCAGCCAGACAATGCGGCTGCGGACGGTGGTGATGACGCTGTCGCCGATGCTCTCGTCGCCGACGCCGGCGAGGCGGCGGAGGTCCTCGTCCGTCTCGTCCTCGATGACCTCGACGATGTCGTCGACCGTGACGACGCCGACGAGCCGCTTGTTGGCGTCGACGACGGGTGCCGATTTGAGGTCGTAACGCTCGAACTGGCGCGCCATCTCCTCCTGGTCGAGGGTCGCGGAGACCGTGTGCTGGTCGGCCTCCATGATCTTCTCGACGAGCACATCGCGCTTCGTGCGCAGGAGCCGCGAGAGGTCGATCGTGCCGATGACGCGGAAGCTCGGATCGACGACGAAGATGTCGGTGAACGTCTCCGGCAGGTCATCGGCCTCGCGCATGTGGTCGATCACGCGGCCGACGGTCCAGAAGGGCGGCACCGCGACGAAGTCCGTCTGCATGAGACGGCCGGCGGTTTCTTCCGGGTATTCGAGGTTGCGCTCGAGCGCGATACGATCGCTCGAGGGCATCTGCGCGAGGACGTCCTCCTGGTCCTCCTTGTCGAGGCTTTCGAGGACGTAGGCGGCATCGTCCGTATCGAGCTCGGTGATGACGCGAGCCAGCACCTCGTTCGGCAGGGCCTCGGCGAGCTGGTCGCGGACGCCCTCCTCGAGCTCCGACATGACCTCGGGATCGAAGTCGTCGCCGAGGATCTGAATGAGCTGGACGCGCTCGTCGGGTTCGAGGAGCTCGATGAGGTCGGCGAGATCGGGCGCCCTGAGACCGTGCGTCAGGACGCGCACATTGGCGGCCTGGCCTTCTTGGAGCGCCAGTCTGAGGGCTTCGAGGCGGCGCCCGTTCACTGTCTCTTGGCTGTCGCCAGCCTCGGTCTCGGGCGCTTCCTGGCTCATGAACGGTGGCCTCGTGTGACGCTCCGGGTTGCTCTCCGGTCCGAGCGCATAGCATGGTGCGCGTTCGTGCCATAGCGCATGTTGGTCGAGGATGAATGATGTCGCAGCGCCGCCTCGTGTTCGCGAGCTCCCTAGACTACGCGCGCCATACGGGCGGTTACGTGTACAACACGCGGCTGATGCAGGAGCTCGCCGCGCGCGGGTGGGATGTCGTGCCGCTCGATCTGCCGGCGGGCTTTCCGCGTCCTGATGCTGCGGCACGGGCGCGATCGGCGACGCTCCTGGCGGAGCTTCCCGATGGTTCGTTGGTCGTGGCCGACCAGATCTGCCTCTCGCCACTGGCGGATCTGCTCGCGCACGAGGCGGCGCGCTTGCGGATCGTGATGATCTTCCATCATCCGATCGCGATGGAGGAGGGGCTGCCGTCTGGCGAGCGCGCTCGTTTCATGACGGCGGAGCGCGCGGCGCTGGCGGCGTGCCGTCTGGTCGTTGCGACGTCATTAACGACGGCGGAGACGCTCAGGAGAGACTACGGTGTGCCGGCCGAGCGGATCGTGGTGGCGCTCCCGGGCATCGAGCGGTTCGCCGCGGCGGAGCCATTGCCGACTGATGTCCTGCGCCTGCTTTCAGTTGGGGCCGTCATTCCGCGCAAAGGCTATCACGATCTCATCGAAGCACTAGCGGGCCTCGCGGACCTGCCATGGACGCTCGGTATCGTCGGCGATCACGAGCGGGCGCCGGACTATGTGGCGAAGCTCACCGGGATGATCCGCGACGCGGGGCTTGAAGGCAGGGTGGTGCCCAGGGGCGGAATCGCATCAGCGGAATTGGATGCGGAGTGGCGATCGGCGCATGTGTATGTCGCGGCGTCGCTGCACGAGGGGTATGGCATGGCGGTCGCGGAAGCGATCGCGCGCGGCCCGCCGACGGGGGCGACGGGGGCGGGTGCGGGTCGCGGCTGGCTCGATCCCACCGCGGCACCGGTCGGGCCGGGGCGGGGCCCCCCGGGCCCTCGCGCGGCGCCCGCCCGCGGCCCCTCCGCGCCCCCCCCCCGGGCCCCGGCGCGGGGGGCTGCTCTGGCCCAGGCGGCGCGCTTGCCGAGCTGGTCCGATGCGGCCGAGGCCGTGGATCGGCGACTGGCCGCCCTTTGCGGGTAAAATCAAAAAAAGACGGGGGTCCGGGGGTGTCCGTCGTGTCGAAGACACGCGCCTCCGGCACGATGCGGGTTACAGGGCGGCAGCCCTGTTCGCGCCGCAGGCGCGATCAGTTACCGGCCGCGATCCGCTTGTCGAGCATGGCCCCGATCTCGCTCTCGCTGTATCCGAGGTCGGCGAGCAGCGTGCGGGTATCGGCACCGAGGGAAGGTGGTGCACGGTCGGGTTCGGCATCGAGGCCGCGGAAGATCACGGGCTGGCGGAGCGTGCGCACGATGCCGCTCTCGCCCGCAAAGTTCGGCTCGAAGAAACGGACGGCCTTCAGGTGCGGATCTTCGAGCAAGCTGTCGGGCGTGTGCACGACACCGCACGGCACGTCAGCCTTCTCGAATGCGGCGAGCCATTCCGCGCTCGTGCGGCTGCCGAGCGAAGCCGCGATGATACCGTAGAGCTCGTCGGAGCGTTTGGAACGCTCGGCGTTGTTCGTGAACCACGGCTCCTTGGTGAGGTCCTCGCGGCCGAGCAGGCTCAGAACGCGCGACCACTGCGTCTGCGTGTAGGGGAGCAGTGCAATCCAGCCGTCCTTGGTCGCGAAGGGTTTCCGGTTCTGCGAGAGCGTACGGTGATAGCCCGTCGGTCCGTCAGATGCGAAGCTTGCGCCCATGAGATGCTCATTGAGCGAGAAGGCGGCCATGGCCTCGAACATGGGCATCTCGACGAGCTGGCCCTCGCCGCCATTGCGCTCGCGATGAAGGAGCGCGGCGAGCACGGCGTACACGACGTGGAGCGCGCCGGCTTTGTCGGCGGTGACGGTCGGATGATAGGCCGGCGTGCCGTCGCGGCGGTGCGTGAGGCCCGCAAGGCCCGAGCTTGCCTGGATGATGTCGTCGTAGGCGGGCTTGCCTGAGTAAGGGCCGTCGCTGCCATAACCGAGCGCTGCGCAGTAGACGAGGCGCGGGTTCAGCGCGTGCACGCTCTCCCAGGAGAAGCCGAGGCGGTCGAGCGCATCCTGGCGCATGTTGTGGACGAGCGCGTCGCCCGTCTTGAGGAGGCGGCGCAGCACCTCCTTGCCCTGCTCCTGCTTGAGATCGAGGGCGAGCGAGCGCTTGTTGCGGTTGTTGTTCACGAACACCGCGCCGAGGCCCGGCCCCGTGGTCGGCGGCGTGTAGCGGTTCATGTCGCCGTCGACGGTCTCGATCTTGATCACCTCGGCGCCGAGGTCGCCGAGGAACTGGGTCGCAAAGGGACCTAGCACGATCGTGGTGATGTCGATGATCCGGAGACCGGCGAGCAGCGGATACATGGAGGCGGGCGTTCCTTCGATCTTGTTTTGGGGCTCGATGCGGAGCATCGGCGTCATGGTTATGACGCACACGGGGCGAAGGCGCCAGAGCATTGCTTTGCAATGCGGAATACTCCCGGGACGGGGGCGGGGCCGGCGCCGTTCCCCCGGATGTGATTATCGCCTCCTTGGCGGAAGGACTAAAATATCAGGGTGATGCGTAATGCGTAACATGGAGGCTCGTCATGGCTACCTTCGTCATGCTCGCGAACTTCACTGACAAGGGCATTCACAGCGTCAAGGACACCGTCAAACGCGCCGAATCCTTCAAGGAGATCGCCAAGGCCGATGGGGTCACCGTGAAGGAAGTCTATTGGACGCTCGGCCACTACGACGTTGTCATTACAGGAGAGGCCAAGGACGACATGGCGGTCACCGCCCTCGGCCTCAGCCTTGCAAAGGCAGGAAATGTGCGCACGCAAACGCTGCGCGCTTTCGGCCCGAAGGAAATGACCGAGATCCTCGGCAAACTTAAGTAGCGCAAGCCCGAGCCATTGCGTGGCTTTCGACGGTGCTTATCGGTCGAGCCGATAGGCGCCGACGCGAGGGTTTTCGCTAAAGAAATCTCACCTCGAAGGCTGTCTTCGAATTGCGGTTCATACCCGCAGTCTCGTAGAAGCGCAGCGTCTCCTCGCGCTTCGAGCCGGTCATCAGCGTGACGCGATAGCAGCCGTGCTCGCGCGCCATCTCGATCGCGCGCTGGACAACCTGCCGGCCAAGCCCTCGCTTTCTGTAGTCGCGATGGGTCACCACATTCTCGATGAGCGCAAACGGGCGCCCCGATCTCGTGAAGTTCGGGCACACGAACAGGGTGCACGTGCTGGCCGGCACCCCGTCGACCTCGCACAAGAGGATTGTCGCGCCCGGATGATCCAGCACCCTCGACAGCGCGTCCGCTGCTGCGGCTTCTGATGGCCAGGGCGGATCAGCCGGCTGGAGCTGTGCGTAGAGATCATACAAGGCCGTTCGGTCGGCCAGCGTGGCAGTCCTGACAGCGGCGGTCATGGGGGCGCCCTCGATGCTGCGGGGATGAGGACCATAGCGGGGGCGACCTATCGAGTCTGCTGTTCGACGGCGGGCGCGAATGGCAGAATGAGCTTCACTTCCTGGGGAGGCGATTTCGGAGACTGGGGCTCATGAGCGCAGCAGCGGACGACGACGTACGGGCCATCGAGGATCTCATTGCCCGGCAGTTTGCCAGCATGAGCTGGAAGCCGGGTGCGGCACCGGACTTGGAGAAGTTCGGCAGCGACTTCCTCCCCGATGCGTCGCTCTTCGCCTCGGCACGGCCTGCGCGCGCGCAATCTGTCGGTCAGTTCGTCGAGCGCATGAAGGGGCTCGTCGGGACGGCGCTCAAGTCCTTCGACGAGCAGGTCATCGGCACGCGAATCCATGTTTTCGGCAATGTCGCGGTTGCGGTCGCGGCGTGTGAGAACACGGAGAATGATGCCGAGGTCAATCGCAACATCGAGATGATGCTGCTCGTCAAAGACGGCGGGCAGTGGAAGATTGCGGCCCAGGCTTGGGACAAGGCGACCGACACGCGGCCGATCCCCGCCGAGCTGTTGGGCCGCCAGTAGACTGCGGCCTTCAATCCGGTCCCTTCATCGACCACGACGGTGCCTGCCCGCGCACCTTCTTCCTGAAGAAGAATGACCAGGGATCGGGGAACTGCCCGACAGGGATCTCGATCAGTGCCGGCGCATTGGCCTTGATCGCAGCTTTGAGCGCGGGGCGCAGGGCCTCCGGCGTCGTGACGCGTTCGGTGCGCATTCCGAAGCTCTCGGCGAGCCGCACGAAATCCGGGTTCACCAGATCCGAGGCGACCGTGCGACCTTCGTAGTTGCTCTGCTGGATGCGCTTCACGTTGCCGTAGGCATTGTCGTTGAAGACGAGCGCAACGACGCCGATGTTGTGCGCGACCGCCGTCGCCATTTCCTGCACGCCGAACATGAAGCCGCCATCGCCATGCAGCGCGACGACCGCGCGATCCGGCATGGCGGCTTTGGCACCAAGCGCTGTCGGATAGCCCCAGCCGAGCGTGCCCTGATAGCCCGTCGAGAGATACGTGCGCGGCTGGTACACGGGATAGAGCAGGCGGCTCGCGTAGCTGATCTGGGTCAGCTCCTCGATGAGGATGCCGTCCTCGGGAAGCTCGGCGCGGATGGCGTCGATCCAAGCTTTCTGCGGCGCGAGGCGGGCGAACTCGCCGTCCATCGTGGCGCGCAGTGCCTTCATCTCGTCGGTGCGGTCGGCGGGCTTGTCGCCCACACGCTCGAGCTCGTTCAGGAGTGCCGCGACGCCCTCGGCCGCATCGGCCACGATCGCGACGTCGGGCGTGCAGGTGCGCCCGATGCGCGTGGGATCGATGTCGAGATGAATGATCTTCATCGCATCATCGCGGCCCCAGTCCATCACGTGCTGGAGGCGCGTGCCGATGCCGATGACGACATCGACGTCCTTCCACAGTGTGTGCCCGGCCGCAAAGCGGTGCATGAAGGGATTGCGCGCGTCCATGACGCCCTGGCCCGTGCGATAGGCGATGACCGGCGCCTGAATGCGTGCCGAGAGGCGCGTCACCTCCGCGCTCGCATCCTGCGCGCCGCCGCCGACGAGGATGATCGGCCGCTTGGCGCCGGCGAGCACCTTGGCCGCGGCCTTGATGGCGTCTAGGTCGAGCGGCGGCGTCCTACGCACGGCCGGCGTATCGTCGAAGGCGACCTCGGCCGCCGAGCGCCACATGTTCCACCCGCATTCGAGGCCGACAGGGCCGGGGACCCCGCTCAGAAGCTGGTCGAAGGCGGCGCGGCTCTTCGCCGCGGCATCCTGCGGTCCTTCGATGTGCCCGGCCCACTTGGTCAGTGTCCGCATGATGCCGAGCTGGTCGGGGATCTCGTGCAGGAAGCCGATGCCCTTGCCGATGTACTGCTCGTAGATCTGGCCGGAGAGCGCGAGCACGGGGGCGCAGAGCGACTGGGCCGTGGCGAGCGGCGTCGTCGTATTGAGGAAGCCCGGTCCCGGCACCACGCAATAGGCCTGGGGCTTGCCTGTCGCGAGCGCGGCGCCGAGGGCCATATAGGCCGTGGCCTGCTCGTGGCGGGTATGGATGGGCCGCAGCGGGTTCCCCGCGCGCACCAGGGCATCGAAAAAATCGTCATTCTGGACCCCGGGGAGGCAATAAAGCGTGTCGAGCCCGTTGGCAGCCATGGTCCGAATGGTGACTTCGGCAGCGTTCATCTGGGCAAGATTGGTGGCGGCCATTTTCAGCTCCCGGGAATTGGACTTTTTTCCTGGCTACCCGAAGGGGCAGGGCCTGTCACGGGATTAGAGGGTACGGAAGCCTGTTGCGGCGCACGGCAAGCGCCATGCCAGCGCCATGCTTGATGTGGATAATCGCATCTGCTTCCTGCGATAACCACTAGGATCGGATCGACGAATCGCAGCCGGCTTGGGGAATGATGGCGGATCTGGGAATGAACAGCGCGCGTATTCAGCGCGACAGGCGTGGCGTCGTGAAAGTGGCGTCGTGGATGGTGGCGGGCGCCGTGATGGCGAGCGCCGGCATGGCGTTTGCGCAGCAGACGCCGTCGATTCCAGGACTCGTCGTCACGACCACCCCGCCCGCGCAGCCGCGCGAGCCGGTCGCTCCGCTGCGCACGGATCCTGCACCTCCCAAGGCGGCCAAGCCGAAGCCCGCACCGCGTCCACGGCGCGAGGCAAGCACGGCGCCGGCGACGAGCGGTGAGGCCGGTGGTGGTGCGCCGGGGCGCCGCCAGGGCATCGTCATACTCGTCAATGACGAGCCGATCACAGGCTACGAGATCGAGCAGCGCGCGACGCTCATGGCGGCGGGTGCGGGCGGCGGGCAGGATATGCGCGCCCGGGCCGAGGCGCGTTGGAAGCAGATCATTCAGGACCCCAAGACCAACGAGCGTTTTCAACAGTACTTGCGCGAGAAGCAGCCGCGCAGCAGGGACGAAGCCGTCGCACTCCAGAAGCAGTACATCGGCGACATGCAGCGCAACATGCTGGAGCAGCTCCGCCGCGAGGCGCGCGTGGGAAGCATCCAAAAATTCCGCACCCAGGCGCAGGAAGAGTTGATCGACGAGAAGCTGAAGATCCAGGAGGGCAAGCGCAACAGCATTGCCATCAGCGAGGATGACGTCAATCGCGCCTTCGTGGACATGGCGCAGCGGAACAAGATCACCGAGGCGCAGTTTACCGAGCAGCTCAAGTCGCAGGGCATAGACCCGGCGACGATCAAGGCGCGCACCCGTGCCGCCCTCTACTGGCGCGACGTCGTCCGGCGCAAGTACGGCCACCAGATCAACATCAACGATCGCGACATCGACCGCTTCGTCGAGCAGTCCGGCGGAGACAAGGGCGCGCCCGCGGTCGAAATGCAGCTTCACAAGATAACGCTCGCGGTGCCGGGCGTCATCGACCAGTCCGCGCTTGCCCGCCGCCTCTCCGAAGCCGAGCAACTGCGCAAGCGCTTCCGCGGCTGCCGCAATACGCAGGAGTTGGTTAAGGGCCTGCCCGACGCCCGCTTCGAGAGCCTCGCCAATCAGGCGGCTTCCAGCATTGGCGAGCCGACCCGCAGCCTCCTTCTGAATGCCAAGGACGGCGAGATGGTGCCGCCCACCCTTGCCAGCACCGGCGTCGAGCTATATGCCGTCTGCGGGCGCAAGACCGTCAAGGTAGACGAGGAAAAGCGCCTCAAGGCTCAGGCCGAGCTGACGATGCGCGAGTTCGACGTCGTGTCGCGCCGCCATCTGAGGGATCTTCGTGCCGAAGCCTTGATCGAGAAGCGCTGATCCGGCGGATCAGGACGGTCGGGAGCTAAGGCCTTGGCGAGCGAAGTGGGGCGTGCGGCGGGCTCGCGTCGCCCGCTGGCGCTGACGATGGGCGATCCGGCCGGCATCGGCCTCGACATCACGCTTCTCGCCTGGCGTGACCGGGCCAAGAACGCTCTTCCTCCCTTCGTACTTTATGCCGATCCGACGTCCGTCGCCGAGCGCGCCCGCACGCTCGGCCTTGCCGTTGATCTTGCCGTTTCCGAGGATATCGGGGCTGGGCGCGACGCGTTCGCCGCTCGTCTGCCGGTGCGACCGGTGCCGCTCGCGGTCCCGGTCGTCGCCGGGCGCACGGAGATGCTCAATGCCGGCGGCATCATCGCGGCGATCGATTTCGCCGTTGCCGATGCGGTTGCCGGCCGCGCCTCTGCCGTCGCGACGAACCCCATAGCCAAGAGCACGCTGCTGCGTGCCGGCTTCCATCACCCGGGCCACACCGAGTATCTCGCGGAGCTCGCCGGCCGCCATCATCCGGGCAAACGCTGGGTGCCGGTGATGATGCTCGCGTCGGAAATTCTTCGCGTGGTGCCGCTGACGGTTCACGTGCCGATCGCGCGCGTTCCGGGGCTGTTGAGCGTCGAGCGCATCAACGAGACGGTTCGCATCGTGGCCGATGCCATGGCCTCGGATTTCGGCATTGCCAAGCCGCGCATCGCCGTGACGGGCCTCAATCCGCACGCGGGCGAAGAGGGCACGATCGGTCGTGAAGAAGTGAACGTGATCGAGCCGGCGCTTGCCGCACTGCGCGCCGAGGGCCTGGCCGTCACGGGCCCGCATTCGGCGGACTCGCTCTTTCATGGCGACGCGCGCAAGCGCTATGACGCCGTCGTCACGATGTACCACGACCAGGCGCTGATCCCGATCAAGACGCTGTCGTTCGAGTCGGCGGTGAACGTCACGCTGGGCCTTCCGTTCGTGCGGACCTCGCCCGATCATGGCACGGCCTTCGACATTGCGGGGACGGGCACAGCCTCGCCGTCGAGTCTTGTTGCGGCGCTAAAGCTCGCTGCGGACCTGGCCGAGCGCCGCGCTGCGGCTCAGCGCCATGCCTGAGCCCGGCAAGCCGCCCAAGTCCCCTGCAGGCGATGGTCTGCCACCGCTGCGCGAGGTAATTGCCGCGCTCGAGATCGACGCAAAGAAGAGCCTCGGCCAGAACTTCATCCTCGATCTCAATCTGACGCGACGGATCGCGCGTCTTGCCGCGCCGCTCGACGCGACGACGGCCGTCGAGATTGGCCCCGGCCCCGGCGGGCTGACACGGGGGCTGCTCATGGAGGGCGCGCGCCGTGTTGTCGCCGTCGAGCGCGATCAGCGCTGTGCGCCGGCGCTCGCGCAGATTGGCGAGGCCTATCCGGGGCGGCTTGCCGTCCACCTCGGCGATGCGCTCGATGTGCAATGGCCGGCGCTGCTGCCACCGGATGCCGGCCGCACAGTGATCATCGCGAACCTCCCGTACAACGTCGCGACGCGCCTGCTCATCGGCTGGCTCGAAACCGAGCCGTGGCCGCCCTGGTGGGAGCGGATGGTGCTCATGTTCCAGAAGGAAGTGGCCGAGCGGATCGTCGCGCAGCCGGGCACCAAGGCCTATGGTCGTCTCGCGGTCATCTCGCAGTGGCGCACGACGCCGCGCATCGCGCTGACGCTCGGTCCAGAGGCCTTCACGCCGCCGCCGAAAGTGGCTTCCGCCGTCGTGACCTTCTTGCCGCGCGCGCACCCCATGCCGGAGTGCTCGGTGAAATGGCTTGGCCGCGTGACGGCGGCGGCCTTTGGCCAGCGGCGCAAGATGCTGCGCCAGAGCTTGAGGACGCTCGTCTCTGATCCGCTGCCACTGCTCGAAGCAGCGGGCGTCGCGCCGGAGCTGCGCGCCGAGCAGCTCGACGTCGCCACCTTCGCGCGGTTGGCGCACGTGGCGGAACACCTCGGATCGTCGAGATAGACGCGCTCAGTCGCGGCCCGGATCGTAGCGATTGCGCTGGCGCCATTCGGCCATGAAGTAGGAGAGAGACTCGTCCACGTTCTCCGGCATCACGATGCGGATCGTGACGAGCTGATCGCCGACGGATCCGTCCGTCGCACTGCGCACGCCCTTGCCCTTAAGACGGAAAATGCGCCCGGAGCTCGTGCTCTTGGGGATCTGCAGCGCGACGCGCCCCGAGATGGTCGCGACCTCGATCTTCCCGCCGAGCACGGCCTCGTCGATGGTGATCGGCAGCTCGAGCAGGATGTCGTTGCCGAGCCGCTTGAATTTCGGATGCGGGCGGATGTGGATCTCGACGAGCGCGTCGCCATTCTCGCCGCCGCGCAGGCCCGGTGCGCCCTTGCCCTTGAGCCGCAGCACCTGCCCGTCGCTGACGCCCTCCGGCACGGTGAGGTCGAGCGTGCCACCCTCCGGCATGGTGACGCGCTTCTTGGCGCCGCCAACGGCTTCCATGAAGTCCACTTCGAGCGTGTAGCGCACGTCCTGGCCCCGCAGGCTGAAGCCGGGACCGCGCGTGCCGCGGGCACCGAAGAGATCGGAGAAGATGTCCGTGACGCCGGTATCGCGCCCGCCGAAGCCGTTTGCCCAGCCGCCGCCGGCCCCTGCGCCATTGCGCGCGTACGTGCGCACGGGCTCGCCCTGGGCGTCGATCTCGCCGTCGTCGTAGCGCCGCCGCTTGGTGGCATCGCCGAGAATGTCGTAGGCGGCCGTCACCCGCTTGAAGCGTTCGCTCGCGGCTGGATCATCCGGGCGCACGTCGGGATGCAGCTCCTTGGCGAGTCGACGATAGGCCCGCCGGATCTCGTCATCCTGCGCACCCCTGGCTATGCCCAGAACCGTATAGAGGTCATCCGACATGAGGACCGCGTGTCAGCCCGTTTTTAAACCCGGCACCAAAAGAAAACGCCCACTGCCGTCACGGCCAGAGAGCGCGATTCGTGCTGCCGATGGAACTGCCGCATCCTCCCATCTGCAACAAAGAATATCTAGCGCGGGATTTCGGCAACTTCGCGCCAATCCACACCCGTGCCTGAGAATCGCCGAGCCGTCGCCCATTTGCGACGAGCACCGCTAGCGCATTGTCAGGAATAGCGAATCTCGGGTCGTTGATCGACCAGTTGGGCGAGCACCTCGAAGCGGCGGCGCAATCGCTCCCCATCGAGGTCGCGATGGGTCGGCGGCAGGGTCAGGACGAGCTTGCCGCCCTCGTACGTGAGCGGGGTCTCGTCGATGATGCCCGGCCGGCCGATCGAGAGCATGTGCGCCGAGCGGATGGCCGCGCCGAGAATGCGGGCGCGCTTCAGTGTGCGCCGCGAGACGAGGGATTTGAGGGCCGTCGGCAGCTCGTCCTCGGCGCCCGAGACGCGCCCCGTGCCGACATGGCGGAAATAGACGGTAAGTGCGAGGAAGATGCGGCCCTCGTGATCGATCCCGCCGAGGCCGGCATGGGCGACGATGTTCAGGCTCTGCTCGCCGCGATGGTCGGGATGCGCCCGCCAGCCGACGTCCGAGAGCAGGCACGCGGCGTGCCGCAAACGCTGCTCCTCGGCGCTTTCGCGCGGCCCCGGCTCGCTGAAGACGGCGTCCGTCCAGGTGCACAGCTCGCGGGCATGGGCAAGCGAGCGCGAGTGCAGGCGCGCATGGTCCTCGCAATAGGCGAGCAGTGGATCGCGCTCGCGTTCTGCGGGTGAAAGCAGGCTGAACACCAGTCCTTCGCGCACGCCGAAGACCGAGAAGACCACTTCCTTGGGCTTCATGCGCCTCAGCAGCCGCTCGAGCACCAGCGCGCCGTAGGGCAGCACCTCGCGGCGTGGCCGCGCGATGTCCTCGATGCCGCGGATATCGGCGATCTTCTTCGCCCGGCGGATGCTGTCGCAGAAGTCGATGCAGGCGCGGCTCTCGATGCTGTAGCCGTGCATGACGCGCAATGGATACTTGCGCAGGTCCATGTGCAGGCGGGCGAGCGAGCGCCAGGTGCCGCCGACGGCGTAGAACGTGCGGCCTTCGCCAGCCGAGAGCCAGGGCAGCTCGGCGAGGCTCGCATCGACGATCTCGATGGCCTTGTCGAGCTTGTTGCCCGAAGTATCGATCAGTCTCAATCCGCCGAGCGGCAAGGTCGCTGAAGCCGTCGATTTGGCGCTCGCAACGTCGATCAGCTCGAGGCTGCCGCCGCCAAGGTCGCCGGCAATGCCGTTGGCATTGGGAATGCCCATGAGCGTGCCCATGGCGGCAAGCTCGGCTTCGCGTGCGCCGGAGAGCACGGCAATGCGGGCGCCGATCGCCTCCTCACCGCGCGCAATGAACTCGGGGCCGTTCGCCGCCTCGCGTACGGCGGCTGTCGCGATGACGCGCACGTTCTTGACGCTGAGCACACGATTGATCGCATGAAAGCGGCGCAGTGCCTCGATGGCACGCTCGACGGCATCGGCATCGAGCTTGCCGGTCGAGGCGACAGTACGGCCGAGGCCGCACAGAACCTTCTCGTTGAAGAGCGGCGCGGGGCTGCGAATGGCCCCCTCGTAGACGACGAGGCGCACCGAGTTGGACCCGATGTCGACCACCGAGATTGGCTCGAGCTCGTCGAGCCCCACCGGCCGGTCGTCTCTGCTCCACGGAAATTTCACTGCCGGCCGCTCTCGTCCCTGTCCTCGAGCTTGAAGCGCGGCGGCGAATGGCTCTTCAGCGACTGACCGCGCCCCGACAGGCTCGGGTTGAACATGAAGTATTCATGCGCGTTGAACGGCTTCTCGCCCTCATCGGGCACGATCCGCCGGCTTGATCCATCGGAGAGAACCAGCCAGCTCTGCTGGTTGTCTTTCAGGTTCGCCGTCATGATCTGATCGAGGATCTGCGCATGCACCGTCGGATTCGTCACCGGTACCATAGCCTCGACGCGCCGGTCGAGGTTGCGCGGCATCATGTCCGCGGAGCTGATATACACAATCGCCTTCGGATGGGGGAGCCCGTGTCCGCCGCCAAAGCAGTAAATGCGGCCGTGCTCCAGGAAACGCCCGATGATGCTTTTGACGCGGATGTTCTCGGACATGCCGGGAATACCGGGTCTGAGGCAGCAGATGCCGCGTACCACGAGGTCGATTTCCACGCCGGCATTGGAGGCCTCGTAGAGCGCCTCGATGATCTGTGTATCGACAAGCGCGTTCATTTTCATCCAGATGGCCGCCGGCTGACCCGCACGCGCGTGCTCGGTCTCGCCACGGATGCTCTCCAGAATGCGCTTCCTGATGCCGAAGGGGCTCGCCGCCATGGTCTCGAGCTCGGCCTGCTCGCCGTAGCCGGTCACGAAGTTGAGAATGCGGTTCACATCGCGCGCGATCGCGGCATCGGCCGTGAAGAAGGAGAGGTCGGTGTAGATGCGCGCCGTCTGCGGGTGGTAGTTGCCCGTTCCGATGTGACAGTAGGAGACGAGCTCGGAGCCTTCCTTGCGCACGATCATGCCGAGCTTGGCGTGCGTCTTGAGCTCGATGAAGCCATAGACCACGTGCACGCCCGAGCTTTCGAGATCGCGCGCAAGGCGGATGTTGGCGGCTTCATCAAAGCGCGCTTTGAGCTCGATCACCGCGGTCACGGACTTGCCGAGCTCGGCCGCTTCCTTGAGAGCGCGGACAATGGGGCTGTCCTTCGACGTGCGATAGAGCGTCCACTTGATGGCGAGGACGTCCGGATCGGCACCTGCCTGACGCAGGAACTGCACGACGACGTCGAAGGCCTCGTAGGGATGATGAACGACGATATCCTTCGCCTTGATCGCCGCGAAGCAGTCGCCGTTGTACTCGCGAATGCGCTCGGGAAAGCGGATATTGAAGGGCGGGAAGACGAGGTCCGGCCTGTTGTCGACAATGAGTTGCGACGTGTCGCCGAGACCGAGCAGGCCCTCCTGAACGTAGGTGTCGGCCTCGCCGACCTTGAGCTGCTCGACGACGAAGGTGCGCAGCTCCTGCGGCATGGAGGCGTCGATCTCGAGTCGGATCACGGATCCGCGGCGCCGTCTTTTCAGTGCGCTTTCGAACGAGCGCACGAGATCCTCGGCCTCTTCCTCGACCTCGATGTCGCTGTCGCGCAGGATGCGGAAGGCGCCCTGCCGCTTGACCGCGTAGCCGGGAAAGAGGAGCGAGGCGAAGTGGCCGATCAGCGTCTCGATGCGCATGAAGCGGATCGCGTTCGGATCCTCACCTGCAGGTAGCTGCAGGAAGCGATCGACCGGCGCCGGGATCGGCATCAGCGCGTGCATGGCCTCGCCGCCCTTCTTCTTGGCGAGCTCGAGGCCGAGCGTGAAACCGCGGTTGGGAATGAAGGGGAAGGGATGCGCGGGATCGACCGCGATCGGCGTCAGCACCGGGAAGAGGTGCGTCATGAAATGGCTCTCGAGCCAGGTCCGCTCGGCTTCGGTGAGCTGGTCCGGCGAAACGATGGAGATGCCGACTTCGGACATCTCACGGCTCAGCTCGTTCCAGCAGGCCTGCTGTTCCGCCGAGAGACCCGCCACGAACTTGTTGATGGCATCGAGCTGCTGGGCCGGCGTCAGGCCGTCATTGCTGAGGTTCGTGACCTTAGCCTTGACCTGTCCGTGCAAGCCCGCGACGCGGACCATGTAGAATTCATCTAGGTTCGAGGCCGAGATCGACAGGAAGCGCAGTCGCTCGAGAACCGGGTGGCGGCGGTTGCGGGCTTCGTCGAGCACGCGGGTGTTGAATTGCAGCCAGGAGAGCTCGCGATTGTAATAGCGCGCAGGGCCCTGCGGCACCTCCACGGGGGCCTCCGGCACGCCTGCTTCGACCTTCGCGCGCGACCGCGCCTTGCTGCCCGACACAGCTCTCTCCCTTGCCGCATGGCCAATGTCCGGTAAGCCGGCCGAAGGGATTATACCTGCCATTGCTTCACGACATTCAAATGTCTCTTAATGACCGTCGTTCAGTGGCCTTTTTCAGCCCTTTCAGCAGCTCTCAGCTCCGCCAGAGCCTCGGCTGCCAGGGCCCTGGTGACCGGCCGGCGCCGCGCCAGGGACAGCCGGTCGATGGCCTCGACGAGCGAGGCTGCCGCCGCGAAGGAGCGGTCCAGCTCGCGGGCCAGATAGTGCACGACCGTCGGCGCCACCGTGATCTGACGGTCGGAAAGGAGCTTCACCAGCACTGCCGTCAGCAGGGTCTGATCCGGGGGGCCGATCTCGGTCATCGCCAGCGCTCTGAGGCGTGACCGTAAATCCGGGAGGGCGATCGTAAGTTCCCCTGCTGGTGCGCGCGAGGTGAGCAGCAGGGATGTGCGCTGCTCGCGTGCGAGGTTCAGGAGATGGAAAAGCGCCTTCTCCGAGCGGATGCCGCGATCGATGTCCTCGACGACAACGGCCGAGCGCACCATCAGCTCCGGCACGTGCACCTCGTCGAGCGTCGCGGCGTCGAGCATGGCGGCCTCGGATCGGAGCTGCCAGACATGGGCGAGATGGCTCTTGCCGCTTTGTGCCGGTCCGACGACGAGGGCCGAGGACATGGACCAGTCCGGCCAGCGGTCGACGAGATCGACGGCGGCCGCATTGGACGGTCCGACGAGAAAGTCCTCCGCCCCGAGCGCAGGTCGCGCGCCCCAGTCGAAAACGAACTGCTCTCGTGTCCGGCTCATGGTGCCGGTCCTCCTGCACCCGGGGTGCCGCGATAGATCTCGCTGTCGAGATAGAGACGCAGCGCAAAGCGCACGAGCACCGCGATCGCGGCCGCTACCGGCACGGCAATGAGGACGCCGACAAGGCCGAGGAGCGCGCCGAACGCGAGCACCGAGAAGATCAGCCATACGGGGTGCAGGCCGACGCGCGGCCCGACGATGCGCGGCGAGAGAATTGCCGCATCGATTGCGGCCGTCACGGCGAACAGCGCCACCACCTTCGCCAGCAGCGTGACATCGGGCCAACCTTGGGCGACTGCGACGATGCCTGCCAGAATGAGCCCCAAGGCCCAGCCGATGAACGGCACGAAGCTGATGAGCCCGACCGTCAGACCGATCAGCAGCGCATAGCGCAGCCCGATGAACGAGAGCCCGACGGAGTAGATCACGGCGAGGATCAGGCAAACCGTGCCCTGGCCGCGCACGAACGCGGCAACTGCGCCATTGATGTCGGCCGCGAGGGCGCGGATCGTCGGTGCGTGATCGCGCGGCAGCGCCTCGTCGATGCGGGCGACGACGCGCGGCCAGTCCGCGAGGAGGTAGAACGCCACGACCGGCGTGATCAGCACGAGCGAGAGCAGGTTGACGAGGGCGAGCCCGCGATCCCAGACCTGCTGGATGGCCCAGCCGACAGTCGCCGTCCAGCTTTGCGCCATGCCGGACATGCCTCGCTCGAAACTGGCGTAGATGTCGTCATAACGCCCCCCGAGCCAGCCGCGCGCGGAGCTCTCGAGCAGCGCGATCAGGCGTTTGAAATCTCCAGGCAGGGACTCGGCGAGCTGGCGGAGCTGGTCGACGACCAGCGGCCCGAGCAGAAGGAGAGCGACGAGCAGGTCCACGGCCGG
>Ga0066256_1002818_pt1 | contig 18184 bp, 16 predicted proteins | sample ThiBio_1000_biof_FD_87107 | JGI IMG/M metagenome (GOLD analysis project Ga0066256, IMG submission 87107) | Wastewater bioreactor microbial communities from Cape Town, South Africa - Thiocy_expt_1000_biof (version 2) | ecosystem: Engineered > Bioreactor > Thiocyanate-remediating >...
GACGCCGCCGACTAAATGAAGAGGCCCTTCAGCGTGGATGAGTCCCGCGGGGGGCGCGACCGGGTGAGGCGGAAGAGGGGGCTCGCGCGCACCCCGGAGGAGAAGCCCCACAGGGTCATCGGGGACACGATCCGCACCCTCCGGAAGGAGAAGGATCTCCCCCTCAAGCAGATGTCCCGCCGTACCAACCTGAGCGTCTCGCTCCTCTCCCAGATCGAGCGCGCCGAATCGAGCGCATCGATCTCGTCGCTGTACAAGATCGCGACGGCCCTCGAGTCGCGCATCCAGGACCTGTTCGGCGAGTACTGACGCCTCCGAACGATCGGACGCGCCGCGCGCGCCAGCCGACGTCGACGTCACCCGAAGAAGAGCGAAGGCCGCCACCTTCGCTCTTCGTCATTTCTGCTTCGCGCTCGGCGCTCGACGCGGCCTCGCACTGCGCTGCCGCGCGAGAACCGGCCCCGTGCCGCGGATCATCCGCGTCTCCGAAGGGGTGGGGCTCGAGGTTCCAAGCCCAGCCGTCGTGATAGCCTCAGCCCGCCATGAAGTCCCCTCTCCTTCGGGCCTGCTCCCTCCTGTCCCTCCCCCTCGTCGCGACAGTCGCCGTCCGCCCCCACGCCGGGTGGCCGCCGCCCCCCGGCGCCGACATGAAGGACAAGGCGAACTGGCCGAACGACTTCAGGGCGCGCTGGAACTACATCTCGTACTTCCCCGAGCGCACCCCCGGGGCGCGTCCGATCGATCCGTTCGATCTGAAGCTCGGCGCGTCCGGCATGAGCATCGACCGCGCGTGGACGCACACGATCGGTCGCCCCGACGTGAAGATCGCCGTCATCGACTCGGGCATCGAGTGGGACGCCGCCGACCTCGTGAACAAGGCCGCGCTCAACATGGGCGAGCTCAAGCGCGACGAGGCGAAGCCGCGGACGAAGGAGGACACCGCGTGCGGCGGCACCGGCGCGCTCGCCGGCTACGACTGCAACGGCGACGGAGTCTTCAACGTCGCCGACTACCGCGACGACCCGCGGATCGCGCCCGTCGTCCCGGGCGAGCCGTGCTTCAAGGACCACGACAAGAGCAAGCCGGGCGGAGATCGCATCAAGGGCGACCTCAATCGCAACTGCATCCTCGATCCCGGCGACATCATCCTGATGTTCTCCGACGGCGTCGACGACGATGCCAACGGCTACACGGACGACATCTGCGGCTGGGACTTCTTCAAGAACGACAACGATCCCTACGACGACACCCGCTTCGGCCACGGCACCGGCGAGGCGCGCGACAGCGCTGCCGAGGCGAACAACGGCGACGGCGAGCCGGGCGTCTGCCCCGGATGTATGTTCATCCCGCTGCGCGTCGGCGACAGCTTCATCGGCGACGCCAACGACTTCGCCAAGGCGGTGATCTACGCCGCCGACAGCGGTGCGAAGGTCATCCAGGAAGCGCTCGGCACCGTCAACCAGTCGGCGTTCTCGAAGGCCGCGATCGACTACGCCTACAACAAGGGCGCGCTCATCGTGGCGAGCATGGCGGACGAGAACTCGCGCCATCACAACATGCCCGCGACGGCGAACCACGTCCTCACCGTCCACTCGATCCGCTACAACGAGGGCAACCCCGGCCAGGCGACGACGTTCGTCGCGTTCGACACCTGCTCGAACTACGGCGCGCACCTCTCGCTTAGCGTGAGCGGCACCACCTGCTCGAGCGAAGCGACCGGCCGCGGCTCCGGCATCGCCGGCCTTCTTTACTCGGCGGCCGCCGACGAGGGGATCACGCTCACGACGGAAGAGGCGATCCAGCTCTTCAAGATGGAAGCCGACGACATCGACATCGCGGACTCGCGCGTGACGGAGTCGCCGAAGTACTACTACTCGCACGCGGGGTTCGATCAGCGCTTCGGCTACGGACGCGCGAACGCGCTCCGTCTGATGGAAGCGATCAAGGCGCGGCGGATCCCGCCCGAGGTCGACATCGTCTCGCCGGAGTGGTTCGCGCCGATCCACGCCGACAGGGCCGGTGGGCCCATCCAGATCATGGGTCGCGTCGCTGCCTCCCGCGCGAAGTCGTACGACTTCAAGGTGCAGTGGGCGCCCGGCGTCCAGCCGGCCGAGAGCGACTATCGCGACGTCGTCGCACCGCTCACGAACATCCCCGCCTCGACCGTCAGCGGCGGCGCAGTCCCGCTCGCTCAGCTCGATCCGGCGCAGATCGACACGACCCACCCGCGTGACCCGGACTCGCAGCTCGGCGAGAACGACCGCTCGATCTCGATCCGCATCCGCGCGGTCGCTCACTACGATTCGTTCGACGTCCCCGGCGAGGCGCGCCGCGTGGTGTCGATCACGAACGAGAAGAACGGCCTCGACAAGGACCTCCTCCCCGGCTTCCCGATCGCGCTCGGCGCCTCCGCCGAGGCGAGCCCGAAGCTCGCCGACATCGACGGCGACGGCGTCCGTGACATCGTCGTCCCCGACAGCTCGGGCAAGCTCCACGTCTACTCGATGAAGACGGGCACCGCCGTCGAGCTCCCGGGCTTCCCGTACCTCACCCGTCCGATCGACGGTCTGGCGAAGGACCTCGGCGAGCCGACGGTGCCGAGCTACCTCGCTGCGCCGGCGTACGCCGCGGGCGCGCAGGGCGGTGTCGATCCCGCGGTCGCGCGCGAGTCGCTGATGGCGGCGCCGGCGGTCGCCGATCTCGACGGCGACGGCAAGCCCGAGATCATCTTCACGTCGTGGCCCGGCAGCATCTACGTGATCAACACCGCGGGTCAGGACCTCCCGGGCTGGCCGAAGCGCCTCCCGCTCGTCCCGTCGTGCCCGCACGATCCGAACGCGCCGCAGCCCGAGACGTGCATGGACCTCAAGCGCGGCTACGCGCGCGGTTCGTACAGCGCGCCGGTCATCGTCGACATGAACAAGGACGGGCGGCCCGAGATCGTCATCAGCGCATTCGACGGCAAGATCTGGGTGTTCAAGGCCGACGCCTCGGTGCTCGAGGGCTTCCCGGTGGCGCTCGTCTCGCCGAAGTCGGACACCCCGAGCCGTATCATGGCGACCCCGACCGCGGCCGACCTCAACGGCGACGGGATCCCCGAGCTCATCAGCGGCTCGAACCAGCTGATCGGCGGCGGCGGCGCTGCCGGCCCGGTCTTCGTCGTCGACGGCCGCGGCAACGCCGCGCCGAGCGTCTACCTGCCGAACTGGCCGATGACGATGGCGAGCATCAAGCTCTTTCCCGTCGTCGCGGAGGGCATGGTCGCGTCGCAGGCCGTGGCCGACTTCGACGGAGACGGCCGCCCCGACATCCTCATCCAGGGCAACGGCTCGCGGCCGATCGTCGTCCAGGCGGCCCCCGGGGGACAGCAGCGCTTCGAAGAGCCGCCGAACCGCCTCCCGATCGTGCAGAACGAGGACGGCACCGAGCAGAAGGGCTTCGACGCGACGAGCATCTTCGGCGAGCGCTCGAAGGCCTTCACGCCCGACGTCATGTTCCCGCTCTTCAGCCACCCCTCGATCGGCGATCTCGATCAGGACGGTGTCCCCGACATCATCGTCTCGGGCGGCTCGCTCAGCCTCGCAGGAGCCCTCGCCGGCGGCGGCTCGCGCGCCGAACGCGCGCAGCAGCTCATCGCCGCGTGGAGCGGCAAGACGGGCAGGATGCTGCCCGGCTCGCCGATCCTCGTCGAGGACTACACCTTCCTCGTGAACCACGCGATCGCCGACGTGAGCGGCGACGAGTACCCCGAGATCATCACCGGCACCGGCGGCTACTTCCTCCACGCCGCGGACGCCTGTGGCCGCGAGGCCGAGGGCTTCCCGAAGTTCACCAACGGCTGGATCGCCGCCACCGCCGCGGTCGGCGACATCGACGGCGATCCGCAGAAGTCGCTCGAGGTCGTCGTCGGTACGCGTGACGGCTGGCTCTTCGCGTGGAAGACGAAAGGCACCGCGAACGGCCCCGTCCAGTGGGAGTCCTTCCACCACGACAACGCCAACACCGGCAACTACGGCACGAAGCTCGATCAGGGCACGACGCAGCGCGCGGCGAAGCCACTCGAGTGCCCCGTCGACGAGAAGCCGGCCGACGAGCGATTCGAGGTCGGCGGCGGCTGCGCCTGCCGCGTCGAGAGCCACGGCGCCCTCGGCGGGACGGGCGGAGCCGGCGCCCTCGCGAGCGCCGGGCTCCTCGGCGCCGCGGTGGTGCTCGTTCGCCGCCGCCGCGCCCGCGCCTGATAGTCTCCCCACCACTCGGGACCGCGGTGGTGGCGCTCGTTCGCCCCACCGCGCCCGCGCCCAGAGCAGACGCGGCCTGTGGTGGCGGCGCGCACGGCGGTGGCGTGCCTCCGCCCCGGCCCGTCCTCGCACGACGTCCGACGCGGCGGAACGCTCGCGCGTCACTTCCCCGGCGCGAAGTACTTCTCGAGCTCGTCGGCGCCGCCGATGTACTTGCCGTCGATGAAGATCTGCGGCGTGCTGCTCTTGCCCGTCGCGGCGCGGAGGTTCCGCGGCGTGGCCTTGATCTCGTCGAACGGCAGCCCGCGCTCCTGGAGGACCTTCCGCGCTCGAGCGCAGTGCGAGCAACCCTCGCGACCGATCATCAGCACGTCGGCCGGCGCCTTGGCGTTCGGATCGAGGTGCTTCAGCATCGTATCGGCGTCGGACACGGTGAATGGATCGCCTTCCACCTCCGGCTCGATGAACATCTTCTTCACGACACCGTCGTCGACGAGCATCGAGTAGCGCCACGAGCGCTGCCCGAAGCCGAGCCCGCGCTTGTCGACGAGCATGCCCATCCCCTGGGTGAACTCGGCATTGCCGTCGGGGATGAACAAGACCTTGTCCGCGTTCTGCGCCCTGCCCCACTCCTCCATGACGAAACCGTCATTGACGGAGATGCATACGACCGAGTCGACTCCGCTCGCCTTCAGCGCGGGCGCGAGCTCGTTGTAACGCGGGACATGCGCGGAGGAGCACGTCGGCGTGAACGCGCCCGGGAGCGCGAAGACGACGACCTTCTTGCCCGCGAAGAGCTCCTTCGACGTGACGTCCTTCCACTCCGCGCCCTGACGCGTGCGGAACGTGACCTCCGGAACTCGCTGTCCTTCCATGTTCTTCATCTCGACTTCTCCTCTTCCTCGTTCTTCTCTGGTCTTGCTTCTCTTGCGTTGCTCTGAGTCGCGTCGGCCTTCGTGGCCGCTGCTGCTTGGTGCGCCCTTCTATTTCGTGCCCCCCGCGGTCGCCCGTGAGTCCAGCTTGGCGGCGACATCGCGGAGCGCCGTCCGAAGTCCCTCCTCCACGACGGGGTGGTAGAAGGGCATCGCGAGCATCTGATCGATCGTCAGCTCCGCCTGATGCGCCCAGGCGAGCAGGTGGGCGAGATGCTCGGCACGCGGTCCGGCGATCTCCGCGCCGAGGAACCGACGCGTCGCCGGGTCCGCGTACAGCCGCGCCGCGCCCTTGTTCTGGAGCATGATCCGGCTGCGGCCCTGATTGCCGAAGTCGATCTCACCGGCGACGAACGGCCCCCGCGCGGAGACCGCGGGAAATCCGCCCGCGACGACCGCGAGCGCAGGCTCGGTGAAGGCGATCGAGAGGAGCGTACGCCGCTTGCCCCGGCGAGTGTCGGGGTAGCGCGCGGCGTTCTCGCCCGCGATCGCGCCTTCGTCGGCCGCCTCGTGGAGGAGCGGGACGTCGTCGTTCGCGTCCCCCGCGACGAACACGTGTGAGTCACCCCAACGCAGCGTCGTCCGGTCGACGGTCGCGTCCGGTCCGATCCCGGCCCTCTCGATGTCGAGCTTCGTCACGTTCGGACGCCGGCCGGCGGCGATCAGCGCGGCGGCGAAGTGCTCGACGCGCTCGTTGCCGTCGGCGTCGACCCAGCGCACGGCGACTCCCGTCTTGCCCTCAGGCTCGACGGCGCGAACGTTCGCGTCGAAGTCGACGTCGAGCTCCTCGCGAAACGCCGCCACGGCCGCCTCCTTGACGACCGAGTCGTTGATCGGACCGACGGTACCGTTGCGGCCGAAGACGCGCACCCGCACGCCGAGGCGATGCAGCGCCTGCCCGAGCTCGAGCCCGATGACTCCGGCACCGAAGACGGCGACCGACTCGGGCAGGTCATCCCAGGCGAAGACGTCGTCGTTGACGATGAGACGGTCGCGGATCGGGTCGAACATCGACGGGATGAACGGCGACGAGCCGGTCGCGATCACGACCGTGCGTGCCTTCACGCGGACGCCGTCGACATCCAGCTCGTCCGGCCCGACGAAGCGCGCATGGCCCGTCAGGTGATCCTCGGACGGGATGTTGTCCACGCCCTCGAGGACGAAGCCGACGAAGCGGTCGCGCTCGCGCCGGACCCGGTCCATGACCGCCCGGCCGTCGACCTCGACCCCCGCCTTCACTCCGAACGGCGACGCGTGCCTCGCATGATGCGCGGCCTCGGCGGCGGCGATGAGGAGCTTGCTCGGCATGCACCCGACGCGGGCGCACGTGGTCCCGTGCGCTCCGGCTTCGATGAGTAGCGCCGTCTTCCCCTGCTTCTTCGCCGCACGGTAGGCCGCAAGGCCCGCCGTCCCGGCTCCGATCACCGCAACATCGACCTCGACCGTTCTCGTTCCTGTCTCGTTCATCGCTCGTCCAACCTACAGCGCCGGCTGTGATTCGCCCAAGACGAAGATTCGATGACAGTGATAGTCTTCATCTATCATGAGCGTCACCGCGCAGGACCTCTCGATCCGACAGCTCCAATATGTCGTCGCGATCGCAGACACGCTCGGATTCCACCGCGCTGCCGAGCGCTGCGGAGTCTCGCAGCCGACGCTCAGCTCTCAAGTGCAGAAGCTCGAGGAGGTCCTCGGCGTGCGCGTCTTCGAGCGCGACAAGCGCCGCGTCCTCGTCACGGCCGCAGGCGAGCCGCTCATCGAACACGCGCGCAAGGTGCTCCTGGAGCTCGACGATCTCCTCAGAACTGCCGCGGAGGCCATCCGCATCGGGGTGATCCCGACCGTCGCTCCCTATCTCCTGCCCTTCATCACGCCCGCGGTCGCGACGCGATGGCCGCGCCTCCGCCTCGCGCTCGTCGAGGAGAAGACCGACGAGCTACTCGCAGCGCTCCGCGGCGGCGAGCTGGACGCGGGCCTGCTCGCGCTGGTGGACGGGATGGAGGACCTCGAGCACGCGGTCGTCCTCGACGACCCGTTCGTCGCCGCGGTCCCGCGCACGCACCTGCTCGCGAAGAAGAAGACGGTCTCGCTCGACGACCTCGAGGACGAGCCGGTGCTCCTGCTCGAGGACGGCCATTGCCTTCGCACACAAGCGCTCGCTCTCTGCCAGCGTGCGGGCGCGACCGAGACCGACCTCCGCGCCACGAGCCTCGCGACCCTCGTGCAGATGGTCTCGTCGGGCGCCGGCGTCACGCTGCTCCCGAGCATCGCGGTCGACGTCGAGAACCGCCGCGGCCAGCTCGCGGTCAAGCCGCTCGAGAAACCCGCCCACGGCCGCACGATCTGCCTCGCCTGGCGCAAGGCCGCCCCGCTCGGCCGCGCCCTCCGCGAGCTCGCCAAGACGATGGCGACCGCCTCCAGGCCCGCGACGAAGCTCCCGCCTCGATCATCGTTGTGACTGGCAGGGACTTCAGATGGTCTGAGTCGGTTGCGACCGTTCGGGGTAAAACTCATGGTCGAAGGACACCAGCTCGTTCGGACTTGGTCCGGAAGGCTCCGAATACACCTCGACACCATCGCGAAGCTCTTCCCCCAAACAGTCTAGAGTGACGATCTCGGCAAATTTCCAGCGAACGCGGGCGTTATCGGCATTTAGACACTCCTCTTCATGGGTGTGCCCGAGAGCAATCGCTCGCGCCTGCGCGTCTGCGAAGTCCACGGCAATGAAGATGTGCAAACAATCCATATACTGCGAAAGACCGACCCCCTCCACAAGGCACGCAATCCGAACTTTCGCACTAAACCAGCTCATTTGGAGCGCCTCCGATCGATAAGCAGCCTCTTTACCTTCGAGCGATGGTTGCCCCCTCCTCGACGGTCATGCGCAGGAATTCTCCAGGAAGCTCTCGCTGCACCCCGTCCTGCCGGGATTTCTCCACAAAGTCTCGAACCGACACATCCTCATAGACTGCGCGATGCCGGAGCCGGCACCTTCGCCATCAGTCACGTCTTCGAGCCATGAGGTTGCGCTCGACGTCGTCCGGAGCGACGTCGTAACCGGTCGCCCTCGCTCCGGACCAGTTGAGGCCGACAAGCAGGCCGTCCGCGAGGAGTCCAGGGATCCAGCGAGCCCGCCACTCCTGAAGTGTCAGGGCCACCGGTTGGAAGCCTCGAAACGCTTCGACGGTGTCGATGATGCGCTGTGCCCGGGCGCGTGAAGACCAGAAGGGCATCGCCCGCCGGCCATCGGCCTCCGGAGCCGGGTACCCGTTTCCGTCGCGGATCGCCCACACCTCGCCCCGGTCGAGGACTTCGGCGTAGAAGGCGTGTGCTTGGGCAGCGCTGCTCGACACGGGCAGGATGATGCCGCACCGCCACAATAGTTCAAGTGAGTGACGTCGCACGGAGCTCGCCAGCCACGGCGCGACCGACGCCCTCGCGACGGATCAAGAGCAGTCCGGCGACCAGATAGCACTCGTGATCGTAGTCGCCACGCGAGCAACACCTACGCTCGCGGGAACGTCCGGGCGCCACACAGCGAAAGGATCTTCGCGCGCGCGAGGACCGACGCTCGCCGCCCTTCAATGGAGAGCCGCGGTCACCAGGTCGTCGCGCGCGCGGTGCGCACGCCATGGCTCCGCGGCGAAGGCCTACGTGAGAACGAGGAGCGCCTCACGAAGGATCGTCTCGACGGGAGCGGCTTCCATGTCGCGCTTCGTCGCCAGCGTCTCGAGCGCTCGACGCGCTTCAGGCTCGCGAAAGCCGAGGGACCGCAGACCACGGGCGGCGGTCTCGAAGGACGCTGCCGTCGGCGGCGGGCACTTGTTACGTCGCAAGTCCATCCGGCGCGCGACGTGCGCGCGGCCGAAGACCTGCCCGGCGTACAGTGCATTGTGCGCTCTGCACCTCACGCGCAAATTGACTGCAGTCTCCGTGCCGCTGAATGCCTTCGGGTTGACGTGATCCAACTCGAGGTATCCGCGCGCGAGGCAGCGATCGCCGTCAGGGCCGACCTAGGTGCACCGCATGCCGTCTCGCGCGAAGACCGCGCGACGGCGGCTGTAAAGAACTCGGCTCTGTCGTTGAGCGCCCCCGGCCGCGGAACTAACCGTCTCCTCTACGCGAGCGCGCTTTCGCTTCCGGCGCCGCAGCGTCGCGAAGACGACGCACCTCGCGCCTCACGACGAAGAACGCGATACCTGCGAACAGGAGCGCGATGGGCGCGGTCTCGAGTGCCTCGCGAGTCTTCCCCTCACGAACGGACACGAAGGAGAACCAAAAGAACCCCAGCGGGAGCATTACCAAGGCGATGATGACACGGAGGCGCATCACGGATACGCCTCCAGGGTACCGTCAAGATCGAATCGTCGCTCTCTCGTATCGAGCTCGCCGCACGCCTCGGGGAGGGCAGCCTCTCAGCCCTCGATCGGCTTCAGTCCTCGGCGCACCCGCGCCTCGTTGTAGAGCACGTGACGGTAGTCGTTCGGACACGCGAATCCGTCGAGCGCCTCCCAGGCCGCGTCGGGCGAGGTCGCTACGTCGAAGCCCACCTCGACCAGCGTCTTGGATTCGCTGCGAAGTCGTCCCCGGACGCGGAGATGAGGAGGTAGTCAACCCGTGGGGCGGAGCTGGAGCCTCCACGCGTCGTGCGCATTCATCGCCGCGATGCTTGTCGCTCGCGTAAGGCGCGCTCATCGCCGTTCATGAGGAAGGCTTGCGGCCGCGCTGATGGCGAATGCTCCGGGCGTGTCCGCCATGCACGCCATAGGAGAGCTGAAGGTAGACGAACGCGACGTGGAACTGCGACCACGCCACGAGTGTGACGAGCACGGCGAAGGCCGAGCGCCAGACGTCTCCGGACAGGGCCGATCGGTCCAAGCAAACGCAGCTATCTCTCGCGTGAGACCGAGGACGAGAGCGACCACGGCGCCCGCGTGGCCCGACTCCGAAGAGCGCAAGGGGGAGGACCGCGATCAGCTGTGCCGCCACCAGCCAAACGTCGCCATTGCCGACGTAGTCGTCGGTGGGCATAGGCAACCCATTTGGGAGCCGTCCGCGGCCATCAAGACCATCCCCGCGGCATGCCCCTGCACAGTCTGGCGCACGATGGACGCGACGGTCCTTGGCGTACCGTCAACGAAATCCAGCACCTCCGGACTGGCCCGCTCCATGCAATTTCGATCCGACGATGAGCTATCGATCATGGATCCTCTCCGGCGTCGCCCTGAGCATCTCGGCCTGCGGAGGCATAGTCCCCTCCGATTCATTGACTGCGGGTGCACAAGGGGCGAGTACCGCGTCGACCCCGCTGGACTTCTCAATCGAACCGGCGAGCGTCGATGAAGCGCGCGCGTTGTGCGCGAGACCGCCGACCGAGTGGGAAGTCACACCGACTCCGGCCCCGTCCGACTACGCGGGATCGCGCTGGATCATGTGCAATCCCTCCTTGGTGCTCGACGTCAATCAGAATGGGTCGAGCACGATCGAGGGCCGCCCCTACTCGACGTGGGGCTTCGCCCTCCAAGAGCCGCAAAGAGAGACGATGGTCGTCGTCCAATGGCTCGGGCAGGGGGGGCGGCCGCCGAGAGCGAGCTCGCGGCGGGTTCGCCCATTGGTTCCGCCTTCCTGTCGACCCCAACGATAGCGGTCGGCTCGCGCCCAAGCTGAATGGCATGACGGAGGCGACCTTCGTCCGTATCAAGGCCCCCGAGCGCGCTCCCGAGCCGGAGGTCCAAGCGCCCGAAGAAGCAGTGGAGCAAGGGCCCCAGCCTCCGGAACCCTATCCGTGGGTCGCGAGCTGCCCCGCGCCGCCCGACGAGAGCTGGGTACCGCGCGCTCTTCCCACGGGGAGCATCGATGACTTCCGCGCCTACTTCGACGCGTTTCGAGCCCAGGTCGTCGGTCATTGGAGGGGACAGATGACGGCTTCTGGCACCTCCCGCCCCGTCACCTTCGCGTTCGAGTCGAATGGTCACTACTCGGGTATGTGCCTCGACGCGCTCTGCGGAGCGCTCGTCTACTATCGAACGGACGCCGAATCCGACGCCAAGCAATACCGACTCGACAACATGAATCTCGACGGCGTGGTGTCCGGTACGATCGACCTCGCGTTCCCCCCGCAGCCGATCATGGGCGAGAGCCCGAACGATCCGCCGTGGGTCCCGGAGGTGGGAACGACGCGGCTCGAAAAGGTGGAGCTTGATGCTTCCGGAAACAGGCTTCGCTTCGACTTCGTGAGCCATCTCCAAAGCCCGCCAACGATCGCTCACTACGATCTCTGGCGCTGCCCGTAGCGCCGGCGCGTCGCCACCGCTTCGGTGCGGATCGGCCACGACGGAAGTGAGGCTCTCTGCTCTTCGGCGCAAGAGCCACTTCCGGTCGTGCCGTGACAGCGGCATCACATGGCTCCCGCCCGCCGGCGGCCCGAAGATGAGCCGCCCCGCGGGCCACGATCACGTGCCGACCACGCAGGGCTACGGGAGCCGGGCGGAAGCCCCCCGGGGCGGCCGGGGCGCCCTTGGGGCCGCCTCCCACCCCCGCGCGGGGGGGCGGGAAAGCCGGAGCCGCTCCCGCCTCAGGAAGCAGAAGTGCCCGCGGCCGCCTCGACCATGGTCCACGTTGTGGTCCAGGTCGAGTCGAGGGCCGCGAGACCATTGTGCCGGAGGAGGGAGTCGAACCCCCGACCTAGCGCGTATGAAACGCCCGCTCTAACCAACTGAGCTACTCCGGCGGTCGGGTCTTATGTCTGAAGGAGGAGCGATCTAAACCGACCGCTGCGTCTTGGCAAGCGGCTTCGCGGCCTCTGCCTTCACTTGATGATCGGGTTCTTCGCGACGAAGGGCGCCCGGATCCGGAGGGACGTCCGGCCCGCCTGCCTGAGGGCGGCCGGAAGAGGCTCGAACGGGCTCGCCCGACGGAGGGCGTCGGCGCAGTTGCGGTCGAACTCGTCGATGCCGCTCGGCCGGATCGGGGGCCAGGTGACCTTGGCCGTGCCGTCGGCCGCGATCGTGAGCTCGATGATGACCGTGCCCTGCTTCAGCTCGAGCATGGCGCTCTTCGGGAAGGCGTTCGCCCAAAGCGGGTCGACCTTGGCGTGGATCTTTCGGAAGTACGGCAGGAGCATCGGGTCGTTCGTGTTCCAGTCGACGAGCTCGCCGTCGCCGGAGCCGAGCGGGCGTGCGACCGAACCACGACCGGTCTGCCCGCCGCCGGCGCCGGGATCGGGTGCGGGCGAAGCGGAGCCGCCCCTGCCCTCACCTGCGATGCCGCCGGCGACGCTCGCGTGCACGAGGCTCCGCACCGTGTTCGCAACCTCCTGATCGCTGTCGACGGTGTCGTTCGGGCGGCCGTTCCAGATGCCGGGGATGGTCGGCGGGCCTTCGGTGACCGACGGACGCGCGTAGGCGACGCGCGCGGCCCGGCGATGGTCGGTGCCCTCGCGACCGTCCCGGACGCCGACGCCGGGGCTCCCGAGGAGCTGCCCCGCGCGCTCGGCGCCGGCCGACGATCCCGGAGCCTCCTCGTCGGGCGAGTCCGATCCGACTCGGCCGCCGACGACCGAGGGCGCGCCCGAGATCAGCGAGCCGCGGCTCGGGTCCGAGGGCGCGTCGGGACGGCGCTCCTGATGTTTGCCCTTCCCGCTCGCGAGGAAGGTGAGCTCCATCGGATGGGTCGTCGCGCGGCGATCTTCGTGGGTCGTCCGCCGAGAAGCTGTCTTCAGGCGCTGGACCTGATCGCGGTCGAGGCGGCTCAAGAGGTCCGTGTCGAGCTTCATGTCGTCGTTCATCGCGGCGAGGTTCGTCGCGCGCGCGCCCGTGACGTCGCCGCCGGAGCCTGGCGATCCCGTGTCGACACGCGCGACGGCGGCCCCACCGTACGCCGACGGCGTGGTGCCTTCGGGGATCACCTCGCGATCGGCGAGGAGCGTCCCGTCCGAGACACCGGGGAGCTCGATTGCGATCACGGCACCGGGCCCCGCCGTCGCACGGCGCTCCGCCTCGCGCGCCTCCTTCGCTGCGAGCGAGCGGTACGCCAACCACCCCACGCCGCCCGCCACGACGACGTGCGCGACGAGGGAGCCTACGAGCGACCAGGTCGCCTTCGAGGATCCGAAGCTATTGCGCCGATCGGCCAAGGTATCTCTTCCCAAGCGTACGTCATCGCGCAGCGCGCGCCATGGCACGAGAACGGCGCGTTCACGACCGATGTAAGCACACCGCCTGGGGTCGCAAACTCAGCCGGGCTGGAATCGGCGCCGGAACCTGCGCTCCGCGTTCTCCGAGGTCGCCTCGCACAGCGCCTCGAACGCCATCCCCCGCAGCTCGGCGACACGCCGCGCGGTGTGGACGACGAACGCCGGCTCACACGGCTTCCCGCGCAGAGGCACCGGGGCGAGGTAGGGGCTGTCGGTCTCGACGAGGATGCGATCGAGCGGAGCCCAGCGCGCGACGTCCTGGATCGCTGCGGAGCTCTTGAACGTCACGATGCCGGAGAACGAGATGTCGAAGCCGAGGTCGAGCGCGCGCTCGGCGAACGCGCGGTCCTCGCTGAAGCAGTGGATGATGCCGCCGACGTCGCGCGCACCTTCGCGCTCGAGCACCTCGAGGGTGTCGGCAGGAGCGCTCCGCGTATGGACGACGATCGGCTTCTTCACCTCGCGCGCGAGGTTGATGAGCCGCGCGAAGGCCTCGCGCTGAACGTCTCGGGGCGAGTGGTCGTAGTGGTAGTCGAGCCCGATCTCGCCGACGGCGAGGACCTCGGGTTGCCTCACGAGGTCGGAGAGCTCGGCATACGCCGCATCGTCGAGCGTGAGCGCGTCGTGCGGATGGACACCGACGGCCGCGCCGATCCGATCGGGGAGCCGCCTCGCGAGCTCGACCGCGGCACGCGCAGGAGCGAGGTCGTGACCCACCCCGATGACGACGAAACCGCGGATGCCGGCTGCGGCCGCCCGCGCGAGGACCTCGTCCGGTCCGGCGGGGGAGGATTGCGGATCGAGATGGCAATGCGGGTCGATGAGTGAGGTGACCCCGGCATCGGGCATGCCGTATCGTACCGCCGGTGAGTCTCATCAGCGAAGAACGCTTTCGCGAGTTGCTCGATGCAGGCGGCATCCTCCGAAGCGGCGCGCTCGCGTCGCCCGAGCGAAGCGCGAGCTATACCGTCTTCGCGCAGCGCAGCGACGCCACGCTCGACATCGCGGCGATCAAGGCCCACGCGGCGCGCTTCTTCGACACCAAGCTCGGCCTCACGGTGAACAAGAGCTACGGTTCGGTGCCACCGGAGGTCGACGCCGCGCGCATCGTGCTCGCGAGCGACGACAAGACCGCGTCCGGCACACGCTTCTGCTTCGGCCGCCCCACGAACGCGAACGACCTCGCCGCCGCCGAGGAAGCCGAGCAGGAGCAGCGCTCCCACGGAATGGCGCTCCTCGCGCAGCGCTGCCCGACCGTGTGGCTCGTCCTGCGCGAGTCGAGCGACGCCCGCGTGGCGCTCCCGCTCGCGGCGATCCTCGCGAGCTCGTTGCTCGGCCCCATCCTCTCCCCCGACGGCGACGAGCTCTTCGGCGTGCGGACCGCACGGATGAAGCTCGAAGGCCGGGCGGGCCCCTACCGCTGAATGACCGACCGCTGGGCGGGACGCGTGGCCCCGCCTCGAAAGGCGCTATCTTCGGGCCTGCTCGCGTCGCTCGCGATCTCGAGGGTCGCGCTTCGCTACTGGGACATCGCCTCGCAATAGGCGCCGTAGACACGGCCCTTCACCGTGCCCAGATCGAACGTCGCGTCCACCTCGAGCTCGACGGATGCCTTGTCGTCGAGCGCGACGATCGTGACCGTCGCGGCCGTCGCCGTGATGATCGGGTTCGGGGTCGTGATCTGCGCTCCCTCGAAGTCGAAGTAGGACACCTTGATCCCGTCGTCCTTCGTGAAGCGGTCGCCCGGCGCCCCCTTCGGGACGCCGTCGATGATGAGCGTCCGCTTCGGCGTCTCCGACTCCGGGCACGCCGGCACGCCGCCCTCGTGCGCCTCGATGTAGAGCGTCTCGCCGCCGGCTTCCTTCGTGACCCCGAACTGCGCGCGATCGAGCGTACGGGACACGTCGTTGATCTTCGCCTCCGCCTTCGTCGCCTTCGTCGGCGTCAGCGGTCCGGTCGCGGCCTCGCTCGCTGCATCGTCGCCGCCACCGGCGCCACCGCCGTCCGCGTTCGTGCTCCCGTCGCCCGCGCCGCCGTCGGGTGAATGGGCCGCGGACGACACCTCGTCGGAGCATCCGAAGACGACCGCACCGGAGACGAGGCAGAACGACAAGAGAAGGCTCGAGAGACGCATCGGTAGCTCTACTGTACCAGAGGCTCGGGCTCCGTTCGCGTGGGCTCTCCGGGACGGCGCCGGAACAGCGTCGCGAGGATCGCGGCGCGCACGAGCCAGTCGGTCGTCGATCCGAGCCACACCCCGACGAGGCCGAAGCCGAGAACGATCGTGAAGAGCCAGGCCGCCGCGAGCCGTACGGGCACGGCGCCCATCAGGCTGACACCGAGCGCCTGACGGGTCTTGCCCGCACCGCGGAGCGCCTGCGCCAGCACGACGCCCATCGCCATGAACGGCTGCGCGATGGCGAGGACCGGCATCGCCGAGCGCCCGATCACGAACACCGCTGGGTCGTCCGAGAAGATCGGCAGGATCACGTCCCGGAGCAGGAGCGCTCCGATGCCGAACGACGTCAGCGTGATGACCGCGTAGCGCGCCGCGATCCACGCCGCGCTCCGCGCTTGGTCGGGCTTGTCCGCTCCGAGCTTCTGCGCGACCAGCGCCGCGGCCGCCACGCCGAAGCCGTCGGCCGAGAGAAAGCAGATCGACTCGACGCTGATCAGCGACTGATTCGCGGCCATCGCCGCGTCGCCGAGGCGCGTGACGATGAGCGCGTAGGTCATGAAGCCGAGGTGGTAGAGCACGCGCTCGAGGAACGCGGGCCCGCCGATCCGGACGAGCTGGCTCGCCTCCTCGCGAATCGTTCCGGAGGTCTCGCCCTCCGCGCGCAGCGACACGGGGCGAGCACGGCTCGTCAGCGCCATCGTGGCGAGCACCGCCTCGATCGCGAACGTCACCGCGGTGCTGATCCCCGCGCCGCGCGCGCCCATCGCGGGAACGATGCCGAACGCGCCGAGGATGAGCACCCGATTCAGCGCGATGTGGATGATGTTCGCCCCCACGCCGATGAGGAGCGGCGTGCGCGTGTCGCCGCCCGCCTGCAGCGTCGCCGTCGCCGTCGCGGCGACGAAGACGATCGGAGACGCGGCGATCGTCACGCCGAGATACCCTCGAGCCTCGCTCATCGCCTCGTCCGAGACGCGCGTGGCGACGAGCGGAAGCGCGGCGAGCACCAGCGGCGTCGCCAGGGCGAGGACGAGCCCGATCGCGATCGCCATCCCGAGCGAGAGGCGCGCGACGCGGCGTGCGCCTGCCCGGTCCCCGGCACCGACGAGGCGGCCGACACGCGCGATCGTCCCGACCTCGAACGCCGCAAACACGCTCCAGATCGACCACTCGAGCGCGCCGCCGATCTGCATCGCCGCGAGCGAGGCCTCGCTGTGATGGCCGAGCATGACGCGATCGACGACGAAGACGAGCGTCTGCAGCAGCGAATGCAGGATCGCGGGCAGCGCGAGACGACGGACCTCGCGCGCGAGCTCCGCACTGCCAGGACGCCCGAGACGATCGAGCCGGAGGATGGCGCGAAGAGGGCTCAGGCGACGATCAAGTCACTGTAGCGCTTGCGAAGCAGCATGCTCGCAAGGTCGACGCCGCAGGCGTCGCAATAGCCGAAGCGCGATGCGAGTCGATCGAGCGACGCGCGCGCCTCTCGAGCTCGGCCCATGTCGAGCCCTGCAGCCTCGTCGCGGACGAGCACGACGATGTCGCGGGCAATCTTGGCGACGTCGCTACGCTTGTCCGCGAAGATCGCGTCGCGGAGGCGCCGGAGGTACTGCGGAAAGACCGACGCGGCCTCCACCTTCTGGCCTGGATGGTCGATCGCCCACGCGGCGATGGCACTGATCATCTGCTTGCGCGCCTCCTCGGCGGCTCCCTTCACGTCGAGCAGGCGCTCGACCTCGCGCATCATCGCCTCGTCGGGCTCCTCGTACTCGCCGGTCACGCGGTTGCGAATGCGCTCCTTCTTAACCCAGACGCTGACGTGTTGCACGTAGCGCTCGAAGAGGTCGTCGTACTGCTGGTCGTCGACGAGCCCGCTCGACGCATAGAGCTCCTGCTCCCACGCCGTGAGAAGCCGGGAGATGAGCGTCTCGCGGAAGAGCTTCACATCGTGGTAGCCGCCCGCCTGCGTGTCCTGCTGGAGCCACTCGAACTCCGCCTTCCGCATGCAGAGCTGCTCAATCTCGTCGAGGACCGCGAGCGGCGAGAGGCAGCGATACGCCGTCGACTGCGCGGCATCGAGGAGGACGCCGCGCATCTCGCGCGGGCTCGCGCCGACGCGGCCCTCGTAGATCGGATACGCGTCGCTCTCCTCGAAGACCTCCCGCACGCCCGCCCGGAGGATCTTCTGCGCGTCCGGCTCGAGCCGCTCGGGCGCCCGCGACGTCGCGTAGAGATCCATCTTCTCGACCGCGGTGAGGCCGGAGAGCGCGTTCGAGAGCGCGCGGGAGTACTTGTCCGTATTGGGCTTCCGCATGCGCGTCAGCACGGCGAACTGCGCCGCCATCTCGGTCGCGTGCGGCGCGACGTGCCGTCGGATGTGCGGGACGACGTGCGTGTCGTAGATGCGCTGCTCGTGCGCGGCGCTCCGCAGGTACGGCGTGCGGATCAGCTCGAGACGCCCGCGGAAGCTCGCGAACTCGGGATGCTCACGGAACGCGTCGAGATGGAGCTCGTTCGCGCTGCCGGTCATCACGCAGTTGAGCAGCACGTTCTGCTGCGTGAGCGAGACCTCGCCCGTCTCGATCGAAAGCTGGAGGTACTTGAACGCATCGAGCGGGCTCTTCAAGAGTTCGCTGAACTC
>Ga0066256_1002821_pt1 | contig 18172 bp, 16 predicted proteins | sample ThiBio_1000_biof_FD_87107 | JGI IMG/M metagenome (GOLD analysis project Ga0066256, IMG submission 87107) | Wastewater bioreactor microbial communities from Cape Town, South Africa - Thiocy_expt_1000_biof (version 2) | ecosystem: Engineered > Bioreactor > Thiocyanate-remediating >...
TGACGAATCCGAATGAGGCCACGGTGAGGGCGGTAGCTAGGGAAAGGTTTTTCAACATCATGGGGTTCTCCTTGAGGTGAGTTTGAAATAGTCAAATCTCACCCTAAACCAACGTAATAAGTTGGCAAGCCCCACCAAGGAAATCATGGATTTTGAAAATGTGGAGCGCGACTATAAAGCGCTATAAAGCACTTTAATCGGTGTTTAAAGGAAAGCGGGAGGGTGGTGAGGTGAGGCGATAGAGGTAGCTGAAAAGCAAGAGCAACCGCCCTGAAAGAGCCAGAGCCACCCCGTTGGGGATGAAGGCAGAGGAAGATCGGCTGCGCCCCGGAGCGAAGCACGGGATGAGCTATTAGAACCGCTGGCGGGTTCTTGAGGCCTGCGGCTGGTCTGACTGGGAAAACGTATCGGTGGTGGCTTGACGCGTCTTGATCGTGTTGGAGGAAGCCGCTGGCGGGCTCCAGGCTTCGCACGCTTGGTCAAGTTTCCGGTCAAGTTCGGCGGCTCGTTTGGCGGCCCGTTTGGCGGGCTCGGCCAATAGCCGTTCAACGCCCTCCTTCCAAACGCCACACTTGGCCATCGCGTCATCCCCGGCTGAATCCCGCAAAGCCATGTTGGCACCAGCCTCCAGTAAGAGGTTTAGACTCTCGGGCTCGCGGCCGAGAACTGCGGCCATCAATGCCGTTTGTCCGCTCTTTGATTGAATGTCCACACCCGCCCCACCCTCCAGCAACACCTTCAGGCATTCGGTGGCGCCTTCATAAGCTGCGTTCATCAAAGGGGTCTTGCCCTGATAGTCAGAATGGTTAATACACTCGGGGTTGACCTTCAATGCGGCGCGAAGACAGTCAACGCCCTTGTCCTTTTGAACCAACTTACAAAGAACGGTTTCGCCATGTCCATTCTGGCGGGTGACATCCGCTCCCGCCTCAATCAAGACCTTGGCGCAGTCCCAGTTGCTGAACTCAACAGCGCGTTCGACAACGGTTTCATTCGACCGGTTGTTGATGCTGTTGAGCTCCCAACGCTGAACTGTCTTCACCGCCACTTCAAGGCACGGGAGATTGCCCTTCTCCGCCCAGTAGTGAAGTAGCGATTCCCCATTGTCCATCGCACTGGAGGCACTCGCTCCTTCCGCCAGCAACTTCAGGGAAGCCGCGGTTGCGTCGCTGGAGGAAATCGCTCCCTCACGTTCGGCGTTACCCAGCCGGGAAAGCTTGTTGTCCAGTCGTGCTTGTTTGTTGTATGCCATGTGATTCCCCTTGGGTTAGAACCGCTGCCGACTGCGTGAGACAGGCGCTTGTTGCTCGGCCTGGGTGAGCGTGTCGGAGGAGGCCTGGCGTGTCTTGATCGAGTTGGTGGAAGCCGTTGGCGGGCTCCAGGAGTCGCATGCCTGGTCGAGTTTCCGATCAAGTTCGGCGGCGCGGTGTGCAGATCTTCCTGCCACAAATGCGTCAAGGCATGCGGTCGCACGCTCATCGTGTCTTGGCACCATGTCTTCAGCGGTCTGTATCACTCCGTCCCTATCCGGCTTGGTAATGCTTTCGTCCGCGCCCGCTTTGACCAGCATCTCTATGCAGGTGCTATGGCATTTCGTGGAAGCCATCATCAAAGCCGTGTAGCCGAACTCGCTCTTCAAATCCAGGTTAGCTCCTGCCTCAGCTAGGGAATCCAAGCACGCTCTGTTTCCTGTTGAAGCGGCCATCATGAGTGCCGTCCAACCATGATCATTACTCACATCAACATCCGTTCCCTTCTCAACCATGGCCTTGACCGCACCCGAGTATCCGGCCTTCACGGCCATCATTAGTGCCGTCTCACCCCAGCCGTCCTTCAGGTCCGACCTTGCCCCCGCCTGAACCAGCATATCCACACTTTTCAGGTCTCTTCTTCTCACCGCCATCATCAGCGGCGTCCAACCCACATTGTTGGTTACTTCATCCAAATCCCCGCCCACCTCAACAAGGGCCTTCGCTCTATCTGCATCAATCATGGCCTCCGCTACTTCAACGCTTCCAATCCTCGACGCTCTTGCTGGGCTTTCTTGACCAAGCCTATCTAGCTTCTCCTTGTCCATCGTATTCGCCTGGGTTAGAACCGCTGCCGGCTACGTGAGACAGGCGCTTGTTGCTCGGCCTGGGTGAGCGTGTCTTGGTTGGTTTGACGGGACTTGATCGTGCTGGAGGATGCCGCTGGCGGGGCCCATGAGTCGCACGCCTGGTTGAGTTTCTGATCAAGTTCGGCGGCACGTCGGGCAGATCGGGCGGTCTGGATGATTTCCAAGTATTGAGGTGAACTCTTGGCAAGGTTAGTCACCGTAGCACCCCACATGTCTCTAGCTTCTATATCGGCCCCAGCGTCGATCAGCACCTTCACCGTCTCACCCCCCTCATACCCACACTTCACCGCCTTCATCAGCGCTGTCCGTCCATCTTTGTCCTTAACATCTACATCTGCCCCAGCCTTGATCAGCGCCTTTATCGACTTCCTTCCTCCTCTCTCCGCCACCTTCATCAGCGCGGTCTCCTTAATCCCATCCACCGCATTCACATCTGCCCCAGCCTCGATCAGCACCTTCACCGTCTCGCTCCCCGACAGCGCCATCGTCGCCAGAATCAAGGGAGTCTCCCTATTCCCATCCCGCGCATTAACTTCCGCCCCTTCCTTGAGGGCTTCTCTCACTCTGCTTTGATCCCTATCCCGCACGGCCCTGCACAGCGCATCGTTTTTCGTCATCTGATCTCTACTGCTCATAAGTCTCCCCTGTATTGAATGATTGACCTTACCCGGCAGGCGCTCTCAAAACCCCGCCACCTGGCTCTGACTCTTCTTTTCGGCCTGCTTCAGCATCGCACCATCCGCCATATGCACCTGGCCGCGCTTGGCGGCCTGGGCTGGTGGCGCCCAGCTCTCGCTTTCATGGGCCAACTTGTTGTCCAAGTCCTTCGCCTTGAAAGCCGCCTTAAACGTCGCGCTCTGGCTGATCTTCAGCTCTTCGCTGATTCCCTCCCTCGGCCACCACACCTGATCCGCAGTCAGCCCCCGGTCGTTCTTCAAGGTCGTATCGGCGCCGCCATTCAGTAGGGCAACAGCGGTGTCCAGGTGGCCTGCCATACAGGCGATGTGTAGGGCCGTATTCCCTTTCTCGGTCTGCGCGTTCACATCGGCCTTGGCGTCCATGAGGGCTTCTGCGGTCTTCGTGTGCGCTTTCTTCGCGGCGACCATGAGCGGCGTGAGGCCGGTGTCCGCCGTGCGGGTGTTGACGCTGGCTCCGCCTTCGTGGAGCGCTTTCACCACTTCAGAGTGTCCATGACTTGCGGCAATGTGCATGGCCGTCAACCCCTTTTCGTTGACCCGCTCGGGATCGGCCCCGCAAAACTTCAACACACGCAAGTTGATCGCACTGTTGCTGCGGGCGGCCAGGTGGGTCGGGGTTTCCTGGCGGTTGTTGACGGCGTTGGTATCGGCCCTGTAGTCCTCGGCCAAGACCTTCACGGCCTGCTCCTGGTTGTATTCAGCGGCCCGATGAAGGGGCGTGTTGTCGTTGACGTCGCGGGCGTTGACCTGGGCGCCCTTGTCGATGGCCTGGCGAATGCCGCTGACGTCGCCATCGCGGGCCGCTACATGGAGCGCGTAGTTCTCAAAGGCCACCGTGCGTTCCCCGTGCTTCTCACGCTCCAGCCACCGCACCACGGCTTCCTTCGCTTCCGGGGCCTGGACGTCAATCTCACGCTTCTTCAGCCTCTGCCGGAGCTCCAACACTGCATCATGCTTGGCTTCGTCGTAGCGCTCGCAATGCGCCAGTGAACGGGCGGCCTGGTTTTCAGATAGGGGAAACGATCGGCTGGGGGAACGGATGGAGTCCAACACTTCACTGTCGCGACCACCGACATAGAACCGGCCACCGCGGTCAAATCTGCCTTCGGGATGCTCGGCGCGCTTCTGCCGTCTGTCGTAGCGTTGCAAAGCGGCCAGGGCGGCCGGGGCGGTTTTTTCGGTGAGATGCTTTAATGCCATGGTAGTTTCTCCTGGGGTTAATGAAAGGCTTTTGCCTTCGATAACCCTATGCAAGAGAAACTTTTCGATTTGTCAAGTTTTCGCGTATATACGCGTTTTTTAAGTCACTTGAAAAACTAACAAAAATTCGATTGAGGAAGGTTTAAAGAAAAACCCCGCCAAGGTTCAGCGGGGGATTCACTCATCGGCCACCAGGCCACCCAATCACAACGACATGCCCTGACTCTGCTGCCGGGTGCGCGTGCGCTTCCTGGCCGCGGGCTTGGCCACCGGCTGGGGTGCGGAAGGCGCCTCGGGCTGGGGTGAGGACACCTGGGCGGGGGCCTGCGTCTGCTCGGGCTCCTTGGCCTTCTCCTGGGCTTGCCAGCGGGCCTTCTTCTCTTCGGTGCTCAAGCGCTCCCGCTCGACCAAAGGAAGCTTCTCGCGTTCGTATTGAGGGATGTTGAGGAAGGTGCAGACTTTCTCCGCTTCCGAACAGGCCTTGAGAATCACCTTGGGGTCGTCTTTCAGCAAGCCAATCCAGGATTTGACATAGGCCACATGCTGGCTGGGGTCGTGCCCGATCCCCAGGCGCTCTCCCATCATCATGCTGGAGATTTCCGCTGTGAGTTCTTCCCGGGCGTATTCCGGCGTGCCAAAGCGCCCCGTGAGATCCCGTTTCAGGCGGGAGGGGTGGCCGGTGGAGTGGCCCAGTTCATGCAGCGCTGTCGCGTAGAAGCCATCCGACGTCTTGAAGGCGCCGCGCAAGGGCAAGTGAATGGAATCTTTGATGGGATGGTAATAAGCCTGGTCGCCCCCGTCGTGGTGAATCGGCACGCCCGCATCGGCGATCAGCTTCTCGCACAACTCGTGGCGTTCCTTCTCCTTTGGCGGTTCGCGAACCTTGACCGGGGGCATGCCCTCGATCTGGTCGCCGTTGAACACCCGGGCATAGAACACCGACACGCTGGAGCGCCGGCCGTCGGCGGCGGTCGATTCACCTTCAGGGGCTGCGCCTTTTTCTCGGTCGTTGAACTTGTAGTAGAGCACCGTGGTTCCCTTGGCGCCCTTGCGCACCTGGCCACCCACGTCCAGGGCTTGCTGGTAGGTGAGCCACCGGTCGTCTTGATAGCCCTTCTCCTGCTGCTCCAACAGGAGGTTGACGGCATTCATGCCCCGGTAGCCGTTTCCTGATACGGCGTTGTAAGGCATGCCCTGGCCGGGCGGTGGTCGCATGCCGGCTTTCCAGGGACGCTGCCAGGGAGCGGTGCCCGCCTCCAGTTGGGTGATGATTTTGGCCGCCACTTCCTGGGCGTAATCGGACTTCTTCGGCGGGGCCTCGTTGTGGGATTCTTCCTTGGCCCGATGGGGGCGCTTGATTGCGGTTGCCGTTGCCATCACACGGCTCCTTCTTCAGCGACCATCAGGAGACTGGGCGCCTCCAAGGAACGGCCCACGAAATCCAGCACCTGGGCCTTGCACATCAAGAAATACTTGTAGGGGTCCGGGTCAGGCGCTTGTCGGATGAAAACACCCCCTTGAATGGCTTCAAACACATACCGATCCACGGCCATCTCTGCGTCGTATTCGGAAAGGGCGTCTTCTTCAAACGCGTAGTCGTCATCGGCTAAATCATGGGCGCTCATTGGTGCAACTCACGGTGAGAGGAATACTCTCCAACGTGAAACGGATTTACGTTTTGTCAAATTGTCGGAACGTGGCGGGGGTTGTAGACAGACCCATTTGGCTTAAAAAGGCCAAAGCCAAAAACCCTGAGAGCAACCCTGGCGGGTTGAAAGGCGGAAGAGCGGCTGCGCCCTCGGTCAATGTTAAATCCCGTAACGGGAAAATATGTCCTCGCCGCCCGTCAGCTCGACGCCTTCAAGTCGCTTTACCATGGCGGCCCGCACTTCGTCTGCCTGGTCGTCAGTCAGCCATTCATCAGCAATGGGCATTTCAACGGGAGAAGCCGCCTGCCGTCCATCCGCCAGGAAGTCCACCAGGTCCTCAAAGGATGCGCCCACGTTCGCCATGAAGGCTAGATCAGGGCCATCCACCAAGGCCATCGTAATGTCGGTTTGCTTGCTCATGGGTTTTCTCCTGTTGAGGTTTTTCAAGCGGCTGGTTTTCTGCCGGGTCCATTTCAATTTCCCACAATCCAAGGTTTTGGCAACCCCACGGGTTTTCGTTTGAATTTGACACATCTTCATTTTCGGTTTTGCTAAAGGTCTCACCCTGCTTTTTGTAGAGACCTATGAAAACCCGCTCTCCTTGCCCACACCACCAATCGCCACCCGCTTCTCAACACGGCTTCGGTTTGATGGAGCTGCTGTTGGTGGCCGGCGCCATGACGGTGCTTTCCTCGGCCATCTATCTGGCCCTGGGCTCAACCTCCACGGCCTCCAAGGTCCGCGTAGAGCAAGCCCACCTGGGCGACCTCTCGCGTTCCGTGGACACCTCTTACGGCTTGCTGGGGACTTTCGAAGGAGTGACCACGGCCGACTTGATAAGAGACCACCTGGCGCCGGAAACGATGACCCACGGCGGCACGTTGGAGAGTGTCTGGGGCGGCGCGGTGACGGTTCGCGATTACAACGTCCGGGCGCCCGGGGACGCGTTCAAAATCATCTACCAGGACACGCCCGCGGCCGTGTGTGCCCCGCTGATTTCCTCGGTTGCCGATAGCTTCTGGACGGTGCTCGTCAACGGTTATCCGGTCATCGATCATGGGGCGCTCGATCTCACCGCTGTTGCCAGCGCGTGCGGCCAAACCAGGACTTCTTTGGTGGAGTTCATCGCCTACTCGGGCCGGGTCTACGGGACGGCTCCCTTGGCCGTCTGGCCGTTGTTTCCTTCCCCGGCCAGCTCAATCACACCGCCGCCCTCTTCGCCGCCCGTCGCCTCACCCGTGTCTCCCGTGGGCTCCTTCACGGGGCCTGTTCTTCCCGGTGGGCCGGTGGCTCCCCTGGGAGCGCCTTTAGCAGGGCAACCGGTGGGCCCGGTGCTCGGGGTGCCGCCTTCTCTCTCGCCCGATCCGGTGCCTGCGCTTGCTCCCTCCGCGCCCCTTCCAACGCCTTATTTCCCTCCGGCGTGCGTGGAAGGGATGGACACGGAAAACATCACGCGCACCTGCCCGGCCACCCAGCTGGGAACGTGGACGCAAACGCGGGAGGTGGTGATTTCCTGTCGGGACAAGGAAAACAAATACCAGGCGTGGAACACCGCCGAACGCTTGCCTCAACCGTGGGTCGACGTAGTGAACACTTGCGCCCCCGCGTGCGTGTCCCCGGCGAACTCCAGTGAGAGCCAGCCGGCGTCGTGCCCGGCAAACCAGGTGCTGACTTCGGGCGCTTCAGGATTCACGCAACCCCGCTCCCTCCCCTACACCTGCCCGGCGCCCACGGGGGCTTACACCACCAGCGCTTCACCCTGGACGCCGGATCCGTCGGCAGTGTGCTTCCCCAAATGCGTGGCCCCGCCTGCGGATACCCGCACCAGCACGCCTTGCCCGGCAGGACAAACGGGCGTCATTACCGAAAAGCGGACGTATGCGTGTCCATCTCCCACGGGGGCGGCTGTAGGAAGCCCTTGGTCGGTAGTCAGCAATACTTGTGCGACCCCGCCTCCCTCGGGTGGCTGCCCGGCGGGCCAACAGCGGTCGCGGGTGGGCGATTTGCGTTACACGAATGGCTGGGCGGCGGGCAATGAATCGTCGTGCGGCCCCATGGGGTCGTATCCCAGCGACGATTGGCAATGGTGGAACGGGGTGGGAGAGGTTGGAGGAACCCAATCATGCGACCCCTTGAGTCCCTGGGGCGGCGCCCCCGCCAACCCGGATGGTTCGGGTTGGTATCTTGAAAATGCCACCTACGTGGGCTGCCAGACGGATTCCATTGCGGGCACGGTCGATGCCTACTGCCATGCGGGCTGCGTTCCCATTGGCTCCCCTTCCACCGTGCCTGGAACGGCAACGGGATGGGAGTTCGTGAACACAAGCTGGCGGTCCGATCCCGTGGGCGCCCAGAAATACAGTGTCGCCTATACCTGGTCGTTGAATGGCGCGTCGGGAAGCTGTTCCTACGTGCAAGGCCGGGTGCCAACGGATCAGGGCAACTTGACGGGGGGCCAATGCAAGCTGCCGCCAGCCGCCGATGCTTGCAAGGTGGGAGACACTTACAGCAACACCACGAAGATTCCGGTGGGCTCGTATATCTACTCGGGCACCACGGACTTCAAGTGTGTGAGCTACTAGAGCTGGGTTGGGTAGGCGCTGGAGGGAAGAGCACTGAAGAGCAACCCTGGCGGGTTGGGAAGGCGGGAAGAGCGGCTACGCCCGGAAGCGATTAGAAGCGCTTGCGGGGGACTTCGGTGGCTTCGGTGGCCTCGGCCTGGGGGAGACTGTCTTCCAGGGCTTTTTGCGCCCAATACGCGCGCCAGGGGGCGGCGTCGTCCTTCTTCTCACAGTCGTCCAGCAAGTCTTTATGCACGCCCTTGAGTCGGCCCATTAGGGGCGTGGGATCGGCTCCCGCGATCAAGAGAGCACCGGCGGGTCCCCAACGGGAGTTCACGACCGCGTGAACCACCAGGGGGTGGGGGGGGTTAGAGCCGCGGGGCCGGGTGACCGGCTCCGGATTCGCTCCTGCTTCCAACAGAGCGCAGGTGGATTCAACTTTGCCTCCCAAGACCACCCACTCCAGCGCGGTCCATTGAAGGGTCTTCTGCTTGCGCTGGGGAGCCCAATCGTGGTCCCTGCCACACCACTCATTCACCCAGGAAGCCACTCGACTGGGGTCTTGCTTATTCCCAGCACGGACCATGTAAAGCAAGAACGACTGCTCACTCTTGCTGGCGGCCCGGTGAAGCATGCCTTTGCGGAACACATCCGCCCCATGGTCCACGATGAGTTTCACGGCTTCGAACTTCTGACTCTCCAAAGCACCTTCCAACGGGCATTCCCCGAACCGATCCAGGTTGGGGTCCAGTCCCTCCTCCAGCCCTTCTTTCATGCCTTCCAGGTGGCCGAAAAAGCAATCGGTCAGGAAGCGGCGGATCCGCTCATCGCTAAAACGCGGCTTCGTCGGCTGCTTACATGGGGACATCATCAATCTCCGGGATGTAGCCGTTCTTGATCCGCGTATCACGAATCGCCGGAAGGTTATCGACCACCAGGCTCACGCACCGATGCTTTTCTTTCAGGTGATACAACTGCTGCTCTTGAATGTCCTGGTGCTTCTCCTTGACGCGCCGCCAAAACTCTTCAACGCTCACCGCACCCCGCCCGCATTCCACTTTGGCAAACTCAACGTAGTCGGCGTAGATGGCCTTTTTGCAGGTGCGCACTTCGCTGGAAGATTCCATGGACCTATCGGCCATGTAGGCGATCACGGTATCGGTCAGCAAATCGTGTTCCTTCGCCAGGGCCACCATGCGCGGCGGCAGTTCACTGAAGCCGTTCTGCTTGACCAAACGGATCGCGCCCTCCAGCACCCAGTTCAGCACTTGAGCCATTTCTTCCGGGTCGTTCAAGATCAAGCGGTGGAAGTCGGTCTTGCGTGACTTGTCGCCTTCCTTCAAGCACACATCAAAAGGGATTCCCACGACTTTCCGCTTCCACCCGTGGTCCTGGCTGGATACTTGAGGGAAAGCATTGCAGGACCCGAAGTAGGTGCCAATCGGCCGCATGGTGTAAGGGTCCGATCCCTTCTGCTCTGCCTGCATTTCATCGCGTGAAATGACTTGCTTGAGTGTTTCCTGGGTCTCCTTGTTCAGCACCCGGGGGATTTCAGCCGAAGTGATGAGGGTCTTGTTGGCGATCGGATGAATAGCAAACTGGCCGCCCAACTTTTCCAGACGGACGGCCGTGCGCATCGGGTGAAGCGCCGCCAGCACATGGAGGAGCGTGCTCTTGCCATTGGAACCACTGCCGCACAAGAAGAACCCCTTCTCGTAGCAAACCGGCAACAGGGAAGAGGCGACGGCTTCTTGAAGGTAGGAACGCACCTGCGTGTCAGGGAAGAACCGCTGAAGGTAGCTCGCCCATTTGGATTTCTCGTTCAACGGCTGGGGCACGAAATATCCTTGGTCGGTGACGTTCTTCCAATCGAACGCCGCAGGCACCTTGTGCATCAAGCCGCAGGACTTATCGGGCCGCATGGCACGAATCCGTCCATCCTCCAGGATTTCAAGATAGGCGCCTTCCACCGGGATGATGGGCCGATCGCCGCTGGCCGGGAGATACCGGTCAGGGCGACCCATCAGTTCTGCGACGGCGGTCTGCGCACACCCATAGGCATTGGCTTTATTGGTCTTGTCCGGCCGGATGCCGCGCATCCACCGCAACGCTTTCGCGGTCATCATCAGGCTAGAACAGACCTCCCAATGGCTCCCATTCCAATGCGAGATGCGGGTGTCCTCACCATCCCGCAACCTGCCACCAATGACATAGTCCTCGTCCCTGGCGATCATGTCGGCAAAACGAAGCTCGAAACTGGCATCCGCCGGAAGCTCATCGGCGACGGCTGGAGCGCTGGGCTGCGTTCGTGCCTGTTGAGCAAGATAGGGTTTTTTGAAAGACGGGCGATGGGTATTGACACCCTCGCCGGATGTTGTATTTTGCATTGGTCATTTACCTTGTTGTTGTTTATCGGACCCCCGGCGCCAACCGGGGGTTTTTCTTTGTTCGTCTCACTGATTCTTCAAGCGACCTCTTCCTTGTCGTTTTTCTCGACCCAATCCACCACCATCTGGCGGATGACTTCGGCGGGGGTAAACCCCATGCGCCGAGTGGCCTTCTGAAAACGGTCACTGGTGGTATCGGCCACCCGCGCCCTCAAAACCGCACCTCGGGCTTTGGATGGGGTTGGGTTCGTGTTGGCGATGGTTTGATTCATGATTGCTCCTTGATTCCTGATTTTTAACTAGAGCCGCTTTGTGCTACAAACCATACAAACAGATTTTTGGAAGTGCGCAAGGGGGCAAACTTGACTAAAACCAAAATAAGGCCTTTTAGTTAGTTTGTTTTCCTTTTTTGGCCCAAATTGGCTGAAAAACCCCTATTTAGACTAAAAATGGAACACCCCCCGTTCCATACCCGTTCCATGGAAACCGTTGGGACGTAAGGCTTTACCGGGTGTCCCAGGTGGAACGGGGTAAAACTCGATCTCTACGTGCGCAAGCTCCAAACAGCGCTTTTACGTATGGGCAAACTTTTCTACCCGTTCCACTTGGGACAAGCCCTTTTTTGGGGTGTAAGTCTTTGATTTAATGTTTTAATTTTTGTCCCAAGGGGGGTTGTTCCATTGGAACGGGGGGTTGTTCCATTTTTAGTCAACTCTTCTTCCTTGTTTCAGGCCCCTGTTCGGGGCAAAAACCCTCAACCCCCGGAGGGTGTTTTGCCTTTTTCAGGGCTTTTCGCTCTTGGCTTTTTTCCATCCATGGAAATCTCCATCCCTGGTTTTCATTGAGCCAAACTCAAAGCAGAGGTTTCTTCCCCAAACCCCCCATCGTTGGCAGCCACCCCACCCCTGCCATTCAACGGGACATAGCAACCCGTGATGGCACCCACGGCCACGGCATGCTGAAGAGCGAGGGCGGCCACTTCGCCATAGGCGACAAACAGGGAGCCCACGGGCGGGGCTTCTCCAGCTGTGCCGTCCAGCCGATGGAAGCGAATGCGACCGCAGGTGAACACCAGGCCGCGGGCGTTGGGGTGGTTCAAAATCTGTTCGTGCATCCAAACCGTGTCCATACGCACGTGAACCAGCGTGATGCCGTGCCCGTGGTCCGCCGCCTTGGCCAGCCACTTTTCAATGCCCTTGCCATACGGCGGGTTGTGCCAAACGAAATCTTCTTTCGGCCAAGGGGTGTTCAGCCCATCCTCGGCCGGCGTCAGCATCCGTTTCGCGGTCGGCCACGGCATGCCCTCCACTGGGGTGCACGGATCCAGATCAAAGGGGCCCAGGGCCGCGATGACCTTCCGGGGCGTCAGCCAGGTGGTCGTGGCCGTGCCCACGGGGTTGCAGGTCGCGTTCTTCTTCATGCGTTTTCTCCAGGCAAGCCTTCCCCGCCACGGCCAAGGCCATGCGTTTGAAAAACGGGGAAGGTGGGTTGCCGATCCGGAAGTGGGTCGGTGGAGAAAGCGTAAGCAGGGGCCGCCTGACGGCCTATAAACCGTTCGGTCGTGTCATCGGGAAATCGGGGCATAAGAGAGCCCCAAAACCACCCCTAAATCCCCGCAGGGCTTCACTTTTTTACATTACCCGGTTGTTTCTAACCGCCAACGGGCGTTCTGGCTCCCTCGCGGGCGTGCTCCAGCACCGCCAAGGCGGCCTGGTGGTAGGGCTCCCGGTCGTTCTCGTGCCGCCACGGGGCGCGCAAGGCCTCCATCCAGGTCAACGTGGCGCTGTGTCGGCCTTCCTTCACCTGGGCCCAGGTCTCCCCATCGGCCACGGCGGCATGACTTGTGAGGCGGCCTTCGTGGTCGGTGGCCCAAAGGGTCATCACGGCCAGCGCGTCCAGGTCGATCCCCAGGCGGCTCAACAACTGACCAAACAGGGCATCCCGCTTCTGGGTCGCCTGCCTTTCCTGACTCAAGGCTTCCCGAAGCTGCGCCACCTGCTCCATCAGGTCACTTTGCACCTTCTGAAGGTGGTCCACCTCCGCTGATTGAGCCAGGAGGGATGTCCACTTGTAGACGAAAGATTTTCCGTGCTTTTTATGCTCGGGCACCACCCCGCCGCTGGCTCCCTGGCGGCGCTTCTTCAAGCCTTCCGTGGAGATCCCCAGCATGTAAGCCGCCACCGCGGGGGAGACCCACTCCACCCGCCCCGCCTTGGCTTCCTTGAGTTCTTCCTCTTGGGCGTCGTTGAGGATGACGTTGGGGCGCAACCGATCCTTGCGAATCAGGCCCACTTTGGGGCCTCCTAGAATGTCGGGATCTCGCTTGGCGGGTTCTCGCTTTCTCACATCCGTCTCCGCGGCTGCGTTGAACCGTCCGTTTGGTCGTCATTCCCATCCAACGCTGCCAGGAGGTCCCGTTGCCGCTGCTCGGCCTTGAGTTCGTCCAACTCGTTTCGCGTATGCGTCAGCACGTCCAGCAGGGCTTGAGCAAACGGCTGGCGGACGGCTTCACTGCTCCAGGGCTCCCGCAACGCTTCCGAAAGCGTCCCTACCCAAGGGCTGGCCTGTTTATGGGTAGGCTCCTCCACGGTCCATAGGTGGCCGGCCAGGGCGCCCTCGGCGGTTCGGGCCCACGTATCGGGCCGGGTGGCGTCTTCCAGAATCTCCCAGTGCGGGTGATCGCCGGATGCCCGGTGGTGTTGGGCGTCGGCGGTGTAGTAGCCCGCCCGGGTGAGCCATTCCAGCGAATCGCCTTCGTCCAGGCCCCGCCCCTTCGCTAACCCGCCCAAGTAGTCCTGGGGCTGCTGGGTGGGCCCCCGCAAGGCAATGAGCCATAGGTCGTCGGCCGGCTCCAGCGGGCCCGAGAGAAACTGGGCGAAGGTGGCGGTCTTCCGGGCGCGGCCCCGACGAACTTCGGGCTCGTCCAGGCCGTGGCCTTCGCTGTCGCCCAGGTCGGAAATACCGCCTTTCCCGCCTACCCGTTTCGGTGCCGGTTTATGGGTAGGTCCATTTTTGGCCTCCCACGCGGCCCGGGCCTCGGCCATCGATCGGGCTTCTTCGTCCGCTTGCCATTGGGCGATGGCGGCGCGGCGGTGGCGGATGAGGTCGCTTCCTGCGGGCTTGAAGAACGGGGGCGGCAAGCCGCGTTGCCGCTGGTAACGCAACCAGCGCTCCCCGCACCGGAGCAAGGCGGACAACTCTTTCTCGGTGTAGCTTTCGACCGTGGCCGCCGCCATCGCCAGCCGAACCGGTTCCAGCACATCGGGACCGGGTTCATTCGCCTCGTCCACGCCTACTCCTTGAGCAACATCGCCGGGTCTACTCCCGCTCTCCGCATCATATCCGCCGCGGTTTTCAGCGCAAACTTCTGCTCGGGGGTCAGGGTCTCCATGGGATCTTCCACGGGCAATCCCATCAGTTGCTTTAGTTCCCGCTCCCGTTTCTCGTAGTAAGGCCTCATCTTGTCGGCCTGGTCCTTCATGTAGCGCAGGGTCACGTCGTTCATGGCCCGCTTGGTGGCCCCGGAGTGATGCATCGCCAGGGCGGACAGCATGGCCTGGGAGGTCAGCTCGTGCTGCACGGTCATCTTTGAAAAATCGGTGGCCAGGGCGCGTCGGAGGTCATGGATTCGGATGGGAACCCCCGCCTCCCGCTCCAACGCCAAAAGCACCGATCGCGGGGAGCCGATGTGCTTGCCATGCTCGCGGGAGGGGAACACCCAGTCGCCGGCATCGTGGCCCCGCCATGCCTCATTCCACGCCAACCGTCCTCGAAGGATTTCCTCGGTCCAGGTGGTCATGGGAATCGCTGCAGGCTCGCCGCTTTTGGTCGTCTCACCCGGGATAAACACCAGCCGCTCCTCAAACTTCAGGTTCTCCACCTGGAGTTCGGCCGCCTCGGAGAATCGGGTGCCCCAGCACAATGCCAGGAGCACGTAATCCACCAGGACGGCCACATGGGGCTTCAGCGACTTCCCCCGGGGATCGGGCCGCATTTCCAGCAAGGCCGGATCCGTGGCCTTCTCGCGCAAGTCGCGCAAGGTCTGCAGCCACACCTGCCCTTCAGGGGAGACCGTTTTCAAGTAAGTGGGCTTGGCCGTCGTCTTGGGCCACTCGCCCTGATATTCCTGCTTCCAGGTCTTGAAGAGCTCGACTTGGCGCGGCGACAAGTCCATGGCCTTCGCTTTCCAGTGGTAGGCCGCGGAAACATAGGTCCACATCTTGTTCAGCGTGCCCGCCGACAGGGTCCGCTTGACCGGGCCCCACGCCGGCATGGGCTTCTTGCGGAGAATGTGGTCAATGAGGGGCTGGTAGATGGTCGTGATGTCATCGCCCGTCAGTTCCACCAACGGCTTCCTCCACACCGGGCACTTCGCCATCCAGGCGGGCACCTTGGCCCGGTCGGCGGTGGAGCTGACCTTGTTCTTCAGCTTCCGGGTTTGCGGGTCCACCTTCTCCCCGTGTCCCAGCTCGGCCGGGGTCTTCATCGCGTGGTAGTCGGCAAAGGCGACGGCCAGGGTGACACTTCGGCGCTCGTCTGCCTGGCGGGTCGCTTGTCCTCGTTCCCGGCGAACTTGGGCGGGGTCGACGTGATCGGCCATCAGACCCAGTTGGGCTTTCGCCCATTCGCGGGCTTTGTCGATGCCGAAGACCTTCCCGCCCGCGTTGGACTGGTAAGCGCCAATCCGGCGGGGCTTGGGTGATCCACCCATCCTCCGTCGAATGGTCCAAATCATCGACGTCGGTCGCACGCGCAAAAAGAGTCCCACCACTTCAGAATCGTAGAGACTCCACTCACGACACCCTTCGGGGGTGGCTTCAAATCGTGGTCCTTTCGGTCCCACCGCCACCAGTCGCCTGGAGAACGACAACTGCTTCAGCAGGCTCTCCGTGATCTTGACCTTGACCGCCATGGAGTTTCATCCCTTGCTCGGCGAATGCTCGACGGAAACGATCGTATCTCAACTTTGGGTAACGTTTGGTAAACGGCAAAGGTGCCTTTCTGTGCCGCCTGGTGCCGGCAGATGCCCTGGGAAGCCTTGTATAAAGCCAATCACGTCGCGGTCTGACGCCAGCGGCTTCGTCAAGCCATTTCTTGAAAATCCCCGTGTCGGCGGTTCGATTCCGTCCCCGGCCACCATGTAAATCAACAACTTAGCCCACTTTGCCCAGTGGGCTTTTTTGTTTGTGGTCCCCCTGTCCCCCTCCCCGTTCCCCAGCTCGGATGAGTGTTCCCCAGCTCGACGGATCGCATTTGCAGGCATGGTCCCCAAACGAGGGAATCAGGCTGAGGACGGGTCTCGGGAGTGTCGCATCTCTGAACTTCTTAGCAGGGATACAGTGACTAATTGCGTCAAGCGCGTCCCCTGGAAATCCCCGTGTCGGCGGTTCGATTCCATCCCCTTTGACCTCGGACTCCAAACGGTCCCGTTACTCAAAGCGGGGGGGCGTCGGGGCTACACGAAAACAAAGACTCGGGGCGGTTTCCTGGCCGCGCCAGCGCTGCAGGTCCAAGAAGCGAAGTCAAAGCATGCGGTCGCCTTACAAACCGCGATTGACCAGCGCGAACGGATCATCTTTTGAAAGAGAAAGGGCGCCCTCGGGCGCCCTTGTATCGTAGTGCCTGACTGCCATCACTCGACAGGACACGATGATTTTTGAAGATAGGTTGCCAATCCGAATAGCGCGAATCCATAGACCACAGCGGCGCCGATGATGCGAAACATATGAGCTCTCCTTTCATGGGCAGGCCAATCCCGCTCAACTAGGGGGATCTTGGTGCAACCTCGTCGCAAAACACGCGATTGGACTGCCGCGACGGCTACCCATGAGCAACAACAATGTCCAACGCTACACCTGCCAAGATCAAGGAAGCCACTGGTAATGCGTAGCGCAACATTTTGCCCCAGAACGTGTGCATCGGACGCAGGGCATCTTCAAGTAGCGAGATCCGCTGAATGGCCTGAGCACAAGCCTGCTCAGATCGAGCTAAGTTTGACTTGAGGCCAGCGATTTCGTGCGCAGCCTTGGCCTCGCTCTCGACGAGCAACTCACTGGTGGAACGCAGTTGCGCACCTAGCGCCTGCAGCTGATCGTCATGTGCCTCGACCATGGCCCGGTGAGCCATCTGCTCTTCAACGTGCCGGCGCAACTCGGTGAGGATGAAGATCGCAGCCTCGCGTTGATTGGCGTCAAGCGTAGTCGAATCCGCAGCGAGATTTTCGATTTTCCGGGTCAGTGCATCGTGGAAATCACGCAGAACCGCATTCTTGCGGATCTGCATCTTCATCACCAGTTCGAGAGCTAATTGTGTCGTATGGAGGCTCCCCGCCAGCTGCCCGACCATGCGAGCGAGGTCCTTCTGACCGGTGCCGGTAAACGAGCCTATGAACAGGGTGAAAGCCCCCTTGTTCTGATAGGAGTCAGCCAGCTTGCCAGCGCCCTCCACTGAGGCCATAGATTCGGCGAGATTGTTCAGGTGCCCCTCAAACTGGACCAGGGCGTCCCCTGCCGAAGGGGCCTCAGCGTCTGCTGGAGTCACCGATGCATCCACGCATTCTGGCTCTGCGAGCTTGACCAGCTTGGGAGTAATCACTTCGCTCATGGCTGAGCCTCTGGCTTGTCGTACGGGAGCGCCACCAAATGGCGCATATCGAGACGCTTGATTGACGTGTGCTCCCGCAGAACAGCCGTGCTTTCTATCGTCGCCATGACAAACCCTTGCGTCGACTCATAATATTCGCGTGCCACACCCATGAGGATCATTTCCTGTTGAGCCACGATCACCAATTGGTCAACCGCGTCCCGAGCCGCGTCTAGAGCGTCATGCCAGCCGGTTTTGAGATTGACGATGTAAGCCACCGCCGCGGGAATGACTTTTCTCAAGCAGTAGCTGCTGACACCAAAGCCAATTGCGGTTAGCGAGGCCGCCAGGTAGGGCGCGAACGGTCCAACGAAGGCAGTCAGCTGTGTTTCGATAAGAGGGTCGATCGCGTCCCAGAAGACCAACATGCCGCTGACGAGGACCGTCTCAGAGATCTTGACGATGAGCTCTTCCCGACTCATGGTCTTCGAACCTCGATAGAGATCCCATGCGCCTTTGGCGAGATCGCAGAGGTTCCTCACGAGCGCATAAACCTCAGCGATGGCCTTGGACAATGCATTAACCACGAACTCGATGAGCCCAGAAAGCAACTGCATCGCGGACGTCACCAAACCCTTAACGGCCTCGAAAACCTTGCGCAGAAATCTTTCCACACGCTCGGCAAGCGTTGGCTTCCCTTCTCCGAAGCAGATGTCCGCAAGCTCATCCTTTAGCGCAAAACAAATAGCATCAGCCAATTGCTCAAGTATCGCGAAAGACATGTTAGCCAAGCCTTCCTTTGCCGCACCACCAACCAGCTTTGCAGTGCTTCCGGATGAATCCTTGATCTTCTTCCCCTCCTGGTTGCTGCGGGTGCCCTGTTCCGTCAGAAGCTCTTCGCGACTGTTGATCGCGGGCTTATGCTCCCGGATAAGGTGAGCTTCCAATGCAGCTGCGGTTTCCTTAGATCCCATGA
>Ga0066256_1002528_pt1 | contig 18169 bp, 13 predicted proteins | sample ThiBio_1000_biof_FD_87107 | JGI IMG/M metagenome (GOLD analysis project Ga0066256, IMG submission 87107) | Wastewater bioreactor microbial communities from Cape Town, South Africa - Thiocy_expt_1000_biof (version 2) | ecosystem: Engineered > Bioreactor > Thiocyanate-remediating >...
AAACATTGTAAAAGCAGATACTTCTACAAAAGCCAGCATAAAGAGAAAAAGAAAAATGGCCGGATGGGATGACCAATATCTGGAACACCTACTGCTAAATATTAAAAATTAGATGCGTTTGCCCTGCAGAAAACCCTTGCCAGACGGGCATTACGACCAATTTGACAGGAAACATTTTAAAGGCGGCAATTTAAATAGTACCGGATACTGGACCACAGATAATGTAAGTTATAAAATTAAAAAAAGTGGCTTATCTATTACCCCTGCCCAAGGCAGCGGAGTCTTGTTGCATCGCCTTTTCAATGAGGGCGTCATTACTTTAAAAATAAAAGCTGGAAGCAAATTTATCATTGGTTACCATTATCAATTAAACAGCTCTGAACGCCTGGCTTGCTGGAGCGCAGATGGGAAACATATTACGCTTGGCCATGCTGTGGGCTTTACAAAATTGGATACGACGGTATTAAAGTCGATAGAACTTCCAAGACGAATACAAAACTCAAAAAGTTATTATTACCTGCGGATCGCTTTGGGTCCTATTCATCAAAAGACACGACAAACAGTTTGGGTATGGCAGGAGGATCAATATGACAAGTATAAAAGTTTATATGATAGTTCAAACAGTTTACTCCAGTATCATTTTAAAAATAATCCGGAAGGCCTGCAGGAAGGGTATATTCAATTGGGATCCCTTTCTGGCGCAAGTATATTCCGGGAGATCCGTATTACGGATTACAATAACCCCGACAACTATCTCACCCGAAAAGCTCTTTTCCTTGGCAACTGGTTTAATACCATGCAGGGCTTGCATCCCAGCCCTGCAGCACTTATGAGCTTTACCTCTGGTTCCGAAATTCGGTTTAAGGTAAAAAATACCACTACTGCTAAACTAGCATTTTTGCTTAGCCACCTGCAACAAAAGCCTTACCAGCCTTACGTTGATTTGCAATTCAGAGATTTGACCACGCGAAGCAGTTGGTCGGGGTGGACACGGCATCAAATCCCCTGGACAATACCACCAACGAATGCTACAATAGCCCTGCTTAACGACCTCGACAAAACCCATCAATATGAACTACGCTGTGTTATTGACATCTATAATGGCGATTCGTGTTGGTTATATGGTATCGGGGCTATTGTTAAAGATATTCTGGTTGATCACGGAGGTAAATTGTGGCCTTCTGACATTACGAATCAGCCCGTCATTATGGCCTTGGGAAACAGCATTACTGCCGGCGTTCGGCAATACTTAACTTCCAGCGGGGCTATTGACCAACCCGCAAATCTACTTTCATACAATAGTTATTTTCACATTGCCTGTGATTCCTTTAACGTCCTCCCTTATAACCAGGCTTTTGGAGGCACGGGTATCAACCGGGGCTGGCGGGGTGGAGGTACACCAAATGCGGTCACTACGCTATGCTATTTTAAGCAGGGTAGGCCGAGGAAAAGTATACAACCTTCCCTGATTCTTGTAAACGAGGGTACCAACGATAACATTAAGGATACTCTAAGTTTCAATAATGGTTATTTAGAGTTAATTGACAGCCTTGAAGCCTTTTATCCCAAAGCGCAAATCGTTTTAATGATCCCGTTCTGTCAAAAATTTAAAGCACCGATCAGGAAAATCGCAGCTCTAAAACAGTTTAAAGTAATAGAAACCGCTTCCTGGCAACTGAATTATGTAGACGGGGTACATCCCGACAGCGCATCGCACCGAAAAGCGGGCGATAGCCTGTTTCATTGGATTAAAAATAATATTCAATTAAAGTCTTCTTGAAAAAACTCTGGTTATTTCAATTCAGAGGCCGGGTTTTTTCAACATTGTTAATTTATTTCAACAGGTTTTACTGCCCCCGAAGGCAGCTCAAGCCGTTGTGTTTAATCATCAGGAATAAAAAAATACCGAAAAATTACTGCTATAGAGCGGTCTCCTGTTCCCGCCTTTCCTCCTGTAATTTTTTCATGTAAGCATTTTTAGCGCCCAGGTCTTCTTTTGCCGATTCCCCAAAATAAATCAGGCCGAGTGCCTTTCTTGACCTTTCTGATGCGTTGCCGCCGGCGCGGTGAATGGTGAGCGAATGATGAACCAAAAGATCGCCAGGTTTAGCGGGAAAAGGAATTTCCAACTCATGATCTGCATCTCCATAGTCGGTTATGCCCTGCGAAAAGCCCAGTGTGGAGGTTCTTCCATGAGGCCGCATCCCTGTTTTATGCGAACCCTTAATATAATACACGCAGCCATTTTCCTCGTCCGCATCCTCAAGCGCCAGCCACATGGTTACTGCATTATTGGGTTTCAGCATAAAATAATATCCATCCTGATGAGCGGGGGTTGGCTTACCGATTTTGGGAGGCTTATTAAAATATTCGATATTTTTTCCGATAGCCGCTTCACCTAATAATATTTCTGCAATTTTTTCAAATTCGCTACCCGTTAAAATGTTGGCAAAAAAATTATCATAGTGTTGTATATCTTGCAATTGTTTTAAAGTAGCCGGATCATTTTTATCCTCATAAAACACAAAGTTTGCAGGCATCTCAGAGACTTTTGTTTCAATAAATTTTTCGAACCGATCTCTGATCCGGGCAATGTCATTCCCTTCTAAAAAACCGGGTATAAAAACGTAGCCCTCACGGTCAAAGTCTTCTTTTAATTTTTCATAATCTGAATTTTTCATACTTTTTATTTTATCGTTAAAAATTGTCGCTTTCAAAGTTATTCTAAGGACAATTCGGTTTTCGGTATTATTTTTTTCATTAGTAGTATTTTTCTACTGCTCAATACCTCGTTTATTTGTTTGCTTGCCGTGCATACAATATATAGTACTTCGCCGGATTCTTATACTATCTCTTTGATGATGCAGGGTTACAATCCATTAACCTTAATTTCATTATCCGTAAAATTTCAGAGAGAAATTCTGCGGAGCAGCCAGAAGAAATAAAACGATTGTAACAAAAACGATAAATGCTTTTTTATAATGAATGGTAGATTGAAAACATTATTGCCGACGATAACATTATTACTGATTTTTTCCCTCGATACACTTGCAAAAAATCCAATTGTTGTAACAAACCTCTCCTATCGCTTGGTCATTAACGCTGATAAGGGAACGATTGAATCCTTTAGGAGTACTATTTCGGGCGGAGATAATAGTTTACTGGCAACAAGCCAGCCGCAGCTGCCCATATTAAAAATTGGTCTGCTCGCTGGGGGTACAAATTTCCGTACCATCAGCTCTTTGGAAGCAAAAAAAATAACTGCGTTTAAAAGTAACAAAGGGAATGAGGAAATTATTGAAATTAGTTTTGACAGCATAGCAAGGTTAAATTTAGATGCAAAAGTTTTTATAACCTGTCCGCAGGATAAGCCCTTTACTTATTGGAACCTGGAGTTGAGTAACCGCACAGGAATGTGGATTTCACATATTCAACTGCCAGTATTGAAAGTGCCATATGATGCTAACCCCACGGAAGAATCAGGTGGTAAGATTTTATACTCGATGGCAGATGGTATGCTGGCCGGGCCTTTGACTCCAACTATGCAAATAGGTGCATGGTTAGGTTCAAAGTATGACACGCCCGAAACCTGGCGCACTCCTAATTACCCAAGAGAATACACTACACAAATGATGGCATATTATAACCCTTCAGCCGGTTTATATATTGCCTGCGATGACCCTACAGGTTTACCTAAATTAATTGCCCCGTTAAAAGCTACTGATGGCATCACAATGGGCGTTGGGCATTATCCTGCCATAAAAAACGACGTTAAATACAAGCTACCCTATAATATTATCATTGGCACTTTTAGAGGCGATTGGTATGAGGCCGCTGACATTTACAGGAGTTGGGCCGAGAAGCAACCTTTTTGCGCAACAAAACTGAAGGACAGAGAAAAACTACCTGATTGGCTTTTAAAACCCTTGGTTGGAGTAGCGTTCCCAATGAGAGGCCAGGCTGATTGGGACTACCCTGCGGCCGTTAACTCCGAATATACTCCCGCTACTAATGCATTGCCCTATTTAGAAAAACTTGCAACAGGTTTTAATGCACCGTTGATGCCAATTGTTTTTAACTGGGAAAATAAAGGCCCATGGGTTCAGCCGGAAGCATTTCCGCCTTTAGGCGGCGAAGCTGCAATGAAATCCTTTATGAAACAAAGTAAAGCTAAAGGGTGGCATCCTGTATTATATGGCGATGCGCTTAATTGGGTTATTGAACAGAAGAATACAGGCTATGACGGCTTGGCTTATTTTAAAAAAAATGGCGGTGATGAGGCAGCCTGCCGCAATTGGGATGGCAGCCTCTACCTCTATCCCGGTTGCAGGGGTACAAGAATGTTTCATACTATGTGTATTGCAACAAAAACCGCGAGGGATATGGTTCTTGAAATGACACGAAAAATTACACAACTTGGCCCTGACGTAGTTCAGCAGTTTGATCAAATTGCCGGCCCCGTGGCCTGTTTTGATACCACCCATGGCCATAGCCCCGTGCCCGGCCCCTGGATGACAAAGGACTTCAAAACTCTTTTAAGAGAACATGTACAAGTGGCCCGAAAAGTAAATCCGGAAGTTGTAATAGCTGTAGAAGCTTCTCCCCCGGAAATATATTTACAGGACTTTGAATTATGGGATGCCAGAACCGGTGGTTCGGGAGAGATGATGTGCCCGTTGTTTCAATATTTATATCATGAGTATATGGTAGGCCATTCGGGTTTCCTTGTAAATTCTGTTAACGATGAAGCTCTACGAGCGTCAGTTGCCAGAGCATTCGTCTCCGGTTATTTTCTAAATTTTACGTTACGAGATAAAGGGCAGATTCATTATGAATGGGATGATCTTTGGGATCGTGCAGTGCCCGACCAAACTGCCATTATTGATTGGGCCCGCCGGGCTACAGCGTTCAGGGAAAATATTGCACGTGATTTCTTGGTCTTTGGCAAAATGCAAAAACCGCTGAAAGTTACCAATGTCCCAAAGCGCGATTTTGGCCATGGCAAAGAATTCCTTGTGCATTCAACCACATGGAAGGCGCCAGATGGCCGAACCGCCGTAGCACTGGCAAATTATAGTGATGTAGCGCAAAAACCGCGTATTGAACTTGAGGGTACGGGAAACAAAAAAATAAAAGTACAGGTTGACGATAAAGTCGTGAATTACAGTCTGGCGCTGCCGGCAGTGCTTGAACTTGATATGCCATCGCGGTCAGTTGGACTGGTTGAAATTGAAAAGCCGTGAACGAAATTATTCATGTTGTGGCAAAGGTTTTAATTGTGGATATATATTATTTAACAGTATTCTTATACTATCTTTTGAAATAAAACTTTTAACGAACTATTACCATATTTTTAAATCTCAGTTTTGTTGAAAATTAGCTGTTTCATTAAATAAACCAACTGATATATGCGGGTTGCTTCTTATTTGCCAAATGTATTTTTTATTGGAGGATTGTTACTGTTAACGGCCTGTATTCCTTTTTCAGGATTCACTCAAAATGATAAAGCGGGTACCGTTGGGGACCTACTCACCCAAGCCAAAAAGTTTAATTTAGCGCTTCAAAAAAGCAACAACCCCAGCCTCGCCGATACCAATGATGCAAGAACGAGATTGCCTCTTAAAGGTGTTTCTCAAGCGCCGTTGACCAGCCTTCAGCAATACATAAAAGGAAATGCTGCCGGTGTGTTCGTAAGAGAGGGCGATGGAGAAGCGGGGGCAGAACAGGCAATGTTCATAAGGGGTTTAAGTACTCCCCTTTTCAGTAAACAGGACCTCTATAGCGTACAACCAATTGTTTACCTCAATGGCGTTCCGCTAATCCAGGACAACGCATTTACCTATAACATTCAGCGATATGATTTTAACAAGATAGGTTCTGCTACCAATCTTTTGTCGATAATTGACGTAAACAACATTGGCAGCATAGAAATATTGAAAACGCCCGCTGATCTTGCGAAACTTGGACCGCTTGCTTCAAACGGAGCTATTTGGATTACGACAAAAAATGCCATGTCACTGCCCAAGCCAATTGTTAATGTGGAATCTTATATAGGCGTACTTCAACCTCCGAAAATTGAAACGATTAACGCAGACTATGAAAACAATTTCAGGTCACCGTTCTACGAAAAATTTGCGACTGAAGCACAAAAAGCAGATTATCCCGTATACGTACGCAACAGTTTTGACCCCAACTATTACGGCCCTTCTAATTGGAACGACATTTATTATAAAGCAAAACCAATTTATTATTTAGGACTGGGATTACTGGGAGGTAACGAAAGGGCTAATTTTCGATTTAACATCAGCGACACAAAAGACCGCAATTTTGACGCAACCAGTTTCAACCGTTATGCCATCGCCTTTGGGATTAATATGATACCGCTTAAATGGCTCACGATTTCAAGTAATTTTAATGCCACTCGCATTAACCGCGACCGAAACCATAACCTGCGGGACCGGTTTGCCGAAGCACGTTTTGTTCCCGATCTTTCAAACCCTCTTTCCCCCAATAAAGAATCTTATGACAATTTCCTTAAAAAATATCAGGGGTCTATTGATCAAAATGTAAATAACTCCTTTGTGGGAGGGTTCAATGCCCTGGCAAATTTTGGAAATCTGAGTATTAGAAGTACTCTTTCTATTGATTATGAAGAATCCCATCGTAATGTTTTTTGGGGTAAACCATTAATGGACAATAACAGCTTTCTCTCCACCTATTTTGGGTTTAACCAGCGTAGTGCTATTCACAATTCTATAAATTATAATATCCCGGTAGCTAACAACTCCCAAAACATTCAGTTAGAGGCAGGCCAAAACTACGTGTCAGATTTTTATAAGTACGATTACGTAATTGCCTATAACAGCCCCAACGACTTTATCAAGGTTAAAGAAATTTATTTAAACGCGGGCAGTTATGTAAATCGCAATGATATGTTTGGATACCCTTTCAGCGATAACTTAAAGGCCAACCTGTCTTCTTTTTACGGCCGACTGGGATATTCATACAAAAAGATTGTACAACTGAACGGCGTTGTTAAATATGACGGCTATTCAAGTTTCTCCGCAACGGACAGGTGGTTGCTGACGCCTGCCGCCAGCGCCCGCATCAATATCCATGAATTGGTTCCCTCAGATGTGTTCAACACGTTTGCCGTAAGGGCATCATGGGGAGTTTTTGGCAAACTAATTCAGGATAACCGGTTCCGCATCGGGCCACAATACCGGGTAGATATGGGCTACTCCGACGAACCGGTTCTGGGTAGCTACGGCGGCGACCCGGGTCTTTCGCAGCCCTATTCATTTGGCTGGATAGCGAGATATTACAATTGGCCTTACAGCGAAAAATATAACTTAGGCACCGATCTGGGATTTCTTAATAACCGCTTAATGCTGGGCCTGGACCTCTACCAAAACACCGATAAAAACATGATTGTGCCCACCCCTATTGCGGCAGAAAATGGGTTTGCCTATAAATATGTGCAAGGGATGTCGGTAAGGAATCAAGGTGTAAATTTTGACTTAACAGGACAAATTTTAGATCGTGCGGGCGGCCTTAGCTGGATGCTAAACACAAATTTCAGCTGGAACAGCAACAAACTGGTAAAATTGCCGTACAACCTTTCCAGCGTTCAATACGGGAGGAAGAAAACAGAAATCGGCAAACCTGCTGGCAGTTATTGGGATTATGAAAATATCGGGGCAATAAATAGTGCCTCGGACGTACCTGGAGTTGGGACGAAACCAGATGGCAGCCCCCGCCTGCTCACTTTTGGTGGAACCTCAGCCTTTAATCCGGGAGATCCTCTTTGGCGCGATGTGGATGGTGATGGTGTAATAAACGAGCGTGACAAAGTATTAAAAGGCCATTCCCTGCCGGTATATACGGGCGGCTTGGGCAGTTCGTTTGTTTATAAAGGATTCAATCTTGACTTTCAATTCTTTTATGCATTGGGGCACCAGTTGCTCAATCAGTCAACTGCTACCAAACTTGACTTTATTAATAGTGAAAACTCAAAAAACATCACACCCGTTAAAGAAGTTACATTTTGGCAAAAAACCTTTAATCCCGCCGATTACCCGGTTTATAACCCCTGGAGCGGTGTCATTCCATACCGGTCTGACCAGGATCTTTTTCTGCAGAATGCTGATTTTTTGAAACTTAGATATTTAACCATTGGGTACGACCTAACCTCGCTGGAAAATGTAAGGAAAGCCAGAATCTCAAGAGCATTGCTTTATGTTACCGGTAATAATTTATTCACGCTTTCTTCCTTTAAAGAGGGCGACCCCGAGCAGGTTGATTATTACGGCGTATTCACGGGCCGGTATCTCCCGCTTGTTACTTCAGTTTCGTTAGGATTGAAATTGAATTTTTAATCGCTGTGTTAAAAAAGAAATTATATGGTACGTATTTATAAAAGAAATCTTTTTTGGACCATCCTCCTGGCTTTGTTGGGGACAGTTTCCTGTAACAAACAGTTGGATTTGGAATCATCTGCCGCAGCAGGAACAACCCAAATGTGGAATACTTATGATGACGCGAGAGCGGGCCTGAATGGCATTTACGGACTCGCGCGTGCTGCCCTGGCTGAAAATAACGGGCACTGGATGTATGGCGAACTTCGGGCGGGAGACTTTGCCGCAACCACACCCGGTGGTTATATTGATGCGGTTATTAAAAATGAACTAAACAAGAGTTTTCCTGAAATTGAAAAACTCACAGACTGGAGGCGGTTTTATGCGGCAATTGATGCCTGCAATACATTTATACAATATTCTCCCGAGTGCCTTACCGCCCTTCGCTATTCACGCTTGAACAATAAAGTAGACGTGGCTCAGGCTCACCTGGTGCGGGCTTGCGTCTATTTATATATTACAAGAATTGGGGGGGATGTTCCGCTTGTCATAAAAGCCACTACAGAGGGTGTGAACGTAAGCCTTAGCCGCACACCGCAAAAAGATGTACTTGATTTTTGTATCAGGGACACTAAAAAATATCTTGACAGCCTGCCCACTGAATACGGCAACGATGACAGGTCAAAGTTGAATTATGATGGCTTGTACTATGGCAAAAACTGGGGCCAGCTTGGCAACACTTATTGGGGTTATTGGCAGGCAATTGCCCTGCTGGCACATATTCACGCCTGGATGGGAGACTATACCGCTACCGATACTTATACAAAAATGATCCTCAATAATTTATCGCAGGTGCACACCGCTGCCATCGGCTACGCCAATGCTCAATCCTACCTGTCGGGAACCACGCAAAGTATTTTTTATGACAAGGGGATTATCGGAGGGAACTGTTACCAGCTTTTATCGTTCCCTTATAGCATGGCCAACCGGGAGTCGGGACCGAGTGGCGTAGGGCATATCGAATAATTAACGCTCGCAAGCCCCTATTTACCCAAATTAAAGCCGGATATTTTCATGACAAGGGATACCATCAACAAACTGTTTTACAGTGTAACAGATTTAAGGCACCCTTATGACCAGCTGAAACAAAATTATGAATCAATCTATTTTACTGATTATTTCGGCGCCATCCCTGTTTTCTCAAAATTCAAAACCATAGCGCCCGGCGCTTCCGGCTTCTCAATTTTTGGTTCCTGCATACCGCTATCAAGGTATGAAGATATTCTACTTTTAGACGCTGAGGTAGAATTCGTAAAAGGTGTATCGCCAGGAACGGTTAACTCCAAACTGGAAGCCGTTAGGATGCAGCGCTTTACCAACGGTTATGCCAACAACCTGAGGCCTTTGGGTGGCGGCGGACCGGTTTATGGGCCAACCCCTGAAAGCCAGGTAAATGGCCAGTTGTGGAATATTTTTAGAGAAAGGAGAATAGAACTGATGGGAGAAGGTTTTAACTGGTACGATCTCATACGCTACAAAAAACTTACCGGCGATGACCCAAGATTCAATAAACTTATTGAAGAAGGTGGCATCTACTGGCCCATTAGCCAGGGCGTGCTTGACAAAAACCCTCTGATAGAACAAAATCCTTACTGGAAAAAATAGCAAAACTTACTTAGCACAATGAAAAAATCTTTACCAATAGTTTTCTTATCGCTCGCTGCATGCACAATAACGACCTTGATGTTCCTCGGCTCTTGCAAACGGGATGGGGGCAGCTATTACAATTATGAACCAAAGGTTGAGGTTTTTAATGGAAACGTAATAGAGTTTCTTGATAAACAAACAGGGTACGACTCAATGTTATTGGTTTTAAGAAAATACCCGGATATTGTGCAATACCTCAACTCCGGAGATAGCATTACCCTTTTTGCAATCCCTAACCAGTCATTCCGCCTGGCAGTTGAAAACTTCAACATTGCAAGAGCTGCTATTGACAGCCCCCGGCTCTATCTCTCGCCATCCACATACAACTTATCCCGCCCCGATTCGGGTATGTTTAGCCGCGAAATGCTGCGGATTCTAATTTCCAGGTACATTATTCCCGGGTATTATGACTTTAGCACCGTGGCACAATCCTTCACGGGCATTCCAGCAAAATCCTATGGGTATGATTATGAAATGAATATGCGCGCCATCCAGCAAAGCTCAACCGGTTCCACTAAAGATGGCCCCAAGGTTATCGAATTTTCCGACATGAATTACTCGTTTTTCCGGCAGTATTGGAAACCCACAAACACCATTTCTGTGAATACCACGCGTGCGGGAAACGTGATCGTTCACCTGCTCTCCAGCTCGCACGAGTTTGGCTATTCCAGCTTCATCAGTTACATGAGCGACCCGCGCATTCTTAGGGAGCAATGGGCGCCCTTTGAGTGGAGCTCGCAATTACCCGGGGTTACCAGGGGCGAAGGTGGGACGGTTTATCATACTCTTGACAATAATTTAAACACATATTGGAATTCTGCTGTTCAACCCACTCCGCCTTTTTATTTTACAATGGACATGAAAAAACAGTACACAGTTTCGGGAGTTGGTATCCAGAATTTTGCAGAATGGTCCCTACCAAATACCAAACCCATTGAGTTTTATGTGGAATTTGCAGCCGCAAATGTAAACCTCTCAGATTCAGCATCGTGGATACGCTCAGATACCTTCAGGCTACGCAACGTGAATGTTAATACCCTTACAGACAAATACAGGTTTCAGTTGAAAGAAAAAGTTAACGCTCGGTATTTCCGGTTTGTTCCCACAAATGTTTGGGGAGGCCTGGCCGGTGTAAGGCAAACATCGCTTGCAGAAATTTGGATGTATTTTTAAAATCAATCGTATGACGTTTAAGATATTACATACTTTTAGTTTATCATTCCTTGTTTTGACACTGGGCAGTTCATGCACAAAATTCTACCCCGAAGATAGGGACTCGATTGACCCCGGCGCACAGTTTCTGGTAACAACATATTCTCCCACGCTCGGGCGAAATACGGTTTACAATGGTAACTTCAGTTCCGGCACATCTTCCCAACCGCTCGAATTTGAGGTTTTAAACCTTAGAAGGTATAATGGCGACCCTGCACCTGAATTAACCGATAGTATCTATAAGGTATTATCATGGAAAAATGATGGTGGCTATACAGGCGCAGAAACTTCGCTGGCTGAAATTGAAGCCAAAAGAGTAATCGAAAACCACCGCATTTTTGAAGTTAGAAAAAATTCAGGGCAGGTTGTAATCTGGTCTGGAATGGATGTAAACCAGGTGCTCACCCGGCCTGATTCGGGCTATAAGTTTGACGTAAAAGTCTCTAATTCCGGCGCCAGCCGCTATTACTACAACCTTCGGTTTATGCCACGCAAGCCCATACCCTACGAGCCGTCCAACTACAACTCTGAAACAGGCATGACAACCGGCCCTGCTGTGGCCTTTTCCACCACCGGAAACCTGACCAATGTTTTTAGGAACAGCGACAATGTAGCCATGCAGGAAAGCGAGGTAGATGTATACTTTAGTAAAAAAGGAAATGGTAATTCACTGACTTTTCGCTTTTTAGATTCGGCTTTCCGCACTATTGACCCGCATTTGTTTAATAGTACCAACTGGAATACTCTTATTCACGGTTTTGATGTAAAGGTTACGAATACATCGGTAACATATACGGTGGCTTACCCAATTCCGTTAATTCCGCTTAGAACAATGTACACTAATTCATCGGGCAACCGGGCATCAATTAACCTTTCCTATTTCCGCAAGGGGCGAGCGGGCGCAGGTGTTACGGCAGGCATGGGCTTCGATTTCTCAATTTTTGAAAAGGGTGATTGGGAAATATCGTTTCAGTTTAAAAATACATCGCCAAAATTCAGTGACGACTAAAGCCTAAAAGTTCTTATTCGACCAATTAACGCTAAAAATATAAGTATGAGGTTTCGGTTAATTTGTTTTATTGTTTTATTTGCTACTGCTTTCAGGGCAAACTCCCAAACAATACGTGGCACAGTGGTTGATGCGCAAACACAGCTTCCGGTAGCAGGCGCCACAATTACGGTGGGAAGCCGGGGAGCCGACACCGACACACTAGGTCATTTTACCATTGCCGCCACTGCAGGTACTGTACTAACAATTACCCACGTTAACTACGGATCCCGCACCTACACAGTAGCTCCTACTGACCACGACAACATTTATATCTACCTTGATGTGGACGATTCAAAGAGAGCAATGAATACAGTTGTTGTACAGGGTTTTACAAAACGAAGCAAGGCACTTACAACCGGTTCCACCACTGTAATTACGGCCGACGATATTAAAGACGTGCCTGCAGCCAGCCTTGCGGATCTGTTGCAGGGAAAGGTAGCCGGTGTGAATATTCAATCAACCAGCGGCCAACCGGGTGCACGGGGTTCTATTTTTCAGCGTGGCTTATCTTCCATTACCACCACGGGCGATGGCAATAACCTGTCCCTTGCATCAACACAACCTTTGTTTATAATTGACGGGGTACCTATTGACCCCAATGAAGACACTGAATACGGGCTTTCTCAGGCAGGCCCCGGTGCAAACCCGCTTACTCTCATACCTTCTGAAGACGTGGAAAGTATTGAAATACTGAAAGATGCCGCGTCAACCGCAGTTTATGGCTCCCGCGGCGCCTATGGGGTATGGATCATTAATACCAAAAGAGGAAGATCGGCTGTGCCCAAGGTTTCTTATGATGGAAAAGTATTCCTTACCACCGTTCCCGCCCTGCGCGATCTTTACGGAGGGCGGATGGAGCGCGAAATAAAAGTTAACCAAATCATCAATTTCAACGACTTAGAATCTGAAGTAGTGGGAAATGCTATCGTAAACAATAACCCATGGCTCGCAGACAGCCTCAATCCCTACATTAACAATTCAACCGACTGGCAATCTTACTTCTACAACCCCAAATGGAACCATTCGCACAACCTTCGTTTTTCGGGCGGTAATCCCGGTTTTAACTACAAGGTGAATATGAATTATTATGACGAACAGGGGATTATTAAGAATACCGGCTTTACAAAATACTCCGCCGGTATGAACGCACAATATGAAAACCCCAACAAAAAGTTTAAAACAATGATGGCTATTAATGCTACCAATCAACGGAGCAGGCGCGGTAGCGGCGTAGGCTTGCTACAAACCGGGGTAGCCAACAGTGGTATGGCAGCAACTATACTGCCGCCGCCAAATATTTATACTGAAAACAACGATGCGCTTGCAGCATTCAACTTAAAGGATGACAATAAAATCAACAATATTTCAACCAATCTTGACCTGAACTACGAAATCTTAAAAGGCCTTCGGTTCTTCACCACCGGAAGTATGAATTTTACAACCGAAACATATAATATTTTTTACCCTTCCTGGTTGAACTCCGGCACATCGCAGTATAACAGTTTTGGTAAAAACACTAACTCTTACTACAACAGGAACATGTTGCAATACGCCTGGTCGTTAGGAAAGGAACAGGCCCATAACTTTAGCGTGTACGGGTTTACGGACCTGGTAATAAAAAATTCAAAAACTGATTTTTCAATGTTACGCCGCACACCCAATGATATAATTTCCGGCCCTTACGGCTACAATCTTTCCTCATCAGTATTCGGTACCCTTGGTAATCCGCAGGACTTGCGTCAGTTCGGTTACGGTGGAAACTTTTCCTACAACTATATGCAGAAATATGTGTTTGAAGGTAGCTACCGTATGGACGGCTCCTCCCTAAACGGCCCGCTTACCGGTTACAACCCCAACCCCATGCTTTCTGCACGGTGGAACATCCACCGCGAAAAATTCATGGAAAAATACCCATGGGTTGACAATAGCTCGATAAGGGGAAGTTGGGGGCGTCAAATTGTGCCCGAAGGAGATATTTTCAGGGTTTATGGCCGGTATTTCCCCAGTGGAAGCTACCTGGGCCAACCGACGGTACTGTTAGACTTTGGAAATTCGCCCAACTCTTTTTATAAACCAACTACAACTACTCAAACCAACCTGGCTTACGAAGGTGGGTTTTTGAAAGGCCGGATAGGCGTCGTTTATGAATACTACTACCGTGTGGTGAATAATATGACGCGTTATATTTTCATTCCGCGTGAAACAGGGTATTCGGCATTCCCTTCAAACGATATAAGTATGGTAAATTCCGGCCATGAACTTACGCTAAACCTAAGACCGTTAAGCCCCAAATCAAAACTTAGCTGGATATTGACACTCACGGGTGCATACAACAAAAACGTGCTGACGAGACTGCCGAACAATGCGCGTGAAATCATCAACAATCCCGGCGACCAGTTGAACCTGCCGCTTCTTTACCGGCTCGGGCGCAGTAGTTTTACCAACTACCTTTATAATACAAAAGGAGTGTACGCCTCCGATGCTGACGTTCCGATCGATCCCAATACCGGCCTTCGCACCCGTATCAATGGCGTTCAATTGCAGGGGGGCGATCCCATCTTTGCTGATTTGAACGGCGACTACGTCATCGACAGCCGCGACTTGGTAGCAGTAGGCGATCCTGTTCCAAAAGTTACGGGCGGCTTAAATAATACGTTCAAATACGGTCAGTTTACGCTCGACATTAATACCTATTTCACGCTGTTCCGAGATGTGTTGAACACGCCCCTCGCTTACAAATTTCAGCAGTTTTATACCCCTGATGAAACATCTTTAACAGCGATGAAGGCGGTTCCGCCCATTAGCGAGTACAATTACTGGCAGCAGGCGGGCGATAATGCCATGTATCCCAATCCCTATACTTACCTGCACAACCGGAGCATTGGCTCATTCAGGTACAATCAAACATTGTTTATGGAAGACGGGTCATACTGGAAACTACAAAGCGTGATTTTAGGATATTCATTTGGCCCCAAGGTGTTAAGGCGCCTGAAATTTGACGCACTGAGGGTTTATATCTCGGGCAGAAATTTATTTGTTTTAACAAACTACTCAGGCCCCAACCCCGAAAACGTGAGCGATTTGGGTCGGGACAATCCTTATGGCTATCCCAATCCCCGTGTATATAATTTTGGTGTAACCGCAACTTTTTAAAACATTGTATGATGAGGAATTACAGGAATATATTTTTAATATTGATCTTAGCAGGTGTTTTTACTGCAAACACAGGATGCAAAAAGCTGCTGAATGTTGACCCCATTACGGCAATGTCTGCCAATAATTTCTGGAAAACGCGAGATGACGTGGAACGCTTTACCGCCGGGGCTTACCTGTTATTGAGAAATTACACGGCAATGGATGGCCACACCCTGTTGGCAATTGGCGACTACCGGTGCACGCCCTGGACGCCAGCCACCATTAACAGCACCAATATTTCGGAAACTTTTGTCCATTCCAACGACATGAAATCCTTCATTAACTCATCTTTTTCATGGGGGGGTACTGATAACACTTTTTAACAAATAACCTTTATTTTTGGGTTGGAAAATAGGAGCGATGGGGGTGTTCTTTTTATGGGGGAGTTTCCTGCCATTCATATTTTTCTTACTATCCATAACAAAAAAATCTCTGATATTACTCCCGAAGAAAGGAAACAATACAAAGCCGAAGCCTATTTTCTTAGGGCTATTACCTATTTTTTCATGGTACGGCAATGGGGCGACCTTCCCTATCAGACCGATGTAAACGATGTTTCCAATAAAGAACGTATCAGCCAGGTTACCATTTTTAAAAACTGCATTACCGATTTAAGCGGTGCTCTGGAAGACCTTCCCTGGACCTATCCTGACCCTTCAAAACGCGGCCCCCGCGCCATGAAAGGCGGAGCGCTTATTTTAATGATGGAAATGAATATGTGGATGGCCTGCTTTGATGAAGCAAACGAAAACGCTTATTTTCAGCAAGTGGTAACGCTAAGTAACCGCCTTACGGGCGAAGGTTCCTCCTACTACGAGCTCTTGCCTCTTGATAATACCAAAGAAATTTTTAAAGGCGGCAGCCGTGAAAGCCTTTTTGAGATTGGCCAGGATGCCAACTTCGATGAAAGATTTGGCAATTTTGCTACTATCGCCAACCTTACTTTAAGAACGCCATACAAACCGGCTGTTACCAACAGCACCCTTTACTACAACCTGTTTTTCCTTCACCAGTTATATGATGATGACAAAAATGGCCCCACCGATCGAAGGATTGACAATTGGTTTGAAAGAGCCTATATGTATGATAACACGGGCAATTTTGTGTTCCTGAAATTTCAGAACCTTTTTGGCAGCGATAACCCCAACGACAGTAAGATCATTTTTCGCTACGCGGATGCCTGGCTGCTGAGGGCGGAAGCGCTCGAAAAACTTGGGGATTATGCAGCGGCCTTACAAGCAGTAAATGTCATTAGGGAGCGGGCCGGCGCAACCCTTTTTACCGGAGGCGAAAATATTTCCAACCTGGGCACAAATATGAGCCTTGAAGATGCCATTTGGTGGGAAAGGGAGCGGGAACTGATGGGCGAAAACTCACTTTATTACGATTTGGTGCGAACAAAAAAAATATTCAGCTCAACCTACACGCCGTACACCATGGATTTTGAGGATTTTGTAAACGGTGCCTGGACCTATCCAATTCGTAGCAATGTATTAACCAGTAACCCTAAAATTAAACCCAACCCTTACTGGTTGTAATTAAAATGATAATTAGTTATTCTTATGACAAAAATAAAATTATATAGCCTTTCCTTTACCTGCATTTTGTTGATTGCTTTTGCAGGTTGCAAAAAAGACTATTTTATCAACAGTGGGTTACACAATCCCAAATTTGAGGGAAACATGATGCAATACCTCGAGTCGAGGCCTTTTCTTTTTGATACCCTTATTCAGGTAATTAAACTGGCCGACATGGAAAAATATTTTACTGATAGTACGATGACCTTCTTCGCTCCGGCCGATTCGAGCATAAACCGCACCTACCAGTACATTAACCTGCAGCTAAAGCTGGGCGGGAACGACACGCTGACGTCCCTGAACAATATTAAGGCAGAATTTTGGAGAAATACCCTGTTAATGTACATGTTTTCGGGGGGCCGCGGTTTGGAGGAATTTCAGCAGCTTGACCTCAACAACCGGTCTGCTTTCCCGGGGGAATTTGTCAGGTCGATGGGCGGCCGTGTGATGAATGTGGGCGTTATTTTCGGCGATGCCAGTGGCTTAAAATATCAGGGGTACCGCCAGTTGAACCTTGCTTACATCCCAAATCAGTCGTCACCGCAGCAGGGCTGGAGACTAACCCGGGTAGCAACAAGCAATATTCAACCAACAAATGGCTATGTTCATGTTTTAAATTACCCCGGCCACTATTTCGGCTTCGACCCCGACCAGGCTTTTTTGAATGCATATTATCTTGGCTTTAACAGATAAATTATTATAAAAAATGCTGATACGCACTGTTCTACTCAATTTGGTTATCGCTTTTGGCGCGCTGTTTCTGTTTTTTTCCTGTTCCCGAAAAACGGATATGGAATATTCCGGCTCTTATAAAAACCCGCCAAACCTTACTATTGGGCTGCTTGAAGATTTACCAAGCCCTGTTTCAGGCCGCAGCGGCGATACCGTTCGCTTTAAAATTGCAGGGCTTGATTCAATGGCAAAGCTAAATCTTTCATTAGTGGAGTTTTATATTAATGGTATCCCTTCAAAAGTTGTGTCTGTGAACCCTGATACAACGGTAAGTGTGATTGTACCCGATTATGCATCGTCAGGAGCGGCATCAATGGTAGTGAATAATCGTTTATTTT
>Ga0066256_1002822_pt1 | contig 18164 bp, 19 predicted proteins | sample ThiBio_1000_biof_FD_87107 | JGI IMG/M metagenome (GOLD analysis project Ga0066256, IMG submission 87107) | Wastewater bioreactor microbial communities from Cape Town, South Africa - Thiocy_expt_1000_biof (version 2) | ecosystem: Engineered > Bioreactor > Thiocyanate-remediating >...
CATCGATGGAGTCGGCGCCGACGCACAATTTCAGGATATGCAAAGCCATCGGATGGTTGAATGCGCTTTACCGCTTTTCGTCAAGCGGCAAGCGCCCTCCTTCCACAATCAACATTCGACCACGTTGACCGCCAGGCCGCCGGTCGAGGTTTCCTTGTATTTCTCGCTCATGTCGTTGCCGGTCTGGCGCATCGTCTCGATGCAGGCGTCGAGCGGCACGAAATGTTTGCCGTCGCCCTTCAGCGCCAGCGAGGCCGCCGTCACCGCCTTGACCGCGCCGAGCGCGTTGCGCTCGATGCACGGCACCTGCACCAGTCCGGCGACCGGATCGCAGGTCATGCCGAGGTGATGTTCGAGGGCGATTTCCGCCGCATTCTCCACCTGCTCCGGCGAACCGCCCATCACCGCCGCAAGTCCGGCCGCCGCCATCGCCGCAGCAGACCCCACCTCGCCCTGACAGCCGACTTCGGCGCCGGAGATCGAGGCATTGTGCTTGATGATGCCGCCGACCGCCGCCGCCGTCAGCAGGTAGTCGCGAATGCCGTCCTGGTCCCAGTCCTCATGGAAATGCTGGTAATAGCGGATCGTCGCCGGCACGACGCCGGCAGCACCGTTGGTCGGCGCCGTCACGACGCGCCCGCCGGCGGCGTTCTCCTCGTTGACCGCCATGGCGTAGACGGAGAGCCAGTCGTTGGCGAGCAGCGGGTTGATGCGGTTGCTGCGCCATTCTTCCTGCAGCTTGTCATGGATCGCGCGCGCCCGGCGGCGGACGTTGAGCCCGCCCGGCATGATGCCGTCCACCTTGAGGCCGCGGTCGATGCAGCTGCGCATCGCATCCCAGATCCGGTCGAGGCCGGAATCCAGTTCCTCGCGGCCCATCACCGCTTCTTCGTTGGCGCGTTTCATCTGGGCGATGGTCAGGCCGGAGCGATCCGCCATGTCGAGCATCTGCTGCGCAGAGGCAAAGGGATAAGGCACCTTGGCGCCGCCTGCCGCCTTCTTCGATTTGCGCATCGCCTCCAGCTCGGTATCGGTGACGACGAAACCGCCGCCGATCGAATAATAGACGCGCTTGAGCAGCAGCCGGCCGTCACGGTCGAAGGCCGAAAAGCTCATGCCGTTGGCATGGCCGGGCAGCGGATTTTTCTTGTCGAAGACAAGGTCGGTCTTCGGCTGGAACTGATAGGCGGGATGGCCGGGAGGCGTCACGCGGCCGCTACGCTCCACACCGTCGATGATCGCGTCCATCCGGTCGGGGTCGACCATATCCGGCCGCTCGCCCATCAGCCCGAGGATCACCGCCCGGCCGGTGCCATGGCCGATGCCGGTATGGGCCAGCGAACCGTGCAGGCTGACCTTGAGGGAGGCAACCGACGCACCGGACGGCCGCGGCCATTCGTCGGAATTGATCAGGTCGAGAAAGCGCACGGCCGCCGACATCGGCCCCATCGTATGGGAACTCGACGGCCCAACCCCGATCTTGAAGACATCGAACACCGAAAGAAACATAAAACGCCTCGCGAAGCATGGCAGGAAACTGTTCAAAGGCTACGTCACCGAAAGCCTCCACCAATGCGGGCAACCGACATCGGCTTTCATCGAAGCGACATGCCGTGCATGATCGACTCCAAGTCTTATCAACAGAGCACAAAGCGCGCCGTCCAGCAAACCGCTTGCCGTTCGCCGCGAAGTGACGCATATCATCCGGCGACAGAAGCATCTACGGTCCCGCCATGACGATCGCCGATTACATCGCCCTCGCCGTCTTTGCCGTGTTGTGGGGTGGCTATGCCTGGATCGTCGGAAGAGCGCGGCTCTTCGATCGTACCAGCCTGACGCAGGCGATGACGGAGCACCGGCGCCACTGGATATATAATTCGCTCGGCCGCGACCTCAAGATGATCGACACGCAGATCATGGCTGGCCTGCAGAATGGCACCGCCTTTTTCGCCTCGGCCTCGATGTTCGCCATCGGCAGTTGCTTCGCCCTGCTCGGCGCCACCGACAAGATCGTTGCCATCTTCCGCGACCTGCCTTATGCCTTCTACAGCAGCCGCGAATCTTTCGAACTCAAGGTTGGCGGATTAGCCGCGCTGTTCGGTTATGCCTTCTTCAAGTTCGGCTGGGCCTATCGGCTGTTCAATTATTGCACCATTCTTTTCGGCGGGCTGCCGATGGTGCGCGAGACGGAAGCCGACAGGATCGCGGCAGAAGTCGCCGCCGAACAGGTGATCCGCATGAACATCATCGCCGCCAAGAATTTCAACGCCGGCCTCAGGGCGATCTTCCTGTCGATCGGCTATCTCGGCTGGTTCGTCAACGCCTACGTCTTCATGGCCGTCACCATGCTCGTCGTCGTCATCCTGACGCGCCGGCAGTTCTTTTCCGACGCCCGGCTCGCCCTGATGGACCGGCTGCCATGAAAAGGCCGCGCTTGTCGCCTTCACGGCATGTCTGACATCATCTCCGAAAGGAACCGTCCCGCATGGCAGCCGTCCCGGAGGCCCAGTCCGCCTCCCCACGCCGATCGCGCATCGGCTTCCTGGATACCGCGCGCGGCATCGCGCTGGTCGCCATGGCGACCTATCATCTCGGCTGGGACCTGGAATTTTTCGGTTATCTCGATCCCGGCACCACCTCCCACGGCCTGTGGAAAATCTATGCACGCGGCATCGCCGGCAGCTTTCTTTTCCTCGCCGGCATGAGCCTGGTGCTCGGCCACACGCCCGCCATCCGCTGGCAGGCGTTCTGGCGCCGCTTCCTGATGATCGCAGGTGCGGCCGGCCTGATCACCGCCGCCACCGCCTATGCGATGCCGCAGGGCATGATCTTCTTCGGCATCCTGCACGGCATCGCCGCTGCCAGCCTGATCGGCCTGGCCTTCCTGCGCCTGCCGGCAGCCGTCAGCATCATCGTTGCGCTGGCTGCGCTTGCCGCCCCCTGGTACCTGCGCTCGCCGGTTTTCGATACGCCGTGGCTGTGGTGGGTCGGCCTCTCCGAGACGCTGCCGCGGTCGAACGACTACGTGCCGCTGCTGCCCTGGCTCGGGCCTTTCCTGCTCGGCATGGCCGCCATGCGCCTTGCCGCCGGCAGCAAATGGATGGAGCGCCTGGCGACCGGCCCGTCCTCCAACCTGCTGGCCCGCGCCGGGCGTCACAGCCTCGCCGTCTACCTCATCCACCAGCCGGTGCTGATCGCCCTCGTCTATGGCCTGTCCGTCGTCCTGCCGCCGCCGCCGCCCGATCCGGTGGCCGACTATCGGCGCAGTTGCAACCAGGCCTGCGTCCAGAACCAGGATGCGACGATGTGCACCCGCTTCTGCGATTGCACCCTCGACAAACTCATGGAACAAGAGCTTTTCACGCCGCTCCAGTCTGGCGCAATCCGGGCAGATCAAGATGAGCGCATCCAAGCGATTGCTCAACAGTGCACCGTAGCCGCGCAATGACAGGACGTTGCCGATGAATGCCTATCGTTTAAAGCCGATGAATTTTCCCTGGCCGCCGTTTCTCTACGGAACGGCCATTCTTGTCGCCTTCGCCATCCATCGCGTCGCCGGCCTGCCGACGCCGCACGTCAATGCCACGATCGGCTGGTGCGTGGGGATCTTGCTGATTGCCGCCTCCGGCTGGCTCTATATCTGGGCGATAGCGACGCGCACGAAAATCCGCATGCCACGCCGGGCGGCGAAACATCTCGTCACCCACGGCCCGTATCGCTACAGCCGCAACCCGATCTATCTCAGCTACACGCTTTTGACGATGGGCATCGGCCTTCTGACCAGCAATGCCTGGTTCTTCGTGATGGCGACGCTGGCGGCGATCGTCACCACGATGATCGTCATCCGCCGGGAGGAAATGCACCTGCTGGCGCGCTTCGGCGTCGAATTCGAGCACTATTGCAAGCGCACGCGGCGCTGGATCTGATTGTCGCGTGCCGCAGGGCTGATCGCATAGGGAATCAGAGGGTGCCGCTTGCCACCTTCTCCCCGCGGGGGAGAAGGGGAAGAGGCGGAGGCAGCGCGGCAAAGACATCCTGCCAGAGCATTTCCGCTTTTCTCCTAAACGCAAAACCGCGCACTTTGGCTGCACTTGCTCTAACGGGATGCGACGAAGCGTTCCAGCTTGCCCAGGGTTTGCATTCCGAGCTCGATCGCGCCAAAACCCTTGGCGTCCTGGAACTCGGCAGCCGTGCTGAATACCATGCCCAGCGTCACTTTCGTGGCCCCGTCCTGTTCCTCGAACGAGGCCCAGGCGTCGGCATGCTTTGGCCCGTTTTCGCCCCAGAGAAGCGTATAGCCGATCCTTTCTTCGGCCCGGACTTCGCCATACCGATGATGGTTGGGGAAGACCGTGCCATCCGGCGCAATCATGTCGAAAACCCACTCGCCACCCGCCCGCAGGTCTATCCGGGTCGTCCGGCAGGAAAAACCGTCCGGCCCCCACCACTTCGGCAACGTCTCCGGATTCATCCACGCGCTCCAGACCAGCGATCGCGGCGCCCGGATCACCTTTTCCAGCACCATGGTCCGCTCGGCCGTTGCCGCGAGATTTTTCAAGCCGGCATCAAAACCCTGTCTGTATCCCGCCGCCATGTTCTCGGCCAGCGAGGAAAGCTGCACCGTCACGGTCAACCGGCTGCGCTCGCCCGCGCCCGACAGATCCGCCGTCACCAGCGCAGCCGATTGCGTCACGCCCGCTGATGAAACCACCTCGTAATTCACGCTGCGCAGCGCCGGCTGCATGTGCAGCCAGCCGACCTCGCAGCGGATATCCGGTCGGCCTTCCACCTTGCAGAGCGAGACATCGCGTCCGCCCACCCTGCTGTCGGCCTCGACAAACTCCACGGTGACCGAGGATGTGGGCGCAGCCCACACCATCCGTGCGGCGGGGGCCGTCCAGACCTGCCACAGCGTCGATAACGGCGCGGCGACATCCCGTTCGAAGGTCAGCATCGCAAAACGATCCGTGTCGGCCGAAGACGGATTCCGTGTCATTCTTTTCGCTCCTTCATCATCGTCATCACAAATGCATCCAGCCGATCCAGCCGTGCTTCCCAGATCAACCGCTGCTCCTCCAGCCATGTCCGCATGGGATCGAGGCCCTCCGGCACGACGGCGCAGGTCCGTACGCGCCCGTCCTTGGAACTGGAGATCAACCCAGCCTCCTCCAGCACGGACAGGTGCCGCATGACCGTTGGCAAAGCCAGGCCGGTGGGACCGGCCAGATCCGTGACCCGCGCCGGCCCCTCGCCGAGTTGCGTCAGGATCGACCGGCGAGTCGAATCCGCCAGCGCGTGGAAGAGAAGCGAGAGATCGGGATCATGCTTAGTCATATTGCTAACTATTGCGATTTTTCATAGCGACGCAACAGAAAACTTCGCAATCTTGCTAAGTTTCCCGAAAGTGAGTTACGCTTCCCGGCAGCGGGACAGAGTTTTCCCGTATCCCGCCATTCAAATTCTCAAGCGATTCGGGAGGCGAACCGCTCCACGGTTCGCCTCCCGAATTGTGTAGAATCAAGAAGATGGAATATTTTTACAACGCTAGAACTGGCGTCATCCCGGATTTCGGCAAAGCATCAGCCGGCAAGGGTCATGTCTCAGGTCCCGACGCCGATTTCCGCCAGGCGCGTCAGGCAGGCTTCCTCGACATTGTCGAGTTCCGCCAGCGTATCCTCGATATCCTTGCGTTTCTGGCGCAGTTCCTCGCGTTTTTCGCCGACCCGCTTCAGCACCAGGTTCAACTGGCCGACCTCCCCTGGCGGCTCCTTGTAGACCTGGATGATTTCGCCGATCTCCGCCAGTGTCAGCCCGATCCGCCGGCCGCGCAAAATCTCCTGCAGCAGATGCCGGTCCGCCGGCCGGTAGAGCCGCGTGCGACCGCGGCGTTCCGGATGGATCAACCCCTCATCCTCATAGAAGCGCAGCGTCCGGGTGGACACTCCGAATTCGCGGGTCAGTTCGGTGATGGTATAATACTTTTCCAAGCAGACACTCGTGGCTGGGAGAGGAAACCGGCCCGCCCATTTAATTGACTTTTACGTAAGATTCAATTCGCCGCGGTCAATGAATGCCGAACCACCACGTAGCGATGCCGAGAAAGGCGAAGAAGCCGGTACAGTCCGTCACCGTCGTCACGAACACCGAGGAGGCGATGGCGGGATCGGCCCCCAGCTTGTCGAGCAGCAGCGGCAGCAGGATGCCGGCCAGCGCCGCGGCGATCAGGTTGATGATCATCGCCGCGCCGATCACCATGCCCAGCTGATAATTCTGGAACCACAGCCCGGCAATGAGGCCGAGCAAGGTTGCAAACATCACGCCGTTGATGATGCCGACGCTCGCTTCCCTGCGGATGATGCGGCCGGCATTGTAGATGTCGAGATCGCGGGTGGCGAGTGCGCGCACCGTCACCGTCATCGTCTGCGTCCCGGCATTGCCGCCCATCGAGGCGACGATCGGCATCAGCACGGCAAGCGCGATCATCTTCTCGATCGACGCATCGAACAGGCCGATGACGCTGGCGGAAATCATCGCCGTCCCGAGATTGATGAACAGCCAGGCGAACCGCGACCGCACCGTCGATACGACATTGTCCGACAGTTCTTCGTCGCCGACGCCGCCGAGGCGCTTGATATCCTCGTCCGCTTCCTCGTGGATGACGTCGACGACGTCGTCGATGGTCAGGACGCCGACCAGCCGATCGTTGTCGTCGACGACGGCGGCGGAGAGAAGGTCGTATTGCTCGAAAAGCTGCGCCGCCTCTTCCTGGTCCATGACGGCGGGGATAGGATGGTTGGTCTCGCGCATGATCGCCTCGATCTTCACCTGCCGCTTGGTGCGCAGGATGCGGTCGAGATCGACGACGCCGAGCAGCTTGAAAGTGGGGTCGATGACGAAGATCTGCGTAAAACTTTCCGGCAGTTCTTCCTCGTCGCGCATGTAGTCGATCGTCTGCCCCACCGTCCAGAACGGCGGCACGGCGACGAATTCCGTCTGCATGCGCCGGCCGGCCGAGCTTTCCGGATAATCGAGGGCGCGCCGCAGGCGTACCCGCTCGGTAAACGGCAGTTTTGCGAGGATTTCCTCCTGGTCCTCCTGGTCGAGGTCCTCGAGAATGTAGACGGCGTCGTCCGAATCCAGTTCGCCGATGGCCGCAGCGATCTGTTCGTTGGTCAGCTGGTCGACGATTTCGAGGCGGATCGCCTCATCCACCTCGGTCAGCGCCGTCATGTCGAATTCGTCGCCAAGCAGGCGGATCAGCGCCAGGCGCTGGTCCGGCATGATCGATTCGAGCAGGTCGCCGATTTCCGACTCGTGCAGCCGCGTGACGTTCTGGCGCAGGAAAATGATGTCGCGGTCGGCAATCGCCGCACCGACGAGCGCCAGGAAATCCGGCCGGATCGAGCCGTCTTCGGTATAGATATCGTTATCCGCGTCGCCGGGATTGCTGCGGTTGCGATCGTCTTCGCCGGAATATGTCATTCACGCGCCCTCGCCCGCTCTGATGCTCCCCGGCCGCACCGTTTCGTTTCCCGGCAACGACGAAAAACACATGTTTCAACAATCGGATAGCAGCAGCCTGGCGATGACGGCCTGATGGCGGCGGCAAAACCCTGCTAACCCAATAAACCGCCAAGGTCCAGCCAAATGACGGCGATGGCCACGGCAAGGACAGCGCCCCGCAAGGCTCGTGGAAACGTCCGGCCGGCACGGCGCGCAAATCCCACGGGCCGTCGTCGCCGGCGCGGCAAGATCGGCGCTGCAGCCATCGGCTTTTCCTGATAAGGCGAACACGATCTCTCCAGACAGGAAAACGACAGACATGTCGATCAGACCGCTGCTCCGCTACCCGGACCCTGCCCTTTCGCTCGCCTGCCTGCCCGTCGAGCATTTCGACGAGGCCTTGCGCACGCTGTCCGCCGATCTGCTGCAGACCATGCGCGCCGCACCCGGCGTCGGCATCACCGCCGCCCATATCGGTGTTCTCCTTCGCGTCGTGGTGCTCGAACTCGACCCGAAACTCGGCCCCAGCACCTTCGTCAATCCCGAGATTGGCTGGTTTTCGGAGGAAACGGAAAAACACACCGAAGGCAGCGTCTGCATGCCCGGCGCGACGGACGAGATCATCCGCCCCGCCGCCATCCGTTTCACCTACCGGGATCTGGACGGCACCCGCCATGAGGAAGAGATGCGCGGTTTTCCGGCCATCTGCATGCAGCACGAGATCGACCAGCTCGACGGCATTTTCTGGCTCCAGCGCCTCTCCCGGCTGAAACGCGAACGGCTCGTCAAGAAATGGCTAAAGACCGCCACCTGACCCAGGGAACGGAAAACAGGACAGACGCCCCCGAACCAAATCGCCGCGGACACGTTTCCTCCTCGATTCCACAAAGGAGACGAAGTCATGACCGCGACCTTCAAGAATTCCCGAGCACCCTCCCGCGAGGAGGATTACGGCGACTACGAGACCCGCGACGTCGATGCCGGCTGGCCCTACAAGGACGGGCCGGAACCGGGCGTCGTCCCGGTCGGAGAAAATCCGGATTACGGCAACGATCCCGCCCGCGCCGACGACGAACCCAATACCGGCTACCGCATATCCGGCACCGACGACGACGGCAGGCAAAAACCGTTGCGCGACACGATCCTGCCATCGACCGATGGTCGCGAAAGCGAGGACGACCTGGAAGAGCGGGTCACGGAAAACATCGCGACGCTGGACGATGTCGCCACCCAGGCGATCGACGTCCATGCGGAAGGACACACGGTGACGCTGGAAGGCGATGTCGACGACATCGACCAGGCCCGGCGGGTGGAACTGGCCGCCATGAGCGTCGATGGCGTCCATCAGGTGCGCAACAACCTCAATCTCCTCGGCGTCGATGCCACGATGCCCGAAGACGATTGACGGTAAGACAGCTGCGCATGTCTGCCGGATTGACGTCAACGGATATCGAGGCGAATCTCCGGCGATGTATGCAGCGTATTGCTGATGGTGCAGATGTCTTCCGCCTTGAGGCCGATTGCCTGGCGGGTGTCTTCATCAAGATCGCCGGTGATTTCGAGAACGACGGTGATGCCGGCGATTCGGCTCGTTTCACCCTCCGCCTTTTCTCCGCTCACCCGGGCAACGGCAGCGGAAAATTGATCGAGCACACCGAGTTGACTGGCCGCGATCCGCGCACTCAGCACCATGCAGGCCGACAGCGAGGCATACAGCAGATCGACCGGATTGAAACCAGGCTGTGAACCGGCCGCCACCAGATCGAGGTTGCCGCCCGCCGCGGAACCGCCCGTTGGCGCCCCGCGCCGCCCGACTGGCGCCCCCGCCCCCGTCGGCCGTGCCTTGACGCGACCGCCGCTCACGCCTGTCTGGCAAGCATGTCGCCCGCCTCTCCGCTCGTCGCACCAAACACCGTTTCGAAGGCCTCGCGCAGCCGCATATCGACATCGCTCATCATCACGGGCAACCCCAGATCGACCAGGCTCGTTACCCCGTAGGCGGTGATGCCGCAGGGCACGATGCCGGAAAAATGCTCCAGATCCGGATCGACGTTCAACGACAATCCGTGAAAACTCACCCAGCGCCGCAAGCGGATGCCGAGCGCCGCAACCTTGTCCTCCGCCATCGAACCATCCGGCAGCAACGGCTTTTCCGGTCGCCGCACCCAGACGCCGACGCGGTCCTCGCGCCGCTCACCGCGGACATTCATCGAACAGAGCGTCCGGATGATCACTTCTTCAAGGGCCGCCACATAGGCGCGCACGTCCTGGCGTCGCCGCTTGAGGTCGAGCATCACATAAGCAACCCGCTGGCCGGGACCATGATAGGTGTATTCGCCGCCACGGCCTGTGGAAAACACCGGAAACCGCTCCGGCGCAATGAGATCGGCGGAATCGGCGCTGGTGCCGGCCGTATAAAGCGGCGGATGCTCCAGCAGCCAGACGAGTTCGTCCGCCTGCCCGTCGGCAATCGCCGCCACCTCCGCCTCCATGACCGCCACGGCCTCCTCGTAGGGAACCAGCCCCTCGCTGATACGCCAGCGAACCGGCGGATTTCCCGGCGCGGCAAACATCGTGGTGTCTATATCGGTGCGCAGCATTGTTTTCCCTCGGTTTCCGTCTTTTCGCAAAATCGCCCCGCCGCGGCAAGCAGCCCGGCAGCCGGTTTTCCCGCACCTTTTACATAGGAATGTTCATAGCCGAAAAAAATCTGTCATGATGGCCTTGCACCCCCCGAATGCTTTTGCTAAACGCTCCCTCGCCGGCACAAACCGGCGCCTACCACGATGCGGTCGTGGCGGAATTGGTAGACGCGCAGCGTTGAGGTCGCTGTGGGGCAACCCGTGGAAGTTCGAGTCTTCTCGACCGCACCAAATCAACCCGGCTTCGGCCGGGTTTTTTGTTTTTTATTCAACAGTTTGAACTTCCTGGGTGTCCCACGCTGAAAGCAAGCCCGGGACACATTCATGCGTCCGACGCGCCGGCGCCAGTTTCACTCCTTCTATGCAGCCGGACGTTTTTGCCACCGGACAGCCAATGATAGCCACAGGCGCGCAATGGCTAAAAGCGAGGTCTCCCCGCCAGTCCGGCGAGACACCTTCGGATTCGCTGGGTCGTCGATTCTATCGCTGACTTTTCACCGCCAGCATTTCACGCTCGCCGTCCTCATCGACCGGTCCTTCGCCAATCCCGGTCATCAGCCACATGGGAGAGACGCGCAAAAACGCGGCCAGCAGGAAAATCTGCCGGGTCGAGGGTTCCGCCCGGTCGCTTTCCCAGGCCCGCACCCGCTGGCGTTTGACGCCGAGGCAAGCGGCAAGCGATTCGAGACTTGCGCCAGCGAGGTCATGTGCCAGGGACAAACGCCCGCCAAACGTATCCCTGGCGTCTTCGGACATGCTGTCGCGATAGAAATCGAGACTGGGCATGGTCTTGCCCCCTTTTCCTTGCCGATGGATCGCTCGGGCCTTTTTGGGTGCCCGGCCCGTCCAGATCCGGCTCGCGGCAATAAAGATAGGACAGTTTTTTGCGAGCGGCACCCCGAAAGGCGACGAAAAATGCCGGCATAGGCCCATCGAGGCCTGCTGAGCGGCCATGCGGCTTGCCGCCATCGTCGCGGTATGGTTCATGGCCCTTTCCACCAGCAGGAAAAGACCGTCGTGCCATCCCAGCCAACCACTCCCCAGAATCCGCTGCAGGGCATGACGCTCATGGCGGCGGCCATGCTTGTCCTGCCGGTCATGGATGCGATCGCCAAGGTCATGGCGAATTTCGAAAACATGTCTCCGGGACAGGTGACCTTCTACCGCTTCTTCTTCCAATTGGCCTGTACGCTGCCGCTGCTGGCCTTCGGCGCCGCCGGCGCCTTCCGGGCCAAGCGCCCGTGGCTCAACCTGCTGCGCGGCGTCCTGCACGGCACAGCAAGCCTGCTGTTCTTCCTGGCGGTCAAATACATGCCGCTCGCCGATGTCTTCGCCATCTATTTCGTCGAGCCCTTCATGCTGACGGCCATGTCGGCGCTTTTCCTCAAGGAACGGGTCGGCATCCGGCGCTGGCTGGCGATCGCCGTCGGCTTCGGCGGCGCCATCATCGTCATTCAGCCGAGTTACGCGATCTTCGGCTGGACGGCCCTGCTTCCCGTCGCCTGCGCCTTCATTTTCTCGCTGTACCTGTTCCTCAACCGCGCCATCGGCGAGGCCGATTCGCCGCTCACCATGCAGACCTTCGCCGCCATCGGCGGTGCCGTCACGATCGGTGCAGTGCTTGTCGCCGGCCACGGCGCCGGCGCCGCCGACTTCCAGATGTCGCTGCCGCATTCGGCCCTCGGGCTGGTCTTGCTTATCGTGCTCGGCTCCATCTCCGGATATGCCCACCTCGTCGTCGTGCGCGCCTTCCGCATGGCGCCGTTGTCGCTGCTGGCACCGTTCCAGTATTTCGAGATCATTTCCGCGACGATTCTCGGTTATGCGATCTTCGGTGACTTCCCGACCGCCTCGAAATGGCTCGGCATCGCCATCATCGTCGCCTCCGGCCTGTTCATCATCTGGCGCGAACGTGTCCGGGCCGTTCAGGAGGCCAGCGGGAATATTGCAGATCGCTAAAATTGCGCGGACTGCAAGAACAGAATTATCAAGATCGGTCGTGTAGCCTCCACGGATATTTCGCTCATTGGAGAGAGCGCCATGTCCGTCCTCGTGCTTCTCGCGATCAATCTCGGCCTGTTGTGGCTTCTGATGGCCGCGCCGCTTGGGCGGCGGACCGTCACCGTCCGGCGCCGGGTGAATGCCGAGCCGCAGCGCCTGCGCCATGCCCTCGATCCCAGAAACGACGCCGACTGGAACCCGGCCATCGCCGCCAGCAGCGCCGTTGCCGGTTCCCCCCTGATGATCCGCCGTTCCTTCAACCATCCCGACAGGAGGGGCCGGCCGATCACCCGCACCGTCGAGATCGCCGAAAGTGTCGAGACCGCGACACGAAACCCTGCCTACGACCTTCGCATCGTCGACGACAGCGCGCTGGATGCCGGTTTCTGGGCAGATTTCCACGAGCACCGCGCCCTGTCGGCATCGGCTGGCGGGAACGAGCTGGTCATCACCCAGACCGACCACTATCGTGGTCTCGCCTTCCTCGCCTTCCGCTATTTTTCGCTCAGGCGTGAGATCGCCGCCCTGCAGGCTTATCTCGAGAGCGGGCGAGCATGCAGCACAGGTTTCCTCGAAAGTCCGGCAACGCAGGCGGCGCTGGCGCTGCTGTCGACGCTGATGCTCTGGCCGTTTTTCGGCCTGACGGTCAACGGCCTCATCCTGTCGACGCTGCTGACCATCGTCATCGTGCTGCACGAACTCGGCCATATGGTTGCCTACCGGGCGTTCGGCCATGAAAGAGTGCGGATGATCTTCGTGCCGCTGCTCGGCGGCATCGCCATCGGCGGTCGTCCCTACAACAGTCATTTCGAGGTGGCCACCTGCGCCCTCATGGGTGCCGGCCTCTCCGCCTTCTTCGTGCCGATCGTGATGCTGCTGCAGGATTTCGCCAGCAGCGGTGTGCTGCCTGCCGTCGTCGGCGAGGTTTCGGTCGTGGCACTGCTGATCCTCGGCGCCTTCAACCTGCTCAACCTCCTGCCCATGGATCGCTTCGACGGCGGACAGGTGCTGCGCCAGATCTTTCCCGGAAGGATGCGCGCCGTCGGCAGTTTCTGCATCACCCTCGTCATCCTCTGGATCGGCTGGCGGATCGGCCTGCCGGCAAACGCACTGATCGCCGCGCTCGCCGTCTTCACCCTGATGAGCCTGATGAGCGCCGGTTTCGGCGGGCGCGCCAAGCCGCGCGAAGCGCTCGACGAGATGAAGCCGGCCGAACGCCTGATGGCCGGCTTCGGCCTCTACGCCGCCGTCGCCATCCATGGTTTTGCGATCGTCAAGGCCTGCGATATTCTCTTCCGGTAGTGCCGCCGGCGGGAAAACCGTGCGGCATGTTGACTTCCTCCGGAAGACAGGCTGAAACGGCAGGATGAGCACCACGTCCAATCCCCCGCTGCCGTTCGGCTATTCGCCGATCCCCGCCGGCAAGATCGTCAATGCCGTCACCTGCCTGGAGATGCTGGCGCCGCCGCCCGCGCGGCCGGACCCCGCCTCGACCGCCTCGCTGCGTCTCGACCGCTGGCACAAGCCCGCAAGCGACGAATACCGGGCGCTGTATCGCCGTGTCGGCGAAGACTGGATGTGGTTTTCCCGGCTCGTCATGCCGGAAGACAAGCTGCGCGCCATCCTCGACGATCCGAAAGTCGAAGTCTCGGTGCTGCGCGACGCAGACAAGGATCTCGGCCTTCTCGAACTCGATTTTCGCGAGGACGGCCAGTGCGAGCTCGCCTTCTTCGGCCTGGTGCCCGAAGCGATCGGCAACGGTGCCGGCCGCTTCATGATGAACCGGGCGCTGGCTTCGGCCTGGAGCCGGCCGATCACCCGCTTCTGGGTCCACACCTGCCATTTCGATCATCCCGGAGCACCGGTTTTCTACCAACGCTCGGGCTTCCGTCCCTATACGATGATGGTTGAGGTATGCGACGATCCGCGTCTGTCCGGCATCATCCCGCGCACCGCCTCGCCGCATGTGCCGCTGATCGAAAGCAACGCCTGAGACGCCAGGCAGCGAATGGCGACACTTTGCGGCAGCCGATGTCGCAAAGTGCGCGATCGCCTTGAGAAAGCTTGAAAAACGCCTTTGGCCCCTTGAGGCGCCGGACATCATCATGCAAAAGTCCGGCAAACAAATCACAAGGGAGACCGCATCATGGACGTTCGCGCCGCCGTTGCCGTTCAGGCAGGAAAACCGCTGGAAATCATGACCGTACAACTCGATGGCCCGCGGGCCGGCGAGGTTCTGATCGAGGTCAAGGCGACCGGCATCTGCCACACCGACGACTTCACGCTTTCCGGTGCCGATCCGGAAGGTCTTTTCCCGGCCATCCTCGGCCATGAAGGCGCCGGCATCGTCGTCGACGTCGGCCCCGGCGTCACCTCGGTGAAGAAGGGCGACCACGTCATTCCGCTCTACACGCCGGAATGCCGCGAATGTTATTCCTGCCTGTCGCGCAAGACCAACCTCTGCACCTCGATCCGCGCCACGCAAGGGCAAGGCCTGATGCCGGACGGCACCTCGCGCTTCTCGATCGGCAAGGACAAGATCCATCACTACATGGGCTGCTCGACCTTCGCCAACTACACGGTTCTGCCGGAAATCGCGCTTGCCAAGGTCAACCCGGACGCGCCCTTCGACAAGATCTGCTACATCGGCTGCGGCGTCACCACCGGCATCGGCGCGGTCATCAACACCGCCAAGGTGGAGATCGGCTCGACGGCGATCGTCTTCGGCCTCGGCGGCATCGGCCTCAACGTGCTGCAGGGCCTGCGTCTTGCCGGCGCCGACATGATCATCGGCGTTGACATCAACAACGACCGCAAGGCCTGGGGCGAAAAGTTCGGCATGACGCACTTCGTCAACCCGAAGGAAGTCGGCGACGACATCGTGCCCTACCTCGTCAACATGACCAAGCGCAACGGCGACACCATCGGCGGCGCCGACTACACCTTCGATTGCACAGGCAACACCAAGGTCATGCGCCAGGCGCTCGAAGCCTCGCATCGCGGCTGGGGCAAGTCGGTGATCATCGGCGTTGCCGGCGCCGGCCAGGAAATCTCCACCCGTCCGTTCCAGCTGGTCACCGGCCGCAACTGGATGGGCACCGCCTTCGGCGGCGCGCGCGGCCGCACCGACGTGCCGAAGATCGTCGAATGGTACATGGAAGGCAAGATCCAGATCGACCCGATGATCACCCACACCATGCCGCTCGACGACATCAACAAGGGTTTCGAGTTGATGCACAATGGCGAGAGCATCCGCTCGGTGGTCTTGTACTGAGGCCGGCAAGCCAAAAGCGCCCTGCGACCGGAAGAGTTGCGGGGCGCGCATGCCGCATCCTGCACCGTCTTCCAGGTACAGGCTTGCGTCCGCGGAAACGCCGGAAAGCGTCCGGCGAGGCCGCTTCAGCGCTTCCCTGCCGGTTTGAACCGCTTTATAGCCATCGGCATCGAAAACGGGAACACCAGCCCCAGTGATCTATGTCGACGCCGATGCCTGCCCGGTCAAACCGGAAATCCTGAAAGTTGCCGAACGCCACGGCATCGAGGTGACGCTCGTCGCCAATTCCGGGCTCAGGCCCTCGCGTGACCCGATGGTGAAGAACGTCATCGTCTCCAACGCCTTCGATGCCGCCGACAACTGGATTGCCGAACACGTCGGCGAAGGCGATATCGTCATCACCGCCGACGTGCCGCTTGCCGGCCGCTGCGTCGCCGCCGGCGCCCTCGTCACCGGCCCGACAGGCCGCGTGTTCGACCAGGCCAATATCGGCATGGCGACCGCCATGCGCGACCTCGGCCAGCACCTGCGCGAAACCGGCGAGAGCAAGGGCTACAACGCCGCCTTTTCGCCGCGCGACCGCTCGAAATTCCTCGAAACGCTCGACCGGCTCTGCCGCCGGGCCAAATCCACAAGCTAAGCCCACAAGCTAAGTCCACACGCCAAGCCACGACCAGCCGCAAGGAAGACTGATCCCATGAAAATCCTGTCGCAGAACACCGCCTTCGGCGGCATGCAGGGCGTCTTCGCCCACCAGTCGGACGCCTGCAATTGCGAGATGACCTTTGCCGTCTTCGTGCCGCCGCAGGCGATCGAACGGCCCTGCCCGGTCCTCTGGTATCTCTCCGGCCTCACCTGCACCCATGCCAATGTCATGGAAAAAGGCGAATACCGCCGCCTGGCCGCCGAGCTTGGCCTGATCATCGTCTGCCCCGACACCAGCCCGCGCGGCAACGACGTGGCCGACGAACTGACCAACTGGCAGATGGGCAAGGGTGCCGGCTTCTATCTCGATGCGACGGAAAAACCCTGGTCGGATCATTTCAGGATGTACACCTACATCACCGAGGAACTTCCGGCCTTCGTCAGCCAGCATTTCCGCGTCGACATGGACCGCCAGGGCATTTTTGGCCACTCCATGGGCGGCCATGGCGCCATGACCATCGCGCTCAAGCACCCGGACCGCTTCAAGAGCTGCTCGGCCTTCGCGCCGATCGTCGAGCCATCCACCGCCCACTGGTCGGTCGATGCCTTCGAAAAATATCTCGGCGCCGACAAGGCCGCCTGGCGCCCCTACGACGCCTGCGCGCTGGTCGCCGACGGCGCCCGCTTCCCGGAATTCCTCATCGACCAGGGCAAGGCCGACAGTTTCCTCGACAACGGCCTGCGCCCCTGGCTGTTCGAGGAGGCGGTCAAGGACACCGGCATCGCGCTGACCCTGCGCATGCACGAGCGCTACGACCACTCCTACTACTTCATCTCCACCTTCATGGATGATCACCTGCGTTGGCACGCGGAGCGGCTGGCCTGAGCAAACCCGGACCCGGTATCGGGTGGCAGGGCAGCCATGCCATTTCATAACTTGAAAGCCGTGGCCGCCCGATGCATATAGAGAATATCGCAGACGACTGCGGCGCTCCGCCCGAAACGTAAACGGGCGAAAGCGCAAATGTCGCGGGGACGGCCTCGCTCTTTGCAACAAGGAGAGAGACCATGGCATGGTTCCTGCTTTTCCTCGCCGGCGTTCTTGAAATCGGTTGGGCCATCGGCCTGAAATACACCGAAGGTTTTACGCGCCCCATCCCGACCGCCCTGACAGCCGCCTCGATGGTGGCCAGCGTCGTGCTTCTCGGCATTGCCGTCAGGACGTTGCCGCTCGGCACCGCCTATGCCATCTGGACCGGCATCGGCACCGTTGGCACGGTCATACTCGGCATAGTGCTGTTTTCCGAACCGGCGACCGCCGTGCGGCTCGCCTGCATCGCCCTGATCATCGCCGGCATCGCCGGCCTGAAGGCAACGGCCTGAAACCGAAAAAGGGCGGCTGCCCGGCAGGCACCGCCCCATTTCATCCTTGCCACGATGCCGATATCAGGGCGTCACGGGCTTGGCTCCAGTCGAGGTCGTCCCGGCCGGGACCCCCTCGTCCGTGGTGGTGGGCGTAGCCGGCTTGCTGGAAATCCTGCCGACCGCGCCATCTTCGAGATCCTCGCCGACGGCCGGACCGGAGACGATGACCGGTTTCGTCACCACCTCTTCCACGGCCTCGGCCTTTTCGGGCATGTTGACGGCCTCCATGGCCGGCGTGTCGTCGCTCTGCCGTTTCGCCGCCTGCTCGGCTTCGTATTCGGCCTTGGCGGTCGCAGCCCAGGCGGCCGGGCGTGTCATCACCACGTCACGGGCACGCGGAAGCGGCGGCGTCATCAGGTCGAAGGCCGAGCGGATGCGCGCAGCGATCTCTTCGGCCAGCCCCAGCTCGGCGGTATCCGCCGAAGTCGAATAGCTGATCGCCTTGAACATTCCGTTGGCGAGCAGCGCGCCGTTGTCGACGGCAAAGACATCGACGCTGAACGTCGCCTCGTTGCGGTCGCGGCTCTCGCCGACGCCCTTCACCACCCTGTCGATCTTGACCGACAGCACCACCCGCGGCAGCGGCTGCGTGCGGATCGTTGCCGAAATCGCGTGCGACACACGCGAATCGACGCCGCGGATCAGCGCCGGCGAAACCCTGCCGTTGGCGAGCA
>Ga0066256_1002824_pt1 | contig 18161 bp, 15 predicted proteins | sample ThiBio_1000_biof_FD_87107 | JGI IMG/M metagenome (GOLD analysis project Ga0066256, IMG submission 87107) | Wastewater bioreactor microbial communities from Cape Town, South Africa - Thiocy_expt_1000_biof (version 2) | ecosystem: Engineered > Bioreactor > Thiocyanate-remediating >...
CGTAGCTCCTGTACTCCTCGAATTTCTTCTGCGCCTTTGTCTCGTTCTCGTCGGCGATGATGGTGACGAGCGTGTAGATATAGACCTTCTTCGGGTCGCGGCCGGCGGCGGCGATACGCTGTCGGATATCGGCGACATAGGCCTTCAGCACCGATTTCGTCGGCGCGGCGACGAAGATGCATTCGGCATGGGCGGCGGCGAATGCCTTGCCGGGACCGGATGCTCCGGCCTGGTAGAGAACGGGCGTACGCTGCGGCGAGGGTTCGGTGAGGCCGTAGCCCGGCACCTTGAAATACTTGCCCTTGTGGCCGATCTCATGAACCTTTTCCGGATGGGTGAAGATGCGCCTGTCGCCATCGCGCACCACTGCCCCCTCCTCCCAGGAACCTTCGAGCAGCTTGTAGAGCACCTCGACATATTCGGCCGCGACCTCGTAGCGGTTGTCATGCCGGCGAAGGCCGCCCTGCCCGACATTCTTCGCGCCGCTCTCCAGATAGGAGGTGACGATATTCCAGCCGACGCGCCCCTTGGAATGATGGTCCGCCGTCGCAAGGCGCCGGGCGAAGGTATAGGGATGCTCGAAGGAGGTCGATGCGGTGATGCCGATGCCGAGATGTTCGGTTGCAAGCGCGATGGGGGCGGCAAGCTGGAGCGGATCGTTCACCGGGAGCTGCGCGGCCTGGTGAATGGCGTGATAGTTCGAGCCCTTGTAGACATCGTAGTAACCGATGACGTCGGCGATGAAGATGCCGTCGAAGACGCCGCGCTCCAGCGTACCCGCAAGATCCTGCCAATAGTCTAGGTCCTTGTATTTCCAGGACTTGTCGCGCGGATGCGCCCAGAGACCGGGTGACTGGTGGCCGACGCAGTTCATATCGAAGGCGTTGAAGCGGATGGAACGGGCCATGGGTCTCTCCAGAATAGCGAAGATGCCGGACGGCATCGTTTGGAGGCGATGATAACGCGGGCACCCCATAAATACAGAAATTCTATCTTTTATATAGACTAATTTCGGAAATGCCTTTTCTCGCGGCGGTCCTGTGCCTCTGGGAAGATGTCCGGGCGCGGCGGGACACCCGTCCGCCAGCCTTCAACCCTCCCTGCCGCGGCGCCTGCCCGGAAGGAACCCGACCGCAGGAGACCCCCATGACCGCCCCACACCCCGTCAAGGGGCCCGCTCCGCTGGTCGACCGGGCCCGCATCTTCGCGAAAGCAGCGGAGATTTCCGCCGGTGCCACGCCCCGCGGCGCGCAACTCGATGCAGAAGGCAGGCCGCCGCTGGAGGAGATCGACCGGCTGAAGCAGGAAGGCCTTCTGGCGGCGCTGCACCCGGCCGGGATCGGCGGCGGCGGGCTCGACTGGGTGGACGGGCTGCGGCTGGTGCGCATCGTGGCGCGCGGCGAAAGCTCGATCGGCCAGCTGCTCGGCTATCACTTCGTCAACAGCCAGTATGTCTACTGGGCCGCCGACGACCCGGACAAGGCCTGGACCCTTGGCGCGGAGACCGTCGAAAAGCGGCTCTACTGGGGCGCCGCCGTCAATCCGCGCGATCCGGGCCTGACGCTGACCCGTAGCGGCGACCATTACCACCTGAACGGCCGCAAGACCTTCTCCACCGGCGCGCATGTCTCCGACCGCATCAACGCCAGCGCCGTCTTCGGCGAGACCGTCGCCAGCCTCGTCCTGCCGACCGACCGGCCCGGCTATGTCGTCAATGACGACTGGGACAATATCGGCCAGCGTCTCTCCGACAGCGGCAGCGTCGAGTTCCGCGACTTCCCCGTCTATGAGAGCGATTTCCTCGTGCCGTTCGCCGCCAAGGATGCCGCCCCGCCGGTGCTGGCGACGTTCAACACGCCGCTGATCCAGCTCGTCTTCGTCAACTTCTATCTCGGCACGGCGGAGGGCGCGCTGGCCGCCGCCACCGATTACGTGAGGACCACGACGCGTCCCTGGATCACCTCCGGCGTCGAGAAGGCGAGCGAGGATCCCTACATCCTCGAGCGGATCGGCGAGTTCCGCGCCGCGCTGAAAGCCTCCGCGGCGCTTGCCGATGCCGCCGCGATCGCGGTTCAAACAGCGCTTGCACGCGGCCGCTCGGTTACCGCACGCGAGCGCGGCGAAGCGGCGATCGAGGCCTATGAGGCCAAGGTCAACGCGACCCACGTCGCGCTCGACGTCACCGCCCGCGTCTTCGAGCTGACCGGCGCGCGCTCGACGGCCTCGCATTACCGCTTCGACCGCTACTGGCGCAACGTGCGCACCCACACGCTGCACGACCCGGTGTTCTACAAGGCCCGCGAGGTCGGCGATTTCGTGCTCAACGGCCGCGTGCCGGAGCCGAGTCTTTATAGCTGAGGCCAGCCCCGGACCCGCCATCCGCCGGCATGCCCGGCGGATGGGTACGTCCCAAATACTGCTCATCCACTCATGCGAGAAAGGCCGTAATCCCGAAGGATTGCGGCCAGCCGCCCCCCACCACGAGGATTGATTTCAGAGTGCGCCGCTTCTCGGCGGCGTGACGCCGTTGAGGTGATAGTTGCCGACGACGTGGTACTTCCAGCGTACCGGATCGTGCAGCGTGTGGGTGCGGGCGTTGCGCCAGTGGCGCTCAAGGTTGAGACCGCGCCTGGTGGCGGACGTGCCGGCCAGCTCGAAGAGCACGTTGGTGGCGTCGATGGCGAGTTCCGTGGTCAGCACCTTGGCGGCGGCCACCGCCAGCGTCGCGGCGACGGCGTTTTCCGCATCGAGGTTCACCTGCGCCTGGTCGACCTTGCGGCCGGCCCGCTCCAGAGTCGCCTCGGCAGCCTCGACGCGGATGGCGAGTTCGCCGATGCGCGCGATGGTCAGCGGATCGTCCGCGGCGCGCTCGACGCCGCTGTCCGTCCACGGTCGCGCCCTGTCGCGGACATAACCGATGGTCTCCTTTAGCGCCGCGCGCGCGATGCCGAGATCGATGGCGGCATGGATGATCTGGCCGACAGAGCCGATGGTGCCGGGCCGCTCGAACCCCTTCTGGTGCGGCACGACGGCATCGGCCGGCACGTAGACGTCGCGCAGGACCGTGGTGCCGCTGCCCGTCGTGCGCTGGCCGAAGCCGTCCCAGTCGTCGACGATCTCGATGCCTTCGGTCTCGCGCGGGGCAAACGACATGGTAAGGAGGCCTTCCTCGTCGAGCGCGAAGATCGCCACCCAATGGGCGAAAAGCACGCCCGTCGAATAGAATTTCCGCCCGTTTATGCGGAACCCCGCACCGTCGCGCGTGATGCGGGTGTTGTAATTGCCCACCGTCTTCGTTCCGACCTCGGAAAGGGCGTTGCCGAAGCGATCGCCGGCAAGCGCCCGGCCGAAATAGAAGCGCTTCTGCACCTCGCTGCCGTCGTGACGGAGGGCTTCGAGAATGTAGAAATGGTTCTGCGGGATCTGGCCGATCGAGCTATCCGCCTCGGAGATAATAGCCGTGACCTCGGCGAGAACCGCATTCGACACGTCGATGCCGCCATATTCGGCGGGAACGGTGATGGCGAGCAGGCCGGAGGCGGAGAGCCTGTCCAGCTCCACGTGCGGCAGCGCCCGCTCATAGTCCCGCCGGCTCGCCCCGCTGGCGAAATCGGCGGCAAGCGTGCGGGCGACGGCAAGCGCCTCCTCCTCGCTGGCGATGCGGTGGGCGGTGTCCTGATGTTCGGCGAGCCGGGTGACGCTGCTCATGAAGGATCCTTTCGAGATATCCCGGATCAGGCCCGGGCGGCGGCCTTGCGGTTGGCGAAGCCGATGGCGAGGACGGAGAAGATGAGGAGACCGGTGCCGACCTGCTGCCAGTAGAAATTGAGACCCGACAGCAGGAGGCCATTGGCGACGATGCCAAGCAACAGCACGCCGAGCACGGTGCCCGGCACGTTCGGCCGGCCGTGCTGGTCGAACGTGGTGCCGATGAAGGTCGCGCCGATGGCGTTGAGCAGGAAGGCGTTGCCGGAGGACGGAATGTAGACCGTGACCGTCGAGGTGAGGATGAGGCCGACCACGGCGGCGATCGTCGAGACCAGGATATAGGTGGCGGCCGTGATGCGCGGCAGGCGCAGGCCGGAATAGCGCACCACGCTGGTCTGGATGCCGGTGGCGAGCGCCACCCGGCCGAAGCGGCTGCGCGAGAGAACGAGCCAGGCGCCTGCGACGACGAGCGCGGTAACGGCGAGCGGCACGGGAATGCCGGCGAGCGTGCCATGGCCGAGGAAGCGGAAGGCTTCCGGCACACCGGCCGGCGGCAGGTAGACCGGGTTGCCGCCGTTCGTCAGCAATTGCTGCACGCTGCGGCCGACGAAGAGCGTGCCCAGCGTCGCGAGGAATGGCGAGATGCCGATCCCGGCAATGAGCACTGCATTGAACAGGCCGACCAGCGCCCCGCCGGCAAGCCCGCCGAGGGCCGCGAGCGCTACCGGCTGGCCGGCGAGCACGAGGGAAACGAAGGCGAAGCTTGCGAAATCGATTGCCGTGCCGACCGAAAGATCGATACCGCCCGCCGAGACGGCGAAGGTCATGGCGATGGCGACGATGGCGAGCAGGGCGAAATTGTTCACGAGCACGCTGAGGAGATTCGCACCCGAGAGGAAGCCGGGCGCAAGCGCAGCGAAGAGGGCAAAGACGGTGGCAAGCGCCGCGACCAGCGCATAGCGGGCGACGCCGCGGCTGAAGAAGGAGAGAGCGACGGTCGCCATATCAGGCATTCTCCTTGCGGCCGAGCAGCGTGGTAGCGGAAACGACAAGCAGGATCAGCAGCCCCTGCACCCCGCTGACCAGCGTGCTGGAGATGTTGAGGAGCTGGAAACCGTTGACGAGGAAGCCGACGAAGAGCGCGGACAGCAGCGTGCCGGTGATCGTCGGCACCAGCCGGCGGGAGAAGACCGTGCCGAGCAGGGCCGTGACGACGACCGGCAGCAGCATGTCGCCGGCCCCGGTGGTGCTGCCCGAAAGATAGGAGACCGACAGGATGCCCGCGAGCCCGCCGCACAGGCCGCTCGCCAGAAAGGAGCCCGCGACGAAGGATCTGATCGGCAGGCCCGCCGCGCGCGCCGCATCGGGAAACGCGCCGACCGCATAGAGGCGCAGGCCCAGCGGCGTATGTTGCACGATGGCGGCGACGACGAGCGTGAAGCCGAGGAGGAGATAGGCGAGCACGGGAATGCCGAGCGGTCCACCGGCCGACAGCGCCGACAGGAATTCGCTCGACGCCGGGACGACGGTGTTCTGCGTCAAAACCAGTTCGAGGCCCGCCACGACGTTCATCACGGCGAGCGTCGCCAGCAGCGGCACGATGCCGGCCAGCGTGATGGCGGCGGCATTGACCGCGCCGATGGCAAGGCCCGTGGCGAGCGCGCCGAGGGCTGCCACGCCATCGCCATGCCCCGCCTGCGCCAGCGAGGCGTAGACGGCGGCGCTGAGGCCCATATTGGCGGCGAGCGACAAATCGATGCCGCCTGTCACCACATTCGAGCCGCCCGCGATGATGACGATGGTGAGGCCGATGGCCAGCACACCCGATATGGCAGACTGACCGAGCACGTTGCCGATATTGCCGACCGTGAGGAAGAACGGCGCGGTGACGGAGAAAACGACGAGGACGCCGACAAAGACGGCGAGCGCGCCGCCCCGCAGCGCCAACGCGGCGAGGCGGCGAGCGAAGGCAGGGCTGGTTCGGGCCGGCTCGAATGCCTTCTGCGCCTCGACTTCGAGCGCGGTCGCGGGAATATAGGGAACATCAACCAGCATGGCGAAGCGTCTCGGAGGCGCCCGTCACATCCGCAAGGACCTGATCCGGGCTCGTTTCGGAGGAAATGAACTGCCGCGTGACGCGGCCACGGAAGAAGACCAGCAGGCGATCGGTAACGCCAAGCAATTCCTCGATGTCGGAGGAAAGCACGAGAACGCCTGCCCCGCGTTCGGCAAGTTCCCCGATCAGCCGGTAAATCTCCACCTTGGCGGCGATGTCGACGCCGACCGTGGGCTCGTCAAGCAGGTAGATTTCCGACTGGCGGCTCAGCCACTTGGCGATGGCCACCTTCTGCTGGTTGCCGCCCGAAAGCGTCTTCACCAGCGTGTCGACACCGTCGGTCTTGATCTGCAGCCGCTGGACGAGATCTTCCGTCTCTCGCCGTTCCGCGCCGCGGTCGATGAGGCCGTGGGAAAAACTGCCGAGGCTGGCGAGCGTGGTGTTTTCCGTGACGGAAAGGTCGAGCGCGACACCGTCGCGGCGGCGGTCCTCCGGCACGAGCGCAAGGCGGCGCTCCGTCGCGGCGGCGGGATCGGCGGAGAACACCCTCTCCCCCTTGAGGGAAACGGTTCCACCGGTCGGCCGGTCGAGACCGAAGAGCGTGCGCACCACCTCCTTGGCTCCCGAGCCGACGAGGCCGGTAAGACCCAGAACCTCACCCCTGCGCAGCGAAAAGGAAACGGCCTCGTAACGGCCGGCGAGCGCCAGGTCATCCACCTGCAGGATCACTTCGCCCGGCGTGACGTCGGACTTCGGGTAGAGATCGCCGATATCGCGGTTGACCATCAGCGCACCGATCTCGGCTGCGGACGTTTCCGCGACCGGCAGGGTCGCGACGTCGCGGCCGTTGCGCAGCACCGTCACCGTATCGCACAGATCGACGATCTCGCCGAGATAGTGAGAGATGTAGAGAATGGTGACGCCTTCTGCGCTGAGGCGGCGGATGAGCTGGAAGAGCAGGTCCGCCTCGCGCCGGACCAGTGCGGCCGTCGGCTCGTCGAAGACCAGCACCTTCGGGTCTGCAATGAGCGCGCGGGTGATCTGCACGATCTGTTTCTCCGCCGCCGAAAGCTCGGCGATCAGCGCCGAATGGGGCAGCGAGACACCGAAGTAGCGCTCAAGGATCTCGGCGGATCTGCGCCGCATCGCCGCGCGATCGAGGAAGGGCGTGCCGGGAATGCGCGGCTCGCGCCCGAGGAACAGCGCCTCGCCCACCGTGAAGGTCGGAACGAGCAGGCGATCCTGGTGGATGAAATGGATGCCGAGCTCTTCCGCGAGATGCGGCGTCAGCCGGTCATAGACCTTGCCGTCGATCTCGACCGCGCCCCCGTCCGCCCGGTGAAGGCCGGCGATGAGCTTGATCAGCGTCGACTTGCCCGCTCCGTTCTGGCCGACGAGGCCATGGATCGAACCCCGCGCGACGGCCAGCGACGCGCCCGACAGGGCCTGCGCTCCGCCGAAGCGCTTGACGATGTTTTCGAGACGGATGATCGCCTCGCCGCTCTCAGCCATGGCCGTGTTCCCGATTGCCTGGAAATGAGGCCGCGGCGAAACCGCCGCGCCTCGCTGCGAATATCAGCCGAGGCCGAGCTTCTTCGAGATTTCGCCGACATTCTGCTTGTTGGCGAGAAGCGCCGGCACATAGGTCTCACGTGGCAGCGTTTCGCCGGCAAGATGGCGGGCGACATTCTGGATGGCGACGCGGCCGAGCTCGGCGGGCTGCTGGGCGACGTCGGCGGCGGCCGGCGAATTCGGATCGGCAACGAGCTGGAGCACTTCCGGGCTGCCATCGACGCCATAGGTCCTGATCTCGGTGCGGCCGGCGGCGGCCAGCGCCTGGGTCGCGCCGAGCTGCGGAATGTCCCACGCCGACCAGATCGCCTTGATCGAACCCTTTTCCGGATATTTCGCAAGGATCGCGGTGATCTGGGTGAAGGCATCCTGAACGGTGTTGGGGATCACGTCGCGCAGCTCCGGCTGCACGATCTGCACCTTCGGGAAATATTTGACCACGTTGACCAGCTGGTCGTAGCGGATGGCGCAGGGTGTCACGCCGTAAAAGCCGTTGAAGACGACGATATTGCCCTCGCCGCCGATGTCGGAGACGAGTTGGAGCGCGAGGTCCTTGCCGATGCCCCAGTTGTCGGAGGTGGAATTGTTGAGCGAATTGACCGAGCCGACATCGATGGTCAGCACCGGTATATCGGCGTCGCGCGCCTTCTTCAGCCACGGATCGATGACGCTGAGCGTGCCGAGCAGCTGGACGATGGCGTCCGGCTTCTGAGCGATCAGCGTCTGCAACTGCGAGACGAGCTTGCCGTCATTGCGGCCGGCATCGACGGCGATCGGCTCGCCGCCGAGGCGTTTTACTTCCTCGATCTGCGCATTGTAGGCCTGCAGGTCGAAGAAATGGTCGGTGCCGGCGGCGCTGATGCCGATGCGTTTTCCCTTGAGCGAAAGCCCTTCCGCGGCCGTGGCCGTGCGTGCAGAAAGAAGGCCCGTTCCCGCCACCACGCCGGCGACGGCCGTGAGCTTCAGGAGGTTGCGGCGGTTGACGCCAGAGTGGATGTCGTCGGTCATGATGTCCCCGTTGAATCAATGATGATTTAATCTATAAATTATATCGATTAATATGCGAGGACAGGCAGGATTTTCCAAAATGCGGGAGGTTGTGAAAAAGAATCGGCTCCGCGCATATCCGCCCCGTGTGAAGGCCCCGCTTACTCCGCGGCCTGATTCCCGCGGCGGAACGAACCGGCAGGATGGCGGTCCGGCAGCCGGTCGCCTTGGCCGAAGAGGCGGTTGCGCAGGCTGCCCGCACCATAGGCCGTCTTGTAGCGGCCCCGTTCCTGCAGCACCGGAATGACGAAATCGATGAAGTCCTCGTAGCTTTCCGGCACGACGGTGCGGGCAAGGTTGAAACCATCCACCTCGCCCTCGACGATCCAGGTCTCCAGCGCATCGGCGACCTGCGAGGGATCGCCGACGATCAATGGGTACCGCCCGCCGAGGGGCATGCCGGAGACAATGTTCCGCTTCGTCCAGCCGCGCTCGCGCGCAAGATCGACCGAGGTCTGCACGAAATTTCCCTTGCCGTAGGCGATCGGCTCGTCGAGATCGTATTGCGAGAAATCGATGCCTGTGCCGGCGGAGAAATGCGCAAGGCCCGCCTCGGCACTGGCATGGCGCGCATAGTCCTCGAATTTCTCCCTTGCCGCCTTTTCCGTGCGGTCGACGACCACCGTGATGCCGGCGAAGATACGCACGTCCTCGGCCTCGCGCCCCGCTTCCACCGCGCCCTGCCGGATCGCACGCGATGCCGTGCGGGCGACCGTCGTGTCCGGCGAGGAGATGAAGACGCACTCCGCATGGCGTGACGCAAACTGCCGTCCGCGGCCGGATGTGCCGGCCTGATAGAGGACGGGCGTGCGCTGGCGAGACGGTTCGCAGAGATGATAGCCCTCGGCCTTGAAATACGTGCCCTCGTGGCGAATTTTCCGCACCTTGGCCGGGTCGGCGTAGATGCGGGCAGCACGGTCACGCCGCACGGCGTCGTCGTCCCAGCTGCCTTCCCACAGCGCATAGAGCAGATCGAGGCATTCATCCGCCCGGTCATAGCGCGTGTCGTGCTCGCCAAGGGCCGCCTGGCCCACGGCGCGGGCTGCACTGTCGAGATAGCCGGTCACGATGTTCCAGCCGATGCGACCGTCCGTCAGGTGATCGAGCGTCGAGAGGCGCCGGGCGAAGATATAGGGCTCCTCGGCCTGGACATTGACGGTAACGCCGAAGCCGAGCCCCTTCGTCACCGCTGCCATGGCCGAGACCAGCATCAGGGGATCGTTCACCGGAAGCTGGATGGATTCGCGCAACGTCAGGTCGACGGACTGCTGGTAAACATCATAGACCCCGACGATATCGGCGAGGAACAGTCCGTCGAATAGGCCGCGCTCCAGCGTCGCGGCGAGCGACGTCCAGTAGTCCAGCCTGTTGTAGTCGCTCGACCGGTCGCGCGGATGGGTCCAGAGGCCATGGTTGATGTGACCGACGCAGTTCATGTTGAACGCGTTGAGCAAAATTTCCTTCGCCATGAACCGCGTCAGATCCAGGAATGCAGCGGCGGCTGCACGCCGTTGAGATAATACTGGCCGACCGCATGGAACTTCCAGCGAACGGGATCGTGCAGCGTATGTGTGCGCGCATCGCGCCAGAAGCGGTCGAGATTGTGCACGCCGAGTGTCGAACGGGTGCCGGCAAGCTCGAAAAGCTTGTTGGCGGCGGCAAGCGCCACTTCCGTCGTCAACACCTTGGCCTCGGCGACCGCGATCTTCGCCTTGCCGATCGTCTCGTCGTTGACGTCGGCGATCGTCGCGTCAAGCTCCCTCCCGGCACGCTCCAGCAAGGCCTCGGCGGCGTGCAGGCGGATCTTCAGGTCGCCGATGGTGGCGATCGTGTAGGGATCGTCGCCGGCGCGGTCCGAGCCGCTGTCGATCCACGGACGGGCATGGTTGCGCACGAGATCGATGGTCGCCTCGATGGCGCCGCGCGCGATGCCGGCATCGATGGCCGCATGGATGAGCTGGCTCTGCGGGCCGACGGCGCTCTGGTTTTCGTAGACGATATGGGCTGGGAGAACGCGGCTTACCGGGATGACGACGTCATCCAGCACCACCGTGCCGCTCGCCGTGGTGCGCTGGCCGAAGGCCGACCAGTCGTTGACGACCTCCAGCCCGACCGCATCGCGATCCGCCACCGCAACGACGACATGCCCGTCCTCATCGAGCGCGACGATGGGCACGAGATGCGCAAAGAGCGCACCCGTCGAATAGAATTTCTTGCCCGAGACGATGAAGTGATCGTCCTTGCGGACAAGCCTGGTCTCGAAGGCCTCGACATTCTTGCCGCCGAATTCGGAGAAGGCATTGCCGAGGCGCTTTCCGGAGAGCACCGCAGCGAACAGCTCGCGCTTCTGCGCCTCGCTGCCCGTCTGCCTGATGACGTCGATAATCTCGAAGCTGTTCTGGGCGATCTGCGTCAGCGAGGGATCGCCGGCCGCAAGGGTGGCGAAGACCTTTGCCAGCGTGACCTGCGAGACGCCGGCACCGCCATATTCCCTGGGAATGGTGATGCCCCACAATCCGCTCTGCGAAAAGAGATCGACCTCGCGGAACGGCAGCCGCCTTTCGCGGTCACGCTCTTTCGCCTCCTCGGCAAACAGCGGGCGGAGTTGCCCGGCAACGGCAATCGCCTCCGCGTCGTCGCGGATGACATGGGCGGGCGTTACCGGCGGGTTGGGCAGCCAGCCGGGTTCACCCGGCTCTGCGTGGGAAGATCGGCGGATTGCGGTCGCGCTGTTCGAGGTCATGAGGATGCTGCCATCTTGTCGGAAGGAAAAGCCGGGCCGCACACATGGCGCAGCCCGGCGGCGAAACGCGGAAGATCAGAAGGCGGCGACCACCTGTCCCTTGTAGCGCTCCTCGATGAACTTCCGCGTCTCGTCACTGTTGAGCGCCTTGGCGAGCTTGGCGACACGCGGGTCGTCCTTGGTCTCGGGCCGCGTCACGAGATATTCGCTCCACACGTTGTAGCCATCCTGGCCGCGGTCGATGAGCAGCGCCTTGTCGATGTCGAGCTTGGCCTCGAAGACGTAGTTGCCGTTGAGCGCCGCCAGATCGACCTCCGCCAGCGCACGCGGCAGGAGGGCGGATTCCAGTTCGACGATCTTGAGGTTCTTCGGATTCTCGATGACGTCCTTGATGGTCGGCAGCGAATCTTCCGGCGAGGTCAGTTCCGGCTTGCCGGAAACCTTGATGAGGCCGAGTTTCTGGAGCAGCAGCAGGCCGCGGCCGCCGTTGACCGGATCGTTCGGGATCGCAACGGTAGCGCCGTCCGCAAGCTTGTCGACCGCATCGATCTTCGTCGAATAGGCGACGAAGGGCTCGATGTGGACGGGCACGATCGGCACCAAGGACGTCCCGCGCTCCTTGTTGTAGTCGTTCAGGAACGGCCTGTACTGGTAGTAGTTGGCGTCGAGTTCGCCGGAGACGAGCTGGGCGTTCGGCTGGATGTAGTCCGTGAAGACTCGGATATCGAGATCGAGTCCGTCCTTGGCAAGGATCGGCTTGACGAATTCGAGGATTTCCGCGTGCGGGATGGCGGTGGCGCCGACGACGAGCGTGTCGTTCGCCTTAGCGGAGCCGAAGGCGGCGAGCGCAAGGCCGGCAGCCATGGTGATGGATTTCAGGATGCGCATATGGGTCCTCCGAGCGCTGGTCATTTGCGGGAAAAGTGGGCGACGAGGCGATTGCCGCTCGCCTGGATGAGCTGGACGAAGACGATGAGGATCGCCACGCACACCAGCATGATTTCGGTCTGGAACCGGTGGTAGCCGTAGCGGATGGCCAGATCCCCGAGCCCGCCGCCGCCGATGGCGCCGGACATGGCCGTGTAGTCGACGAGCACGATGGCCGTGACGGTGATGGCGGCAAGCAGGCTCGGCAGCGCTTCGGGCAGTACCGCGCGAAAGATCGTCTGCGTGGTGGAAGCGCCCATGGCGAGGCTTGCCTCGATGATGCCGCGATCGACCTCGCGCAGCGCCGTTTCGACAAGCCGCGCGAAGAAAGGCGCGGTGCCGACGACGAGCGGGAAGATGACGCCGCGAATGCCGAGCGACGTGCCCGTGACGATCACCGTGATGGGCATCAGCACGATGAGCAGGATGATGAACGGCACCGAGCGGATGATGCTCAGCACGAAGGACAGGCTGCCATAGGCGAGCGGCGCCTGGAACATCTGCTGCCGGCCGGTGAGGAAGAGCAGGATGCCGAGCGGCAGGCCGGCGGCCACCGTCAGCAGAAGCGCGCCGCCGACCATGGCCAGCGTCTGGGCAAGGGCAGCGCCGATATCGCCCCAGTAGAGATTGTCAAACGACATGGCGCGCCCTTCCCTCGATTTCCGGCACCGCCGCCACGCCCTGCAATTCCACATCGACACCGCTGGCGCGCAGACCGGCAATGGCGCCTGCCACGTCGCGTCCGCTGAGCGAGACGATGAACTGAGCGTAGGGCGTCTCGCGGATATGCCCGACGCGGCCGGCGAGGATCGCGTAATCGACTAGGTTTTCGCGCGCGATGCGGCCAAGGATGGGCTTGTGCGCCGCCGGCCCCGTGAAGGTGAGGCGCACCGCGCGGCCGCCGAGATCGGAGGCAGCCGCCGCGTCGAGCGAGCCGCCATCGGGCTCGGCCTCGCGCACGAGGCGCAGCGTCGCGGCATGGCGCGGATGCAGGAAGACCCCGGTGACCGGGCCCTCCTCCACAACGCGGCCGCGATCGAGCACGGCGACGCGATCGCAGGCGCGGCGGATGACATCCATCTCATGGGTGATGAGCACGACGGTGACGCCGAGATCGCGATTGATCTGACGCAGCAGATCGAGCACGGCGCCTGTCGTCTGCGGGTCGAGCGCGCTCGTCGCCTCGTCGCAGAGCAGCACCGCGGGTTCGCAGGCAAGCGCCCTCGCAATGCCCACACGCTGCTTCTGCCCGCCCGAAAGCTGGCGGGGATATTTCCGCGCGTGTTCGGAAAGGCCGACGCGGTCGAGCAATGCGGCCACGCGCTCGGCGATCTCGTTCCTGCCATACGCGCCGGTCAGTTCCAGCGGATAGGCGACATTGCCGGCAACCGTACGGGCGCTCAGGAGGTTGAAATGCTGGAACACCATGCCGATCGACCGGCGCAGCGCCCGCAGGCGCTGGCCCCTGGCATCCGTCACCCGCTCGCCGCCGACGAAAACCTCGCCGCCATCAGGGCGTTCCAGCAGGTTGATCAGCCGCACAAGCGTCGACTTGCCGGCGCCGGAGGAGCCGATGATGCCGAAAATCTCACCCCTGGCGATGGTGAGGTCGATGCCGTCGAGTGCCGCGACCGCACCCTCCTTGCCGGCAAAGCTTTTCGTGATGCCTTCGAGCCGGATCATCACCGTCAGCCCGCACTCGCGCCGATGCGCCACTGGTAGGGCGGCGGCGTGCCGTTGACGGCGAAATCGCCGATGATGCGGTGCTTGTAGATGCGCGGATTGTGCGAGGCGAGCGTGCGGGCGTTGCGCCAGTGGCGGTCGAGACCGGCTGGCTTCTTCGTCGCGGAGGCGCCGAGCGCGTCGAACAGCAGGGTCGAAGCGTCGAGGATCAGGTCGGAAACAACCGTCTGGGCCTGTGCGGCCTCGAGCTCGGCAATCGCATTCGCCTTTTCCTCGGCATCCGCGTCGTCGACGAAATGCGCTTCGAAAGCGCGTTGCAGGCTGGCCGCTGCCTGCAACGTGATGGCGCCTGCCGCATAGGCGGCTGCGCGGATGCGGCCGACGACCTGCAGGACCTGCGGATCCTCGCTGGAGCGCGCGGCGGCGGCATGGGTATAGGTGCGGCGCCGCTCCGCCACGGCTTTCGCGACATCGGCGGTGATTGCGCGACCGATGCCGGCGAGTGTTGCGAGATGCACCAGCTGGTAGAAGGCGGCCGAATATCTGAAGCGCTCGTCGTCGATGACGATGTCTTGCGGCTCGACCACGACGTCGCGGAAGGTGGTCGTGCCGCTGGCCGTGAGAATCTGGCCGAAACCGTCCCAGTCATCGACGACCTCGACACCTTCGGCATGGCGGCGCACCGCCACCGAAATGCCCTCGCCGTCCGCGTTGGACGCCCCGACATCGATCCAGTCGGCGAAGAGCGAACCGGTCGTATAATATTTGGCCCCGTTGAGGACGAGCCTGCCGTCCTTGTTCTCCGCGACATTGGTGGAGAAGCGGTCAAGCGCCGCGCCCGCACCGATCTCGCTCCAGGCATTGCCCGTGATCTCGCCGCCGCCGATCCGGCCGAACCAGATGCCCCGACGCTCGGAATCCCTGGTGTTCAGGATATCCTCGGTGAAGCCGAAATGACCGCGCAGGGCCTGGGTGACATTCGAATCCGCCGCGGAAAGCTCGATCAGCAGGTTGAAGAACTGCGGCAGGCTGGCGCCCTTGCCGCCTGCTTCCACCGGCAGGCGGACCGCGCCGAAACCGGCGTCCTTGAGCCGCCGGATCGCCTCGTGCGGCAGGCCTCGGTTGAGGTCGCGCTCGGCCGCAGTTGCGGCGATCTCCGCAAAAATCGGCCGGAACGGCGCGGACAGCGCCTCATATCCCTCACCGGGGCCGGCGCCCCAGGCATTTTCGGTCTGCGTCATGCATCTCACTCGTCGCTGCCGTGCCGGCTCGCACCGGGCACGCTTGGAATTGACGAGGAGAGTAGCTTGCGCACCAAAGAAATACAGAAATTCTATCTTTTTTATATACTATAAAATGAAAAGCCGTTTCTTTCCGGCGGCGCAAGCTGGCACTCAAAGAAAAGGCCCCGGCGCTGGGAGGAAGCGCCGGGGCCGCATGCCGATCGGGTGGCTCGCCTCAAGCCAGCGCGATGGCTCGTTCCAGATCGGCGATCAGGTCATCGGGATGTTCGAGGCCGATGGAAAGGCGCACATAGCCGGGCGTCACCCCCGTCGCGAGCTGGTCTTCCAGCGACAGCTGCGAATGGGTCGTCGTCGAGGGGTGGATCGCCAGCGAGCGCGCGTCGCCTATATTGGCGAGGTGATAGAAGAGCTGGAGGCTGTCGATGAAGCGGCGGCCGGCTTCCCGCCCGCCCTTCAGCTCGAAACCGACCAGCGCGCCAAAATGGCCCGGCTTGAAGTATTTGTCGGCGCGCGCCCTGGCCGCACCCTCCTGGAATTTCGGGAAGATCACCCGCTCGACCTTGGCATGGCCTTTGAGGAATTCGGCGACCTTCACCGCGTTTTCATTGTGCTGGCGCAGGCGCAGCGGCAGGGTTTCGAGGCCCTGGATGAACTGGAAGGCATTCTGCGGACTGATCGCCGCGCCGAGATCGCGCAGCAGCACGGCACGGGCGCGCAAAATATAGGGATGGAAGCCGATGGCCTTGGCCTTCTCGATCCAGGTCTTGCCTTGATAGCTCGCATCCGGCTCCGTCAGGTTCGGCTGGCGGGCCGGGTTCTCCGTCCATGGAAAGGTGCCGCTGTCGATGATCGCGCCGCCGATGGAGGTGCCATGGCCGCCGATATACTTCGTCGTGGAATAGACGACGACGGCCGCACCATGCTCCAGCGGGCGGATGACCAGCGGGGCGGCAGTGTTGTCGACGATGAGCGGAATGCCATGCCGGCGGCCGATGGCGGCGACCTCGGCGATCGGGAAGACCTCCAGCTTCGGGTTCGGCAGGGATTCGGCATAGTAGGCGCGCGTGCGGTCGTCCGTCGCCTTCTCGAAGGCTTCCGGATCGCTCGCATCGACGAAGCGGGTCTCGATGCCGAAGCTTTTCAGCGTGGCGGCGAAGAGCGCCCAGGTGCCGCCATAGAGGCCGGCGGCGCTGACGATGTTGTCGCCGGCGCGGGCGACGTTGAGGACGGCGAAGGCCGAGGCCGCCTGGCCTGAGGAATGCGCAAGCGCTGCGGCACCGCCCTCAAGCTCGGCAAGGCGCTGCTCGAAGGCATCCTGCGTCGGGTTGGAGACGCGGGTATAGAGGTGGCCGGGCGCCTCCAGCGCAAAAAGCTTGTCGGCGCCGTCGGTCCCCGGCAGCTGGAACGAGCTCGTCTGGTAGATCGGAACGGCGACTGCGCCGGTCGCCGGATCGTAGCGGAAGCTGCCGCCGTGCAGCGCGATGGTTTCGGGGTGGCGGCTCTTGAACGTCGCAGTTCCCGCCGGAACCTGCACGATATCCTCACCGGCAACCTCGGGGATTTGATGGATCGTCATGACACTTCTCCTTGATAAGGCGCTTTCAGGCGCGCACGGGACGGGCTGACAGGAGGACACCGGCGACGAGGATGGCCGCCGCGGCCCAGAAGGCTTCCGGCGCATACCACCGGATGCCGTAGAGGTGATCGTCGGTGCAGAGCGCCTGGGCGAGCGCGCAGAGATCGGAGGCTCCGGCAATGCAGGTCACGGCTTGCCGGACGGTGAGATAGTCCGCCTCGACGACCTTGCTGAAAATGAGCCACCACCAGCCAAGCGACAGCAATGCAAGGCCACCGCCGGCTGCCGCCACCGCATAATGGGAAAGGCGCGCGCTAGACGTCATGGGAGATTCCCAGTTTTTCGAGCAAGTGGCTGCGCAGCGCCACAAGCGTGGCATCGTCGCGACGCCGTGGATGCGGCTGATCGACCCGGATTTCCGCGACGATCGAGGCCGGTCGATCCGACAGCACGATGACGCGGTCGGCGAGCAGCAGCGCCTCCTCCACATCATGCGTGACCAGCAGCGCGGTGAAGCCGGCGCTCTTCCAGAGGTCGAGCAATTCATTCTGCATGCGCAGGCGGGTCAGCGAGTCGAGCTTGCCGAAGGGGTCGTCGAGCAACAGCAACTTGGGATCGTTGACGAGCGCGCGGGCGAGCGCGGCGCGCTGGGCCATGCCGCCCGACAGCTGGTGCGGATAGAAATCCGAGAAGCCTTCCAGCTTCACCAGCTTCAGCACCTCGTCGATGCGGTGTTCAAGCTCCGCCAGAAGACCGCGGGCTTCGAGGCCCGTGGCGATGTTCGCGCGCACGGTGCGCCAGGGAAACAGCGTTGCATCCTGGAAGACGAGGATGCGATCCGGGTTCGGCGCGGTAATAGGCTTTCCGTCTTCCAGTACTTTGCCCGCCGTCGCCGTTTCAAGGCCGGCGGCAAGGCGCAACAGGGTGGACTTGCCGCAACCGGAAGGGCCGAGCAGTGCGACGAATTCGCCGGGAGCGACCGCGAGGCTCACATCGTCGAGAACCTCCAAGTCCTTGCCGTCAAGGTCGTAGCGGTGCGAAACACCCTCCACGTCGAGCGCGATGCTGTCGCCGGCAGCAGCTTCTGCAAGTGCGAGCGCCATCAGAGGATCCCTTTCTGCCAGCCGAGCAGGCGGTCGCGCACCACGAAGAGCAGGCGCACGAGGCCGGCGCAGATCAGCGCCATGACGATGAGAGCGGCATAGACATTGGCATAGGCCGAATAGGCCGTGTTGAACTGGAGATACCAGCCAAGACCGAACTTGGCGCCGAGCATCTCGGCGACAACAAGTACGGCGAAGGAATAGTAGAGCCCCATGAAGAGTCCGACGAAGACATTCGGCAACGAGGCGGGGATCGCGACCTTGAAGATCAGGAAGCGGTTATCCGCGCCGAGCGTGCGGGCGACGTCGTAGAAGGAGCGGTTGACCTGGCTGACGCCCGCCGCCGTGAGGATCGCGACCGGAATGCCGGAGGCCAGGGCAACCAGGAAGATCGAGGCATGGAAGGTCGATGGGAAGATGAAGAAGGCGCAGGGAATCCAGGCGCTCGCCGGCACCGGCCCGCGCCGCTTCAAAACCGGCACGCCCCAATAGGCACAAGGCC
>Ga0066256_1002825_pt1 | contig 18159 bp, 8 predicted proteins | sample ThiBio_1000_biof_FD_87107 | JGI IMG/M metagenome (GOLD analysis project Ga0066256, IMG submission 87107) | Wastewater bioreactor microbial communities from Cape Town, South Africa - Thiocy_expt_1000_biof (version 2) | ecosystem: Engineered > Bioreactor > Thiocyanate-remediating >...
GCGCGCTGGTGCCCGGCGACCTGCTGCTGGTGGACAGCGACACCAAGATGCCGTGCGACGCCGTGCTGCTGCGCGGCCAGTGCACCGTGAACGAGGCGATGCTGACGGGCGAGACGACGGTGGTGGTGAAGCAGCCGGTGGAGGGCGCGGGCGAGGTGCCGGCGGCGCACACGCGGCACACCCTGTTTGGCGGCTCCCTCGTGGTGCAGCTGCGCGTGCCGCGCGGCGAGGAGGTGGTGGCCATGGTGGTGCGCACCGGCTTCGAGTCGGTGAAGGGCCGCCTCGTGCTGTCCATCCTGTTCCCGCGGCCCACCAAGTTCAAGTTCATGCGCCAGTCCTTCATGTTCATCGGCGTCCTGTTCTCGCTCGCCATGGCGGGCTTTGGCGTCAACGCCTACGCGCTGTCCTCCTTCGGTGCCGACGCCGGCAAGATTGTGCAGCGCGGCTGCGACATGATCACCATCGTCGTGCCGCCCGCCCTGCCGCTGGCGCTCACCATCGGCATCGCGTACGCGCTGCTGGCGCTGCGCAAGGACCGCATCACCTGCATCTCGCCGCCGCGCGTCAACCTGGCGGGCAAGGTGAACTGCTTCTGCTTCGACAAGACCGGCACGCTGACGACGGAGGGCCTGGAGATGCAGTGCGTGCGCGGCGCGGCGGCCGGCCGCTTCACGCCCGCGTCGCGCGCCGCAGCTGGCACCGCCGCCGACATGCTGCGTCTCATGGCCACCTGCCAGAGCCTCACGTACGTGAAGGGCGAGCTGTCGGGCGACCCGCTGGAGCTGCAGACGTTTGCCTTCTGTGGCGCGGGGATGGAGGAGCCGCACACGGCTGCCGACGGCGGCGCCACCAGCCCCGGCGGTGGCGGCTTCACTAGCCCCATCAGCCCCGGTGGCAGTGTTGCGGCCGCCGGCGCAGAGGCGGTGGTGCGGCTGGGTGGCCTGCCGTCCGCCGGCGGGTCGGGCGTGGACGGCGCGGAGGAGTACCACATCCTGCACCGCAACGAGTTTGTGCCGGCACTGCAGCGCATGAGCGTGCTGGTGGCGGGGCCCGGCGGCCGCGTGTGGAGCATGGTGAAGGGGTCGCCGGAGATGATGCACACGCTGTGCGAGCCCGCCACCCTGCCGCCGGACTACTACGAGGTGCTGGCAGAGTACACGCGGCAGGGGCTGCGCGTGCTGGGCGCGGGCTGCAAGCTGTACACGGGGCCCACGCGCGTGTCGTCGTCGGCAGGCGTGACTGCGGGCGCGCTGCGGACGGCGGGCGAGGCGGGGCTCACCTTCCTGGGGTTCATTGTGCTGGAGAACCGGCTGAAGGACGCCACCACACCCACCATCGCGCGCCTGCGCAACGAGGCGGGCCTGACGATGGCCATGGTGACGGGCGACAACGCGGTGGCGGCGGTGGCGGGGTCGCGCAAGTGCGGCCTGGTGGAGCCCGGCTACCGCGTGTACATTGGCGACATTGCAGCGCCACCGCCGGCAGCGGCGGGTGCAGCAGCGACGCTGGGCGGCGGGGCGGCGCACGTCGTGACGTGGACCAACGTGGATGACGACACCGACGTGTTGGACGCTGACTCGCTGCTGCCGCGTGGCGGCGGCGGCGCCGCCGTGGGGCCGTACCGGCTGGCGATGACGGGGCGCGCTTTCTCCGTCCTGCTGGATGACCTGGCGACGGGGGCGGGCGGCATGACGGCGGACCGCTTTGCGCGCATGATCATCAACGCCACCGTGTTTGCGCGCATGTCGCCCGACAACAAGGCGGCGCTGGTGGAGCGGTACCAGGCGACGGGGCTGTACGTGGGCATGATCGGCGACGGCGCCAACGACTCGCTGGCGCTGCGCGCCGCGCACGTCGGCATCTCGCTTAGCCAGGTGGAGGCGTCCGTGTCTGCGCCATTCACCTCCATGGTGCCCGACATCTCTGCCATCCCGCGCGTGCTGGCGGAGGGCCGCGGCGCCCTCGCTACCTCCTTCTGCCTCTTCCAGTTCATGGCGCTGTACTCCACCATCCAGTTCGCCAACGCGCTGTTCATCGTGTTTGCGGACTCCTTCCTGTCCAACAACGAGTACCTGTACCAGGACCTGTTCATCGTGCTGGTGCTCTCCCTCACCATGGGCTCCACGCCCTCGTCGCGCCGCCTCACGCGCAAGCGGCCGTCCGGCAACCTGCTGTCTGGCTACAACCTGACGCTGTGCGCGGGGTTCATCGTGGCGACGCTGGTGGCGCAGGTGGGCGTGTTCCTGAAGGTGCGCGCGGAGGCGTGGTTTGACACGCCAGCGTATCCAGCGTCCATGAACCCGGACGACGACCCGGAGGGCACCAACTCCGCCATCCCAGAGACCACCACCGTGTTCCTGATGGCCATGCTGCAGTACGTCGCCGTCGCCACCATCTTCTCCATCGGCTACCCCTGGAAGATGGCCACCTGGCGCAACGTGTACTTCTCCGGCTGGCTCGCCATCGTCACCGCCGTCTCCATCTTCATTTACGTCAAGCCCACCGCCGAGGTGTACGACTTCATTGGCTTGCAGCGCCTGCCCATCGACTGGCACCTGGAGCTGTTTGGCTGGTCCGCCCTCTCCTTCGCCTCCTACTTCCTGTTTGTGGGCGCCGCCTACCTCCTGCGCACGCGCGGCGTGTTCAAGGCGCTCGCCTGCTGCTCGGCCTGCCGCCGCACCCTGCCGCCACACAAGGTGGCGCGTGCCGTGTGGTGCCGCCAGCTGGGCGTACCGCACCTGGGCGCGCCTGCTACCGTCGTTGTCAAGTCGCCGCCGCTATCCCCCACGCTTGCCATCCTGCCCAACGCCCTGCGCGCTGCCGCCGCTGCGGGTGGTGGACCCGCCGGCACCGCCGCCGCCGCCGCCGTCCTCACCGACGCGCACCGCCTCAGCCGCGAGGACACGACGGTGGACATTGACGCGTGGGAATGACCGCGCCTGTCGCCACTGCTTGGTATTTGTGTCCCCGCTGAAGATGCTGTGTTGGTGTGTGTGAGTGTGTGCGTGCTGTGCGTGCTGTTCCTTACTTCCCCTCTCCCTCCCCACCTGTGTGCCACGTGCGGCGCCCCCGCCCCTCCTGCGCATGGTGACGTGCTGCTGTTCGAGTGTTGCATTGCCTGGCCTGGCTGCCGTTTATGATTGTTGGCGCGCCCCCGTTTTCCCACCCTCCCCCACCACCTCCATCGATTTGATCGAGCATTGGCGTTGTTCAAAGGCCCGCTCCTCATTCACTCGCGGTCGCCGGCCGCCATGTTACGCACGAGGTTGACCAGCTCGTCCAGCCCATCCCGGGTCTCGGCCATAGAGGCGTTCATGGTCCTCATGGTGCGGTAGCAGGAGGCGATGGCGCGCTTGATCCTCTTCCCGCTTTGGGACGCCGCCATCAACTGCTGCAGCGCTGCCACCATCTGGTCGCGCACACTGTCCATCTCTGCAACAGTGGCATGCGCTGCTGCCGCGGCCGCTGTCGCTGTATCCGCCGCCGTGTTTGCCGCCGCCGCCGCAGCGGTGGCTGCGGCCGTCGCTGCAGTTGCCGCCGCCACTGCCTCCTCCACACTCATTGCCGCCGCCGGCGGCACGATGGCGATGACGCCACCATCTACCGGTACCGCAGGTGTGTCGTTCGCCTCCATCTTGCTCCAGCGCTGGTGCTTTGAGAACGCTCTGCACTGCAGGGGTGTTACCGGTACCGGTATGTTGCGTGGTGCGCTCCCTCTCTTTCCTTCATATCGGTACCAGAACGTTTGTGACACGATATTGTGTTCTGGACGCGCGCCGCTAGATATAGCGGCGCCCAACAGCGTCACGCACACTTAGCATCCGATTTATGCACGTTAATACGCGTGCCGCCGCGCAGGCCACAACTTCGCGTGACGACTTCTTGTGACATGCCAGTGGGTTTGGCGGGCGACTCGGACCTCATTTTTTCCAACATTCCACTCCAACACCCACGTACCAGTCGTGCAACAAATTACAACGACGGGCGCGACCGCGCCATTATTTGGAACGTGGAATGACCCCCAAATATTATTATTGAAGCTCCTGCGCTGCTGAATAATTCCGCGGCTGCGTCCATGAAAACCTCAATTTTTGACCCCACCATGGCGGCCAAGACGCTGGTGAACGCACCGGAGGCGGTGGTGGTGGAGGCGCTGGGCGGCCTGCTGGCGATGCGGCAGGACCTGACGCGGCTGGATGGCACGCCGGGCGTGAAGGTGGTGGTGCGGCGCGACATTGACCGGCGGCGCGTAGCGCTGCTGTCGGGCGGCGGGTCGGGGCATGAGCCGGCGCATGGCGGTCTGGTGGGTGCCGGCATGCTGACGGCGGCGGTGGCGGGCGACGTGTTTGCCTCACCTCACGTGGCTGCCATTGTGGCAGCTGCACTGCATGTGGCAGGCGTGGGGGGCGGCGAGGGCGGCGGCGAGGGCGGCGGCGAGGGCGGCGGGCCGGCGCCCGGCTTCCCGGGCATTGTCATGATCGTCAAGAACTACACCGGCGACCGGCTGGCGTTTGGGCTGGCGGCGGAGCGCGTGCGCGCGGCGGGCGTGGCGGTGGAGACGGTGTATGTGGCGGACGACGCGGCGGTTGATGGCGGCGCCATCACCGGGCGGCGCGGCGTGGCGGGCACGGTGCTGGAGCACAAGGTGGCAGGCGCGCTGGCAGAGTCGGGCGCGCCACTAGCAACGGTGGCAGACGCGGCGCGCGCGGTGGCGGCCGCCGTCGTGTCCATGGGCGCCAGCCTGTCGGTGTGCAGCATCCCGGGCATGCCGCTTGCCACACGGCTGTCGGGGCCGGCGGTGGCGGAGGTGGGACTGGGCATCCACGGCGAGCCGGGCGCGGAGGCGCTGACGACGCTGCCGTCTGCCGACGCCCTTGCGGCCCGCCTGCTGTCCACCATCACGGAGCGCATGACGACGCTGCGGGCGGCAGCGGCGGGGGGTGCGTCGGTTAGTGCGCCGGTGCCGGTGGCGCTGCTGGTGAACAACCTGGGCGGCCTCAGCAACCTGGAGATGGCGGTATTTGTGCGGTCAGTGCTGGTGGCTCTGGCGGCAGAGCCACTGCGCTCCCGCGTCTCCCTTGCCCGCCTCCTCACCGGCACGCTCATGACGTCGCTGGACATGCGTGGCGTATCCATCTCCCTCCTGCCCCTCGATTGCTGGGCGCCCGCCGCCGCCGCTGACGCGCCTCACCTGCTGCGCACTGCGCTGGATGCGCCAGCGGCACCCGGCATTGGCTGGCCTCTGGCCGTCGCAGCGGATGCCGCAGGCGGGGCAGCCGGCTTGTTGGCGCCTCCCCTGGTGCCGCTGCCGCGCGCGCCCGCCGCCGCGGTTGCCGCCACCACGACCGTCGCCAGCACCGGCGGGGGATCGCACGCCACCGGTGCCGCTGTGGCAGCGCTGCTGGCAGCGTGCGACGCGCTGGAGGCTGCCGCGCCCGCCCTCAATGCACTGGATGCCATAACCGGCGACGGCGACTGCGGGTCGACGGCGGCCGCCATGGCGCGCGCGGTGCGCGGGTGTGTGGCGAGCACGCCCCTGCCGCCGCCAGGCAGCGCCGCCTCGGCTGTGCGCCCGCTGCTGGCTGCCGCCTCCGCTGCCATCGGTGACGCTGCCGGCGGCACCAGCGGCGTGCTGTACTCTCTCATGCTGCAAGCCGCTGCCAACGCGCTGCCCGCTGACGAGCGCGACAGCCCCGCCAGCCTGGCGCGCGCCTTCTCTGCTGCCACTGCCGCTGCCAGCCGGTGCGCAAGTGCGGGCGCTGGCGACCGCACCATGCTGGACGCCCTGCTGCCCGCCGCCGCCGCGTTGGCCGCGTCTCCCGCTGACGCGTCCCCTGCCGCTGCCGCCGCCGCCGTGTCTGCCGCCGCTGCCGCAGGTGCCGCCGCCACCGCCACCATGCCGCCCCGTGCCGGCCGTGCCGCGTACGTGCGGGCGGAGGTGGCGCACGGGCACCAAGACGCCGGCGCAGCGGCAGCTGCCGCGTGGCTGGCAGGTGTCGCGGCTGCCCTCGCCGCCACTGCGCCAGCATAACCAAGGGACTTGGAGGGTCAGGCGTAGGGCCAATTGAAACGATCGAACGTAACTAGGGCAGCGGCGCGAAATCGCACGCAGAGAGAAATACAACTCCCACCAGCATACATGTGGGGCCAGACCAGACCAACTACAGGAAGCCGGCGGGCGCGTCACCGGGTGATGCAGCGGCGCTGGCAGCACCGCTGGCGGCACCGCTACCACCACCGCCGCTGCCACCGCCGCCACCGTGCGTCGGCGTGGGCGGGTGAGAAGCAGCGGGGGGGTGCACGCCGTCGCCGCCGTCCGCCACCACCTCCACCGACCGCACCGCAATGGGCGGCTCGTCACGGAACGACAGGTCGCTCTCGCGCTCCACTACGTACGCCGGCGACAGGATGTCGCGCGACGCGCCGCGCGGCCGGCCGCCGAAGCCCGGTCCAATGCCACTGCTGGTAGACGGCAGGGTAACGCGCAGGGTGGTGGCGGCGGCGGCAGACGACGCCATGGACAGCGACGATGGTGCCGGCTTCAGACCGCTGCGCGTCCGCCGCGCCTCCTCCGCCAGCATCGCCTCACGGGCGACGGGGTCCACCGCCACGCTGGACAGCCGCCGTGCACCCGCTGCCGCCTCCTCCTCTGCCTTCCTGCGCGCCGCGTCGTGCATGCTCGCCTCCCGGAACAGCCGCTCATGCACCTCACCGCCGCCGCCCGCCACCGGCGTGCTCCGCCCGCTGCCGCTCGGCGAGAACGTGCAGCCCTCCAGCTCGCGCTTCGCCTTCTCCGCCTCGCGCTCCGCTGCGCGCGACTCGGATCGCCGCTCCACGCCATCCGCATACAGCCTGCAACAAGGAAGGGGGGGGGGGGGGGGGGGGGGCGGTGGGGGGTGGTTGCGAGCTTGTGTGGATCCAGTGGCACGACCAGGTGTGTGCGCGGGCAGCTTTGGATTCACTCCAAAACACGCGCATACAACACAGGCACACCCGGCAGCGTCCCACCGGCAGTGCACACCCCACTGTCTCTACCAGTTGGTGCTGCTGCCGATGTTGCTTGGCAGCAGTAGCTGCAGGTTGGCAGCAGCAGCAAGTGGACAGCGGCGGCAGCAGCAGCTGTAGGAGGGAGAGTGACAGCGGATGTATGCGTCACCCCGCCCCACCCCACCGCTCCCACGGCGCCGCCCCTGCCACAGGGCATCATACAAGCGTCATATAAGTTCCTCCGCGTGCTGGTGTAGCGCGCCGGTGCCGGCGCATGCATGATCGGCGCACCTTTCGACCGTTGCTCTCTCTCCCCCCTCGCCTACTGGTGTACCTTCTTCACAGTCCACCCTTGGCTGCACGCCACCAAGGGCCCCTCACTAGGTAGCGCCCCTTGTCTTCACACCCTGCCTTCACTCCCATTGCTAGGCTCCAACTCACTGCCCCTCTCCCCACCTCTCACTACAGCTGCACACCACCTCCCTCCTCTCTCCCCCTCTCTACCCTCTCTGGTGTACCTTCTTCCACCCTTGGCCGCACGCCCCAAAGGCCCCCCTCCCCAGTTAGCCCCCCCTGGCTGCAACACCCACTACATGTAGCCTCTCCCTGCAGCCCCTGTCCTCTCCCACTGCGTCTCCCAACACCTGGCACCCTCTCACTACCTCTCTCTACGTCTCTACCCTTCGACTGCCCCAGTAGAGGGGGAGAGAGGGGCGTGCAATCCAGTCGGAAAACGGGACGTAACCACCGCGGGAGGGCCTGCACGTCCCGCGCCCAAAACCAACTCTGCGGGAAGCCACGTACTCTGCCAAATTTAGGCTACCCGCCCGCCGGCGTACCGTACTTGCTCTGCGTACACACCACCCCTCCCCCTCCCCTCTAGTAGTAGCGAGAGAGCAGCCAGTAGGGAGGAGGCGAGAGAGAGGGGAAGAGAGGAGAAGCGGGCAGAAGAAGAGGGCGAGAGGAGGAGAAGGGCGAGAAAGAGAGCAACGGCTAATCTGCTGTGTGATACACCGATAATGCAACTGCAGTGGTAGTGCCAGTTTTGTAGAAGGAGCAGGAGTGACTGAAGAGAGAGGGTATACCTAAGCTACGTTGCGTCAGTCTATCATTGATATTGTGATAATCGACGGTGAACACCACCATCATCACCCTCCAGCTGCAAGCACCTGAAAGCGAACAGCAGACAGCAGACGACGACGACGGTCACGATGGCGGCGGCAACAGCGAGGCTGGTGGCGACGCTGTCGCTGCGGCAGCGGACGGCAGGCGTGGCGGCAATGGGGCGTGCGTGGGCACCAAATGCGGCACTGCTGTCGGCCTGCCGGCCAGCCGCAGCAGCTGCCAGCACCACAACCACACCAGCAGCAACACCAGCAACACATACCAAGCCGGAGGTGCGCATGGCGGCGGTGATGCCGCGCATGCCCAGCCTGGCCACGCTGCGCGGGCTGCGCGCGTACGCGCCGCAGGTGGCGGCGGCGGGCGCGGCGGCGGTGGTGGTGTATGGCCTGTCCAAGACCATGATCTACGTCACCTCCACCGTGCTGTCGCTGGACATGTACTCCGTGTTTTACGCGGGGTTCTGGACGGGCGTGGCGTCCGCCGCCCTGTTTGGCGCCGGCGCGCTGTACGCGTCGCGCGCGGCGTCCATCAGCCACCGCGCCACGCTGAAGCTGGCGCTGGTCGAGGTGGCGGCGTCGCCGGACGTGCGGGCGCGGCTGGGCGGCAACCTGAAGCCGGCGGCGCTGCAGGCGGCGCGGCTGCACGGCGGCCACCTGTCCGTCACCAAGCGCATGGCGTGGGTGGAGCCGCGCGCGCAGCTCCTGTTCCACGTGGTGGGCGACGCGGGCGAGGGCATGGTGACGGCGGAGGCGGTGAAGCACAAGGGCGTGACGCAGCTGACGCTGCTGGCGGTGGACACGCTGGCCACGCCCACCCGCCCCTCCGAGCTGCTGCTGCTGAAGGGCTCAGAGGACAAGCTGCACGTGGCGGGCACGCTGCGCGGCTTCCTGCAGGGCGAGCGCGCCACCTACGTGTCGCAGGACGTGCTGGAGGACGACGACGTGCGCCTGCGCGAGCAGGCCGGCCTGCCCGATGATGCCCCCCTGCGGTAGACCGTATTAGCTATTTCAATTACGCCGGCAGCGGCACGTGGCGGATGGTGAAGGATACGCGGCGGGTGCGCGGCAGTGACTCGCCGTCAACGGCGCCGGCGGCGGCGGCATTGGCGACGGGGCACAGCTCACCCACGTAGTCTGCGTCCACGTCGTCGATGGCGTGCAGCGCGGCGGTGTAGGCGTCGTCACTGAACGCCACCAGGCTGCCGGCGCGCAACACAAAGGATGCCAGCAGCGCGCCCCGCCGCGCCAGGCCAGCAGCTACCGAGGTGCCCGTGGCGCGCGCGTGCGCGGCAGCCTCTGACGGCGGCGGCGCGGCAGCCGCCAGCGGCGCAACTGCTGCCGTCAACGCGGCATCCGCGGCCCCGCCGCCAGGCGGCAGGGACAGGTACATGAGCGCATCGCACCCCACGCTCAGGGTGGCAACTTGCGGGTAGTAGGCGGGGCCATCGGTGTGCGGCATGATGCCTTGCCCGCCGCAGTACTCGTTGATGAGCACGTGGTTGGGCCGCGCGGTGGGTGGGAACACGCCGCCCGCTACCAGCGCGCTCGCCAGGTTGTCCAGGAAGGGCGGCAGCGGCTCTGCCGCCATCAGCCCGCGCGGGGTAACATCCCCACCCCACCGCTGCAGTCGCCGCCGCCGCAGCGTCACCCACCGGTGCGCCAGGGAGGGGTGGTCAATGGCTGCCAGCAGGGCGGCGGCGGACGATGCTGACAGCGCGGCGTTGGCGTACCGCAGCGTGGAGATGGGCCCTACGGCTGCTAGTGTACTCAGATCTAGCACCACGGCATCCGCTGCCGCTGGCCATGGCACGGTAGCTACCGGCCGTGGTATCCCGGCGTGTTCAGTTATAACCGTGGGCAGCGATGGCGGCACGGTGGCGTCACCACCTCCGCCCAGCACGGCGTCCTCCGTTGGCGCCGCTAGAGCGGGCGTGGTGCTGGAACTGCCACCGGCGCCGCCGCCCCCCGATTCACACCGCACGCTACCACTGCCACACCGACTGCCAGCAACGCTGCCACTGCCACTTGCTGCAGCGGCCCGCTCCGCGCGCAGGCGCCGCGCCAGCGACACGCCGTCCACCGCCATCGCTTGGTGGCTGGGGTTGATGAGACAATGAATCGTGTCCAAACCACAGGTGTGACACCCCACGGCGCCAGGCTACAATCTAATGACACAATTGAGCTTAGCGGCGGAGACGGTTGTTTGGTTAATCGGTGATGTTGTGATTTTGCGTTGATGCCATCATGCCACAGTTGCCAACTTGCCACTTGCGGTCGTATCTTTCTCTCCTCTCTCTCTCCTCTCTCTTTGCTCCCTACTTTCCGCACCCCGAATGACCGAAAAAACGCACGCAGCGTATCGAAAACAATAGCACCGGATAATAAAATGTCTTTCTGTTGTAATGGCTGCAATTGATACCAAGTTGTATCTCGCCGGGGGAAAAAGAGTCGCAATAAGATAGGAAGCAAGGGCCGTATCTTCATCGCTGAGAGCACCGACCCAGATCGTCTTACCCACATGTGGTTTGCAAGTGGTGGGCGGCGCACGCAGTTGTTGTGTATGAGAGAGGGAGAGAGAGGCGTGGTTGAGCGCCACTCGCGTTGCTCCAGCATTCAATAGTGTTTCAGAGAGAGGGCAAGAAAGGAGAGGAGAGGAGAGGAGAGGAGGGGGAGAGGAGCGACGAAACGGGTATTGCAGTGCTGTGGTGCACTGCTGGAGAGCCACTCCTATCATAGCCACTCCTAGCCCCTCGGGAAGGCAGGAAAAGGGACGCGTGCCACCTCCCTACGCCGTGAACTCACATCCCTCGCTTGTTGTAGCACCCACCCTGGTGGTGCCGGCCGGCTTCGCGACGACCCAGATACCACCGGGTCATCATGGCGGCGTCCGGACGCGTGGCGGCGCTGGCAGCCGCATACACCGCCACCGCATCGTCCTCAGCAGCAGGATCATCACTGCCGCCACCGCCGCTGCCCGCGCCGCCGCCTGTGCCGCTGCAGTCGCTGCCCTCTAGCCTCGCTGCCACCGCGTCTGCTGCCCCCTTGCCTACCTCCTCGTCAACGCCGGCTACAGCCACGTCAGCAGGTGGCAGCCCGCTGCCAACAGGCAGCAGCAACAGTGGCGGCAGCACCACTGGCGGTGGGGGGGGGGGGGGGGGGGGGGCACCCGCGGGGGGGGCGCGGGGGGCCCCGCCGGCAGCCGCTGTCGCGGCATCTGGTGGTACCCCATCGGGCGGCGCCTCTGCAGCAGGCGGCGGGGTGCTGCCACCCGCGCCACCGCCGGCGCTTGTACCAGCACTACCAGTGCTGCCCGCGCTGCCACCACTCACACCGCCCACCGCGCCCGTCAAGCTTATGGTGGTGCGCGTCACACCCACCGCCATCGGGCGCGCAAGCACGGGGCCCATGCGGCCGCCAGGTTGCACAGTGCCCAGCGCTGCCGCTGCCGCCGTGCCCATCCCGCTCCCACCACCGCTGCCGCCGCTACCGCCACCGCTGCTGCCGCCTGCCACCAGCCCCGCCGTCCCAACGCTGCCGCCTGCCACCAGGCCAACAGTGCCGGGCCCAGACAGGGCCGGCAGCCCACGCGCCGCGATGCCAAGGCCGATGGTGGGGATAATCAGCCCGCTTGCTGCCCCGGTTGCCGTCGTGCCTGCCCCGCTACCTCCTGCGACGCCGGCAGCGCCCCCGGGTGCCGCCACCGCGGAAAGCAAGCCTGGTACCATCAGCGGCGGGCGCGAGGTGGGCGCTGTGCCGCCAATTCCACCCGCCCCGCTGCTCGGCGCGGCGGCGCTGCCCATTGCAGCTGCAGCGCCGCTGCCCTGCAGCAGCGGCGCAACGGCACCACTCCGCGGCGGCAACAACCCAAATGGCCGGCTGGTGCTGGGCGGCGGGATGCCGCCCGTGGAGGTAGGCGGTGAAATAACCGGTGCCAATGTAGCAGTGGTTGTGCTTGCGCCTGCCACTGCACCACCATCGCCCGCCGCCGCGTCGCCGCCGCCCGCGCTGGGCGTCCCGCCGCTGCCGGCGGTTGTGGGAGTGGACCCGCCGCTGGCAGTACCACCTCCAACGCGGGGCGCCGGCGTGAGGTTCGTGCGATTGAGGGACAGCAGGGATGCGGCAGCCGGCTCGGCGGCCTGCAGCGCCAGGAACAGCGCCGTGATGATGGGCGCGGTCGCCAGTGCAAAGGGTGCCACGGCAGACATGGGCACCGTGACGGGTGGCGGCGCGCCTGCGCCGTTGGACAGCGGCGCCACATCCACCACCAGCCCACTAGAGCCCAGCAGCGGCGGCAGGTAGCCCGCCGCCGCCAGCGCGGCAGCCATGGAGCCGCCTGGCAGCGGCGCCAGCGTGTTCCCGGCCCCGGCTGCTGCACCTGCAGCTCCTGCCGCTGTCGCGCCGCTGGCGCTACCACCTGCCGGCGGCACAGCTGCTGCCGCTGCTGCTGCTGCTGCAGCAGCTGCTGCAGCGCCACCACCACTACTGGCAGCGGCGGCGGCGGCGACGGCAGCAGAGCCCGCGCTGCCGGCAAACGCACCCACCGCCAGACGTGCCACCACGCCGTAGCTGCACGGTGCTGCCGGGTTGACGCCCACCGGCAGAAGCGTAGGCAGCTGGGAGGTTTGCAGCAGGGCGGCAGTGGGTGACAGCACCGGCGGCGGCAGCGGCAGTGCGGGAGCAATGCACAGCGCGCCCACCACGATGGGTACCAACGGTGCGGTGGGCAAGGCGGCCGGCAACGGTGGCAGCGCCACTTGGCGTGCCCACACGGCAGGCGGCATGAGGGCGCCGCCAGCTACCGAGAGGCAGTTGGTAGGCACAACCACGGCGCTGCCAGCTACAGCCCCGACACCTGCACCAGCACCAGCGCCCGTGCCAGCACCCGCACTTGCAGTCACCCCGCCCCGCGCCGCCGCCAGCATGGACACCCACCCCACCACCGCGGCCAGTGCGGCGGCCGCCGTGCCCGAGTCGCGGTCGCCGCCGTGCTTGTCGCCAGCGCGGCCCATGACGCGGCGCGTCGACTCCTCTGACGCCCGCCGCCGCTCCCACTCCTCCTCCACACCCGCCGCCGCCACTTGCGCCGCCTCTGCCGCGCGCAGCGTGGCCTCCACGCCTGGCAGATGCGGCGCGGGCGCCAGCAGCTGCACGGGGTGCAGCCGGCGGCTAACGAGCGGCAGCGCACTCACGCCGTCGCCTGCCCCGTGCAGGCGCGCCAGCAGCGGCGGCGCAAGGAGCGGGGCGGCGTGCAGCGCCGCCGCGCCCGCATCCACGCTGGCCTGCGACCCTGCGTCCGCCACCTCAGCGGCGGCATCGGGCGACAGCGCTGCCAGCGCAATGCCCGCCGCCGCGCGCGCTGCGCCGCCGTCGCCCAGCCCGTGGATGGCGTCCAGATCCTGCAGCAGCCCCCGCGCACCGTCCGCCGCAGCGCACCCGTACGGGCTCCACGCCAGAGGCGGCAGCAACTGCACGAGGGCGCGTTGCAGCGCACCCGGCGCCATGTCGCTGCCGTCGCTGGCATCTGGCACGGCGCCGGGCGCAAAGAGCTGCGCAGTGGCGGTCGCCCCGCTGCCACCCGTCTGCATGCCCACCAGGTCGTCGCCCGCCACCCAGTCGGGGATGCTGGCGCCGGGCGCGCGCGGCATGAGGGAGGCGGACGGCACCACCGCCGCCGGCAACAGCGGCAGCGGCACGGTGGTGGCGAGGCGGAAGGGATTGCGGAAGAGGAGGGGCGTCGAGGAAAGCGCCTCCACGCCATCCACCGCGCCGCACAGCTGCACCAGGTTGTACCCCGTGAACGCGTGGCAGTGCTGCTGCACTGGCCCACCCACCCCGGTACTTGCGCCACCACCACCCGCTGCGGCGGTGCCGGCACGCGAGTGGCCGCCGGCGTGGTGCCGCAGCGCCAGGTACTCGCCTGGCGCAACGTCCACCACCAGCGCGCCCACCGCGCCCCGCACAGCGTCATGGTCCCGTGCATACGCCAGCGCGGCCGCCGCCATGGCAGCCACATCCGGCGTGAGGGCGGCAGGCTGCAGCACCGGCGCACTACCGTCTGCCGGCAATGCGCCACCGTTGCGCGCCGCGTCACTGCCTCCGCCACCGCCCTCGCCGTCGCTGTCGGTGGACACGTCGTCGTCAATCACGCCCACCAGCTCGTCGTCCGTGTCGGTGCGCCGCGCCAGCGGGCCTGAGCCGCCCCCTGCCGCCGCCGGCGCCAGCGGCAACGCACCTGCTGAGCCGGGTGTGGGACCCACGGCTGACAGCGTGAGGCGGATGCCAGACGCGCCACTGCCACCCACCGCGCTGCGTCGCCGGCCACCCATGGGCGCACCTGCTGCTGGTGCCGCGGGTGCAGTGGGCCCCGGCGGGGCCGCCGCGCCCGCTGCTGGGATGATGCTTGACGGCCGCCGGGGCCCTGGCCCGCTTGCAGTGCCCGGCGGGGGCATGGGAGCCCATGCGCCGCCCATCGCCGACGACACGCGTGATGACGGTGCACTGCCGGCCGGCCCGCTGCCGCCAGGTCCGCCGCGTGACGCAGGTGGCGCAGCGCCGGTGGCGGCGGTGGCGGCGGCGGCGGCGACTGGGATGGCAAGGGAGCCGGTGGCTAGGAAACGGCCACCGGACGCAATGTGGCTGCCCAACACCGCTGTCACCGCGGCGTCCGCGCGCCGCAGCGCATCCATCCCGGCGCGTGCCGCCGCCGCCACACGGGGTGACGCGTCGCCGGCGGCAGCCGCCACCGCGCCCTGCAGTGCCGCCACAGCAGCTGCGTCGGCAGGCAGCACCAGCCAGGCGCGCAAGCCGGCGGCAGCAGTGACGGCCGCCGCACGCACCGTCGGCTGCGGGTCGGCGCAGGCGTCCAGCAGCAAGGGGATGAAGGTGGACTTGAGGGTGGCACGCGAAAACAGCCAGCACGCGGCTGCCACCACATCCACCAACGCGCCCCGCCGCCACGCCGGCCCCAGCAGCGACACGCCGCACCCCACGCCAATAATGTTGCCGGGCGACGGCACCGCCATGACGGCGAGGGGTTGCTGTGCCGCTGCGCTCCCTGAGCTACCGGTAGCACCGGCACCGCTGCCGCTGGCACCACTACTGCCTGCCGCACCAGCGCCACTGCTGCCAGCTGCCGTGCCTGCCGCCGTCGCACCACTGCCGCTAACAGCACCGCCGCTGCCACCCGCGTTCAGCACCGCCATGTTCACCGTCGCCACCTTCAGATTGAGGTACGTGTCAATGGCACCCTCAAGCGTCAGTACGCGCGGCGCGTCACCATCACCACCCCCGTCACCACCACCCGCCGCGGAGTGTGATGTCAGCGGCAGGCTGGCAGCAGCCAAAGCAGCGGTGGCAGCGGCGTTGGCTACCATGGCGGGCGGCGGCGGCGGCATGGCGGTGGGCAGCAGTGCCAGCGCCGTCGTGCGCACAGCACGCGCGGTGGGGAAGGCGGACAGCACGTAGTCGCGCACGACGGCACGCAGGCGGCCAGAGGGGCCGTGGCGCCAGAACCAGACGGCGGTGGCGATGGCATTAGTGCGCGTGGCCTTGCAGCCGCCCACCACGGCGGCATGCACGATGGCAAGCGCCGCCTCCATCACCTGCGGTAGCGGCGCCAGGAAGGGCAGCCAGCGCAGCGCCGCCAGGAAGTGCAGCTGCCGGCGCCACGACCGCGTCACGCAGTCGCGCGACCAGGCAGCCAGCAGGGGCGGCAGCAGGAGGGCGTACGCCTGCACGCGCTGCCAGCCGTCAGGGTGGCACAGCGCCGGCAGCCACAGCGGGCTGGTGTCCACCACGGCCGCCACCACCTCCTCCACGCGGTCCGCCAGCAGCGCCGCCACAATGTGCGTCAGGGCGTGCACCGCGCGCGCGGGGCCCAGCATGGTTGCCAGCGCGTGCAGGCCGCCCGCCACCGCGCCACGCACGCGGGCGTCAGAGTCGGCAGCGAGGGCGCCCAGCATGGGCAGCAGCACGTCACGCAGCACCGTGATGAGTGTGACGCTGACGGGTGCGTCGGCGCGCAACGCCACGCCCGTGCCACCCACCGTGTACACCTCGTTGCCGCCGCCCGCCGCGGGTACGGCGACGTCAGGCGGCGGCGACACAAAGAGGAGGTCTGCCGCGTCCATTGCCACCGCAGCTGCCGCTGCCAGTACCGCCGGCGGCGCTGCGGTAGACCCACGCGCACTGCGCACGGGTGCCGCACCACCGGCAGCAGGCGCCCGGGTGGGTGGCGGCAGTGGTGCCGCGCTTGCCGCGGCGCCGGCGGCAGGTGCAGCGGCAGTGGGGTCCTCTGCACCCAGCGCCAGCAGCAGCGCACTGAACGCCATGGGCAGCGACTTGGCGGTCGCCACGCGCGCCTCGCTGCTGGGCGCTGCCGCACTGCCTGCCATGAAGCCCAGGATGGCGGCAAGGGTTGCCAGCGGCGGGTCTGGCACTGGCACGCCGCCCGACGCGCCGCCGTCCTCCGTCGCCTCTGCAGCGGCGGCGGCAGGGGTCCGGCTGACGCGGCGCGCCTTGTTGGCGCCTGCAGCTGGCGACCCCACCACCGCCGGCACAGATGGCGTCGGTGCAGGCACAGGTGGCGGCGGCGGCGGCGGCGCAGCCTCGGGACCCAGCAGCGATAGCAGGGCGGCACGGTACGGCAGGGCGTCGCCCTGGCGCACCGCCAGGTACAGCAGGTAGCCGGCGTGTTTGGCAATGAGCAGGGCAGCGCGGTCGGTGGCTGCCGGCACGTGAACCGCGGCGGCCAACGTCGCGGCGGCTGGCGTGAGGCGCTGCAGGGTGGCACGCAGCTGCGGCCACACGTAGGCGCGGCGGGTGGGCGCGCGCAGCGGCACGGTGCCGCCGTCCGCCAGCGCGGCGTACGACGTGACGGCGGTGGCGCGCACGGTGGGGTCATCGTCCGTCTGCAGCGCGCACAGCTCATCCAGCAGCGTGGTGATGCGGGCAGCGGCGGCGGGCGGCAAGAGGTCTGCAACAGCGCCGGCCGCCGCGGCGGCACTGGTGTCCACGGCCGCCACCAAGCCTGGCAGCAGGCGCGCCAGCGTGGTGCGCACATGCGCCTCTACGTCCTGGCACGCCGCTACTAGCACGCCCCAGGTGCCGCCCACCGACGGCGCGTCAGGCGGTGCGGTAGGCACCGCCGCCACCGCCGCCGCCAGTACGCGGCAGGTGGCAGCGCGCTGGAACGGCGACACAGCACCGCCCATGAGCGTCACGCACGGCGTCATAACGTCCGTCAGTACGGCGTCTGCCGGCACGCCGCCCGCCAGCAGCAGCGACACTATAATATCTGCCAGCGCCTCCACTACCGCCACCGCGTCCTCTGTCGGAGCGCTGGTGCCGCCGCTGGAAGAAGCGGTGGTGGATGCGGCGCCGCCGCCGCCACCGCCGCCCGATGATGTTGGCGACATGGGTTTTCCAATCGCCTTCAGCACTAATGAGGTGAGGCGTGCGTGCAGCGCCGGCAGCGACACGGTACCCGACTGCACAATGCGCGCCACAGCGCGTGCGGCATCTACCCGATCTACCCACGGCGCGCCACCCGGTGGCGCATCCGGGCTGCCGCCCGCCGCCAGCAGCGGCTGCACTACTGGCCATACTTTCTCAAACGCCGCATTGGCGGCCGGCACACCCGCCTCCGCACCCGCTGCCGCCGCTGCCACCGCCGCCCCTGCCAGCAGCGCGCCTGCTGCTCCCCCGCTCGCGCCCACGCCGGCAGCGCCGCCCGCCGCGCTGCTGGCGCTGCTAGTGGCTACCGCGGCGGCGGCGGCGGCAGTGGTGGCCCCTAGTGCCGACCCCGCCGCCGACGCTGACGCGGGTGTTGATGTTGACGCAGACGCCGACACCGGCGCGGGCACGGCGTGTCGTACGTGCCGCACATGGCGCAGCGCGGCCGGCAGGCGGAACAGGTGGTGGTGCAGCTCCGCCAGCACCGCGCTCCGCTGCGTCTGGTTCCCCTTCTTCAGCAGCGACACCAGGCGGTCCACATCGCTCAGACTCTCATCTGCTGACAGCTTGGCAATCTCCTCGGGTGTCTGGGGGG
>Ga0066256_1002826_pt1 | contig 18151 bp, 20 predicted proteins | sample ThiBio_1000_biof_FD_87107 | JGI IMG/M metagenome (GOLD analysis project Ga0066256, IMG submission 87107) | Wastewater bioreactor microbial communities from Cape Town, South Africa - Thiocy_expt_1000_biof (version 2) | ecosystem: Engineered > Bioreactor > Thiocyanate-remediating >...
TAGCCCCCGGCCCTGTTAAAACTCGTGCTGCATCTGGTTTGACAGATTTTGACCTTCTAATGGAAAAAGCGGCTAATGAAGCACCACTTAACCAGCTAGTAACTATAGAGGCGATTGGTGAAGCCACTGCATTTCTTATATCTAATAAGGCCAGATTCATTACCGGTCAAACTATTTATGTTGATGGAGGCTATAATCTTAAAGGCTAAAGTGTCTGTGTTGTTGAAATTTTTGCTAGATTATTATGCAATACGAACTAGATTAGCATTTTGCGATAATCTTAAGCGGTTATGTCCCTTAGCGATTTTATCAACCTTTAGTTTTATCTGCCGCTTCACCCCTCAATGCTCAGCTTGTTGTAGTTTGCTAAATTATTAAAATCGCTCAGCTGGCTCGGGTTTAATCGAAGTATATTCAGTGGAAATTATCTTTGCAGAAAAACTGGAAAACCATTATTTCTCGCGGCGCAGTCAATAGTCGCATGAAAGATTCTAGATAGTGCTCAGCGGTTTCTAAGTAAGAAAAATCCTAATATGAAGTTGTTTTTAATTAACATACAACGCTCAGTAATTATAGTGGATTAAAATTTAAACGATCCCGTGAAGGCACAATCAATAGCCATCGCTAATGAATCAAATTTGTTACTGTTGCTTCTGATTTTCTTTTTCAAATTAGCCCAAAATTTTTCTATTGGATTAAGGTCTGGCGAGTAAGGTGGTAAAAAGACCAGTTGACAACCTGCCGCCTCAACAAGTGCAATTGTATTCTGAGATTTGTGGAAAGCAGCGTTATCCATTATCAAAATATGATCGCTGCCTATTTGTGGTAACAAAAAATTACTTAACCAAAAATCAAACAAAGTACTATCCATCGTTCCTTGGTAGCAGAACGGTGCCACTATATTTTTACTCCTCAATCCGGCAACAAAGCTCTCTCTGGCAAATCGCTTACCTGCTCTCTCTCCAATTATTGGCAAACCTCTTTCTGACCAGCCATAGTCTCTGGACATGTACGTATCTATCCCTGACTCATCAATATAAACGAGCTTCTCAGGATTAAATTGTTCTATTAGCTCGATGTGCTCTCTTCTTTTGATTGCACATCGTTCTTTATAGAGCGAACTCTTTTTTTTCGAGTGATATTCATACGTTTCATTGCCGTATGAATTGCTGGTGCTGTTACTCCAAAGTGGGATGCGATTTCATTTAAAAAGGCATCAGGACGCTCTTTTAAGTAGTGTTTTAAGGCCTCATTATCTATCTTGTAGGGACTGCAAGGGCGACCAGAGCCTTCCAACTTGCCCGTTTCTGTTCTTAAGCGCTTCCAGCTCTTTATCGTTGTTGTGCCTACTGAAAACAATCTACTTACTGCTTCTAGCGTGCTTCCACTATCTATATGCCGTAATACTAAGGATCTAAAGTCTATTGAATATGTCATTTGATAAAATCGTGCATATTAATCTATTTTTTAGGCTTTTTAAATTTTAATGCACTATATTACTAGTCGTTAATTTAAAACTAGGGGGACCGGTTTATTTGGGGGGCATTACAAATCATACCGAACAGTATGGTTATACCGCTCAATATAGGCATTTTGCTGCGGGTTTCCCGGTTGGATAAACACTAATTGAATCTGATTTCTATCAGCCCACTGTTCCAGAACTTTACTGATATATTCAGGCCCATTGTCCCAACGTATATGTCGTGGCTTACCACACCATTCAATGATCTGATTCAGCGTTCTTACAACACGTTCTGCTGGCAAGGAAAAATCCACCTCGATAGCAAACCTTCTCGATTGAAATCATCCAGTACGTTTAATAATCGATAAGAACGACCATTGTCTATTGATCGTGCATAAAATCCATCGACCAACACGCGTTGATTGCAATAGGCACCGCTAATGCTTCCGGTTTGTTCCTAATTAACCGCTTTTTCGGTTTTATCCGCATGTTCAGTTCGTGCTCACGATAAATTCGATAAACCCGCTTATAATTCCAGATAAATCCTTTGACATTGCGTAGGTATAGAAAACATAGGCCAAAACCTCAATTACGCTAACTTTGTGTCATGCGGAGCAACCAATCCGCGATGGCCGCATTTTCATCACTTAATTTAGCTTGATATCTATAGCAGGTTTCACTGGTGCCTAACAATTCACACGACAATCGAACCGAAATATCCCAATGGGTCACCGCCATCTTCGCCAATTCTCTTCGGCGTGACGGTATGACCACTTTTTTCAATCGCCTCTTTGAGGATTTCTGCTTTTAAGCGCTCTTCTGCGTACATCTTTTTTAGACGACTATTTTCCGCTTCCAGTTTGTTTAAACGGGACATCATCGAGGCATCCATACCACCATATTTGCACGCCATTTATAAAATGTCGCTGCACTAATACTATGTTCACGGCATAGTTCTGAAACAGGAGTACCATTCTCTGCTTGTTTTAGAATGGCGTGAATCTAACTATCTGTAAATTTTGATCTTTTCATAAAAAATCTCCTTCGTAATAGGGTACGAGGAAATTCTACTTTTGACATCAGTTATTTTTCGGGGATTACCACCTCTTTCGGATACAATCCTTCATGGCGTGTTTCCTTTGGTTGATTCAGTTCGTCTGGAACAATCAACAGCATACGCCACTAATTTATTTTTCCATAAACTATACACAGATTTGAGCATAACTCCTTAAACCCGTTCAGATTTAAGCGACTAATTTAAAGTTGAATGTTGGCGAGGCACTAACTCAATAATTCTATCCGCCATTTTTATAGACTCTTCTCTATGTGCTATTATTATCTGCGTAATATTTAATTTTTTTAATGCATTATTGATTTTTATTTCTGCATTTACATCCAAATGACTAGTAGCTTCATCTAAAAAAAGAATTTTAGGATTTTTATATAAGGCTCTGGCAATCAATATTCTTTGCTTTTGACCACCAGACAATGAACTACCCATGTCACCAATCAAAGTTTCATAATGCATAGGCATATTTAAAATATCGTCATGAATTTGTGCAATTTTTGAAACTTCATAAACTCGATCTATATCAATCTTTGTATCCATAAATGTAATATTATCTAATATAGAGCCACTGATTAATGTGTCATCTTGCATGACACTGGCGCAAGCGTCTCTATATTTTTTAGCATCCCAAGCTTCTAAAAAAACATCATCAATAAGTATTTTTCCATTGGTAGGAGAAATTAAACCTAACATTAATTTTAATAATGTGGTTTTTCCTGTTCCTGAAGGTCCGGTAATAGCAACTTTTTCACCCTGATTAATATAAAAATCAATATGACTCAAAATCAATTCTCGATTGCCTGAATATCTGTATTCTAAATTTTGAACTTTAATAGAACCTAGTATTTCTTTATCAATACTATATCTGGGTTCCTCTATTTCAACTGGTTGTAGCAAAATATCCGAGATTCTCTCAAGTTGAACTGAGACTAATTTATAATCAAATAGTTTATGGATAAATGAAGTAGATTTATTGACTAAAGTTTGTCTGTATGCCAGAAATGCGACTAACATGCCGACAGAAAATTGATTATGAATAACAAGCATTGCACCCACAGTAACCACCAATATATGTTCAATATTAAATAGAAATATGTTAGCTGTGCTATACAAAATATTGGCACGAGCAATTCTTATATCTGCATTCATAGCTCTAATAAAATAATTTTTCCAATCGCGATACATAGCCTTCTCCTTTGAGTAGAGCTTAATGGGCATTATGCTATGTAGGATTTCCAAGAATTTTGAGCTAACATTTGCATGCTCACCTACCGAAAGTTCAGTTTGATTTTTATGATGACGATAAGAAAATATCCTCAAACCCAGGAAAAGAGTTAAAGCTGATAAAATAATCCCTGTTAATTGAATATTATAAAATGACATAATCATTATTGCCAAGATAATAACAATACCATCCAAAAGAGTATTAATTGAATCAGTAGTGACCTTGCTTTGAATTTCATGTATTGAGTGAAATCGAGATAATATGTCGCCTTTATGTCTTCGTTCAAAATACTCAAATGGGATTCGTAGCAAATGATTCATTACTCCAGAAGAGAAATATTCGGACATGCTATTTGTTAAAAAAACCACGAAATTACTTCTCATATATTCTGTGAATGTATGACACAAAGTTAAAATAATAAACCCAAAGGCAATAGCATATAAATTATTGAGACTATTCGTATTAGTGACATTATCAGTGATATATTGCAAAAAAAGAGGATTGATTAAGATGAGCACTTCAATTGTTAGTGATAAAAACAACAGTACTATCAAATTATTTTTTAATCCCTGAATACTTTTAAACAGATCTAAGATTCCAAATTTTTGTTTTGCATTAATTACTGAAAAATCGACTGACTTTTCAATTTCTAACACAATTCCCGTGAACGATTTCGATAGCTCATTTAATGATATTTTTCTTCTTCCCACCGCTGGATCATGAATAATCGCACCTTTATTATTGATAGATTTTAATACGACAAAATGATTCAAGTTCCAATGAAGAACAGCAGGGCATTGAACATATTTTAATTCAGTAACATCTAACCGCAACGCTCTAGTATTAAATTTTAATTTTTCTAGCAATTTCACAATATCAAGCATAGTTGAACCATTTATGGAAGGCTCATCTATTTCTCGTAAAGCAAACAAGTCAATACTATGACCATGGTAGTTACTCACCATAGCAACACAGGCATGCCCACATTCAGAATGTTGTACTTGTTTTATAATGGGTAATTTATTTCTTTTATTTTTTAATAAATTTAGACTGGATCCATTCATGAGATAACTTCCCCGTAATAACTATAAATAGGGTCAAGTACCCATCGCCAAATTTTCTTCTTTTCACCAGTTATTACTGCGGTCAGAGTCATTCCGTGACTTAAAGGTTTCTTTTTTCCATATAAATTGACGTATGGCATTTCTAATTCAGCTTTAACTTTATAGTAAGGCTCTCCAACACGGATAGGTTTATCCTCTTTCTCATCAGTTAAAACTGTTAAATTTATTTCTTTAATAAATGCTTTATAAAAACCAAACCTCTGGGATGGGTAAGCATCATATTTGATGATAACCTGATCCCCGTTTTTTAAAAAACTTATGTCTTTAGAAGGGATATATAACCTTGCAACTAAAGTAGAATTATAGGGAATAATTTGTAATAGCGATTTTGCAGCCTCAACAATTTGGCCCTGTTTATAAAAAATATTTGTAATGATGCCATCTACTGGAGATTTAATAAGCTGATATTGATTTTGTTGGTATTTAAGTAATTCCAAACTTTCAGATTTAATTTTATTGGTTAATTCCAGAAGCTCTGATTCCGAGTTTTTTAGAACGAATGTCGATATGTACCTATTTTTATTCAATTGTTCTAAAGCATGATAATGCTCTTTTTTTAATTGAGACTCGCGCTTTAAATTTGCAACTCTTTGAGATAGATTTTCAATTAACGCTTTTGTTTTCTCCTGATGCGAGTTTGAAATAACAAATAACGTATCTCCTTTCTTAACATGCTTGCCCTCTTCAATGTCCGCTTGACTAATAATACCTCCAGCTTCTGAATTAATCGTAATAACCCCTGAATCTGAGTCTAAATAACCTCGAATATAAGTTTGTTCTGAAGTTTGAGCAAAGCAGAAAAAAGTAGCAATTACCGCAAACAAAATAACGGAAAAAATACATGCTAGTTGATAATTTAATGGTACATTGATTCGTATAGTACCTAAATTTCTGTTGAGGCGATTTTCAATTACCTCTTTTCTAAAGAAAGAAAAGCGTTTTTCCATAAAATCATTTACATCCAGTTAGACTTTTTATTTTATTTTTCCTAAATCAATCCATTGAAATCATCCATCGACCAAAATGGATTATACATAAAAATCACCATTTTAACAGATATAAAGATGTAAACGACAAGAGCCAAAAGCCAGTACTTTAGGTGTATAATCAAAAAATGTTATAATTTAATAACTTTGCAAAGATACGCCAATATCTACTCTGCTAGCTTTTTACTTACCGATACCCTCTACAACTATCAAAGCATCGCTGATCGGCTTGAGCGGAGCGTTTGTTTGATCTAGCCCATTTTTTCAAATATTCTTCTATTAGACATTCGACTATTGACGAAGCATGAAGTATAGTGAATAATTATGATGTCACTATATGGCTCGACTGTTAATCATTAGATCACAAGTTCGAGTCTTGTCCGGGGGGCCCTTTCTAAAAGGGTTTTAGCAATATATTTGATAACCAAATTCACGATGGATCACTGTTGAGACAACCGTAAATAATACAAAATGCAGCAAAATTATCATGGGATTAAATAAGTCTAAATAACTTTTGCTCATTACTAGTATTAACAATATCCATCTACGTTGTAGCGCAAATGAAAACTTTCTCAAAGGCTTCGCTTCTGAATTTATCTGTATTGCAACTATCCTCAATAGGAGTATAAATGATAGCGCCTTACATCTCATAACAGCAGCGAATTAATTAATATGTATGATCTAATACCAGCGAAAGAAAAACATATCGATCAACTTGTCCCACTATTAGCTAGCACCGGATATTGGGATTTTGGTTTAAAAAATAACTCCTTAAGTATAAGTAATCGTGAATTTATGAAAGAGGCAGTTGTAAAGCCCCACTTACCCTTTACACATGTTATAGTAGAAAACGATGACCACGAAACCGTTTTGGGTACAGTTGTCTGCGCAACTAAAAAAGCACTCTCGAATATGGTTGCCAGTAAATATGATGAAGCGATTGATCCGAGAATAGCCCACTTATTCCGTAATATATTTGCTTTTGAAATAACAGAAAGCTACCACATTAGCTTTCTTGCTGTTTTGAAAACATTTCGCGGTAGAGGATTAGGTAGAAAGTTATTAGAATACGCAGAAATGAAAGCAACAATAGAGGGATGCAACACCTTATCCTTATATACCGTCAGTTGCCAGACCAGTGCCCTTAAATTATATCTTCAATTTGGAATGATGATCACTAAAGTCATCACTATATCTCATCAAATACCATTCCCGCATTTTTTATATTTTGAAAAAAATAGAACGTTGATAACTCAACATGATTATTTTGATACCGAAGAGTACCAGAAACTTGATGTGGTGAATTTAATTGATGAAAAGAATTAAATCGTACTCATATTTATCGGGAATAACTCTTTGGTCAATGTTGCTACTCATGCGAGTTTATGGCGTTCTTCCATGTGAGAAAATTTCTCAGATTTCCGCACAGATAGGTTTATGTTTACATGTATTTATGCTGTTTACAATTTTAAAAATTTTTACCCGAATATCCAGAGATCAGCATAAAACTCTTTTCTGGCTTTTTCTAATAAATATAGGCTTATTTTTAAATGACTTGGCGTTTTATTGGGTTATTTATCTTCCAAAAAATTATACTTTAGATCTTTCATTTTCTAGCTTTGTAATAGATATAATACCTTACTCTCTTTGGAATGTATCTGTATTAATTTTTCTTACTACCTTAATCAAAAATATTTTTTCTTTAAAAAATTTTACAACTATATTCTCGTTTTTATTATTAATCAATTTATTGATTATATTAATATTTTTTAATTCTATATCAGCTATTTTTAACTATCTTTCATGGCAAAACATATCCCAAATAACAAGCTCCCTAATAGAACTTATTATTTACGATTTAAGTATTATGTGCCTAATTTATTCCGAAAATAAGGGATTATCCTTAATTGTTACAGGTTTAATTGTTCTTGTTTCTGGGGATTTTATTATTTCCTATTCTTTTCTTGCACAAAGTAATTCTATTGCATCGTATGGAGAGCTTTTTTGGCTCTTAGGGTTGCTGTGTGTTTTTTTGGGAATGCTTGAGTTTCAAAGCCAAAGTTGGGTTATAAAAAAATTGTTTCGCTCACCTAATAGTATTAAAGGTAATTTGGCTTTGTGGGCTTTTGGAATATCCATGGTTAATATTCTGCCCTTTTTTGGCTTAGCTTATTTGTTTGCTCCATTAAGTAAAAGTGTTTTTATAGTGTTGCCCCCATTTTTTATGCTCACATCGGTCTTGGTAGTTACCTTATCTCTTTTCGCAGCAAGGCATTTTGAAGCACCTTTCAAGAAAATTGCCGATAATATTGAGTCACTCATGCTCGACAATGATAAAAATGTATTCAACAAAAATTTTGTTATAGAAGAGTTTATTTTTTTACAGGACTTTATTTTAAAAGTATTTGATATTAAAAAAGAGCGAGAGAAAGCAAAAAAAGCTCTCACTTTATTAACCGCACAAGTTGCGCATGACATACGTTCACCTTTAGCCGCATTAAATACATGCTTAAATATTTTATCCAATATATCTGAGAAGCAACGAATTCTAATGAAAAATGCATTGAATAGAATAAATGACATAGCAAATAATTTACTTCACCAGTATGCAGATAAAGATTCTGCTGCGGATTTCTTAGATATTCAATCTTGGCTTTTGGCTCCTATATTAGAGAGTATAATTTCTGAGAAAAGATTACAGTATGAAGGGCGGCCTATTGAACTGGAAACAATTATAACCAGCGCGGGCTATATGGCATTTGCTCAGTTTGATGCGTCTCGAATGAAAAGATTATTATCCAATTTAATCAATAATTCTGCAGAGGCTTTTTCGGTAATTGGTGGTAAAATTACACTAACTTTAGAAGCTTCTGATAAATACCTAACTTTTAAAATAATAGATGATGGCTGTGGTATCGAAGCTGACTTATTACAAAGAGTTTTCGATGAAGGAATTTCTTTTAAAGAAAAGGGGTTTGGATTAGGACTTCCTGATGCGAAAAAAAATATCGAAGCATTTGGTGGGACTATACAATTGCATTCAATACCCAGAGAGGGAACCACAGTTGAAATAACTTTACCTCGTTCGAAACCCCCTCCTTGGTTTGCTCCCGAAATTACTGTTTCTTTTAATACAGAAATAGCTATTTTGGATGATGATAACTCGGTACATTGCGCATGGAATCAGCGTCTATTGGCTGTTTCAGAGCATTTAACCATCCATCATTTTACTACTATTCAAGCTTTTGCAAATTGGTAAATTTTGCAATTAAACCCGATTAAAATTTTTTTCGATTATGATTTAGTGCATGAGTCTAAAACAGGGTTAGATGTATTAGAAAGCCTAAAGTTAGAGAATCAAGCTATTTTAGTTACGAGCTATTATGAGAATCCAGCTATTATTGCCCGCTGCCAAAAAGCTAGCATCCGGCTTTTACCTAAAAGTTTACTAACGTATATACCCATAAATTTATCTAAAGTACTTTGACTTAAAGAATTTAGAGCGCCTAACCAATTTATTTGAAAGTATTGTCGGGGATACAACTTCATGCAACATAATGGCTATGGACGTACCATTGCTTGTATTTTACCTTTGTGGACAAATTACATTTTAAAAAAATACGAAAATCGTGCTGCTTTAATCGTTTCTTATTTCAACAAGAGCTAAAACCATATAGAAATAAACAAATAGAATGCAATCACAAAAATTTAGAACTCCTAAAAATGCAAGCGGAAGAAATAGAATATTGGCTTTTGGTAAAAAAAATAGCTGAAAAAGATACTAAAACAGGCAAAGAGTTATGCTCGAATCTGGTGTATGGAAAAATAAATTAGGTGGCGTATCCTGTTGAACGTTCCGCAAGAACAAAATCAACAAAAGGAAATACGCCATGAAGGATTGTAATCTTAAGAAGTATCCACGCCAGTTCAAAAAATCATTGATCCGTTAACTGAGCTATTAAGGAATGGAGCTCGTGATTTAATTAGGCAGGCAGTTGAGTCTGAGTTAGAAACCATGCTATCGGAGTACTCAGATTTAAAGTTATTGAATGGAAGGCAGGCTATAGTTCGTAATGGTTATTTACCCGCACGCACTATCCAGACAGGCATTGGTGATGTGGTTGTTAAAGTACCTAAAGTACGAGATCGTAGCGGTTCAGGCATTCATTTTAATAGCCAACTCGTACCACCGTATTTAAGGCGTACCAAGAGTATTGAGGACTTGATCCCTTGGCTCTATTTAAAAGGTTTATCAACAGGTGACTATTCAGAGGCGTTAGGTTCCCTATTAGGTGAGCATGCAAAGGGTTTATCTGCGAATACTGTATCGCGCCTAAAAAACCAATGGCTTGATGAGCACCAAAATTGGCAACGCCAGGATTTAAGCCAAAAACGGTATGTGTATTGGTGGGCAGATGGAATTTATAGCCAGGTTCGAATGGATGACCGTGTGTGTCTGTTAGTCATTATTGGCGTCACCGAACACGGTCACAAAGAGCTGGTTGCAGTGAGTGATGGATATCGCGAGTCATCAGTAAGCTGGGAGGAGTTGCTCACGAATTTACGACAAAGAGGCCTTACTCATTCGCCTAAACTGTCTGCTGGTGATGGCGCGCTGGGCTTTTGGAATGCACTAAGTAAAGTGTATCCAGATTCGCGTCATCAACGCTGTTGGGTGCATAAGACAGCGAATATTCTGAATAAATTACCGAAGTCTGTGCAACCCAAAGTGAAAGCAGCACTGCATGAGATCTGGATGGCATCTACTCGTGAAGATGCCTACAAGGCCTTTGATAACACGTTAGCATTATTCAGCGCCAAATATCCAAAAGCGATGGAGTGCTTGAATAAAGATCGAGAGGAACTGCTTGCGTTTTATGATTTTCCTGCGGAGCATTGGATTCATATTCGAACAACAAATCCGATAGAATCCGCTTTTGCAACAGTACGTCTACGTACAAAAAAATGCCGTAACTGTGGTTCAAGAGATACCACTTTGGCGATGGTATTTAAGTTAATAGAATCTGCGCAAAAACGATGGATAAAAATTAGAGGTTTTAACTTGTTAACACTTGTCGTGAATAACGTTAAATTTAAAGATGGGGTACAGGTTGTCGAGCAATCTGACAGGATGGCCGCCTAATGCATACACCAGATTTGACAATAACTCACAAATCTGCAAAGCTTATTTGAGGGTAACAATACAGACGGTTATATAGTTAAATATGCAAAAGATTTTATAATTAGAAAGTCCGACCTGACAGAAAAGCAGATTAAAGATGTAGATAGCCTTATAATTAAAAATTGTAAAAAAGATGACCCTGATTTTAGCGAAAGAAATGCAAAGGGAAGATTTATTTCAAAATCAACACTACTTACCTCGATGAGGCTGGGTGGCGGAATATGGAAAAATAAGAACTTAATAAAAAGTATTATTAAATTAAATATCTTAGATAAGAATAAAATAAAGCTTTTAAGCCAACCTTTCACAGTTAATGATTACTTTTCGATTGCTACTAAGAATCCGCAAAAAATTAATCGATGGTTAATAGAGCAAGGTGGACAAGATATCTATGAAATATTCCTTCTCAATGAAAAAATATTTCATTATCTAAGTGACTTACTTATCATAGATTTAACAAAGGTAAGGAACAAATTTTCCAATGTAGTGAATGTTCCCCTTTGGTTTTTTAGTTTGGGTATGGATCAAAAAGGAAGGGAAGATAACAAGCAAAACCGTCTAATACTTGAATATCTGGAAGAATTATGTCAAAGATTTCTAACCAGGCTAGCGGAAGACCCTAACCTATACTTATCGCGTAACCAATTTCAAAGCGGAAAAATAACTGAGGCTTGCCAGCAAATTGGTAATATGATTACAGAAAAACTTATTAAGCCAGAACATACCTGCTCGGATTCTGACATAAATGAAGTCAAAAATAGTTGCGAATAAATATATAACAATACATTTATGCAAACTATAATTGAATCATCTGAAGTAGAAGAATCTTCACTATTAATGAAATCATTAATAGTGAGAAAACAGTAACCTATATAAAATGTTATTGAGTTAGTTAAAAGACATAGTAAATGCTTCACAGAAGTAAATTGAGAGAAATAATAAAGGCTATATATAATTTGTTATTCATTAATGTCCTTTGTGATTTTTTGGATTAGGTCTATAAAATGAAACGAAAATTACTCCTAACAAAATAAAGAAGCAAAGAGGTATAAAATCGAACGTAGTATGATTATTTGTATGTAATAACATTTTAAAGTTATTAATAGACCTAGCGCGGAACTTGCGCCCTGATGAAAAAATTTGTATCAGGCCTAGTGTGTACGTAGACCCCATTTTCGGACAACAGTAGTTCCTACTTTGAAATTTTAGTTGTCATTATTAATCGTTTCGCGTACTATCCCCTCGATTTAAAGGTAATAACAACCGTAATTTCATCTCAATAGTTCCACCTCTAAGCATTATAAAAACTCTTAACCATAATGATCTCCTTATTTTATCTGTTTGATTATAGATCAATTTAAACAGAGCTCTCCTACTTAATCGGAGCTTGTGGCGTATCATAAAGTCTTCTGTAATTTAACCCTATTAAGCAGATCCATTCAAAAAGAAATAAAAATGACCAGCTGAATGAATCATGGGTTTAATATGGGGCTTAGGGAGTAATGGAACGGTCAACCGACTTAAGGATTATTAGGATCTCTTAGTGACCTTAATTTTCCATCTTTTACTTCATCAGGCATCGAGAATGAATATCGACCAAGCATATTAAAATGTGCTTTTGCAAATGGCGATAGTCTCACTTCATCTTCTTCATTAACAGGAAAGTTATCATTCTTTAGCTGATCTAACGCTGCATCCATATAAATAGTGTTCCAATGAACCAAAACATTAAGCACGAGTCCTAGTGCTCCTAATTGATCTTCTTGTCCTTCGCGATAGCGTTGGTGAAGTTCACCCCTTTTTCCATGAAAAAGGGGTCGCTTCAGAAAACGGAAATTTAAGCACGCTAAGCTTGTGTTGAAGCAGGGATCCAGCGATACAAAGTAGGTACAGATATCCCAAGATTTTCTGCTACATCTCTAGGTAACGAGCCAGATGAAAGTAATTGTTTAGCCGATTCAATTTTGCTTTGAGTCATTTTTCGTCTTCGGCCACCAACTCTACCTTTGGCCTTGGCCGCAGCTAAACCCGCCTTAGTTCTTTCCGTCATCAATTCACGTTCCATTTGAGCTAGGCTTGCCATGACATGGAAAAAGAAACGGCCTGCTGGTGTGGATGTATCAACATTATCGGTAATACTCTTAAAGTGGATTTCTTTTTGATGTAAAAAATTCACTAAATCAATTAACCCCTTAACAGTACGACCTAAGCGGTCTAATTTCCAAACAACTAAAGTGTCATTTTTTCTCAATACTTCAAGAGCCATAGTAAGGCCCGGACGATTTGTCTTGGTTCCTGATATTTGATCTTGATATAGCTTTTCACAACCAGCCTCTTTTAATGCTGAAAGCTGAAGCTCCAAATTTTGATCTATTGTTGAGACGCGCGCATAACCAACTAACATAACAAAATCCTCTATTGTAAAACCCATCGCCCATTTTTTCGTACGGCATCGTGCATAGCGTCTGGCGCCAGATCAATTTCCCCAGGCCAAGTTAAAACCCCATATTTAAGATGAGCCTGATTAAATATATCTTTATCTTTAAGAACTGCAAAAACTCCCGCATGATCACTCATTATTAATGAGCTCATTTCAACAAAACCATGTGTACCATCATTAAACTCAACTTCAAGTTCATAGTTAGGCAGCGGTTTTACTTTTTTTAACCGCCATGGGGCAGCGCTCACTATTCCAGGGGCGATATTTTCTTTGGTGACTGATTTTGTTCGCATAATCTCCAATCCTCAAGTAATTCAGCACGGTGCAAAGATGCCCATTCCAATACTAAAGCTAATGCTCTACGGGGTATAGAGCCTCGAACGACCTCAAGTGTGTGAATATCAATAAGCACTTCATATTCTGCATATAGGGCATGAAAGTGAGGTGGTGCATGGTCACCCCAAAACATTTGAATTAGTATTCCATAAAATGCACTTATTGTTGGCATTAATTAGGTATCCTCTTTTCTCAAAACTCATATCAAGTATAATGCGGCAAGAAAGCAATTTCAAGAATGGTTATTGAGAATCAAATGTTCCAATAAATTAGGTAATCTCTTGAGAGCAGTATAGTCTGCTCAAAAACGTTCGTTTTCAAGAAAAAGGAGAATTAATGCCTCGTCGCTCGATCTTGTCCATTACTGAAAGAGAAAATTTATTGGCGTTTCCGGAAACTATGGAAGAGCTCATTCGTCACTACACCTTCAGTGAAGCAGATTTATCGATCATCCGACAACATCGAGGTGCAGCAAATAGACTGGGATTTGCAGTACAACTTTGCTATTTGCGTTTCCCGGGCATTATTCTTGGCGCAAATGAGCCACCATTTCCACCCTTGCTTAATTTGGTTGCAGAGCAACTAAAAGTGAGTATTGAGGTCTGGGATAATTATGGGCAACGGGAGCAAACTCGAAGAGAGCATCTGATCGAACTGCAAACGGTGTTCAGATTTCAGTCTTTCACCATGAGTCACTACCGTCATAATGTGCATATGTTAACAGAACTTGCCATGCAAACTGATAAGGGTATTGTACTGGCGAATAACATGATCGAACAACTACGGTGTCAATTGGTCATTTTGCCGAGTATCAATACTATCGAGCGTGCTGGTGCAGAAGCTATTACCCGCGCTAACGAGTGTATCTATGAAGCCTTAACCCATCCGCTAACTGACGCTCATCGACAGCGTCTTGATAACTTGCTAATACGCCGAGACAACAGCATGATCACCATGCTTTCCTGGTTACGCCAGTCACCAGCGAAACCAAACTCTCGCTATATGCTCGAACACATTGAACGCCTTCAAAGCTTGGCAGGAAGTTAACCTGCCTGACGGTATTGAGCGGCAGATTCATCAAAATCGTTTACTCAAGATAGCGCGTGAAGGTAGCCAGATGACTCCTGCTGACCTAGCTAAATTCGAACCACAGAGACGTTATGCCACTCTCGTGGCCCTAACTATCGAAGGAATGGCAACTGTCACTGACGAAATCATCGATTTACACGATCGTATCTTGGGCAAGTTGTTTAATATAGCACGAAAAAAACATCAGCAGCAATTTCAGATTTCCGGAAAGGCTATAAATGACAAAGTCCGCTTGTATGCCTCCATCGGTGAGGTATTGATTGACGCAAAACAAACCGGACTAGATGCATTTGCTGCCATTGAGGCAGTCATATCATGGGATAAATTTTCCAAGAGTGTCGCAGATGCAAAGAAACTTGCATATCCCGAGGATTTTGATTTCTTGCATCATATCGGTGAAAGCTACGCTACCTTGCGTCGCTACGCACCGAAGTTTCTCGAAGTACTTCAGTTGCGCACAGCACCTGCAACCAGAGAACTGCTTGCTGCCATTGAATTGCTACGTATTATGAATATGAATAATTCGCGCAAGCTGCCAGATGATGCACCAACCAATTTCATTAAGAAACTATGGAAGAAGCTGGTTATGACCAACACTGGTATCGATCGCCGTTATTATGAATTGTGTGTATTGTCAGAATTAAAGAACTCACTTAGATCTGGTGATATTTGGGTGCAGGGTTCCCGTCAGTTTAAGGATTTTGAGGATTACTTGGTTCCTACAGAAAAATTCTCATATCTCAAACAATCTGATAAGTTACCTCTGGCAGTGACCGTTGACTGTGATGAGTACCTTCATAATCGATTAGATTTGTTAAAAACTCAGCTTGTAACTGTTAACCAGATGGCACTGGCCAATGCTCTTCCAGATGCTATCCTTACCGAATCAGGCTTAAAGATCTCTCCTTTGGATGCGGCGGTGCCAAACACCGCACAAGCGCTGATCAACCAGATAGCAATGGTTCTACCACACGTCAAAATTACTGAACTCTTGTTAGAAGTAGATGATTGGACAGGATTTACCCGTCATTTCACTCACCTGAAATCTGGCGATCAGGCTAAAGACAGGAATTTACTGATGACAACGATCCTGGCAGACGCAATCAACCTTGGACTAACCAAAATGGCTGTATCTTGTCCTGGTACAACCTATGCCAAACTTTCGTGGTTGCAAGCTTGGCACATCCCGGGATGAGACTTATTTACGGCACTTGCCGAACTCGTTAATGCTCAGTTCCAAAACCCATTTGCTACATATTGGGGCGACGGAACTTCTTCTTCATCAGATGGACAAAATTTCAGAACTGGCAGCAAGGCCGAAAGTACTGGCCACATCAACCCCAAATATGGGAGCAGTCCAGGACGAACTTTCTATACTCATATTTCCGACCAGTATACACCGTTCCATACGAAGGTAGTCAACGTCGGCGTGCGCGACTCCACTTACATACTCGATGGACTGCTGTATCATGAATCCGATCTACGTATCGAGGAGCACTACACTGACACAGCAGGCTTCACTGATCATGTTTTTGCATTGATGCATTTACTTGGTTTCCGCTTTGCACCACGTATACGTGATCTTGGCGATACTAAATTATACATTCCGCCAAGTGATGAGAGTTATAATGCCCTCAAGCCAATGATCGGTGGCACGCTTAACATCAAAAACATTTCCGCACATTGGAATGAGATTATGCGGATGGCCACTTCGATAAAGCAGGGAACAGCAACAGCATCTCTAATGTTACGCAAACTTGGCAGTTACCCACGCCAAAATAGCTTGGCTATAGCATTACGAGAACTGGGGCGTATCGAGCGTACTTTATTTATTTTAGAGTGGCTGCAAAGTACCGAACTTCGCCGCCGTGTTCATGCAGGGTTGAACAAAGGCGAAGCTCGAAACGCACTTGCACGAGCCATATTTTTCAATCGGCTAGGAGAGATCCGTGACCGCAGTTTCGAACAACAGAGGTATCGGGCTATTGGCCTTAACCTTGTTACGGCGGCAGTTGTATTATGGAATACAGTCTATTTGGAAAAGGCAATATGTGCATTGCGTGTTAATGGTCATATTACCGATGAGCCACTTTTAAAGTATCTATCACCATTAGGTTGGGAGCACTTCAATCTAACTGGTGATTATCTTTGGCGCAGCAACATCAAGGTTGGTCCTGATAAATTTAGGCCATTACGACCCTTGAAGAAAGCTTAGCGTGCTTTAATTTCCGTTTTCTGAAGCGACCTCTAAATTGTCTATATCTTCTGCATTAGGCGTTGTTGTCCCCTAATAAATATAGGATACACTTTTTCCTCTATCTTTAGGGTCAATACTTATTTTGTCTCCAGCTTCTGCCCAATCAAATTTCGAAGGGTTTGTAGGATATGTAGTAATCCAATATCCAGAAATAGGGGCTTGGGGAGAAATGGAACGGTCAACCGACTTAAGGACAATTAATATTTCTTGGGGTTCTTAATTTCCAAAAATTTTTCGTCCTGTTGTTTGATGTCATTAACATCCTATGTTAAATTTTTCTCCTAGTTAAAGAAACAACTCGAAGTAGTATATGGGGAGTGTTATAAAAACAAGATTAGTTCAATTCTAGTAGTTCAAACCTGTGTTGATATGCCAATAATTCATTTATTTTTTAATAACACAGATTTAAACCTCTCAATAGTTATTTTTTTTCAAATTTATTGCATGCTATTTATGAAGGTAAGTTTCTTGCGAGTAACCCCAGCTTCTTGTTCTTTTTTGATCGATCCCCAAAGTGAAGAAAGCTCAGATAATTTTACAGTATCGTTTTTGATTTTTTTCCACTCAGAGGATAACTCGGATAAGTCGACTTCGTTACTCGTTAAAGTATCCAATTGATGAAGTTGTGCTTGTTTAACTTTTAAAAATTCACGGAAAGAGGGTTTAAACGAAAAGATGCTAGCTTCTTTCACTACTTCTATTAATTCATCTATTCCTAGATTACATTTTGTAGAAAGATATTTAACAACATTTTTATGCCCCTTATTAATGGCTGTGAGAAGAGCATCAGTAATGTCTTCTTCGTTAATTGAGGGGTGGCTGGCAAGCATTATTATTATTTCTAAATTATCATACTGTGCTGCGGTTTCAATAGGGCTACCAAAATATCCTTCTTCATTTGGACTTACACCTGCCGTTAGCCTTGCTCTTACAGCTTCGATATCCCCTGTTTGGGCAGCACGCCATAATGGAACCAAATTC
>Ga0066256_1002031_pt1 | contig 18147 bp, 17 predicted proteins | sample ThiBio_1000_biof_FD_87107 | JGI IMG/M metagenome (GOLD analysis project Ga0066256, IMG submission 87107) | Wastewater bioreactor microbial communities from Cape Town, South Africa - Thiocy_expt_1000_biof (version 2) | ecosystem: Engineered > Bioreactor > Thiocyanate-remediating >...
AATCATCGCGCATCGTGATTGCCCACAACACTACATTGCCCTATGTACTGGGGCAGGTAAACCCCAGGAGTTAGATCCTGCGGTGCGCGAGCAAGCTGGCGACCTTAGCTCGTCGCGTATTGTGCATGCGATACAGTTTTTAAAAGCGGCTAACGAGCTTGCCCGCGCATTGCAGGCACGGGTTGATTACACCAACGCTGAACGAGAAGCGCTAATACAATCTTATTTAGGCACTATGGATCCAAGAAATAAAAAAATTGTGGTCATTGGTGGCGGGGACACGGCGCAAGACATTATTCGTTGGTTGTGCCGCTACTTAAATCAGGAGGATAATGTTCTTAGTCAGCTTGAAGTTTTAGTTCGTGGTCCTGCCATTCATCATCGAGAAATCTGGGACGGTTATCCCGCACCCTCGCTCGCCCCGACAACAGAAAATAAAATGAAAAGAACAGAAATTAACTATGTTCATGGCACGGAACAATTTTTAGTTGAACCCATAAAAATAGAACAGCAAGAAGACCAACGTTTAAGACTATACATAAAAAAATCAGTTTATCTATACCATGAAATCATTACGAACGATAAAAATCAGGCGCAACTTTTTCAAAAGTTACCCCGTCATCGAAAACCTCTTGATGACAGCAAAAGCCAGGTAGAGATTCTGCACAATGTGGAGTTAATCTTTTGTGCCTTAGGATTTTCCGGTCAGATTGACGGTACCCTGTCTCAAGCTTCGGACCAAAACGATGCACAGCGTGTCTTCACCGTAGGTGATGCGGCAGGAACAAATCTGATTATCGAGGCACAAAACCATGCCAATGAAGTGTATCAACAAATAAAATCCGCTATGGGCCTATCCTGAATCGACTTAATTTCCCATCTGCGATTAATAAATTGAAGTAATAATAAACCTATTATACCCCTTGAATTGACGATAAAGAAACGTGTACACTGTTGGTTAAATATTGTGTTGAATTCAAAAAATAGGAAGGGTTCAGCGTTGGCTAAAATAATTGTAATTACTTCGGGTAAAGGCGGAGTGGGTAAAACAACCACTTCGGCTGCTATTTCTTCTGGTTTAGCTCTATTAGGACATAAAACGGTTGTTATCGATTTTGATATCGGTTTACGAAACCTCGATATCATTATGGGTTGCGAGCGTCGTGTAGTTTATGATTTTATTAATGTCGTAAATGGTGAAGCCAGCTTAAATCAGGCTCTGATCAAAGACAAGCGTTTACCGAATTTATCCATTCTCCCAGCATCACAGACACGGGATAAAGATGCCTTAACGATTGAAGGCGTGGAAAAGGTACTTAATGACTTGGCTAAAGAATACGAATACATCATCTGCGATTCTCCTGCGGGTATTGAAACCGGTGCCCTGATGGCAATGTACTTTGCAGATCACGCCATCGTGGTTACCAACCCTGAAGTATCTTCAGTGCGTGACTCCGATCGCATTCTTGGCATCCTATCGAGCAAAACCAAACGTGCGGTCGAAAACAAGCCACCCGTACAGGAGCATTTACTCCTTACCCGTTATGACCCAGAGCGCGTTGAGCGCGGTGACATGCTCTCAGTACATGATGTAAAAGAAATTTTGGCCATTCCGTTAATTGGAGTAATACCAGAATCCAAATCAGTGTTGAAGGCTTCAAATACGGGTGTTCCTGTCGTGTTGGATGACACCAGTGATGCAGGACAAGCATACCAGGATGCAATCGCCCGTTTTCTTGGTGAAGAAAAACCTATGCGCTACATAAGCAATGATCGTAAAGGATTACTACGTCGCCTGTTCGGAAAAAACAAGGAGGAGGTAGCTGTATGAGTATTTTCAATTATCTACGTAAAAAGACGGCTACTGCATCAGTAGCAAAAGAGCGCCTGCAGATTATTATCTCTCATGAACGCTCCCAACGTAATACTCCGGATTATTTGCCGCAGCTGCAGGAAGAGATTCTTGCAGTTATTGCCAAATACGTACACGTTACTCGCGATAAAGTAAGTGTCAATTTGGAGCGGATGGGTGATAATTCGGTGTTGGAATTAAATATTACTATGCCCGATGAAGCCACGGAAGTCGCTTAACTCCCGTACTCGCGCCTACATACTTAAAAGGATTGTTCTTGTAAAAGGACTTATAGCCCCTTATAACTTTATTTTCTTATTGGGTTGAAATATCTCATCCTCTGCTTTACGTTTTTTTGAAGGTTGCTTAAAAAAATCAATCTTACTATGAAGCACTTCTTTCAAATGAATATCAAAATAATCATAATCTCTATTACGCAAAGACAGCGGTACATTCATGCCACAGGAGCAAAAAACCTCTGCAATTTTTTCTTTAAACGATTGGGGAGTGGATAAGATGCCCTTTCGTATCAATGAATTAATTTTGTTTTTGTACGCTGTGAATTCTTCGATAAACTCAGCGGAAATCCAATTTTTTTTATGCGCGCGCGTAAACATCTTAAATAAATGTTGCGTCGTTTGACTTAAATTGGGCTCTAAATCATTCGTTGTATTTGATAAGATGGAGGGATTCACGAGCATCAATTGTACCAAGATATGAAATATAATTTCTTTCTTTTTCTCCGTAGGTGCTCTACCAAGAACCCATTCAATTAAACTAAACTCATTATGAGCCGGAGCTTTAAATAAAACAAAACTATTTAAAGGAGACATAGTTCTCAAACAAAGCAGATCATAAAGTAAATTCCATCGATCATCCTGAGCACAAAACCATAATATAGATGCATCTTTATACTCTCCGTCAATAGGCATAATATTGAGGGAGGCATGAGGGTTTTTGCGAAAAATTTCCCGTAATAATTGCCATTTCTCTTGATAAGCCAAGTACCAAGGTATGGTTTTCCCCTGCTCCTCAGGTTTATTTAAACTAAAATTTAGGGGTGCATCCAATAGATAAGTATAAAGGTGTTTTAATAGCTGTTCTTGCATACCGTATTTTAATGCAAATAGACTGAGCACAACTGCTTGCTTGGGTTTAAAATCTATTGCTGGAAAGAAGCTCACTTGAATACCTTGAGCAAAAATCCATTCAAGTGCTTGCCAACATTCATTATCTAATAGCTGCTGCAAGAAGTCCCTCTTTATAGTCTGATTTTGCGCTGGGCACAATAAACTGATTTTAAAAAAATAATCATAAATAAATTCGGGGTTACTAACTCGCGCCGCATAAAGCCATAAACGAATATTTTGCTCCAGAGTCATGCTACTGGGGAGTAATGCATGAATAATTTCTAAATTCATTGTAGCTAATGCAGCCTGGATGGGACTTAACTGAAGATCACTATTGATTTTAAAGGCATCGAATTTGAAAATACTTGTCAGCTCTGCAATTTTTTGCAAATCCCCTGCATCAATCGCTTCAAATATGGATTTCGTCACAACAAACTGCCAGATAATTTTCATACGCTCTATTTATCATCCTCTAATTAAAAATGCTATCGGCAACAATCGTCTAGAAATACATTGAAGCACACTCATAAAAATTTTTTTCTCAAATAATTAGTCATTGGTTTTTCGTAATAGACATAACATATAATTGAAAAAATAATTGTCCCTATAATGATAAGCCACAAACTTAAATAAGAGAGATTAATTAGTTTGAACTGTATTAAAACCGCTACGTACAACAGTATTGGAAAATGAACTAAATAAAGTGAGTAACTTCCATGCCCTAAGAGCGTCAAAAATTTCACACGTAAAAACTTTGGATTATGAATTAACAAATAACTCAAAAGCAGCGATAAAAAGACTGGGGCTAAAAGTAAAATATATAATGGCATAAAAAATATAATCAGCAACTCAACAACCAATGTAAACAAAAATAAGGAGCGAAAATTTATATTTATTTTTAAAGAAATCTCATAGCATACCATGCCCAAAGTAAACTCGACTAAACGACTTATCGGATTCATATAAAAGAATGAAACAAAGGGAGTTTCAGAGACAATCGAATGTGAAGAGACCCAATAGCAGGTTAAACTAGAAATAGCACTTAAAATCGTTAAAAGCATTATTAGGAATCGTGTGTTCAAATTTTTAATCAGCGGAATAAGGAACGGAAAAAAAAGATAAAAGACCAGTTCCGTGCTAATTGACCATCCCGGAAGATTCCATCCATATTGTGCGGGTGCAAAGCCAGCAGTAATGGACTGGAGACCAAAAAACTGCATTGCAAAACTCCCCCAAGTACAATTTTTAATATAATCTAGGTGCAATGCAGGTAAAGAGTCTGAGACGAAACGATCAGCTATTAGCTTAAAGGGGATGAGCATAATTAACGGCAAAATATACAGGGGATATATCCTGGAGAACCGCTTAACATAAAAGCGACTTGTCTTACCAGCTTTGGAAAAATTCTCTCGTTTATAAACATGGGTCATGATCATCCCTGAAAGAATAAAAAAACCCGTAACCGCGTATTGTGCGAGCTCGCGTGGTAATATTAAGTATGCTGGAAAAAATAACTTAACATGCGCAAAAACAACGACTAATGCTAAAAAAAATCGAATTGAGGTTAATGCATCGATTTCTTGAGGAAATTTTCGATTAATCATCATAACCTGGTAATAAATTTTGACATTTATCAAATACCTATCCAAAAAATAGCTTAAGGTCTAGGATTAGGAACTACTTCCTCATGTTGCAAAGTTGTGCCCCCACTATTATGCATAAGGGAATAATTTTGTGGTGCTTTATTTTTCTGCTCATTAAATGAAGCTATTGAATCTGTTGCGGCCTCATTTAATCGCTCCCACTCCAGCAGATAAAGCGTTGGATCCGTAAATTTACCCTGAGCATATTTACACGTTATCACCATTCTGGATGCAAATACGGCGTTGTAACACTCATGGACACACTCTACTTTAAAATCTGAGAAATTAAGGCCAACTGCTTCTGTATTCAATGCGGGGAATTGAGTGATTAAAGCATCAAACCAATGATTAAAACCGGATAAAACCTGTTTTTGTGTGAGCTTGAATAGCGCCTCACTGACTCCTGAGGTCGTATTTTTAAATTCTTCTTTATGTTCTTTGAAGAAATTTTCCTGACCGACACGAAAAGCTGTGGCCCCCTCATTATCTAACCATTTATCAACCAGCGCATACTGCTCAGCTGATGTGGTAATGCTGGTTATCAATGCGATAACCTTCGGTGCCCAAACGTTATAGATCTTCGTATTCATGATTACTCCTCCATAAGTTTTGGCAATATAACGAATTCTGCTTTTTCTGTAAAGAAAAATACCCTCCCTTGCGGGAGGGTGGGTTTTTTTAGAAACCACCGGGTAAATTAAGAACCCCAGGCTTGGTTGGCGTTGCGGGTTGGGCATTAATATTGCACCCTTTAGATTTATCGGCAACCTTAGAAACAGTACCATCAGTATTGATTGTTAAGGTACACAAATTGCTATTACTTCCGCTGATAGTCATCGTTGAAGGAGCAGGAAGACTTGATATGAGACACGCGGGATTTTTCGTTACCGGATCTGGACAGGTTATGGTGTTATTAATCACCACAGGATTAAATGGAGCACCTAAATAAACCATGTAGGAAAATTTGGTTGGTGGATTAGGTGGCTGTGGTGGCTCATTCCCCCCTTTACAGAGCTGACCTTTGATTTGACCAGCAGGAATATTGGCAATAGAGCACACAGCTGTACCATTATTGTAAAAATTAACAGTACTTGTGGTGTTATTCCCATTATATGCGCTGACATAGGTCGCATCGCCTGAACCAAAAACCGCATAAGTAGGTGTATCCGCAGTAATATTGGTATTAAGTGTCCCAATATTACCCAAATTTTGAATCCAGTAATAAATACTTGGCATCGATTCACCTGGGTCAGGGATATTCTTCTGCTGATCAAAATATTGCGTGAAATATTGTAAGGCTTGAGTTGGTGAACCAAGCGCATAATATTTTAGCAATGTTCCACAATAAGCAGAGTTACTTGCAACACCGGAGCACGGATTTTTTGCATCTTGAATATAAGCTTTATTTACAAAATCCGGGCTTATACCCATATATAAAGAACCAGCGGTTATTGGGAATGTATTTGAAGCCAAATTTTGATAGTAACAGGGTTGTGCCGCGCAAAAGTAAGTGGATCGATCTTGCTTGCCACCCCAAACATTTCCGACCAACCAATATACTTGACCCGTAGTCGTATTTGACCATCCCTGGGGAAATACGCCTGAGTTTGGATTTTGATTAAAATGATAATGATTCAATCCTTCACCCTCGGTAGCATAAAGGTATAAACCGGTTTTAAGCAAATCTTGAGGTGACGTATTATCCCCCTCAAAAGTTAATCCTTGCGTATTAGTACCCCATAGGATGATTGCCTGTGCCAGATTCATAAATTCAGAACTTGCTTCCTCATTCACGTTATCAAAGCTATAAGGCATCCCAAGTGCTGACGATAAACCAGCATAGGGGTCAAATCCACGAAAATGTGGAAATTGTGTGGGTTCGGAACTATCTTGCCCATACTTGAAGTTGGCAATATCCCGTATTAAGAGATTGACCATACCGCCATATTGTTGCGCCCATTTTTTATCATATTGCGCAATGGTGGCCGCAGCGTCAACCAAGTACCCCCAATGGAAGCTATGATCCGTAAGTGTCGTTGCAGTAAAGAAGCCGCTGGGAAAGCCAATCATGGTGTTCCACTGATTGTTATATACATAAAACCAGCTTCCTTGAGCTCGATTACAATCCGTGCCACCATTTGCACAGGGTGTCGTGTAGTCAAGTCCAGTTAAAAAGCTTGTCACTTGGTTTTTTAATTGCTGAAGCAAATTATCCCGAATCGTTTTGTACTTGCTGTTACTGCTTAAAGTATCAGCAATTTTAATTAACTGTGCTTCGCGACTTAGAATTTTTCCAGTGGCATAAGTATCTGTCCACGGATTTTTTGCGTCCAAATGAGGGTCAGCCGGAACATTAAATGAGTATCCATCCAAACGTGCTAACTGTGCTGCATTTAAACTGTTGGGGAGTACAGGCATGACACCGCGATAGGGAATTTCTGTACTAAAACGTGCAGTCTGGCCGGAGGCCGTGGGCACAAACAAATGCATGGTTCCTTTAAGGGTTTTAATCGTTGCCGTATCACTTGCACATTGGTCTTGCAGCAGGCAATTCGCTAATTCACTGTCATTTAAATTTTTGATCTGCCAAGGGTATAACATAACCGCAGGTTGCAGGCTCAACGAAGAATTATTGTAAACCTGTTGCGTCCCGAAATTAAATTGAGTTATTACCTTAGAGCTTGCCTTATCATAATCATAATCAATCTGGGTTGAATTAATAAATGTATACGCATTGGCTTTTAGGCGATTAGCTAAATCAATCGCTGCTGTATCATTTGCTGCAGGAATTGCGGCAACAGAGAAAAACGTTCCGGTATCATTAGCGTTTATTGAAGTGGCAGGCACAACCGTCCCACTCCCGCCCTGGTTCACCGGTACAATTACTGTACCTTGAGCACTTTTCCAAGTAGGTGTTGCCCCATTCGGGTTTGCATAATAGGCGTAATAACGCGGTGCTTGATCCGATGCATTTTTTGTCCTAAAGACACTAACACCATTAGCATTACTTAGGAGTTGTGCACCTTGAGAGTTAGTAAAACGTAAGTAAGACAGGCCTTGTTTATTTTTCTTTTCCACGTAAATAAAAGGAGAACCCTCAGCGATAATTGCGCTCAATAATGGGTTATTGTTATTTGCCCATTGTGCTTTAACCATCCAATCGGAGTAATCGGCTACCAGCGGTGCAGTACCCGTTAAATCACCGGTGGTCACGGTTAAATCCAAAGTATTTACATAGCCTCGGTCAATATGCACATTATCAACAATTGCATTTTGTAGTGGGATACCCATAGAGATACCACCATCACTTAAAGACACCGTCAGGGGGTTGGGAATCATTAACAAAGGAGTTAAATAGTCACTATCACGCATTTGACTTGCGGGTTTATCAACAGCGAGCAACGGAGTCCACCACATGCCCGCAGTAAGCGGCTTGTTGTTTAAACCAAATTGACTTCCTCGAAATGAGGATTTTAAAGTTGAATAGTTATCGATTAAGGGGTATCCAGCATCTTTAGATACACGAGATGGGTATTTTTGCGCTAAATTATTAATTTGCTGATTATCATAATAAATTCCCTGCCCTATTGAAGTTGCTCCAAAAGATAAGGAACTATAGAGAAGACAACCTGTGACCCATAAAGAACATATTCCTGCGTTTTGCTTGACAAACATTGCGACTCTCCTTAGTGAAGTTCTCCTGATTGATTAGAATGGTGCTGAAATGATAAGAATTTATTCTTAGTTTGTTTCGCGGGCTAAGTCAATATTTTAGAAATATAAAAATACTTTTTTTATACATTATTTACTTATTGATTAATTTTTATAAAAAAATTTTAATGAATTGCGAATCAAAGAATTAAAGCAATCCACATAATTGCTCCATAATAGACACTAATCTCAAAACCTTTGAAACAAAGCTCAGGTTTTGCTTGCATCAGTAATTTTTGTTGCCAAATAAGGATGCCCCAAGACAGAATCCACAGAACATAAAAAGACGCCGATACCTGCAACATCCAGGCGAGATATAGCCACAAGGTTTGCATAACGAGCTGTAATAGGCTGATGATTAAATGCGTGTGCTGTGCAAAATAAATTGCTGTAGAACGGACTCCTATTTTTAAATCATCTTCCTTATCAATCATGGCATACAAAGTATCATATAAGACAATCCAGGAGAAATTCAACAGGAATAATAAAACACAGGAATCATCAAGTGGCTTATTTGAAGCAACAAAGGCCATGGGAATGCCCATAGAAAATGCAAGTCCTAAGATGAATTGAGGCGCCGCTAAGAACCGTTTACAAAATGGGTACAAAGTGGCAACTGCAAGCGCAACCATCCCCCATAAAAAACAGGCTGCAGGTAATTGTAGTAATATCAACAAAGCAATAAACAAAAGAAAGCACAATAAAATCAACGCTTCTTTTGTTTTGAGTTCGCCCGCAGCAAGAGGACGTAATTTAGTGCGTGTCACCTGTTGGTCAAACTCTTTATCTGCCAGGTCATTGAGCACACATCCTGCAGCCCGCATGATGACGGTTCCACAAAAAAACAAGAACAAGAGAGACCATGAAGGTTGGCCCCGTTGCGCAATCCACAGAGCCCATGCGGTGGGAAACCAGAGCAATAAGGTGCCAACTGGTTTATGAAAACGCATGAGCCGCCAGTAAGCGCTAAATTTCATCAATACAACTCCCCCACTTCAGGCAGCATCACTTCCAATAAATATAGGGATTCTCGGCCCAAAAATGAATACTCCGCTAATCTTACCCATAGAGGGGTTGGTAAATTAGGAATATATTTTTTTACCCAGTAATATTCTACACATTGTTGATCTATAACATAATTTACGGAGTTGATACGCTCAACTTTGGGCTCATCAAAAATCAAATTACGAATGGATTCCTCATTAAGCCGTTGGAAAAAATCAGCCTCTAAATCATAACAACTTTTAGGAATTATACTCCGAGCATACCAATAGGAGATGCCTTGGCTTTTCATAAGAATTTCTCTTTGAAAAACCATAGTATCTTTTATACTCAACATACTCCGTGCCCAAAAATCGGTATTGAGCCATTGTTGCTTCAGCAACTGTACCTCTGCCTCACCTGTAAGCTCTCTTAGGCGATCTGTCAGCGAAGCTTGCCAGTTAAGCCAGGCCAAAACAGGTTTAGAGCACGTAGCTTTCAGAGCATAAATCAAATGTCGATTAATAGGCATTCATAAATTCTGCGAAAAATAAATGAATCATACTATATTTAATTTCATGGCAACAGCGGTAAATAAATTCACATGGTTGCAACAGGCGGCTCATTTTTAACTTGAAAAATCATACATTGTTTATGCTATTAGGGTTTGTTGCACTAACCAGCCCAAAACGTATAAAGCAGTAGTTCCCATATTCATGAATTAATTACCCTTAAACGCCCCAAACGGTTAAGAATAAGTTTTGTCTCTTGATGAGTGCGATGATTTTTTATTAAAAAATAACCATTACTCATTGATTCTGAAGCGTGGCTTGCAAATATAATCTTCGCTTTTTGTGTCCCATGCCAGCTAATAGCACAGGTTTGATTTTTAAATAGCCAGTGTTCTAATGTTCTTGAAGTCGTATTATCGTTTACTTTTAAAGAAATACCGTGATTCCAATTAGTTGGTTCGTCCGGGATAAGTTCGGCAGGAATACCAGAAGCCAGGGCATATCCCCGTGCAAATTGAATAGCGTGAATTATTTCATCCACCAAAATTTTTTCTTCATTTCGATAACGTAAATCGGTAAAGGATAACATACCTAAATAACAGGATAGCAGAAGCAAACTCAGGGCAATTAAAGTTTCTAAAAGAGTAAACCCTCTTTGAGTAATTGATTTTTCCTGAAGCATTCAGTTATTAGCTCAACGCTTGCCAGAAGCGTTTTTTTAAGATGGGCTCTGATACTAACCGTTCCAAATCATCCACTTGTATCAGAGGGGACGGACTATTAATGATACTTGATCCCAAGCTTAAACCTGCAAGAATTACTTTAAATGGTTTATATCGTAAAGAAATTTCATTAAGCTGCTCGATGAGGATATCTTGATTTACAAAATGAACCATAAATAGATAATTTTTTTGCAAGTAAATTTTTATTTGCTCCAGAAGCTGCCTTGCATTGTCACTTAAATGTTCCCGGACCATCAGAATTAATGGCGCCCCTGCGTCAACCTCAGCAGGGCCGTTATCCGAGCGAGTTTTTAAGATCCAGGGTCTAATCCCTAGATGGTTCAGATAATATAAAGTAAGCGGACTATGCATGGTCGAGTAAGCCAAAAACCGTGATGGATTATAACTTGAAAAAAATAAGGCGTCAGCAATAATCTTGTCCTTTCAGGGCAATGCGAGTGTGGCGTTCCTCGTTTCATCATTTCCCTGATTGTTACTTATGTTATTCCCTGTTAAAGCAGCAATAATAATATCGTCACTTGCTTGCTGATGAAAATAGGTAAGCACCTGGATTGCCTGATCCAAAGACAGATTCCATTGGTTAAAATATAATTTTTTATGCACCTGCGGGTCTAAGTTAATGATTTCCAGCAACATAGAGAAGTATTCTGAACGCACTGCTGCAGGATCTTCCTTTAATGTTTTCATTAAAATCAGGAAGATAGTGAATAGTATATGAACCGGAGAGTGGATTTGCATTAAATAATCTAAACTTGCAAAAGGATTGTGGAGCGTAAGTTCATGCCTTGCGCGGGCAAATTTCTTTCTATCTTTTCTATGAGTAAAAAACTCAGGACTAAATTTTATAAATAATGGATACAACAGCAATAACAAGTCATGGCTTTGAGTTCCCACCCTAATTTCTACAGTTGCAGGAATGGAATTACGAAAAAAACGGCCAAAATGAGTCGTTTTCTGGATGCTGAACTGATTCTGATCCTCTGGACGATGCAGTGCAGATAGTTTTTGCGCACGCATTAACAAACTGTCTTTATCAGGATAGTTATTATGATTAATCCAGCTACATAGTTCATCAAAAAGATGCCATTTACCACGATAACAAATATAGTTTAATACATCTGCCAAAGAAGCAAATTTTAAATACATGAGTTCATCATTGTAATATTGACCCTTTCCATAACCATAGCGACTCTTTAGATAGTTGATGGTCTCTGTATACCCTGCTGCAATCATTTTTTTTCTTAAGGATGGCGCTACCGAGAATGAGGTGGTGGCAACATTTCCGACATTAATAATAACCGATTGTAAGCCGTAATTACGCAGTTTAAGACGTTCAAGCATCCAGCTGCTTGCAGGATCTTTTACTCCAGTCAAAAATTCATAAAGCAAGTTTAGGAAAAAATTTTCTTTATATACGTTCTGGGTTACCCGATCCACCGCCACGCGTTCCGTACCATTATCAAACTGCACTGCTAAAACTTTTAAATTATTTCCTGTCGCGGACTCTAATAATTCATCTCCATTTTTATCAAAAGCATCAACGGGTAAATTGGCTAATATGCCCCCATCATTATGCTCTGCACCATCAATCAATGTCGGTCGATAGATTACTGGAAAACTGGCAGAGATTTTTACCATTTCGCTCACTTCAGCATGAGCTGAATTTTCTAAAGAGAAATAAACAGTTTTACCCAAAGATTTATTCGTCGCGGTAACAACTAATCCTTTACCTAAACCACAGTCAGGAAACTGTTCACGGATTGAGGCTAAGCAAGCAAAGGTAATTAAGCCTCGCGGATACGAAATTTGATATTTTTCAGTAATTTCTTTTAAACGTCGTGCAATTGCATAATCCAAGGCGGTTTTTAATGCTTGGGGATCTGAAATGCCTCCAGCTTGAATATCAAAATGAACTAAATGCTCTTGTTTTAGATTTTCAAACAGGCGATGTATTTCTTCAGCGTCATAACCTAAATAACAAAAGAGCGCCATAATCGCACCTGCAGAACTACCGGAGAAATAAGACGGTCGAATGCCCCACTCATTCAAGGCTTGCCAACAACCTACATGCCCGTAAATTTTGGCGCCACCGCCACAGAAAGTCAGATTTTCAATGTTAGGACGCATTTCTTTAATGATAATTTCAGAGGAATGAGTAAAACCTTCGACTTCAATATCCGCTAATTGGCATAAGGAGACCGCTTTATTATCTTCGATTGATTTAATCTCATCATTCTCTTGCCCCGTTGGACGGGATGATGGGAATAACCAATACCATATACGCAAATACCAAGGCTCATGAATTAACCCATTTATCTTACGATACTCTTTTATTTGCTGCTTTCGCGCTGCATGATCCTGAACTGGAAGCGCATAGGGATGTGGCGAGCTTAATTGTTGTTTAAGGTCAGATATTTGCAACTTTTGTTTCTTAATTTCTTCAAGCAAGATATTCGTCACAATCAATCTTTTTGAATTAATACCTTGAGTGTCCTCAAGATATGTATTGTGAATCCCCTCTTGCGTAAAATGGATAAATATTCCATTTAAACCTTGATGAATCTCAACTCCAGTAATGATTTGATTTGCACATTCCTCATTTAACTTCCAATAGAAACACGATTTTTTTCGCAGCCAATTCTTTATTCTTCCCCACCACGTTAATGAAACCTCGGCCGTAAATCCTGCATGCTCACTTACCATCATGCGGCTAAAATGCTGGGAGGGATGTTGCTGTTGTTCGTGTGCCTTGATTAACCAATCATAAAACCATGCTCGCTGTGCTTCATTTAATCTACTGATGTCCAGCATAATGCCTGCAGGGTCAATTAAATATTGTGCAAGATTAATGTTTTGATCTGGACTTAGGTCGTTTATAAGAAATCTGCCCCGAACAATTAAGTGAATTAACTTGGCAAAAAGTTCATGATTTATTTTGTAATCATCATCCAAGACGTTTCTAATCACCTGACGAGAGATCATCCGCTTACCTCCATTTCAGGATAATTGATTTAATGAATTGAATTACAATTCATACCTTATCTATTATTTTGTAGTGAGGATGTCGCTTTCTCAATATCTTTTAAAATGGATAATACGACGTGTTCTGGATGTTTATCAGCGGTTATGGTGCGTCCCACCACTAAAAAGTCGCTTCCAGCTTTTATGGCCTGTACAGGCGTCATAATCCGCTGCTGATCATGTGTAGGACCATCTTGAAATCGAATACCAGGAGTGACTGTAAGAAAATTAGCCCCGCAATGTAGCTTAACCTTTTCAACTTCATAAGCGGAAGAGACAACTCCCTGTAAACCTGATTTTTGCGCAAGCAGAGCTAAGCGTAACGCATAATCAGAAAGCGGCATATTGATTCCGATCTCGTTTAATTCTTGCTGGCGCAAACTGGTTAACACAGTCACCGCGATCAATAAAGGACGATGTGGTGCAGGACAGTCACTCAGAACCCTGAATGCCGTTTCCATCATTGCCTGTCCCCCCGCTGCATGGACGTTTAACATCCAAACCCCTAAATCTGCCGCTGCTTTGCACGCATTCGCTACTGTATGCGGAATATCATGAAATTTTAAATCTAAAAATACTTTAAACTGACGCTGTACTAATTTTCTTACTAGCGATGGACCATAAAGTGTAAATAATTCTTTACCGATTTTTACAGCACATTTTTGTGGATCAAGCTTATCAACAAGATCCAAAGCCGCATGTTCTTGATTAAAATCGAGCGCAACAATCAGTTGGGTCATGCAACAGTTGCCTCTTGCTCACAAAAAAGTAAAGAGGACTTTACCGCGGCAACAATTTTCAATTGCTCATCTTCGTGTAAATAAGGATGCATCGGCAAACTAATTACCCGCTGGCTTGCCTGTTCTGCTACCGGAAAATCACCTGGTTTATACCCTAAATAGGTCATAGCCTGTTGTAAGTGTAAGGGTGAAGGATAATGTACCGCTGTCGGTATCCCTAAATCATTCATCGATTGTTGGAACAGTTCGCGATTATTGACCTCAATTGTATATTGGGCGTACACACTGGTATTGTGTGGGAGAATATGCGGTGTCTTGACTAGGGAAGATAAGAGCTCATTATACCGTTGCGCTATTTTTTCTCTCAATGCGATCTCATTGGGAAATAATTTCATTTTTTCCAATAAAACAGCAGCCTGAATAGTATCCATACGTCCATTAATGCCGATACGACTATGTGTGTAACGAGCACTTTGTCCATGAATTCTAATCTCAATTAAACGCTGCGCTAACTCGTCGTCATTAGTGAAACAGGCACCGGAGTCACCATAGCCTCCAAGAGGTTTTGATGGGAAAAAGCTTGTACAGCCAATGGTTGAGAGTGCACACGAACGCACACCATTATGGGTAGCGCCAAAACTTTGTGCGGCATCCTCAATTACAGCTATTCCATGGCGTGCAGCAATTTCATTGATTATTGTATGCTCAGCACATTGACCATATAAGCCTACTGGCATAATAGCTTTGGTGCGCGATGTAATCGCTTGCTCTATTTTCGTGCTATCAAGATTATAAGTCTTAGGATCGATATCAACGAAAACTGGCGTGGCGTGACATAAACTAATCACTTCAGAAGTTGCAAAGAAACTAAAAGGACTGGTAATTACCTCATCACCGGGCTTAATATCTAATGCCATTAATGCCATCAATAATGCATCCGTGCCGCTGGAGTTAACCAAAGCGTGTTTAACACCCACATATTCAGCTAATTGCTGTTCGAGTTTAGAGATTTCAGGACCCATGATGTATTGTCCGTGATTCAATACATCACGGATACCTTTTAGCACTGCTTCTTCGATTAAATTATATTGTTTCTTTAAATCAATAAATTGCATTGTAATCTCTTCGTATAATATTAACGCTTAATCGTATTATTTTAATTTAATGATAATCCCTGAAATTAAAATAATACGATTAATACCCTTCTAAGCCATGAACCGGCTTCATTCTGCCCCAATTTTTACAACTTGGGCAATGCCAATGCAAATGCTTCCCACCAAATCCACAGTGAACACAGCGATACACCGGCTTGTTGTCTAAAAACTTGCTGGTAATGTCATATAACATTTGCAGCTTTTCTCGCACTTTTCCATGCGCAGATTCTAAATGCCAATAAATTAAATTATTTAAACCTCGAATTGAGGGGTATTTACTTAAATTCTCAGCGACAAAATCAATGGCCATATCATTACTTTTTTGCTGCCTGATATAATCAGCAATGACAAATAAAACCGAGGCACGAGGAGTTTTTTCCAGGGTTTGCTCCAAATAATCTACACATTCTTGCATATTATCCAAAGCCCTGTAGCACTCGACCAAAGGCTCAACAATTTCAGTCAAAAAGTCTGGATCTTGGATTGGGACACGCTTTAATGCCCGTAAAGCCTGCTTGTAGCGCCCCTCTTTCATTTCCACATGTGCATGCATTAAACTTGCACGCACAGATTCTGGATCCACACTTATTGCTTGCTTAATACAGTAAGTTGCTCGATCTAAAGCATTGACCTTAAGGGCTTGCGTTGCCATTTCGCAGTAGTAATGTGCCGCTTGATGATGGAAGCTATTGCCTGTGGAGATTTCTAATTTTTTGACAATATCCAGCGCTTTTTCCCAGGCTTTTTCTTGCTGATAAATGGCCAGCAAACCATGTAAACTACTTGTTTCTTTGGCGCCGCCGAGTTCGACAACCTCAAGAAAAATCCGTTCAGCACGATCAAATAATCCGGCGCTCATATAATCTTGCCCTAAAGCCATTAATGATTCTTTGCGCTGCAGCATACTTAATTGTGGGCGTGCAATGAGGTTTTGATGGATACGAATAGCGCGGTCAACTTCTCCTCGTCTACGAAACAAACTACCTAAAGCTAAATGAGTTTCCACCGTATCACTATCAACTTCTAATAATTTAATAAATATATCTACCGCCTTATCGGGTTGCTCATTGAGTAGGTAATTTAATCCCACCACATATTCACGCGATAAACGATTATGAAGATTTGCTGTTCCTTTAGAATGATTGCGGCTCGCCATCCACCAACCTGACCAAGCTGCGGCAGGCAACAATAATGGCCATAAATCTATCATTGTACTCCTCCGCAGTTAGGATAAACGTTCATTGTTTTCTTCTTAGTGTTGATCCTGCAATGGAATCGAACGTAAGTTTTTAATTTCTTTTTCCATAATACGCAGTTGATTTTTTGTTCTTTTGTATTCCGTTTTCAATCGCCAGTAACGTCCTAAGAAAACGAGAAATCCAATAATAATTCCTATTCCCAGCATAATTGTAATGAGTACAGATATAGGCATGGAAATCGTTTTAACATAAAAATTAACATCCACCGAAGTAGCATTTAATGCAGCAAAACTAACACCAATAATAACTAGTAGTATGTAAATGACCAGCATTATTATGCGCATATTTTTTCCTTTTAGGGTTTGACAATACCATCACTAGATAATCTTCAATAGGAACAATAAGTAGATTAGGTTATTGCAATACTTTCCTGATTAAAGAAGATAATACTTTATTAAATAAAAAAAGCGTAGAAAATTCTACGCTTTTTTGTCATACAAAAGGAGTTATTCTCCTTCTTTGCTTGCCATTTTTTCTTTAAGCAAATCGCCTAAAGTGGTTGTGGAAGCTTCTGTGCGGGAGTATTTCTTGATAGCATCCGCTTCCTCTTGAGCATCTTTCGCTTTCACAGATAAACTAATACTGCGGTTTTTGCGATCAACGTTCATGATTTTCGCTTCAAGCTCATCGCCTACATTGATGTGTTGTGTTGCGTCATCAATACGCTCATTTGATAATTCGCTAACACGAACAGTACCGGTGATATCATCAGATAATGCTACAGTTACCATTTTAGGCTCAACTGCAGTAACAGTACCTTTAACGATAGCGCCTTTAGTATATTCATCAACAAAGCTTGTGAAGTTATCACCTTCAAGTTGTTTTAAACCTAAAGAAATACGCTCACGCTCAGGATCAATAGCTAAAATAACCGCTTCTAATTCCTGACCCTTTTTGTATTGCTTCACTGCTTCTTCACCAGGAGTATTCCAGGAAATATCAGACAGATGAACCAAACCATCGATTTCACCTTCTAGACCGATGAAAACACCAAAGTCAGTAATTGAACGGATTTTACCGCTAACTTTTTGCCCTTTAGAATGGCTTGCTGCAAATTGTTGCCATGGATTACCCACGCATTGCTTCATACCTAAAGAGATTCGACGACGGTCTTCATCAATTTCAAGAACCATTACATCAACAACATCCCCCATAGAAACTACTTTGCTTGGATGTACGTTCTTGTTGGTCCAATCCATCTCGGACATATGCACCAAACCTTCAACACCTTCTTCAATTTCCACAAAACAACCGTAATCAGTAATGTTAGTCACTTTACCTTTTAATTTTTTGTGAAATGGATAGCGCTCAACCAGGTCAACCCATGGATCATTACCTAATTGTTTCATACCTGAGGAAACACGATTTCTTTCGCTGTCAAAGCTTAGTACTTTAACTTTA
>Ga0066256_1001433_pt2 | contig 18132 bp, 23 predicted proteins | sample ThiBio_1000_biof_FD_87107 | JGI IMG/M metagenome (GOLD analysis project Ga0066256, IMG submission 87107) | Wastewater bioreactor microbial communities from Cape Town, South Africa - Thiocy_expt_1000_biof (version 2) | ecosystem: Engineered > Bioreactor > Thiocyanate-remediating >...
TGATGCGCTCCGAAATGATGTTGTTGGCGCGCCCCGAAACGTTCCTCTGGCTCATCCAGGGCCAGGTCCAGCGCAGGCCCGTGGTGCGGTCCGTGCCCCGATAGTCGCCGAACAGCGTGATCACCGCCGCCTGGTTGGGCTGGAGCAGGTAGAAGCCGCAGAGCACGAACAGCTCGACCAGGATCGAGACCAGCAGCCAGGAAATCACGATCCAGTCCACCATCCGGTCGATCTGGGTCAGCGCCCCCACCGTGGCGGCAAGCGCGACGAGCAGCACGAGAAGCATGCCATAGCCGCTCATGGTGATTGCGGTCTTCTCGCTGCTCTGGCGCAGTGCCGGAGCGGCGCTACGAACGTCGGTCATCATTACCTCCCGAAATTATGATATCGTATTTATATCGTTTCGGAGCGCGTCGCAAGACGGAATCGCGCGCCGTTCAGGCAAGGCTCATCCGGGCGACGCGACGATCCGCCGATCTCGACCGGGGGAAATCGATGCGACTGCTCCTGCCCGCCCTTTGCGTGGCCCTGCTGCTGCCCGCCGCACCGGCCCTGGCGCAGCCCGCCACCGCGGCGATCCCGCACGAAGCGGATGCGGCGCTGGCCGCCACCGTCTCTCCCAAGGGCTCCGGCGCCACCGTGCTGATCGCGCGCGGAGACACGATCCTCTATCGGCGCGCGCGCGGCATGGCGGAGGCCGAGCTCGGCATGCCGATGGCACCGGACCAGATCTTCCGGATCGCCTCGATCACCAAGAGCTTCACCGCCGCGCTGATCGTGCAGATGGCCGAGCGTGGCGAAGTGGCGCTCGATGCACCGGCGGCGCGCTACCTGCCCGAGCTGCCGCTCGATCCGCGCATCACGCTGCGCCAGTTGCTCAGCCATACTGCCGGGATCGCAGAGAATGACGCCACGCCCCAGCCGCCCTTCGGCCCGGGCGAAGTCCCGCTGGCGCAACAGGTCGCGCGGATCGCGGCGCGTCCGCTGCGCTCCGCTCCGGGCAGCGAGCAGCGCTATTCCAACTCGGGCTATATGCTGCTCGGCGCCGTGATCGAGAAAGTGACCGGCCAGTCCTGGGACGAGGCGATGCGCACGCGCCTGTTCGTGCCGCTCGGGCTCGCCGACACCGCCTATGACCGCCGGGACGCGATCGTGGCGCGGCGCGTCGCGGGATACACGCTGGCCGAAGGGCAGCTCCGCAACGCCGCCGCCTTCAACATGTCGCTCCCCAAGACCGCGGGATCGCTGCGATCCTCGGCAGCGGACCTGATGCGCTGGATGCGGGCACTGGCGCATGGCCGGGTGGTGAGCGCGGCCGGCTTCGCCCAGATGGCACAGCCCGCGCTTGCCGGCGTGCCGCTGCAACAGCGCTACGGGCTCGGCCTCTATATCTGGCAGATCCGCGGACAGACGGCGATCGGGCATACCGGCCAGATCGACGGCTTCGCCTCCGCGCTGCTCTATCTGCCCGTGTCGGACACGGTGATCGTGGTGCTCGCGAACAACGACACGTTCGATGCGCAGACGCTCGCCCGGCGCATGGCGGCGATCGCCCTGGGCAAGCCCTATCCGCTGCCGGGCGCCGGGCGGGCCCTGCCGCCGGAGGCGGCCGCGCTGGCCGGGACCTATGGCAGCGATCCGGCGACGTCGCGCACCCTGGCGTTCGCGGGAGGCCGCCTCACCCTCGTACGCGAGGGTCGCCCGGCGATCCCCCTCATGCTCGACGCGCGGGGCGACATCCGCTTCGTGCCCGACGAGATCAGCTATTTCACTCCGGTCCGCGACGCGGCCGGCAAGGTGATCCGGCTCGATTATTTCGCCAAGGGCGAGGACCCGGCATTGGCGCTGGAACGGGTGAACTAGCGCCAGGCACGAAAAAGCCGCCGGAGCTTCCCCCGGCGGCCCCTTTCCCAAAGCGCGAACGCCCTAGCTGATGACGATCGTCACCGCTCGGCGGTTCTGCGCCCAGCTGGCATCGTCCGAGCCCAGCGCGATCGGGCGCTCCTTGCCATAGCTGATCGTGGTGATCCGCGCGGGCGAGATGCCGCGCGAGGCAAGATAGTTCTTGGCCGCATTGGCACGGCGATCGCCCAGCGCGAGATTATATTCGCGGGTGCCGCGCTCGTCGCAATGCCCCTCGATCGTGATCCGGGTGTTCGGGTGGCTGTTCAGCCACTGTGCCTGGCTGTCCAGGATCGCCCGCGCCTCGGGATCGATGTCATATTGATCGAACGCGAAATGCACGGTGTCGCTCGACACTTCGCGGCGGAACTGCTCGTTGATCGGCGCCGCGACCGTGTCGCTGTCGCCCTCGCCCGGATTGACCGGGCCGGTCTCCGACGGCGCGGGCGGAATCGTGTTCGCATCGCGCTTCTTGGCGCAGCCCGCGGTGGCGAGCAGCGCGACGCCGAGCACCAGGCCGGTCGTGATCTTGGACATGGTCTTTTCTCCTTTTCTCATCGCACCCGGTCCGCTTGCCAGGGCCTTAGCACGAATGCCGTTACGTTTCAGGGACGAATCGGTCCCCAACTGGGATCCGACCCGTCGAGCGGCGTGGGAATCCGCCGCGCGTTGGTGCCGGTGAGGTCGACCGACCACAGGTCCGGCCGGCCCGAGCCCTGGGCCGAGCGGAAGAACATCAGCACGCGGCCATTGGGCGACCAGCTCGGCGCCTCGTCGCCCCAGCTGTTGGTAAGCAGCTTCTCGCCGCCGCCGCCCGGGTTCATCACGCCGATCCGGAACGCGCCGCCGCCGGTGCGGGTGAAGGCGATCAGATCGCCGCGCGGGCTCCACACCGGCGTGGCATAGCGCCCGCCGCCGAAGCTGATCCGGTGCTGGTTCGAGCCGTCCGCGTTCATCACATAGAGCTGCTGCGTGCCGCTGCGATCGCTCTCGAACACGATCTTCGAGCCGTCGGGCGAATAGCTGCCGCCGGTATCGATGCCCGGCGAGTTGGTGAGCCGCTGCGGCTCGCCGCCGGCCGATGCGATGCGGTAGATGTCGGTATTGCCGGCCTGCGCCATCGAGAACAGCACATGGCGCCCGTCCGGCGAGAAGCGCGGCGCGAAGCTGAGGCTGACGTTGGAGACGAGCAGCCGGTTCTCGCGCGTCCCCATGTCGTAGACATAGATGGCCGGCTTGCGCTGCGTGTAGCTCATATAGACGATCGCGTTCTGCTTCGGGCTCATGCGCGGCGTGAGCACGATCGACTGGCCGTTGGTCAGGAAGCGGTGGTTGGCCCCGTCCTGGTCCATGATCGCCAGCTGTTTGCGGCGCTTGTTCTTCGGGCCGGTCTCCGCGACGTACACCACCTGGCTGTCGAAATACGGCCCTTCGCCGGTGAGCTTCGAATAGACCGCGTCGGCGCATTTGTGCGCGGCGCGGCGCCAGTCGGCCGGCGAGACGACGAAGCCCTGGCGGACCAGCTCGCTCTGCAGCAGCACGTCGTAGAGATAGCAGCCCACGGTGAGCGAGCCGTTGCCGTTGGCGCGGACATAGCCCTGGATGATCGCCTGGTTGCCGTTCCAGCTGCCGTAATTGGGCGCGGTGACTTCGCTATAGGCGATGCCGCGGCTGGCCGAGGGCCCGCGCGTCTTGAACAGGCCGGTGTTGCGCAGATCGTCCTCGACCACCTGGGCGAGCTTCGCCCCGAGCTGGTCGGTGGGGCCGGCGGGCGTGGACACGTTCTCGGAAGTGGGCATCGCCGGAATCGCGATGACCAGGTCCTTGGCGGCAGTGTTGGTCACGTCGACGCTGAGCGGCTGGTCCTGCGCCTGGGGCGGCTGCTGCTGCGGAGCGGGCGCCGGCACGTCCTGCGCCTGCGCGACGGTGGCGGCGGTGCTCGCCAGCAGGGCCGCGATCGTCAGATGGGCAAATTTCATCTTCACAGGTCCTCGTACAAAACCGGGGCTATGACTTTCCACGCATCATAGAATTGCGCGGGCAGCTTGAAGGGAGCGGCAAGCTTCACCGCGCGGATCGCCCGATCCTTGGCGAGATCGGCCTGGGCGCGGTTGCTGTCGGTGATGCCCGTCTGCGTCACTTGCGGCTCGCTGGCGAGCGAGCCGTCCTGGTTGAGCCTGACGGTCACCTTGGTGCGCAGCTTGTCCGAATCGGCGCCGCTGGGCGGGGCCCAGTGCGGGCGGATCTGGCGGATGATCGCGGCGCTCAACGCAGCCTTGACCTCGGGCCCGGCAGTTGCGGCCGGCGGCGTGACCGATGCGCTCTTGCTCGGCTTGTCGTTGATGCCGTTGAGCAGGCCATCGAGCCGGCCGGTCGGCGCGACGGGGCGCTGGGCCGGGCGCGACGGCGCCTGGGCCGGGGCGGCCTTGGGTGGCGCCTTCGGCGCGGGCTTCACGGCATCGGGCGCGGGCACCGGCTTGGGCGGCGTCGGTTGCGGCTTGGCGATCGGCTGCGGATTGGGCGCCGGCTCGGGCGGGGCGCTATCCGGCTCGATCGGTGCTTCCACCGGCGCGAGCCTGGCGGCCGGCGCCTCGCTGGTCGGGTTGGGCGAGGTGCTTTCCAGCGCGACCTGATCGACCAGCGCCACCTCGATCGGCGTCGGCTTCAGCTTCAGGGGATTGGGCGTGGCGAGGAAGCCGACCGACAACAGGCCGAAGAGCACGACATGCCCCAGCACCGCAACCGTCAGTCCCGCACCCTCGGCCCGGTTCATCACGGCTTGGCGCTCGCGTCGGTGATCAGCGAGACGCGGTTGAGCCCGGCATGGTTGAGCTCGCCCATCACCTTCATGACCTTGCCATAGCCCAGGCCCTGGTCGGCGCGCAGGAACACCGCCGCCGGCTTGCCGTCCGGCCCCGGCGCACGGCCGGCGATCTCCTCGAGCTTGCCGGGCAGCGCGGCGTCCGACGTCAGTTCGTTGTCGACGAAGATCTGGCCCTTGTCGTCGATCGCGATCTGGACGGGCTTCTGATCCTGGTCGAGCGCCTTGGCGCGGCTCTCGGGCAGGTTCACCGGCACGCCGGCGGTGAGCAGGGGTGCCGTCACCATGAAGATGATCAGCAGCACCAGCATCACGTCGACCAGCGGCGTGACGTTGATCTCCGCCATGGGCTGGCGGCGGCCGCGGCCCTTGTTCGAGGGGAGGTGCATCGCCATCGGCTCAGGCCTCCATCTCCAGGCGGCGGCTCAGCGTCGCGTGGAAGCCGTCGGCGAAGCGGTTGAGCCGCGCCTCGACCCGGTTCACGCCGTGCGAGTAGCGGTTGTACGCGATCACCGCCGGAATGGCGGCGAACAGGCCGATCGCCGTGGCGAACAGCGCCTCGGCGATGCCCGGCGCGACCACGGCGAGCGATGAGCTCTGCTCCTTGGCGATACCGGTGAAGCTGCGCATGATGCCCCAGACCGTGCCGAACAGGCCGACGAACGGCGCGACCGAACCGACCGTGGCGAGGAAGTTGAGGCGATCGGCGAGCTTGTCGATCTCCTGCGCGATCGTGGCGCCCATCGCGGTGGCCAGGCGCTCGCGCGTGCCCTCGCGGTCGATCGCCTTGCCGCTGGTCGAGCGGCGCCATTCGGTGACGCCGGCGGCGAAGACGCGGGCGATCGCACTCGTCGATGTCGTCGGCTTCGCGATATTCCGCCTCGAACCGGTCGATCGCCTTCTTCACTGCGCTCACCTTGAAGCCGAACGACAGGATGATCGCCCAGGTCCAGAGCGACGCGAGCAGCAGGCCGATCATCACGGCGCGCACCACCCAGTCCGCCTGCAGGAACAGGCCGATCGGCGACATGGTGGCGGCGTCGGTGCTGATGAATTCCATGATCGGTTCAGTTCCCCTTGAAGAGCAGCGGTGTGAAACGCTCCATCCACGCCGCCGGCTGGCGGCGCGGACGGCCGGACGGGGCGACGAACACCGCATCGATCTCCGCTTCGGCCACTATGGTAACGTCGCGCATGACTCGTTGATGAATGTCCACTGCGGCGGGGCGCAGCCGGACCAGCCGGCTGACCACCACCAGTTCGTCGCCCAGGCGCGCCGGCGCCCGGTAGCGAATGTTCGCCTCGCGCAGCGCATAGGCGCCCTCGCCCGCTTCGTGCGCCGCGCGCTGATCGATGCCGGCAAGCGCCAGCATATCCGAGCGGGCCCGCTCCATGAACCTGAGATAGTTGGCGTGATAGACCACGCCGCTCAGGTCGGTGTCCTCGAAATAGACACGCAGGACGAAATGATGCTCGAGGCCCGCGAAGCGGCCAGGGGCGAAGGATACGTCCATGGCCGGCCACCTAACCCAGCGATTCCGCCGGGGGAACCCCTCACCTCAGTCGAACAGCCCTTCCTGCGCGGTGGACGGCGGCGTGAGGCCCAGATGCTTCCACCCCGCCGCGTTGAGACAGCGCCCCCGCGCCGTGCGCGCGATCATCCCGATCTGGATCAGATAGGGCTCGATCACTTCCTCGATCGTGTCGCGCGGCTCGCTGAGCCCGGCCGCCAGCGTCTCCACGCCCACCGGGCCGCCCTTGTAGATGTCGGCGATCATGGTGAGGTAGCGCCGGTCCATCGCGTCGAGCCCGAGCGCATCGACTTCGAGCCGGGTGAGCGACTGGTCCGCCACCCGGGCATGCACGGTCTCCTCGCCCAGCACATTGGCGAAGTCGCGCACCCGGCGGAGCAGCCGCCCGGCGATGCGCGGCGTGCCGCGCGAGCGCCGCGCGATCTCGTGTGCGCCATCGGGCGCGACATGCAGGTCGAGCAGCCGGGCGGCGCGGGCGACCACGCGCTCCAGCTCGTCGACCGCGTAGAAATTCAGGCGTACCGGGATGCCGAACCGATCCCGGAGCGGCTGGGTGAGCAGCCCCTGGCGGGTGGTCGCACCGACCAGGGTGAAGCGCGGCAGGTCGATCCGCACGCTGCGCGCCGACGGCCCTTCGCCGATCATGAGATCCAGCGCGCGATCCTCCATCGCCGGATAGAGGACTTCCTCGACCGCGGGATTGAGCCGGTGGATCTCGTCGATGAAGAGGACGTCGCCATCCTCGAGATTGGTGAGCAGGGCCGCGAGATCGCCCGACTTGGCGATCACCGGGCCCGACGTGGCACGGAAGCCGACGCCCATCTCGCGCGCGATGATCTGGGCGAGCGTGGTCTTGCCCAGCCCCGGCGGGCCGAAGAACAGGACATGGTCCAGCGCCTCGCCGCGCGAGCGGGCGGCATCGATGAACACGCGCAGATTCTCGCGCGCCGCCCGCTGGCCGACAAACTCGTCGAGGCTCTTGGGGCGCAGCGCGGCGTCGACATCGTCGATGCGGCGCGCGGAGGAGAGGAGGCGATCGGAATCCGTCATGCTGCCGTCCAAAGCTCGCAATATCCCTCGCCGGTCAACACCTCGATTGCGTGGAAGCGCCGCCGGAGATAGCGAAGGGCATCTTCGGGGAAAGCTGCGCGCGCCTGCGCCAGGTTCGCATCCTCCGGCAAGCCGGGAAGATAGACGGCCACGCTGCGCTCGCCCAGATAATGCCGCGCACGCACCGGCGCGGCGGGATCGCCGAAGAAATAATCGAGGAAGTTATAGTCCTGCACGAGCTCGCCGTGATCGAACATCATGTCGCGCCCATGCGCGATGCGGAAGGGCGCGCCCAGGTCGCCCGCCTCGAACGTCACGAACGCCGACGGCGGCTCGCCCGGCGCGGTCCAGCTGCGATCGCCCTGCCAGCCGGGGACGAAAGGATGATCGACCCCGTTCACCCCAATACCCCGCTCAGCAGCGCCGGATGGAAGCTCCAGCCCAGAAACCCGCACAGCCCCATGAACAGCCCGAAGGCGCCAAAGGCCCAGGCGGCCCAGAGCAGCCAGCCGCTTTCCACCAGCGCGGCGACGGCGGCGATCGAGATGGCGGTGGCGACCGACGCGTCGCTCGCATCGAACTGGTCGTCATGCACGTTCAGCGCATCGTAGAGATCGCTCCGCGCCTTCGCCTCGGCGGCCAGACCCGGCGCCTCCGCCTTGTATTTCGCGATGTCGCGGTCGAGCCCCGCAAGCACCGGCGCGGCGCGCCCGGGATCGGCCAGCAGGGCGATCTGGAGGCGGCTCGCCTCGGCGACGTGCAGCTTGGTCTTGGCCGCCTGATACTGGTTCCACTTGTCGACCGAATCGGACTGGGCCTGCTGCATCGCCTGGACAATGTTGCCGTCCTTGATCCCGCACACCCCCATGAACACCGAAAGCACCACCACCGTGATCGCCACATTCCGGTTGAGCGACTTGTCCTTGGCCTCGGCACTGACTTCGATTTCCATGGCTCCCGACCTATTCCTCTCGCGGCGACGCGGCTAGAGCAGGGACATGGCCGGCCCGGACCTGCTGCTCGCAACGCCCATTCCCGCGCCGCTGCGCGCGGCGCTCGCCGAACGCTTCACGCTGCACGAAGGCGATCCTCCCCCCGGTATCCGCGCCGTGGTGGGCGGCGGCGCAATGAAGATCGATGCCGCCCTGCTCGCCCGCCTGCCCGCGCTGGAGATCGTCGCGATCCACGGCGTTGGCCATGACCGGCTCGATCTGGACGCTCTCGATGCCCGCGGCATCTGCGTCACCACCACGGCGGGCGCCTTGACCGAGGACGTCGCCGACCAGGCGATCGCGCTGATGCTGGCGGTGCAGCGGCGCGTGGCGGCGAACGACGCGCTGGTGCGCGGCGGGGGCTGGGCCGCGCCGCTCGGCCGCCGGGCCAGCGGGCGCCGCATCGGCATTTTCGGGTTGGGCCGGATCGGCCATGCGATTGCGCTGCGTGCCGCGCCCTTTGCCGGCGCGCTGCTCTATTGCGCCCGCGCCGAAAAGCCGGTGCCGTGGCACTTCGTGCCCGACATCGCCGCGCTGGCCGAAGCGAGCGAGGTACTGATCCTCGCCGCACCGGGCGGACCGGAAACCGATCGCATCGTCGATGCCGGGGTGCTCGACCGGCTGGGTCCCGACGGCGTGCTGATCAACATCGCCCGCGGCAGCCTGGTCGACCAGGACGCGCTGATCGCGGCGCTGGCGGAGCAGCGCATCGCCGGCGCGGGGCTCGACGTGTTCGCGCAGGAACCGAACGTGCCCGAGGCGTTGCGCACGCGCGATACCGTCGTGCTCGCCCCGCACCAGGGCAGCGCGACCGGGGAAGGCCGCGCCGAGATGCGCGACCTGGTGCTCGCCAATCTCGATGCGCATTTCGCGGGGCGCCCCCTGCCGACGCCCCTGATCCGACCGGTCAGCCATGACGCTCGACCGGGCCGGTGATCTCCAGCCAGGTGCATTGCCGCTCCTCCCACACCGACACGGTCGGCGCCGGGAAGCCGGGGTCCGCGAAATGGCCGACGGGGATCGCGATCGTGTCGGGAATGCCGCCGCCGCTATACCAGACATTGCCGCCGCAGATCGGGCAGAAGTGAAAGCTGGCCGGCAGCCCGCCACTCTCCGACGCTGCGATCCATTCGGTCGACCGGCCGGTGATCGCCACCTGCCCCACCGGAAAGCGCGCCTGCACCGCGAAGGCCGATCCGCTGCGCCGCTTGCAGTTCAGGCAATGGCAGACCGAGATGCGCACCGGCTCGCCCACGCATTCGGCGCGGAGCTGGCCGCAGCGGCAGGCAGCGGTTCGGCTCGTCATTTCGCCGCCTTGCGCAGCGCCAGCCGCACCAGCGCATCCAGCGTCGCACCGGCGCCCAGTTCGTCGGCGGCGGCATTGACCGCGGCGCTCGCCTCGGCCGGCTTGAACCCCAGGTTGAGCATCGCCGAGATCGCATCCTGCGCAGCGCCACCCGCCGCTGCCACGCCCGGGGCGCCGCCGCTGCCGAGCGCCACGCCGCCGGCCTTGTCCTTGAGTTCGTTGACGATGCGCTGGGCAAGCTTGGGCCCCACCCCATTCGCCCGCGCGATCATCGCCGAATCGGCACGCGCCACGGCAGTCTGCACTTCCTCGGGCGACAGGATCGAGAGGATCGCGAGCGCCACCTTGGCACCGACGCCCTGCACGCTGGTGAGCAGGCGGAACCAGTCGCGCTCGCTCGCGGTGGCGAAACCCATCAGCCGGATCGAATCCTCGCTCACCAGCATCTCGGTGTGGAGCGTGACCAATCCGCCGGTGGCGCCGAGTGCGGTGATCGTCCTGCCCGACGCGCCGGCGAGATAGCCGACGCCGTTCACGTCGATCACGACATGGTCGAGCCCCGTCGCCTCCAGCCGGCCCTTCAGGTGCGCGATCATGCCCGGTCCTCCGCGCGGAAGCATATGGCGTCGAGGCCCCCTCCCCATTCCCCGCGCCGCGCACGGCATCGGGCGAATGGCAGCCAGGCGGAACAGGAGCGGAGGCGCGCGCGCATGCCCGGTACATAAGCAGAACAAGCAGGCCTAGGAAAGCGAAATCACCCGCCCCGCTGGCACGTTGCCGCGCGGTTCCCCAATTCGAGCGGGGAAACGGGGGCAGAAATGATCGTCGCGCTGGCCGCCTAGCGCAACCCGAAGCGGGCGCTTGCCAGATGGTGGGCGTGGCAGATGGCGACCGCCAGCGCATCGGCGGCGTCGGGCCCGGCGATCTTCACGCCAGGCAGCAGCACCTGCACCATCGCGTGCACCTGCGCCTTCTCGGCATTGCCCATGCCGACCACCGACTTCTTGACCGTGCTCGGCTTGTACTCGCCGACATCGATGCCGGTCCGCGCCGCCGCACACAGCACCACACCGCGGGCCTGGCCGAGCTTGAGCGTCGACTGGGCGTTGGAATTGACGAATACCTCTTCCACCGCCGCCGCCTCGGGGCCGTGATCGGCGATCAGCGCGGCCAGCATGGCGTCGAGATGCGCGAGGCGGCGCGGGAGCGGCGCCTGGGTATCGGTCTTCAGCCGCCCGTTGGCGAGGTGCGACAGGCGATTACCCTCCGCACGGATCAGCCCCCAGCCGGTGGTGCCGAGGCCGGGGTCGAGGCCGAGGATGATCATTTCCGGCGCGCGCAACGGCGCGCCGGCGCGACGGTGGGGAAGGAAGGAGATCGGTTCGCGCAGAGGCGCGGAGGCGCGGAGGGACTCCCCGGCCGCGACGGCGGCAATCTGCCAGCCGGTGCCATTCGCCGCCTGCGCGAGAGCGTTCCCGCGCCGCGCGCAACGACCGAAATCCCCGCGCCTTCGTGCCCTTGCGCAAACGACATGCTTCGCTCGTCGCCTCGTCGCGTCGTTGCGCGATCCCGAATCAGCCCAGCTTCTCCATCACGTCGTCCGAGACTTCGTAATTCCCCCACACCGTCTGGACGTCGTCGTCGTCGTCGAGCGCATCGATCAGCTTGAACAGCTTGGCCGCGTCCTCCTCGCCGACATCGACCATGGTCTGGGGCCGCCAGGCGAGCTTGGCGCCCTCGGCCTCGCCCAGCACCGGCTCCAGCGCCTTGGCGACTTCGTGAAGCGCGTCCTGCGCGGTCCAGATCTCATGGCCGTCCTCGGAGCTGGCCACGTCCTCTGCCCCCGCCTCGAGCGCGGCCTCGAACACCTTCTCGGCGTCGCCGGCCTTGGCCGGATAGTTGATCAGGCCCATCCGGTCGAAGCCATGGCTTACCGAGCCGGCGGTGCCGAGATTGCCGCCATTCTTGGAGACCGCGGTGCGCACATTGGTGGCGGTGCGGTTGCGATTGTCGGTCAGCGCCTCGATGATCAGCGAGACGCCGCCCGGACCGAAGCCCTCGTAGCGGATCTCTTCGTAATTCTCGCCGTCGCCCTTGCTCGCCTTGTCGATCGAGCGCTGGATATTGTCCTTGGGCATCGACTGCGCCTTGGCCGCGGCGATCGCGGCGCGCAGGCGCGGGTTCATGTCGGGATCGGGCAAGCCCATCTTGGCGGCGACAGTGATTTCGCGGCTGAGCTTGGAGAACATGCTCGAGCGCTTCTTATCCTGCGCGCCCTTGCGGTGCATGATGTTCTTGAACTTGGAATGGCCTGCCATTGCGCTCTCGTATGAAACTGATCGCGCGGCTTTAGGCCAGGCGCGGGGCCATGGGCAATGCTTGCCCGAACATCGTCACCCGGCGGCCCCGGATCCGGGCCGGGACGCCGGGGACGACGACAACCCTAGATACCGAGCGCCTGCTTGTAGGTTTCGAGCAGCATCTCCGCCTCGTCGCGGTGATGCTTTTCCATCTTCCGCAGGCGGACGATCGAGCGCATCGTCTTCACGTCGAAGCCGGTCGCCTTGGCTTCGGCATAGACGTCCTTGATATCGTCGGCGATGCCCTTCTTCTCTTCCTCGAGCCGCTCGATCCGCTCGATGAGAAGGCGCAGTTGCTCGGCGGAAATCGAATCGGACAAGGTGGAAGCTCCTGGAAGAATCTGGTTCGGAAAGGGGCGCGATTATCGGAGCGGGCGGCTCCGCTCAACCCCCAACCGCGCCGAGCCGAGGCAGGCCCGTCACGCGCAGAAAGCGCAGGTCGACGATGCGGCCATTGGTGCTGCGCAGCTCCGTCACCCTGCCCCGCGCATCGCGGCGGAAGCGGACCGTGCCGGTGACCGTGTCGGTATCGAAGGAATCGCGCTCGCGATATTTTTCGGGCGGCTGGCTGATCCGGCTCTCCCAGCCCGGCCCCAGGATCCAGAGCGCGCCGTTGCGCCGCGCGACCGTCACCAGAACGGCGAGCTCGGGGCTGTAATAGGTGCCGAGATAGTCGGTCATGCGCGCGGGCGTGAGTGCCGTCGCCGGCTGCCGGACATAGCGCGTCGCCACCAGGAGGCCGCCGGGGCCGTCGATCGTCAGCGTCCGCGCCGGCACCTCGCCCGAAAAGCGGATGGCGACCGGCGCGCCCTTCATGCCGAAGGCGCCCGCGCCGTGAGGGATCATCGGGTCGAAGCCCTGCATCCAGAGCCTGCCTTCGCGCGCCTCGATCAGGAAGCCGGTGCCGAGCCGATCGCGATAATTGCCGGCAAGGCGCAGCAGTTCGGCAGGGGCCAGCGCGACTTCGGGGCGCGGGGCGGGATCGGCGGGGGGCGCCGCCCCAACATGGCAGGGCGCGCCCCGCGCGGGGTGGGGCGGGCACCCCCCCCCCCCCAATCCACCCTCGCACGACGGCCGAGCGCCCGCCGGCACGCTCCGCCACAAGGCGGACGAATCCGGGATCGTTGCCGCTGTGCCCGACGATCGGCGCGCCGCGATGGCGCCCGATATGGAGCCCGCCGCCATAGCCGGTGACGGGATCGGCCTTCAGCATCTCCGCGATCACCGCCTTCGTGCCCACGACCGGCTCGGCGAAGTTGCGCGCCCAGCGGGCGAGGTCGGCCGCGGTGGAGCGGATACCGGTCGAGCCATAGGTGGCATAGGGGAGGAAGCGGCGCTCCGGCGCGCCTTCCTTCCCGCCGGGCGCATAGGGCATCGCCTGGCCGGCGCGCATGCGGTGATAGTCGTCGACGACATAGCTATGGTCCATGCCGAGCGGCCGGAACACGCGCTCCGCGAGGAAGTCGGCAAAGGACTTGCCGGAGACGCGCTCGACCACCAGCGCGAGCAGCGTGTAGTTCGAGTTGGAATAGCCGAAGGCGGTGCCGGGCGCGAAGTTGAGCTCGCGCTGGCCGAAGATCACCCGCAATGCGTCCTGCTGGGCAATGCTGTCCTCGCCGCGCCGGCCCTGCAGCCAGAACAGGCTCAGCTGGTCGCGCAGCCCGCTGCTGTGGTGCATGAGATGGGCGAGCGTGATCGGCCGCGCGAAGCGGTGCAGCTCGGGGACATATTTGCGCACGTCGTCGTCGAGCGCGAGCCTGCCCTCCGCCTGGAGGAGCAGCACCGCGAAGGCAGTGAACTGCTTGGAGAGCGAGGCGATGTGGAAGGCCGTGTCGGGCGTGTTGGCGATGCCCGCCTCGACATTGGCGGCGCCATAGCCGCGGGCATGGAGCAGCAGTCCGTCGCGTGCGACCGACACGGCGCATCCCGGCGCGTCCGGCTTGCTCCACGGAGCGAGCAGCTTGTCGACCTCGCCCGCGGGATCGGCGGCGCGCGCCGATACGATGCCGGGGACCAGGAGGAGCGAGCAGGCAAGGAGCCGAGCGAGACGTCGCATACCCATCGACTACAAGTGTAATCGCGATCTCGCAATCGACCCGCCCCGGCTCCGTCGCGACACGGTCCGCTTCCGTCGATTACCCGCGAATTGCCCCTGGCGGCCGGCGCGGTTATCTGCCGGCCATGCCCCTTTCCCGCCGAATCGCGCTTTTCGCCGCCGCCATGCTCGCTCTCCTGCCGGCCACCGCGCCCGCGCAGAACCGGCCGCCGGCCCCAGTTCCGGCAAAGCCCGCCGCGCCGGTCCAGCTTCCGCCCGCCATGCGGGTGCCGGCCCATCTCCGCCCCGCGCCGATCCCGGCGGACAAGGCGCCCTTCGCCGCCGAGATCGCCGCGTTCGAGGCGCGCGACGCCATCACCAGGCCGGCAAAGGGCGGGGTGCTGTTCCTCGGCAGCTCGAGCATCCGGATGTGGCCCGACCTCGCGCGCGAGTTCCCCGGCCACAATGTGGTCAATCGCGGCTTCGGCGGCTCCACGATTCCCGACAGCGTCCGCTATGCCGATCGGATCGTGACGCCCCACGCACCGAAGACGATCGTCTTCTATGCCGGCGACAACGACCTGGAGGCCGGGCACACGCCCGAGGAAGTTCTCTCCGATTTCCAGGCACTGGTGACCAAGGTGCATTTCAGGCTGCCCGGCACCCGCATCCTGTTCATCGCGATCAAGCCCAGCCCGTCGCGCTGGCGGCTGATCGACGGAATCCGCGAGGCCAACACGCTGGTGCGCGACTATGTCGCGACCGACCGGCGGCTCGGCTATGTCGACATCTTCCCCGCGATGCTGGGACCGGACGGCAAGCCGCGCCCCGAACTCTATCGCGAGGACGGCCTGCACATGACTCGCGCCGGCTACGACATCTGGCGCGCGGCGGTAGCGAAGGCGATGAAGTGGAAGCTCTCTCCGGCCCCGGCCGCGAATCCGGCCCGGCCGGCGGTCAGCGCCCCGGCTCGGTCATCGCGGGCGGATCGCTAGCCGGGAAGCTCTCGTCGAGCGCTTCGTCCAGCGCTTCGTTCCGCTTCACGCTCGCTTCCATCCGCGCGATCTGCTCGGGCGTGGCTTCGCCCTGGTGGCGCGCCTTCCATTCCGGGAACGGCATGCCGTAGACGATATGGCGCGCCTCGTCCCTGGCGATCGACGGATCGGCCTCGACGATCCAGTCGGCCAGGCAGTTGCGGCAAAAGCCCGCCAGGCCCATCAGATCGATGTTCTGCACGTCGGTGCGATGGCGGAGATGGCGGACCAGGCTGCGGAACGCCTTGGCGGCGGTAGCGTCATCCAGCTGGTCGAGGTCGTCCATTATCACACCTCCACGGTTGATCCTCCGGGATATGAGGCTAGAGGCACCGAGGCACAAGCCGAGGATATGACAACGATGACAAAGGCAATCAGCCCCCGCACGCGCAAGGTTCGCATCCTCGCCACGCTCGGCCCCGCCAGCGCGACGCCCGAGATGATCGCCAAGCTGTTCGAAGCCGGCGCCGACGCGTTCCGGATCAACATGAGCCATGGCGACCAGGCATCGAAGGTGCCGCTGTTCGAGGCGATTCGCGGGCTCGAGCAGAAATATGGCCGCCCGACCACGATCCTGGCCGACCTTCAGGGCCCGAAGCTGCGCGTCGGCAAGTTCGCCGACGGCAAGGTGCAGCTGGTCACCGGCCACGAGTTCATCCTCGATCGCGACAAGACGCCCGGCGACGCCACCCGCGTCGAGCTGCCGCACCGCGAGATCTTCGAGGCGGCGCACGAGAATGCCCGCCTGCTGCTCGACGACGGCAAGCTGGTGCTGCGCGTCGTCTCGGTCGCGCCCGACCGGCTGACCACGATCGTCGAGGTGGGCGGTCCGCTGTCGAACAACAAGGGCCTGAACGTGCCCGACATGGTGCTGCCGCTCGCCGCGCTCACCGAGAAGGACCGCAGCGACCTCGCCTTCGCCGTCGAGCAGGGCGCCGACTGGATCGCGCTCAGCTTCGTCCAGCGCCCCGAGGACCTGATGGAGGCCCGCCGCCTGATCGGCGGCAAGGCGGCGCTGCTCGCCAAGATCGAGAAGCCTTCGGCCATCGCGCGGCTCGACGAGATCGTGGAGCAGTGCGACGGCGTGATGGTCGCGCGCGGCGACCTGGGCGTCGAGCTGCCGCCGCAGACCGTGCCGCCGCTCCAGAAGCGCATCGTCGAGACCGCGCGCCGCCTGGGCCGCCCGGTGATCGTCGCCACCCAGATGCTCGAATCGATGATCGAGAGCCCGTCGCCGACGCGCGCCGAAGTCTCGGACGTCGCCACGGCAGTCTATGACGGTGCCGATGCGATCATGCTCTCGGCCGAGAGCGCCGCCGGCAAATGGCCGGTCGAATCGGTTTCGATGATGAACTCGATCGCCGACGCCGTGGAGCGCGACCCCGCGCATGGCGACCGCGTCCACTTCACCGTGACGCGCCCCGACCCCACTACCGCCGACGCGCTGGCCGAGGCCGCGAAGAACATCGCGCGCACCGTCTCCGCCTCCGGCATCACCTGCTTCACCAGCTCGGGCTCGACCGCGCGGCGAATCGCGCGCGAGCGCCCCTCGGAGCCGATCCCGCGGCCCACACCCGCGACGTCGAGTCGTGCGAGGAGATGGTCGCCAAGTCGAAGCGGATGGCGCTGCGCCACCACATCGCCGCGGCGGGCGACCGCGTCGTGCTGTGCGCCGGCGTACCCTTCCGGACGCCCGGCTCGACCAACGTGCTGCACGTGGTGACGCTGGTCGGCGACGAGTTGAAGAACCATCCGGGCCGCGAAGGGCCGGACGCGATCTGATCCAGACCGATTCCCCTCCCGTCGCGGGAGGGGAGTCTAGAGCAGCCCCAGGCCTTCGAGATCCGCCCGCAGCTTCGCCGCCCCGGTGAAGTGCAAGGCGTGGATTCCGGCGTCCGCCGCCGCGACGACATTGGGCAGGCTGTCGTCGATGAACACCGCGTCCGGCCCCTCCAGGCCGAATCGGCGCAGCGCGAGCGCGTAGATCGCGGGATCGGGCTTCACCAGCTTCTCGTCGCCCGAGACGACGATGTCGCGGAAGCGATCGAACAGCGCGGCTTCGCGCGCGCGGAACGGCGGCCAGAACTCGCCGGAGAAATTGGTGATCGCGAAGAGCGGCACGCCGGCGGCATCGAGCGCCTCGACGAGCGCGGTCATGCCGGGAATCGCCGGCCCCAGCGTTTCGTTGAAGCGCGGCGCCCAGGCGGCGATCAGCGCCGCATGTTCGGGAAAGCGGGCACGCAACTCCGCCGAGGTTTCCGCGAACGGACGCCCCGCATCGTGCTGGAAATGCCATTCCCTGGTGACGACGTTCGCCAGAAACGCTTCGAGCGCCCGATCGTCCTCGATCAGGCGCTCGTAGAGGAACCGAGGTTCCCAGTCGAACAGCACCTTCCCGACATCGAAGATGACGGCATGGGGCTGGACCACGCGAATCAGCCCTGGCGGGCCTTGAAACGCTTCTGGGTCTTGTTGATGACGTAGATGCGCCCACGACGGCGGATCACGCGGTTGTCGCGATGCCGATCCTTGAGCGACTTCAATGAATTCACGATCTTCATGACCGATTCGCTTCTCAAACTAAAGGAATGCCGGAAAGAGGGGCTCGCCTAGTGGCCGACGCCCGCCAAGTCAAGGCAGGAGTCGCCCCGCAACGCTGCGGAACCGACTCGACCTGATTCGTGTTGGAGGGCAAAACCGAGACGTTCCGTCCGCGAAACAGGAGTTCCTCGCGTGAAGAAGCCGCTCAGCATCGCCCTGCTCGCCGCGCTGGGAGCCTGCGCCCCCAGCTATCGCCCCCAGCCGATCGACGTCACCCGCTATCATCTGGGCGCGCCGATCGAGCGCACCACCGTCGCGGTCGAGCCGATGGCCAACACCGATTCGTTCGGCCCCGAATATCAGACCTATGCCGATGCGGTGCGCGCCGAGCTGGAGCGGCTGGGCTATGTCCAGTCGGTGAGCAGCACGCCTTCGGGCTATATCGCGGCGGTCGGCTTCCGCCGCACGAGCAAGGGGGCATTCAAGGAACCGCCGCCGGTCAGCATCGGCCTGGGCGCCGGCAGCTTCAGCGGCGGGCGCCGCGGCGGCGTGGGCGTCG
>Ga0066256_1002832_pt1 | contig 18099 bp, 14 predicted proteins | sample ThiBio_1000_biof_FD_87107 | JGI IMG/M metagenome (GOLD analysis project Ga0066256, IMG submission 87107) | Wastewater bioreactor microbial communities from Cape Town, South Africa - Thiocy_expt_1000_biof (version 2) | ecosystem: Engineered > Bioreactor > Thiocyanate-remediating >...
CTCGAAGCGGTAGAACAGGTTGGGTTCGGAGACGATGAACAGGCTGCCGTCCGGCGCCAGCGCCAGCCCCTCGGGCTGGGGGATCTTGCGTGCCAGCCCGTGCAGGCCGCGCCACAGCGGCAGCAGGCTCACCGGCATGCCCCGCGGGTCGTACTCCACGACCATCGCGGACTCCTCGCTGAGCAGCAGCAGGTTGCCCGTGGGCACATGCGTCGTGACCGAGGCCAGGTCATTGATGAACAGCGCCCCCCAGTCCTGCCGGAGCCATACGGGCTCCACCCGGGGGTTGCCCTCCATCACGCCCCGCAGGCTCAGCAGCCGCAGCGGCCACTTTTCCTGGCCCACCAGCAGGCGCTGCGCGGATTCGTCCCACGACACGGTCTCCACCCCCAGGTTGCTGTGCAGCGTGTCCAGCGGCAGCCGCACCAGTTCGCGGGCCTGTACTTCGCGGCTGTCCGGCCCGATGTCCACGGCATACAGCGCGTTGTGGCGCTCCCCGGAGAGCAGGAAGCGCCCTCCCTCGACATGCGCGATGCCCTCCGTATCCTGCGCGCCGCTCACGCGGATGATTCGCAGCACCTCGCCCTCCACGCTCAGCTCCACGATCTGCGCGGGGCTGTTGGTGGAGGCAAACAGCGTGCCCGTGCCGTCGTTGAAGGTAAGGCCGGACAGGTTCCTATCCACGCCGCGCAGCGGCCGGCGCTGGATCGTGGCCTGGTAGTCGGGCAGCCACAGCGAAACGGGGCGCAGCCGCGCTTCCTGGCGCAGGCTCTGCCCCCAGTAGTACGCCATCGCGGGCAGCTGGAAATAGACCCCCAGCGCAGCGCCAACGACCAGCGCCGCCAGCAGGGCGCGGCGCGGCATGCGGGAAGAAGTCTGAGTCTGGGCCAGGGGCATGGTATCAATCATATCGGCCCCCAGCGCCCGTCCATCAAACGGCGATAGCTATCAAAATTCAAGCAGGCTGTGCCGACGCCGGCAGGCCGAAGATGCGGTCGAAGGCCCAGTTGAAGAGGTAGGTGTAGACGAGGAAGAACAGCAGCAGCCCCGCTTCCATCAGCGTGGCCTCCCACAGGCTCACGTCGAACCACCATGCCATGAGAGGAATGAGCGCCAATGCCAGGCCGCCCTCGAAGCCCACGGCATGCACCACGCGGCGCGCCGCCGAGCGGCCCTTGACGCTCTGGCCCGCCTCCCATTTCTCGAACAGGTGGTTGAAGGTGACGTTCCAGACGATGGCCAGCGTCGAGGCCACCACGGCCATGGCGCCCGATGCGCCCGCGCCCTGGCCTATGGCCATGAACAGCAGGCTGGAGGCGAGGATGGCGATCAGCTCGTACAGGGAGACGAAGACCAGGCGGCGCCAGGGGCCCTGCAGGCCACTGGCCGTGCGCGTTGCATTCATGGCGCGGCAGTATAGGTGCGCAGCCTGCGCCGCGCCCGGCCAGGGTTTTGTCGGGGCCGGCCTATGCCGGGGATCGCCGCAGGGTCTATGCATCGGCTGCATTACGGGCATACAGATACGTGTTGGACAGCGCACAGGCGCAGGCATAGAGTCTCGTCTCTTGATTTGTTTCACAAGCACGATCCATGACGGCCCCCTCCGGCACCCATCCTCTGCCCTCCTATCTCGACCCCAACCACCTCGGCCCCTGGGGCGTGTACCTGCAGCAAGTCGACCGCGTCACGCCCTACCTGGGCAACCTGGCGCGCTGGGTGGAGACCTTGAAGCGCCCCAAGCGTGCGCTGATCGTGGACGTGCCGATCGAGCTGGACAACGGCACCATCGCCCACTTCGAGGGCTACCGCGTGCAGCACAACCTGAGCCGCGGCCCCGGCAAGGGCGGCGTGCGCTTCCACCAGGACGTGACGCTGTCCGAGGTCATGGCCCTGTCGGCCTGGATGAGCATCAAGAACGCCGCCGTGAACGTGCCCTATGGCGGCGCCAAGGGCGGCATCCGCGTCGATCCCAAGAAGCTCTCGCGCGCCGAACTCGAACGCCTCACGCGCCGCTACACCAGCGAAATCGGCCTGCTCATCGGCCCCACCAAGGACATCCCGGCGCCCGACGTGAACACCAACGGCCAGATCATGGCCTGGATGATGGACACCTATTCCATGAACACCGGCGAGACGGCGACCGGCGTGGTCACCGGCAAGCCGGTGGACCTGGGCGGCTCGCTCGGCCGGCGCGAGGCCACCGGGCGCGGCGTGTTCACCGTGGGCCTGGAAGCGGCGCACCACATCGGCCTGCAGATCGAAGGCGCGCGCATCGCTGTGCAGGGCTTTGGCAACGTGGGCGGCACCGCCGCCAAGCTGTTCTGCGAAGTGGGTGCGCGCCTGGTGGCCGTGCAGGACCACACCGGCACCATCGTGCACGAGGGCGGGATGGACGCCGTGGCGCTGCTGGCGCATGTGCAGGAGACGGGCGGCGTGGCCGGTTTTGCCGGCGCCGAGAAGCTGGCCAACGAAGACTTCTGGGGCGTGCCCTGCGAAATCCTCATCCCGGCCGCGCTGGAGAGCCAGATCACCGCCGACAACGCGGGCAAGATCCGCGCCAAGCTCGTCATCGAAGGCGCCAACGGCCCCACCACCCCCGAGGCCGACGACATCCTGCACGACAACGGCGTGCTGGTGCTGCCCGACGTGATCGCCAACGCCGGCGGCGTGACGGTGAGCTATTTCGAGTGGGTGCAGGACTTCTCCAGCTTCTTCTGGACGGAAGACGAGATCAACGCCCGCCTGGTGCGCATCATGAAAGAGGCCTTTGCCGGCGTCTGGAACATGGCCCAGCTGCACAAGGTGAGCCTGCGCACGGCGACCTTCATCGTTGCCTGCACGCGCATGCTGCATGCGCGCGAGATGCGCGGTTTGTACCCTTGAGTCGGGCGGGTACGAAAATTTGAGCCTTTTAGGCCTCTAGCGCAATACCAGCAAGCGCACGAAGCTATGGTTTTCATAGTTTCGTGCGGTTTCTTGGTGGCATTTCGGCCGCCTGTACTTTTCCCGCCATGCCAGGTACATCCTTGCGTCAATGCCAGCCGAACATGACCACCGCATCGTCCGGTATGGCCAGCGCCTTTCTGGCACGGGCTACATGCAGCTCCGCGAACTCGAAGCCTTGCAGGTCATAGCCAACGTCGCCATCGGCCTGTCTGTACGATGCCATCTCCATGCGGTATGTGCCCCAGCCATCCACCCGGCAAGTCCCCATCAGAAACACCTCATCGTCTCCGATGCGAAGCCCGGGGAAGCGCTGGCGCACAATCCACCAGTCATCAAAACATGGCGCTCCAGCGTATCTGACGTAGGCGGTACCCACATACACGCCGCGCAACCAGAACACTCCTCCATTGCACAACAGCCAGCGAAAACGAGCACCTTCCTGTGGCAAGCCCGCACCCGTCTGGATGCGCTCGAACCGGTCGAGCCAGTCTTGATAACACCACCACATGCTTTTAAAGCGCGTTTCAGGGGTTGCGAGTTCGTCCAACTGCGAGCGCATTTCAAGGGTTGCGGGTTCGTTCAACTGCGAGGAATAAAAACAAGGAATCATTGGCGGTGCGTCCGTGCCTGCCAGAATGCGCTCGAGCGAGTCACGCACAAACTGACGCATGATTTGCCCAAACCTATCCGGGTCTCGGAATCCGGAACTGCGAAGAAGAAGTTCTTCTCGATATTCACTATTCACCCCTAGCCCATGCATCCGGCCGAGAATCGGGCGGGCTACCCTCCACCATCCGCGACGTTCGCTACCCTCCAAAATGACGATCGAACGGTGCGGCATCTTTTCGGCAATCCATGCGATCAGGTCGGGGCGAATATCACTGACGCCCTCGCCCTCTGCCAGAACGATCTCGAAGAAATCCTCCTTCTGGGTGCGAAACCAGCGCTCCAGGCTCCCAAACACCATGGGCATCTCCTTCGATTCATGCGTTGAAAGGCCGGAGTTTCTCCGTGCCTGCGTCATATAGTGACGCATGAATGCAGCGACCCAGAGCGAGCTGACAACTCGCTTTGATTCCTGCAATAAAACCGTTGAAACCATGTTGCATGCGACACACTACGTCGCAGGTGCCTGGATGATGGATCTCACCGATAAGGAGAGATCACAATCATGGCAAAACGTCGTACCGCCAACTCATTTAATGCCTTCAATGTGGCGCCAACCATCCGTCTTTGGTTGCTGCGCATGCTGGTTCCACTGGGTGGATACCGGGAATTTTTGCATGAACATGGGTTCAGCAACGATGCGCTTGCAGAAGTGCTTGGCCTGGGACATTGGACCGACCTTTCGAGTCCACAGTTTGACTTGGTAGACATACCGAGCGAAGAGTTTGAACCGAAAGCCGTCCTGTCTGAACTTCGCCAATTGCATCAAAAAGCCGAGAAACAGTCGAGCGGATCGACCCAGTCCGCCTCCCTGCTTCAGAACATCGAACAATTATCTGGACTTGTAGGCCTCAGCGAAAGCGATTGCAAAGTGCTGGAGTTCGCCGTGTCAATTCACAATGAGCTTCTCTTGGATGACACTTCTGAGTGGCTGGGCCAGTTATCTTCTATCAAGGTCTTTCACGCCTTGTCCATCATTCTTGACCTGCCCGAGTCAGACATTCGCGCTTCGCTGAGCGCCACAGGCATTCTTGCCGAGTCGGGGTTGGTCATGATGGACCGCCGGGGATGTGGCTCATTGCGCTACAAGCTGGATCTGCTCTCTGAGGGTTTTGCCGATCTGATGGCCGCCGCTAAAGCCGACCCTATCAGCCTGTTGCGCGGCACGGTATCTGCGGCCGGACTCGCCCAACTGGGCTTGGCTGACTACAACCATATTCAGTCATCGCTGGAGATTCTGTGCCCCTATCTGCGCAACGCGATAACCACCGGTCGGCGTGGCGTCAACATCTTCCTGCATGGAGCGCCGGGAACCGGCAAGAGCCAATTGGCGCGGGCCTTGGCCAAGGAGATGGGGTATGAGATGTTTGAAGTCGCGAGTGAAGACTCTGATGGCAATCCCGTCAACGGGGAGCGCCGCTTGCGGGCGTTTCGCGCCGCACAAAGCTTCTTCTCCCAACAGCAAGCGCTGATCGCGTTCGACGAGGTCGAAGACGTCTTTTACGATGGAAATAGCTTCTTCGGAAGTAAGAGCACAGCCCAATTGCGCAAGGCTTGGATCAACCGGATGCTCGAAGAGAACCGGGTGCCTACGCTATGGATGTCCAATTCCGTACAAGGCCTTGACCCTGCGTTCATCCGCCGCTTTGACATGGTGTTGGAGTTGCCCATACCGCCCAAGAAGCAGCGCGAACGGATTCTGCAGAGTAGCTGCGGGGATCTGCTCGATGCCAACCGGATTTCCTACATCGCAGAGGCCGAGGTTCTTGCGCCCGCAGTGGTTGTGAAGGCTGGGTCAGTCGTGCGCTTGATTCAACATGAACTGGGCCCTCAAAAAGCTGCGGCGGCGGTGGAGCGCTTGATCTCAGGCACTCTGGAAGCCCAGGGGCACAGCCCCTTGATACCCAACAATCCGAACAGACTGCCAGAGGTATACGACCCAGGCTTCATCCACGCCAATGTTGATCTGGCGGCCGTCGCCGCAGGCCTTGTCACGGCACGCTCTGGCAGGCTCTGCCTGTACGGACCACCTGGCACCGGCAAGACCGCTTACGGACGCTGGCTCGCTCAGCAACTCGGCGTTCCGCTGCTCGTCAAACGCGCTTCCGATTTGAAATCCAAGTGGCTGGGTCAGAGCGAAAAGAACATCGCCAAAGCCTTCCGCGAAGCGCAAAACGATGGCGCCGTCCTGTTGATTGATGAGGTGGACAGCTTTCTGCAGGACAGGCGGGGCGCGCACCGCAGCTGGGAAGTGAGCGAGGTCAATGAAATGCTGACCCAGATGGAATCTTTCCCTGGGGTGTTTGTGGCCTCGACCAACCTGATGGAAGGGCTCGACCAAGCGGCTCTGAGGCGATTTGACCTCAAGGTGAAGTTCGACTTTATGCGGGCCGACCAGGCATGGGACTTGTTATGCCGCCACTGCGCAGAACTCGATTTGCCGCCACCGCAGCCGGATGAGAAAGCCAGGACTTCACGACTGCAGTCGTTGACACCTGGAGATTTTGCGGCTGTGCTGCGCCAGCACCGATTCCGCCCCATGACGTCTGCAGCCACCCTCGTTTCGGCTCTCGAAGCGGAATGTGCGGTGAAACAAGGCATGAATCGAGCCATTGGGTTTCTGTGAGCCATGAACCCATGGGAGAATTTCTTTCAAACAAGAGGGAGGCGGCCTTGCGTGTGCTTTCAAAATCCAAGCTGCTGGCGTTTCGGCAGTGCCCCAAGCGGCTGTGGCTGGAGATTCATCGCCCAGACCTGCGAGAAGACTCCTCGGGCACTCAAGCCAGTTTCATAGTTGGACACCAGGTTGGAGACATTGCCAAGCAGGTCTATGACCCCAGAGGCAAAGGCGCGCTTATTGATCCCAAAGTGGAAGGCTTTGAGGCAGCCTTCACCCGAACGCAAACGCTCCTGCAAGCGAACCAGCCAGTTTTTGAAGCCGGCTTCCGTGCTCAAGGGGCATTGGCTTTTGCCGACGTGATGCTGCCTATCAAGCGAGGCGGAAAAAGGGCTTGGCGCATGGTGGAGGTGAAGTCGTCTACTTCCGTCAAGGACTACCACCGGGACGATGCCGCTGTGCAGGCCTTTTTGGCTCAAGCGTGCGGTGTACCCCTGACAGGGATCGCGCTGGCGCATATCGACAGTTCATGGGTCTACCCGGGCGGCGGCGACTACAACGGGCTGTTGATCGAGAGCGATTTGACGGACGAAGCGTTTTCACGCGGTGCAGAGGTTCGGGGCTGGATCGAAGACGCCCAGGGCATCGCGGCCAAGAAGAAAGAGCCCCGAGTTTCAATCGGCGAGCAGTGCAGTGCCCCCTACGAGTGCGGATTTTTCAGCTATTGCCAAAATCAGGAACCCCAGGCGAAGCAGCCTCTGCATTGGTTGCCCGGAGCCCTGAGCAAAGGCTAAAAGCGCACATCGAGGCTCACGGCGTGAGCGAATTGCGCGACGTGCCGGATACGTTGCTCAGCGAGAAGCAGAAGCGCGTGAAGGCGGCCACGCTCGGGGGTCAAACGTACTTTGACCAGGAAAGTGCAGTACAGGATCTGGCCCAGCACAAGCTGCCTGCGTATTTCATGGATTTCGAAACCATCCAGTTCGCAGTACCGATCTGGAAAGGCACGCGCCCCTATCAGCAGATACCGTTTCAGTTCAGCGTGCATCGCCTCGCGCGCACGGGGAAGCTTCAGCAGCAAGCCTTTCTCGATCTTTCCGGCGGCGACCCCTCAAGAGCTTTTGGCGAAGCATTGATCGGTGCCTGCGGTGAGCGCGGTCCAATCTTTGTCTACAACGCCGGCTTCGAGATGGCCCGTATCCGCGATCTGGCCCAACGCTTTCCACGCCTGGCCAAGACCCTCCTGGCACTGAACGAACGTGTGGTTGATTTGTTGCCTGTGGCGCGTGAACACTACTATCACCCGAGCCAACAAGGGAGCTGGAGTATCAAGGCGGTACTTCCTGCGCTATGCCCCGATCTGAACTATGGGAATCTCGACGGCGTCCAGGATGGTGGCCTAGCGATGAAGGCATTTCTGGAGGCGATTTCGCCGCAAACCTCTGTGGCTCGCAAGGCTGAGATTGAGCAACAGCTACTGGCTTATTGCGCGTTGGACACTTACGCCATGGTGCGTTTGTGGGCCGCGTTCTCCAACTCGTCCTTGAAGGTTTGAGATGGCGAAACGATCCGACACCCTTGAGACGGTCTTGCTCGCTGTCGAACTGCTGCGCCGCATTCCGCGTGGTCGCAAGGTCACCGCCAGAGAACTCCACCAGCAGCTCAAGGATGCCGGTATTGAGCGCGAACTGCGCACCATCCAGCGGCAGTTGGAGATGCTCAGCGAGCACTTTGAGATCGAGCGTGACGACCGGAACAAACCTTACGGCTACCGCTGGCTGGAGCAGGCCAAGGCTTTGGCCGTGCCCAACCTCACGCCCCAAGAATCGCTGCTGCTGCAGTTGGCGGAGGAGCACCTCAAGAACCTTCTGCCACCCCGGCTGATGAAGTCCATGAATGCGTTTTTCAGTCAAGCGAGACGCAATCTTGGCCCGGAGAGCAGTGCGCGGCTGGAGCGCGAATGGCCAGGGAAAGTGCGCGTGGTGGCGACAAGCCAGCCATTGTTGCCACCCAAGATAGTCCCCGGCGTATTCGAGGCCGTGACTGAAGCGCTGTATAGCAATCACTGGCTGCACATCGAATACAAAAACGCGGGTGGCAAACGCAGCAGCGCGGACGTGATGCCGCTCGGCCTAGTCCAACAGGGCGCGCGCCTCTATCTCGTGTGCCGCTATCGGGGCTTTGACAACGAGCGCAACTTGGCGCTGCACCGCATCGCTGTGGCCGAGGTATCAACGCTCACCTTCGAACGGCCCAAGACGTTTGAGCTCAAGCGCTATGACGATGACGGGCGTTTTGGATTCGGGGAGGGAGATAAGGTGCGGCTGGTCTTCCGTATGGAACGCAGTGCGGGGATGCATCTGCTGGAATCTCCTTTGTCCACTGACCAGCAAGTGGTAGAGCACCAGGATGGGCAGCTCGAAATTACTGCCACGGTCGTCGATAGCGCGATGCTTGAATGGTGGCTGCGGGGGGTTGGGGAGGCGGTCTCTGGTGTTCGGCGTGACCCGGTTACGGGCGACTCGAAATAGCATGTCAAAGGGAGGATGAAGAATGAAGAACTTTTTTTCAGCGGTTCAAGGGAAATTCGACGCGAAATATCATGGACGTTACGTGGGAAATATTCTTGAACAAATAGCGGCCGTGCGCAAAGAAATTATCAAACCACTTCTTAAAAAAGCCCCACTCGAAAAAAACGACTGGACCTTAAAATCAGTACAAGCAGTGATGACCGAATCCGCGTATCTAACAAGCAAAGATCGACTGCAAGATAGATGGGCGGACTTGGAAATATTCCTAGAATCGGGAGAAGGAGAAAAAACAGGGAGTATTTTGGTTGAAATAAAGGTGAAGGATGGCTTTCTGGAAAATCAATTGGAAGAGTACATAAACTGGGCCAAAGGAAGAAGCGCAAGAGAAGACCGTGCAATTGTTGTTCTAACGGCCTTTCCTATCAAAACCGAAGAAAATAAGAAGATTAGAGAGAATTCTAAATTCATCAGCCACCTTTATATTTCAGATTTTATGGACGCTTTGCGCCCAGAAGTCAAAAATTCCGAATTAATTGCGCTTTTTTCCGATTATTTGTACGAGGAAGGATATGCCATGTATCAATTGCAACCAAGAAATGAGGATGGACAGGGCATCGATGAGACAGACTACAACGCATTAGCGTCGTTCATGGTGCTGGCGTTCCTGCCTCACAATAGTGGAAAGGGCAAGGTTGCATCAGCAAAAAAAATTGCACATGGCCCTGTGGTTTTCAGTAATATCATACGTAATTGGCAGTTGGTGTCTGATCGGTTTGAGGCCAAATATCTAGCTAATAAACGGCGGCCAACCATACGTTACTTTCCCGAACAGGCAGCAAAATCACCAAGCGCAGACATCACTTTGTTGGATGACAATTCAATCTTTTCAGAGCGCAAAAGAATAAGAAGTGAAAAATACTGGGGACGGTATTGGCTCACCTCAGACGTCGTGCTCGATCATAGTGAAAAATTGCGTTTTGAGTGGGGGCAAATTATTCAGATTCAGCAAGGAAAAGATGATGAGGAAGAAGCAATTCAATGCAAAATTTTCGTCTGCATTCGTAAAGATCAAAAACAGATAGGAGGAAAAATAATTCCATTAAAAAATGGCATTAAAGATCAGAAGCTCTACAGCGCAGAGCCATTCATGAACGAGCTATTGAGGCTTGCGCAAGAAGTTAAAAAACAGACAATAAAGAATTTTCCGGAATACTCAAAAAAAATAAATGAGCACCTGATCGTTGAATAATTTGGCCGAGCACGCCATCGGCTTCTACGCTACAACAGGGCATGTCACACACTGCTCCCCTCCTCATCCAACCGCGCGCCGCCGACCTGGGCCATGGCCTGATGGTGCGGCGCCTGCTGCCGGCCGCTGTGCAGCGCAGCGTCGGGCCCTTCGTCTTCTTCGACCACGCAGGCCCGGTCACGCTGGCGGCCGAGGACACGCGCGGCGCCGACGTGCGACCGCACCCGCACATCGGCCTGGCGACGGTGAGCTATTTGCTCAGCGGCGAGATCATCCACCGCGACAGCCTGGGTACGCACACGCGCATCCGGCCCGGCGCCGTGAACTGGATGACGGCCGGGCGCGGGATCACGCATTCCGAGCGCTTCGAGCACCCGGCGGCGTTTGCCGGTGGTGGCCTGGAGCTGCTGCAGTCCTGGGTCGCGTTGCCCGAGGCGTTCGAGGAGTGCGACCCGGCTTTCGCGCACACCCCGGCCGATGCGCTGCCGGTGCGGGAGGAAGAAGGCGCGTGGCTGCGCGTGGTGGCCGGCACGGTGTATGGCCTGGCGAGCCCGGTCCAGACGCTCTCGCCCTTGTTCTACGTGCACGCCGAGCTGCAGGCCGGCGCCGTGCTGCCCCTGCCCACCGGCTACAGCGAAAGCGCCGCGTACGTGGCGCGCGGCGCGGTCGAGTACGGCGGCGTGCGCTACGCCACGGGCCAGATGTTCGTCTTCGCGCCGCACGCCAGCGGCGCCATCACCGCGCCGGCGGTGGCCACCGTCGTCCTGCTGGGCGGCGAGCCGCTGGGCCGGCGCCATCTTTTCTGGAATTTCGTCTCATCGCGCAAGGAGCGCATCGAGCAGGCCAAGGAGGACTGGGTGGCCGGCCGCTTCGCCCTGCCGCCGGACGACCACGACGAGTGGATTCCGCTGCCCGGCACCCCGGCCGCGCCGCCGCCCGAACCCGGCGCGGGAACGGTGCCACCGGCCAAGGCGCCCTGACGGGCAGCGCGCCCGTTCAGGCCGGCTGCGCTTCTCGGTAGAAGGGCCGCACGCGCGGCGCTTCGCCGGCCACGCGGGCAGCAATCGCCCCGATGTGCTCGGGCGTCGTGCCGCAGCAGCCGCCGACGATGTTCACCAGCCCCTCGGCGGCGAATTCGTGCACCAGGCGGCTGGTGACTTCGGGCGTCTCGTCGAAGCCGGTGTCGCTCATCGGGTTGGGCAGGCCGGCGTTGGGGTAGCAGCTGATGAAGGTGTCCGGCGCGGCCTTGGCCAGTTCCTGGAGGTAGGGGCGCATCAGCGCGGCGCCCAGCGCGCAGTTCAGGCCCACGGCCAGCGGGCGCGCGTGGCGCACGCTGTGCCAGAAGGCGGTGACGGTCTGGCCCGAGAGGATGCGGCCCGAGGCGTCGGTGACGGTGCCGCTGATGATGATGGGCAGGCGCTCACCGGTCTGGTCGAACGCCTCCTCGACGGCGAACAGCGCGGCCTTGGCGTTGAGCGTGTCGAAAATCGTCTCGACCAGGATGACGTCCGCCCCGCCCTCGATCAGCGCCAGCGTCTGCTCCAGGTAGGCCGCGCGCAGTTGCTCGAAGGTGATGTTGCGCGCGCCGGGGTCGTTCACATCGGGGCTGATGCTGGCCGTCTTGGGCGTGGGGCCGAGCGCGCCGGCCACATAGCGCGGGTGCTCCGGGGTCGAAAACTTGTCGCAGGCGGCGCGGGCGAGTTGCGCCGAGCGCAGGTTCATCTCGCGCGCCAGGTGGGCCATGCCGTAGTCCTCCTGGGCGATGGTGGTCGCGCCGAAGGTGTTGGTCTCGATCAGGTCGGCGCCGGCGGCGAGATAGCGCTCGTGGATGTCGCGGACCACGTCGGGCCGCGTGATGCTGAGCAGCTCGTTGTTGCCCTTCACGTCGCGCGGGAAGTCCTTGAAGCGGTCGCCGGCGCCGTCCGGCCCGGTGTAGCCCTCGCCCCGGTACTGCGCTTCGCCCAGCTTGAAGCGCTGGATCATGGTGCCCATGGCACCGTCGAGGATGGCGATGCGCTTGGCGAGAAGGGCGGGAAGCTGCTGGGCGCGGGTGTAGGCGGGGGTTTGCATGGACAAATTGTAGGAAAGACGCCGCACGCAGCGCCTCGCAGGGTCATGCGGGCGGGCGGCGTGCGAATTCCAGTGCCGCCTCCAGCAGGCGCCGCAGGTGCGGACGCACCTGCTCGGCGCGCTCGGGCAGGTAGGCGAACGGGGGTGCTTCCTGCATGTAGCTGCACTGCGTCATTTCCAGCTGCACGGCGTGGATGTTGCGTGCCGGGGCGCCGTAGTGGCGCGTGATGTGGCCGCCCTTGAAGCGGCCGTTGAGCACGGCGGTGTAGCCGGGCGCGCTCTGTGCGCTGCGCCGCAGTTCCTGCGCCAGCGCCCGGGCGCAACCGGCGCCCTCGGCGGGGCCCCGGGGGGGGGTGGGCGACTTGCCCTCGAAGAGGCGCGGCGGCCCGGGGCGGATGGGGTGCGCGTCCCACAGCACCGCCACGCCGTGCGCCGCGCGGATGCGTTCGAGCTCGGCGCGCAGCTGTGCGTGGTAGGGCGCCCAGACGGCGGCACGCCGGGCGGCAATCTCGTCGGCACCGGGCAGGTCGCCAAGTGGGTAAAGGGGGGTTTCGTCGAAGGTATCCACCGGACACAGGCCGGTGACGTTCTGCCCGGGGTAGAGGCTGGCGCCGTCCGGCGGGCGGTTCAGGTCGATGACGTAGCGCGAATGCGTGGCCGCGAGGACGGAGGCGCCCAGGTCCTTGGCGAAGGCGTACAGGCGCTCCAGGTGCCAGTCGGTGTCGGGCACCGCGCGCGCCTCGGGGGACAGGCGCTCGGCCAGCAAGGGCGGCAGGTAGACGCCGCCGTGCGGGATGGAAACGAGCAGCGGTGCGCTGCCCTGGTGAAAGCGGAAGAGCGGCGGGGCGCTGGGGGTGTCGGTCATGGCGGGCTCCGGTGAATCAGGCGGCGGCTAGCAGGGCCTGGCGCGCGGCGACGAAGGCGCGCGCGGCCGTGCCGTGCAGGGCGTGGCGGCCGGCCACCACACGGGGCACGCCGCCCACCCACAGGCTGTGCAGCGCGCTGCCACGCTGGCTGGCAAACACATGGGCGGCGAGCATGCGCTCGGCGTCCAGCCCGGCCAGGGCGACGTGCTGCGCGTCCAGCGCCAGCATATCGGCCTGCTGGCCGACCGCAAGCCCGGCGACCGCCCGCCCGGCGGCCTGCGCGCCGCCTTGCACCGCCTGCAGCGTGGTGGCGGTGGCCACCTGGGCATGCGCGCGGCTGGCCAGCACGTTGCGCTGGCGCAGGTGCAGGCGCTGGCCGTATTCGAGCAGCATCAGTTCCTCGGCCGCGTTCACGCAGGCGTGGCTGTCCGAGCCCAGGCCCCAGCGGCCGCCGTGCTGCAGCCACAGCGGCATGTCGAAGAGGCCGTCGCCCAGGTTGGCTTCGGTCGTCGGGCACAGGCCGGCCACGGCGCCCGCCGCAGCGGCCGCGGCGTATTCCTCGGGCACCATGTGGGTGGCGTGCACCAGGCACCAGCGTGCGTCCACCGGGGCGTGCGCCAGCAGCCACTGCACCGGGCGCTGGCCGCTCCAGGCGAGGCAATCCGCCACCTCCTGCGTCTGCTCGGCGATGTGGATGTGGATGGGCGCGCGCGGGTCGAGCGCGGTGAGGCCGGCGACGGCCTCGCGCAAACTCTCCGGCGGCACGGCGCGCAAGGAATGTGGAGCCAAGCCCAAAACAGCTCCTTGCGCATGTGTGGCGGGCGCGAGGCGCTCCAATAAAGAGAGCATGTTGCCGGTGCTGCGCAGGAACCGGGCCTGGTCGGCACGCGGCGCCTGGCCGCCAAAGCCGCTGCTCTGGTAGAGCACGGGCAGCAGCGTCATGCCGATGCCCGCCGCGCGCGCGGCGCGCAGCAGCGCCAGGGAGAGCGCGGTGTCGTCCGCATAGGGCTTTCCGCCCTGGCCGTGGTGCAGGTAGTGGAATTCGCACACCGAGGTGTAGCCGGCCTCCAGCATTTCCACGTACAGCCAGGTGGCGATGGCTTCCAGGCTCTCCGGGGTGATGTGCGCGGCAAAGCGGTACATGAGCTGGCGCCAGCTCCAGAAGCTGTCCTGGCTGTTCGCGCGGTACTCGGTGAGTCCGGCGAAGGCGCGCTGGAAAGCGTGCGAATGCAGGTTGGGCATGCCCGGCAGCAGGGGCCCGGGGGCCACGGCGGCGTCGCCCGGCTGGGCATTCGGCACCACGGTGGTGATGCGTCCGGCCGCGTCCCAGGCGATGAGCACGTCGCGCGCCCAGCCGGTGGGCAGCAGGGCATCGGCGGCAAACACCTGGTTCGTCATGGCAAGGCTCCGTAGATACGCCCCTGCCGCACGGTGGTGCGGGCGCTCTTGTGGCCGAACCAGTACGCCAGCTCGGCCGCTTCGGCAAAGGGCCAGAGCACGAAGTTGGCCGGGCGGCCGGCCGCCAGCAGGCCGTGGGTGTCCTGCAGGCCGAGCGCACGGGCGGCGTGCAGGGTGATGCCGGCCAGCGCCTCGGGCACCGTGAGGCGAAACAGCGTGCAGGCCATGTTGGCCATGAGCAGCAGGCTCAGGCAAGGCGAGGTGCCGGGGTTGTGGTCGGTGGATACGGCCATGGGCACGCCGGCGGCGCGCAGCCCCGCGATGGGCGGGAGCTGCGTATCGCGCAGCGTGTAGAAGGCGCCGGGCAGCAGCACGGCCACGGTGCCCGCGGCCCGCATGGCCGCGATGCCTTGCTGCGACAGATGCTCGATGTGGTCGCACGACAGCGCGCCATAGCGGGCTGCGAGCTGCGAGCCGCCCATGTCCGAGATCTGCTCGGCGTGGAGCTTGACCGGGATGCCCAGTTGCTGTGCGGCGCGAAAGACCTGCTCCGTCTCGGCCAGCGTGAAGGCGATGCGCTCGCAGAACACATCGACCGCATCGACCAGGCCCTCGGCGACCAGCGCGGGCAGCATCTCGTTGCAGACGAGGTCGATGTAGTCCTGGCTGCGCCCGGCGAACTCGGGTGGCAGCGCGTGCGCGCCCAGGAAGGTGGTGCGCACCGTCACGCCCAGCGCCTCGCCCAGGCGGCGCGCCACGCGCAGCTGCTTGCGCTCATGCGCCAGCGCCAGGCCGTAGCCGGACTTGATTTCGATGGCGCACACGCCTTCATCGAGCAGCGCCTGCAGCCGAGGTTTGGCGAGTTCAAACAGTTCGTCTTCACTCGCGGCCCGCGTGGCGTTCACGCTGGAGACAATGCCGCCCCCGGCCTTGGCCACCTCTTCGTAGCTGGCACCGGCCAGGCGTATGGCAAATTCGTTCGCACGCTGGCCGCCATAGACCAGATGGGTATGGCAATCGACCAGGCCAGGCGTGGCGAGCGCGCCGCCGCCATCGAACTGCGGCAGCGCGGCATAGGCGGCGGGCACGGCGCCCTGGGGGCCGACCCAGCGCAGCATGCCGCCCTCCACCACCACGGCGGCCCATGCGCCTGCCGCCAGCGGCACGTCGGGCACGGCAAGTTCCGGCACCAGGCGCAGGTGGCGCCACACGCCCGTGGCGCAAGCAGTTGAAGACATCATGTGCACCCCGAAAAAACTATGATTTTGATAGCTGCTAGGGCTTTACGGATAAGCGCTAGAGGCCATTTTTACTAAACTTTTATTGTGTTGGAAACACTTCATGCAGGCTCCAGCAACACATGCAGGAGCACGCTGCCCCCAGCGTTTGCCTCGGGCGCCACGTTCCAGCCGCGGTCCTCGTCGGCCCACCACCGACCGGCATCCGGCGCCAGCACCACAGCCTGCCCGCCCGCTGCAGCCAAGGGCGCCAGGGCCCAGCGGCCCTGCACTGCCCACAGCAGCCCGGCGGGCCGCGCGGGCAGCAGCGCTGGGCTTCGCAGCACGCGCACCGCACCGCGCCAGCGGCCCCGGCGCGTCATCAGGTTGAAGTCGCTTGACGCACCGCCCAGCAGGTCGCAGTCCATGCCGCCATCGCCTGCAAAGGCAAAGGGTTGCAGCGCTTGCTCCAGGCGGTGGTCGATACCGGTTTCTGGCTGGCGCAGATGCACGCCATCGCCCGTGAGCAAGGTGATGACCCGGTCCACCCCCGCAAAGCGCGAAAACGGGCCACTGCGCGCAATCGTCGCCACGCTCACGCGCCAGTCGAAATGGTCCATGTCCGCGCCCGGCGGCCAGCAGGCGAGTTCGCGCGTGGCGCCGCCGCCGTTCTTCCAGGGGGTGGCTGGCACCTGGCCCAGGTCGAAATGCTGCTGCGCCATGCGGATCACGCCACCAGCAGCGGAAACAAAGGGTGGTCCATGGGCGCGCCTGCGGGCAGGGTATCGGCCAGGCCGGGAAAATCGGGCGAGGTCGTCCAGCGGCGCGGCGCGTGGCGCGTGTCGTCGCCCAGGAAGCGCACCGAGAACACGCGGCGGCGCCCCGGTCCCTCGAACCCACCCGCACCATGCAGTGTGAGCATGTGAAAACACACCACATCGCCGGGCGTGATGTCCCAGCCCAGGATGCGGTGCGCGCTGCGGTCGGCCTCGATGTCGGGCAGGTCCTGCAGGCTGCCTTCGGGGAACCATTGGGCCTGGTTGTCCATGAAGGTGCGCGGCATGAGCCACGGCCCGAGGTGCGAACCGGCGACAAACTCCAGCGTCGCCGGGCGCGGCACCGGGTCCACCGGAATCCACATGCTGATGTTCTGCCTGCCATCGATGTTGTAGTAGGGCTGGTCCTGGTGCCAGGGCGTGCGCTGGCGGGTGCCGGGCTCCTTGACCAGCACATGGTCGTGGTACAGGCGCACCGTGGGCGACTGCATCAGGCGCTGCGCGGCGGGGGCCAGCGGCGTCTCGCGCACCAGGCGCTCAAACTGGGAAATGCTCTGCCAGTTGCAGAAGTCCTCGAAAAAGCGGCCCGGGTCGTCCGGGCGGCTGGCCACCTTGGCGCGCGGGCTGGGCGCGGCCAGATTGGTGTCGATGCCCGCCCGCAGCAAGGCCACCTCGTCCGCGTTCAAGAGCTGGCGAATGCAGACCGCGCCGTCGCGCTGGAAGTCGGCGACGTCCTGGTCGCTCAGGCGCTCGTTCAGGCGCTGCTGCAAGTCGTGTGTATTCATGGTGCCGTCCTTGTACCGTTTACTTGATCATGGGGAGCTTGAGGCCCTGCTTCTTCGCCGTTTCCACGGCCAGCGCGTAGCCCGCATCGGCATGGCGCATGACGCCGCTGCCGCAGTCGTTGACCAGCACATTGGCCAGCCGTGCGGCCGCTGCATCGGTGCCATCGGCCACGATGACCATGCCCGAGTGCTGCGAGTAGCCCATGCCCACGCCGCCGCCGTGGTGCAGGCTGACCCAGGTGGCGCCGCCTGCGGTGTTGAGCAGCGCGTTGAGCAGTGGCCAGTCGCTCACGGCGTCGGTGCCGTCGCGCATACCCTCGGTCTCGCGGTTGGGGCTCGCCACGCTGCCCGTGTCCAGGTGGTCGCGGCCGATGACGATGGGGGCCTTGAGCTCACCGTTCTTCACCATCTCGTTGAAAGCCAGGCCCGCGATGTGGCGCTCACCCAGGCCCAGCCAGCAGATGCGTGCGGGCAGGCCCTGGAAGGCAATGCGCTCGCCCGCCATGTCGAGCCAGCGGTGCACGTGCCGGTTCTCGGGGAACAGCTCCTTGATCTTGGCGTCGGTCTTGCGGATGTCTTCGGGGTCGCCCGAGAGCGCCACCCAGCGGAACGGGCCCTTGCCCTCGCAGAACAGCGGGCGGATGTAGGCGGGCACAAAGCCGGGGAAGTCGAAGGCGTTCTTCACGCCTTCGTCAAACGCCACCTGGCGGATGTTGTTGCCGTAGTCCACCACCGGGATGCCCATGTGCTGAAAGTCGAGCATGGCTTGCACATGCGCCGCACAGGACCGGGCCGCCGCCTTCTTCAGCACCTCATGCTGAGTCACGTCCTGCTGCGCGGCGCGCCACTGCGCCACCGTCCAGCCCGCGGGCAGGTAGCCGTTGACGAGGTCGTGGGCCGAGGTCTGGTCGGTGACCAAGTCGGGCTTCAAGCCGCCAGCCTTGGCGCGGCGCACCAGCTCGGGCAGGATTTCTGCGG
>Ga0066256_1002833_pt1 | contig 18097 bp, 16 predicted proteins | sample ThiBio_1000_biof_FD_87107 | JGI IMG/M metagenome (GOLD analysis project Ga0066256, IMG submission 87107) | Wastewater bioreactor microbial communities from Cape Town, South Africa - Thiocy_expt_1000_biof (version 2) | ecosystem: Engineered > Bioreactor > Thiocyanate-remediating >...
GTGCTTTCTCGACAGGTCGATGACGTTCTGCCCGGCATGGAGGAAGTGCTGCTCCGATGCGCACATCCCGCACGAATGGGTGCGGACGAGCGCCTGGCCGGGACCCGGCACGGGCTCCGGCACCTCGCCGACGTGGACCGCTCCGTCCTGGACGAAGGCCGCCTTCATCAGCCTTCCCTGGCCACCGCGGCGCGGATGTCGGGCATCGTCTGGCCGAGCAGCTTGAGGCTCTTCCAGCCTTCCTCGGGCGAGAGACCGCCGAGCAGCGGCTGGATGCCGACCTGGCCGAGGTCCGGGATCGAGGGAATCTTGGCCAGCAGGTGCTCGGGCGTCCAGGCGGCGAACAGGCCCGAATGCTTGAGCGCGGCCGGGTCTTCCAGGCCCTTGAACGGCGAGCTGGAATGGTCGCCCTCGGCCGCGGCCCACTTGGCATATTCGGTGATGACGTGGACGGCGTGGGGCTCGATCGCCTTCCATCCGGCCTCGGGGTCCTCGCAGAGGTGGATCGCCAGCGGCATCCCCGGCACCGGGCGCCAGTGCTGGCGCGGCTTGTGGCCGAGCCGCGCGCATTCGGCGAGATAGATGTCGACCAATTCCGGCTTCATCGGCCCGAAGCCGACGCCGAACTTCGCGGCGCGCCTGGCCGAGGCCTCGACCCCGCCGCCGACCATGATGATGTCCTCCGGCTCCTGCACCGGCAGCGGCCGGGTATAGACCGGGCGGCCGTCCATCTCGAACTTCTCGCCCTTCAGCGCGCGCAGGATCAGCTCGACCCCACTGTCCATCAGCTTGCCGCGCTCCTTCAGCGACTTGCCGAACATGGCGAACTCATAGGGCACGTAGCCCGCGCCGAAGATCACCGAGAGGCGGCCGTTCGACACGTTGTCGACCACGGCGATCTGCTCGGCCAGCATCCGCGGTTCGTGCAGCGGCAGGATCACCGCGCCGAGCACGAAGCGCAGCCGCTTGGTCACGGCCGCCATGGCCGAGGCCAGCACGAAGGGCTGCGGCAGGTAGCCGTCGTCGGAGCCGTGGTGCTCCATCAGCCCGATGCGGTCGACCCCGATCGTATCGGCATAGGCCGCCATCTCGACCGCGGCGGCGTAAAGCTCGGCCGTGGGCGTCGCCCAGTCGGGAGACCGCATGTCGAAGGAAACGCTGACCTGGATATTGCGCATCGAAAACCCTCTCGAAATTCGTGGAATGCGGACCGGCTATCAGCCGTAGCCGCCGTTGAACAGCACGGCATAGGACGGATCGGTGCGGTCGTGGGCCTGGTTCGACTTGCGGCCCATCGGCGTCACCGGGCGGATTTCCTCGTGATCGAACACCACCCGGCGGCGGACTATGCCCCAGCGGTCATCACGCTTTTCCCAGGAATCGAGGTAGCGGCCCCAGACGCCGAGCTGGAAGAGCTGGCCGTCCCGCTCCATCCGCATCGTGCCATAGACATAGGCCTCGCTCCCCGCGCGGTTCCCGGCGAGGTCGATGATGACGTTGGTCACGTTGTGGCTGTGGCTGACCAGCCCGGCGTGGTGCCGGCAGATCGTGTCGATCACCTGCTTGCCCGGCCCCTGGTAATAGTCGGCGCCGTAGTCGGCCTCGGCGTCGTCGTGCCAGATCGAGTGGCCGAGCGGCACGTCGATCCGGTCGACCGCGCGGCAATAGCGATAGAGCAGCTCGGTGATCGCCTGCTTGTCGGCCAGCGCGCGCAGGGTCTCGGCGTCGGTCATGGCGTTCTCACTTCTTCGCGGCATAGGCCGCCGACATCTGTTCGATCATCACGATCCTCTCGCGGCGCTGGGCCGGGGCGACGGGCGACATGCCCACCGTCTCGTCGGTCTCGCCCCAGTTCTGGGTCGGGCCGTGGGGCAGCCGTTCCAGCCCGAGCCGGGCCACGTCTGCCGGATCGGCCATGCCGGTCATGTCGACCGGCTGGCCGGTCTGCTCCAGGGTCTTGCGGTGCGCGGGCGTGTCGGTGCGGCCGAGGATGAGATTGAGCACCTCGACCCCGTGGTGGCGCAGCTCGGCCCAGAGGCTCTCGCCCAGGGTCAGCGCGAAGGCCTTGGACGCGGAATAGACCGACAGGCCGCTGAGCCCGACATAGCAGGCGCCCGAGCCGACCAGGATGATCCCGCCCCGGCCGCGCGCCTTCATCGGCGCGGCGAAATGGTGGCAGTTGCGCATGGTCGACAGCACGTTGAGATTCACCAGCCCGTCCCATTGGGCGACCTCGGCGTCGAGGAAGGGGGTGTTAACCGTGTCCGCCCCGGCATTGGCGATGAACAGGCCGACCTCGCGGTCGCCCACGGCGGCGACGATCTTCGCGGTCGCTTCGGTCTGCGCGAGGTCGACCGAGGCGGTCACGCAGTCGACGCCGAGGGCGCGGATCTCCTCGGCCAGGGCGGCCAGCGGACCCTCGCGCCGGGCGACCAGGATCAGGTTCACGCCCTGGGCCGCGATCTGCCGGGCGAAGGCGCTGCCGGTCCCTTCGGAAGCGCCGGTGATCAGCGCCCAGGGGCCATATTTCTCGGCGAAGCTCACGATTCTCTCCCGCGCTGGTCGGCCTGTGCGGCAGGGGTGTTATCGCAGCGGCGAGCTATGCCGCCACTACAATCTGTGCCAAGGTCCCATGCCGAACGGTTATATCTGGAAGGGAGCGTATGGAAACCCGGCGGCTCGGCTATTTCGTCCGCGTCGCGGAGGACGGCTCGCTGACCAAGGCGGCGCGGCTCCTGCGCATCGCCCAGCCCGCGCTGACCCGGCAGATGCGCCTGCTGGAGGCCGAGGTCGGCGTGGCCCTGTTCCGCCGCACCGCGCGCGGCATGGTCCTGACCGAGGAGGGCGAGCGGCTGCGCGCCGCCGTCGCCGGCCCCCTGCGCGAGCTGGAGCTGGCGCTCCACGGCTTCCGCGCCTCGGCCTCGCCGCTGGTCGCCGACGCGGTGCTGGGGATGCCGGCGAGCCTCGCCGAGGTGCTCGGCCGCCCGCTCGCCCTCGCCATCGCGCAGGGCTTTCCCGAGGTGCGGCTGCGGATCATCGAGGCGCCGATGGGCAGCCTCCAGGAATGGCTGATGCGCGGCATGGTCGACTTCGCGCTGGTCGAGGAGCCGAGCCGCGACGACCGCCTGGCCGAGCAGCGCGTCGCCCTGCTGCCGCTGGTGCTGGTCGGCCGCGTCGACAGCCCGCTGCCCCCGGGCCGGGCGGTGCCCTTCGCCGAGGCGGCGCGGCTGCCGCTGGTCCTGACCTCGCACCACATGGGCGTGCGCGGCGCGGTCAACGAGGCGGCGCAGCGCAGCCAGGCGCGGCTCAACCTGCGGATCGAGGCCGATGCCCCGCGCCTGGCGCGCGAGCTGGTCGCCGAGGGGCTGGGCTATGCCATGCTGCCCGAGCGCTATTGCGGCGAGGCCCTGGCCGGCGGCGCGCTGCGGGCCTGGCCGCTGACCGATCCCGCGCCCGAGGTCGAGGTGCTGCTCGCCGTGCGCCGCGCCAGCCAGGCCGCGCGCAAGCGCCTCGCCGGGGTCGAGCGCCTGATCCTCGACCAGGCCGCCGCCCTGCTCGCCGCGCCGCTGGCCTTGGCCGCCAGAGCGCGCTAACCACGCGCGGATGAGCATCCCGCGCCTGCCCCTGATCCTTGCCGGAGCCGCGGCCACGGCGGCCATCGCCTTCGGCATGTCGCTCGCCGGCAAGCCCGGCCCGGGCCTGCCGGCCACGGTCGTCGTGCTGCTGGCGGTCTATGCGGCGGGGCTGGGGCTCGGCGGGCTGCTGTTCAGACGGAGAGGTTGAGCGATGCTGCAGATGATCGAGGCGAACTGGCTGGCGCTCGCGCTGGTCCTGATAATCGGCCTGCTCGTCGCCTGGTGGATCTTCGCGCGCGGCAGCGCCCCGCGTGAGCGCCACCGCGCGCCCGATGCGCTGGACGAGGGCGCCGCGCCGGCCCAGCGCAACCAGGCGCTGATCGACGCGCCCAGCGCCGCGGCGCTGGCCGACAGCGGCCCGGGCATCTTCGCCGGCGCGGGCGAGGTCATCGCCGTCGCCGCCCAGGACGAGGTCGCCGCGGCCGGCGCCGCCGACATCCCGCGCGAGACCATCGCCGAGACCGGCGGCGAGGCCGACGACCTGCGCCGGATCAAGGGCCTCGGTCCCAAGCTCGTCACCCTGCTCGCCGGCCTCGGCGTGACCCGCTTCGCCCAGATCGCCGCCTGGGACGACGCCGAGATCGACCGCATCGACGCCCAGCTCGGCACCTTCGCCGGCCGCATCCGCCGCGACAACTGGGTCGAGCAGGCGAAGTACCTGAGCGAAGGCGACGTCGCCGGGTTCGAGGCGAAGTTCGGGAAGCTGTAGGGCGCGGCCCGCCGCTCGCCGTCCCGTTAGGGCGTCGCCCGTTCGATCGCCCGCTTCCATTCGGCATGATCGCGCAGGTTGGTCCGCTGGAGCCGGATCTGGGCGCAGCCCGGCAGGGCGCGCAGCGCCTGCTTGACCGGGTCGATCAGGTTCTCCGGCAGCCACGGGCTGAGCGTGATGCCCTTCACCCAACTCCGCCGGATCGGGATGTGGTGGAAGGCGGCGGCGGGATCGTCGCTCTGGTACAGCAGGCGGAACTCCTGCTCGTCGCGGAAGGCATGGCGCTTCAGGAAGGGCAGCTCGTCGGCGGCGATGCTCCGCGCCGCGATCTGCTTGAGCGTCAGGTACTGCACGTCGCCCCAGACGTAGCGGCCGTCGCTCCGCAGGCTGTCGAGCAGGGCCTCCTTGTCGAAGTCCAGCCGGACCCCTTCGCTGCTGTCCGCGAAGACGCCCCAGTGGTGATAGGTCTCCGTCGCCTGGGTGAAGCAGGCCGCGACCACGCCGCCGAGTCGCTTGGCCCGGCAATAGCCCTCCATGAAGGCAATGTCGTTCTTGTCCTGCCACAGGCGCGGGCTGAGCAGGGTCAGGCGCTCGCTCATCAGCGTGTCGATGGCCACCGACAGGCTGGTGTACCGCTTGAGGATCGTGCTCGCCCTCTCGACCATTCTCTCGCGCCCTCCGCCGTTCGACGGCTCAGCCTAGCCCTTCCCGGCGGCTCAGGGGAAGGGCGCGCGCCTCACCGCCCCCATTTCCGCTGCGTCTTGCCGTAGCGCAGCTTGCGCGTGCCCGGCTTGCCCTCGTTCGAGCGGCCGACGAGCGGGGCCTTCGACGGCTCGCCTGGCAGGCCCAGCTCGTCCGCTTCGAGTCGCCTGATCTCGTCCCGCAGCCGCCCGGCTTCTTCGAACTCGAGGTCGGCGGCGGCGGCGCGCATCTTCTTTTCCAGCTCCTCGATATGGCTGCGCAGGTTGTGGCCGACGAGGTGGTTTTCCCCTTCCGCATCGATCTCGACCAGCACGCCGTCGCGGCTGGCGGTGTCGGCGATGATGTCGGCGATGCCGCGCTTGATCGTCTCCGGGGTGATTCCGTGCGCCTCGTTGTAGGCGCGCTGCTTCTCGCGGCGGCGGTCGGTCTCGGCGATGGCGCGCTCCATGCTGCCGGTCATCCGGTCGGCATAGAGGATCACCCGCCCGTCGACGTTGCGCGCGGCGCGGCCGATGGTCTGGATCAGCGAGGTCTCGGAGCGCAGGAAGCCCTCCTTGTCGGCATCGAGGATGCAGACCAGGCCGCATTCGGGGATGTCCAGCCCCTCGCGCAGCAGGTTGATGCCGACGAGCACGTCATAGACGCCGAGGCGCAGGTCGCGGATCAGCTCGATGCGCTCCAGCGTCTCGACGTCCGAATGCATGTAGCGGACCTTGAGCCCGGCCTCGTGCATGAACTCGGTGAGGTCCTCGGCCATGCGCTTGGTCAGCGTGGTGACGAGGGTGCGATAGCCCTTGGCCGCCGTCTCGCGGCATTCGACGATGCAGTCCTGCACCTGGTCCTCGACCGGGCGGATCAGCACCGGCGGGTCGATCAGGCCGGTCGGGCGGATCACCTGCTCGGCGAAGACGCCGCCCGACTGCTCCATCTCCCAGTTGCCCGGCGTCGCCGAGACCGCGACCGTCTCGGGCCGCATCGCGTCCCCTTCGTTGAAGCGCAGCGGGCGGGTGTCGATGCCGCTCGGCAGGCGGCAGCCGTACTCGGCCTGGGGGCACCTGGGGCGATGGTCGCCCCGCGCCATCGCGCCGATCTGCGGCACGGTCTGGTGGCTCTCGTCGACGAACAGCAGGGCGTTGTCGGGCAGGTACTCGAACAGGGTCGGCGGCGGTTCGCCGGGCAGGCGGCCGGTCAGGAACCGGCTGTAGTTCTCGATCCCCGCGCAGCTTCCGGTCGCCGCGATCATCTCCAGATCGAAGTTGGTGCGCTGCTCCAGCCGCTGGGCCTCCAGCAGGCGGCCTTCCGCGTTCAGCTCCTTGAGCCGCTCGGTCAGCTCGAAGCGGATCGCGTCCATCGCCTGCTTCATCGTCGGGCCGGGGGTGACGTAGTGCGAATTGGCATAGACCCGCACCTTGTCCAGGCTCGCGCCCTTCTTGCCGGTCAGCGGATCGAACTCGGCGATCTCCTCGATCTCGTCGCCGAAGAAGGACACGCGCCAGGCCATGTCCTCGTAGTGCGAGGGGAAGATCTCCAGGTTGTCGCCGCGCACCCGGAAATTGCCGCGGGCGAAGGCCGCGTCGTTGCGCTTGTATTGCAGGGCGACGAGCTTGCGGATGATCTCGCGCTGGTCGACGCTCTCGCCCTTCTTGAGGTCGAAGATCATCGCCGAATAGGTCTCGACCGAGCCGATGCCGTAGAGGCACGAGACCGAGGCGACGATGATCACGTCGTCGCGCTCCAAGAGGGCGCGGGTGGCCGAGTGGCGCATCCGGTCGATCGCCTCGTTCACCGAGCTTTCCTTCTCGATGTAGGTGTCCGACCGGGGCACGTAGGCCTCGGGTTGGTAGTAGTCGTAGTAGGAGACGAAATACTCGACCGCGTTGTCCGGGAAGAACGACTTGAACTCGCCGTAGAGCTGCGCGGCGAGGATCTTGTTCGGCGCCAGGATCAGCGCCGGGCGCTGGAGGTGCTCGATGACCTGGGCCATGGTGAAGGTCTTGCCCGAGCCGGTGACTCCGAGCAGCACCTGCGTCCGCTCGTCCTCGCGCATCCCGGCGACGAGGTCGGCGATCGCCGTGGGCTGGTCGCCCGCCGGCTGGTACTCCGAGGCGATGCGGAAAGCGCGCCCCGGATCGGACTTCTCCGGCCGCTGCGGCTTGTGGGGGACGAAGGCGCCGGAGGTATCGGGCTCCGCGAGCCCCCGGCGGATGACGAGTTCGGCCATGGGCGGGATATGGGGCGAGGGCTAGGGTTACGCAATGTCCGGAGAAGGAGCTTCCTCGTCCGGCCAAGGGGGATAGTAGATCGGCTTGTCGCCAAATCGTTCCTTCACTGCGCGCTCCCGTCGCACGATATAAGTTTCGCGCTTATTCAGTTCTTCCGCGAAGAAATTTTGTGCGTGGAATTCGGCACCGTTGAGGTCGAACTGCATTTCCTGCCAGCGCTTGTCGGCTGGTTCGGCGTACCAGATGTCTCTAACAATATCGGCAATGTCGTCGACACCGTCTGAATACGCGATCCGATCTCCCTCGTTGTGATAGATCGATACACCAACCCACATGTCCCCTGCTCGGGCGTAAACTAGGATTTCGTGCTTGCCCGGACCGAATCTTTCCAGAATCGCTGCTCCCAGCTCACTGTAAAGTTCGTTCAATCTGTCGAACTTATCGTTCATTCTGAACTCCACCTGGCTCATTGTGGAAGACTTGTGAAATTCGGTCCTTCCCGATTGTCCAAAATACCTTGATTGAGAATGGGCGTTGGGAATCGCCGCGATACTCAGGCACAATCCGCACGAGAACTTTGTTGCCTATTGCCAGTTCCTTGCCCCATGCACGTTCCATCTCCCGATAGGCCCCGCGGTTGAAGTTCCGATCCTGTGCGAAATGGTTGAATGCTTCTCTAGGGCCGTTGAAGCGCGAGGCAATGTAATGCCCGCCGTCATCGGTTTGCCGCCGATCCGTGCTGCCGGCTCGCGTTTGCAACCGGCGAGATCGTTGCTCCTTAGGTCCGTTTTGCAAGATGCCGTTTACGTTGCGTGTCCTTTGCCTGTCGTCGATTTGATAGGCGTAGCCGTTCTTTCGGATGGAAGTGAATGGTCTCGCCTCGGCTTCAGAACGAGCCGAAGCGGTTCCCGTGGGCACAGAAGACGATTTTGGCCGCGTTTGCGGCGGTGTCGGCTTTGGCGGGTCCCCCGTGCCGCCCGCCCCCCCCCCCCCCAATCCCCCGCCCCCCCCCCCGAAAACGCCCAAACCGCCACCCTCCCCACGGTCCCCCCCCACATGACCCGCCCCTCCCCCCTGCCCGCCCTCCCCCGCCCGCCCCCAACGTTTGCCGGTATCCCGAAACGTAAAGCGGCCATTTTCAACGTCATGCCACGGATTGAACTTGATTTCAGGGACGATGATCCGTCCTGTTCGCAGGTAAATCTCGAATGGGCTCATTGTCCTGTCCTGTGGCGGCTTCGGAGGGAATCACTCGGACAGGGGGCTATCGATATTATATCATGTAGGAAAGAACAAAAATAGAACAATCTTCAGAACGGATCAGATTTCTCGCACTGCCAGCGAATTGTTCAGCCGCCCCATCCCCGCAATCCCCGCTGCCACGGCCAGGATCGCCGCGCCGATCACGAAGCTCAGCCCCGGCATCCATCCGGCCGACACGGCATAGACCCAGCCGAAGAACACCGGCCCGGTGATCCCGGCCAGGCTGGCGAGGCTCTGCATGGCGCCCTGGAGCTGGCCCTGCTCGGTCTCGGCGACCGCGCGGCTCATCATCGACTTCATCGTCGGCTCGGCCAGGCCCATCAGCGAGGCGGGGACCATCGCCGCGACGAACCAGCCGGGGCTCGGCGCGAAGGCCATGGCGAGCAGGCTCAGCGCTCCGCCGGCGAGGCCGATGAAGGTCGCGCGGGCGTCGCCGATGCGCTGGGTCACGGGGCCGACGAGGGTTCCCTGCACGATCATGTCGAGCACGCTGGAGAAGGCGAGCAGGGCGCCGACCTGGAGCGTGGTCAGGCCGTGGCGGTGCCCGGCGTAGAGCACGAAGACGGTCATGAACAGGCGGTGCGAGAAGGTCAGCAGGAACATGCTCAGCGACAGGCCGGCGAGCGCGCGGCTCTGCCCGAGCATCCGCAGCGCCGCGACCGGGTGGGCGCTGGTCCAGGCGAAGGGCTTGCGGCGCTCGGGTGGCAGGCTCTCGGGCAGGACGACGAGGCCGTAGAGGAAGGCGAGAGCCGAGAGGGCGGCGGCGACCCAGAAGGGCAGGCGCGGGCTCACGTCGCCGAGCACGCCGCCGAGCGCGGGACCCAGCACGAAGCCCGCCGAGATCGCCGCTCCGGTGATGCCGAAGGCGCGGGCGCGGTTCTCGGGCGCGGTCACGTCGGCCATGTAGGCGAACAGCGCCGTGGCGCTGGCCGAGGTCATGCCGCCGATCACCCGCCCGACGACCAGCCACCACAAGTTGGGCGCGAGCGCCATCAGCACCCAGTCCAGCGACAGCCCGGCGGCCGAGATCAGGATCACCGGGCGGCGGCCGAAGCGGTCGGACAGGCTGCCGATCACCGGCGCGCAGAGGAACTGCATCAGCGCCCAGAGGCTGCCGACGATTCCGGTCCACAGCCCCGCCGCGGCGAGGCTGCCGGTCAGGTCCTCGATCAGGCCGGGCAGCACCGGCATGACCACCCCCATCGCCAGCATGTCGAGGAAGCCGGTAATCAGGATCATCCAGATCGCCGGCGCCCGTGCCGCCGCTTGCGTCATGCCTCTCACCCCCCTCACCTGCCTTTTTCGTGAGATGAGAGGGTGGATCGCGCGTTGTCAATCGGCGCCGGCTCGGCCATCGTGGCGGCCGAGGACTGGAAAAAGGGAAGGATTGCCATGATGAAGACCAAGCCGATTCTGCTGGCCGCCGCCGCGACGCTCGCCGCGCTTTCGCTCGCTTCCTGCGGGAAGTCCGGCGACAAGGCCGACGGCGGACCCAAGACGTCGGAGCAGGCCAAGCAGGAGGCGGCGAAGCTCGATCGGCCCAAGCCCGGCCAGTACAGCCAGACCATGACCATCACCAAGTTCGAGATCCCCGGTGCCCCGCCCGAGGTCTCCCAGCAACTCGGCGCGGCGATGCAGAAGGCGCAGGAGCACTCGTTCTGCCTGACCGAGGAGATGGCGAGCAAAGGCTATCGCGACATGTTCGACAAGGTCGGCAAGGACGGCGAGTGCAAGTACGACCGCTTCGACGTCAGCGGCGGCCGGCTCGACGCCGTGATCCACTGCGAGAACCCGCGTGAGGGCAAGGGCACGATCACCATGTCGGGCACGGTCAGCGAGGAAGGCTCGGACGTGAACGTCGCGCTCGACCAGACGGGCGGCCAGGGCCCGATGAGCAACAGCAAGATCGCCATGCACCTGGTCTCCCACCGCACGGGCGACTGTGTCGCGGCGAAGTAGGCCCGAGGCGGAAAGTTGGTCGACCTTTGCCAGGTCTTATCGAACTTTGTGCCAGGCGCCGAATAGCGATCTTGTGGTAAGGTTCGATGAGCTTCGTTGGAATGAACACGGCTGGCTGAAAGCCGCATGAAGGAGATGGGGGGCATGTCGATTGGGTCGAGGGACGTAAATCGGTCATATAGGAACGACACGCCAATCTCTGGTGCATCTACCCTGGGTCACAGCCGTCGCTTTTCGGACGAATTGGTCGAGAATGCCCGTCAGCTTTTCCAACAGCGGACAGGTCGCAAACTGTCAGCGGAGGATAGTCGACGGATTCTGGAGAATCTTACTGGCTTCTTTTCCGTTCTTCGTGACATCGACAGAGCAAAGGCTCGGCGCGAAGCGGGAGGCGACAACGGCGAAGGTGACTCAGATGGGTCGCATTGATAGAGTATTGTGAGCTTCGTAATGCCCAAGAAACTCGATATCGACAATCTGGACAATGCGTTCGCCCAGCGCATGCGTCAGCGAGGTCAATCAACCGAAGCGGAGCATCAGAAGATGCTGCACCAGACCCCGTCTGCCGAGACCGATTCGTCATTTCGAGAAATGGCAGCCGAGCTGCGATATTTATCCGCCACATCCGTCGCCGTAAGTCATCCGATGGTCCGCACCAACCGGGCAAATAGGCCGCTTCTCGCGAGGTGCTGAGCGCGACGCCCTTGTCGACCGCACGTTCGAACCTGTCGGCGATGAGTTTCTTGCCGATGCGGCGGCGCAGGAAGTTCGCCCACAGGAATTCGGAATAGGGCGTGGGGTCTTTGGCATAGCCGCCGGCACGGCGGACCTCTCCCGCCAGCGACCGGTAAGGATCGTCCGTCATCGCTGCAATCTTCTTCGGCAGTTGATCGAGCGGTCGCCGCGAACCGGCCGCGTCGAACGGATGGACCCAGTTGCGGTTGTCCATGAAGGTCCAGAACAGCGCTTTATTGAGGTGGCTGAGGTCAGCGAGGATGCTGACCAGCACGCGGCTGACGCCTTCGTCATGTAGTGCTCGGACTAGATGATGATGGTCGATGACGTAGAGCGAATCCTTCGGACCTCGGATCGCGGGGATCATGTGCCGCCCAAGAAAATCGGCCCCATCGCGTTCCGCGCGCTTGCGCCATTCCGCCCGCTTGCGCTCCACTTCTCTCAGGCCCACGGTCATTTGGGTCGGCCGCAGTTCGGCGATTTCCACCGGATGCAGAGTGGGAGAATAATCCTCCTTCATGCCTTTACTTCCCTGATTGGACGGCGGCTTTCCGCTGCGGTGACGGCATCGTCAACGCTATAGGTGCCGGAGGCTGCAAGATCGCCCATGCCGGCAGCAGCGAGCAGATCCCTCACGTGGTCATGGAGACGCGCCAGCTGCACTGGTATCCCCGACTCTTCCATCGTGCGGTCGAACTCGATCAATGCGTCGAGCGCCGTGCTATCAAGATCATTGCTTTCCTCCAGGCTTAGCACGATTGCCGATAGTCCGGGCTCGGCCCGTGTCTTTGTCGCGATCAGTGCCAATATCCGCTCGGCATTGGCGAAGAATAGCGGAGTGGCCGGACGCCAGATCGCGACGTCGGTCGGCGCGACAGCATCCGGGTGGCGCGCTACATCTACGTAATCATGACTGCTACCGACACGACCCAGTCGCGCGATGCCTGGGGTCGCAAACCGTTGGATCAATGCAGCGAGCGACAGCACGATCGCGAGCAGCATCCCGTCCAAGACCCCCAATGCCAAGACGCCCAGCGCTGCGCCGATGGCAACGTATTGGTCACGACCCAGCCGCCACAGGCGCAGCAACGGCCGAGGGTCGAGCGCGTGCGTCAGGGCGGCAATTACGACCGCGGCCAGAACCGTTTGCGGCAGACGCGCGATCAGCGGCGCGGCGAACAGGACCAGCGCAGCCAGGCCGGCGGCAGCAGTAGCGGCGGTAGCGCGGGTCGCGGCGCCGGCCGCCTCGCTGGCCGATCCCGCCGAAAAGCCGGCCCCGACCGGCATGCCCTGGACGAACGCGCTGGCGATGTTGGCTGCTCCAAGCGCTCCAAGCTCACGGTTTGCGTCCACAGTATCGCCGTGGCGCAAGGCGAGGGTCCGGATCGTCCCCCAGGATTCCGCGAAAAGGATGAGCACCAAGGGTAAGGCGAACTGCGCCAACTGTGAGTAGGCGCCGGGCGGCAGATGCGGTAGAGACGGCCAGGTTAGCGCGGTGCTGATCAAGCCTACCAAAGCGACATGGCGCGCCGGGAGGTCGAACAGTTCGGCGGCCGCGATCCCGAGCGCAAGTATCCCGAAGGCGCCCGGCCAAGCCGGATAACGCCTCGACATCAGCAACGCGGCCAAGGCTGCGCCCCCGACCACGAGGCTGGCGGCATTCCACCGCGGAGCAGCCGAGATCAGTTGCCCGAGGATCGACCCGATATCACCCCCGGGCACTGCGACTCCGACTAAGATCGGCAGTTGGTGGACGATGATGGTCACCGCTATGCCAAAGGCGAAACCCCGTAGTACGGGGCGCGAGATGAGGCTGGTCAGCCCACCGAGCCGTGCTGCTGCGGCGACCAGAAACAAGGCACCGACCAGCAAGACGACGAGGGCCGCCACCGCCCCTCGGTCCGCCAGGGGGATCGACGAGGCGCCCAGCGTGGCGGCAAGAATAGCAGCGGACGACGAGGTCGGGGCGACGATGGCGAAGCGGCTGCGACCAACCAGTGCGTAGCAAAAGCAACCTGCAATTGCAGCCAGGACCGCCCGTTGCGGGGGCATGCCGGCAATGTTGGCGTAAGCGACGGCCTCGGGCAGCATGAGCCCGGCGACGCACAGTCCGGCAACCAGGTCCTCCCGCTTCATTGACGAAGATTATCACCGTCCAGTGGGGGAAGGGTATAGTGATTACTTTCGCGGAAGGATTTTTGAGATGCCTCCCGAAATGGCCGTTCCAATGCAGCTATCTCTAGCGCAACCCTGAACGCTCCAAGTGCCGCTGCCGTCCAGGTTCGACGGCAAATGTCGCGATGTCACTTATAGCTCGGCGTGGCACTTGTAATCGACGCAGCGGTAAATTCGTCTGATTGTAAGACCAACTCCAGATTCATCGCTTAGCCGCGCTGGAAGCTGAACGATCTCAGCTATCAGAAACATCGAACGATTCGAGAACGTCTGGAATGTCAGCGGTAGCGGGAGTTCCTCAGTTGTCCGCGGGTTATGGTACCTGGCAAGGTTCGCTTGCGAACCGGATATGCGTGATTAGTCCCAGCGCAAAGGCAGCGAAGTCACCGCCAGCATCATTCCGACATGGAACCGCGGAGGCCGGTCTGGATCGAGCCGGAACGGTGGCAGCCGTTCGAGCGCGACCCGATACAATGTCTGTAACTCGACGCGGGCCAGGTGCGAACCGACGCATCGGTGCGGCCCTGCGCCGAACGCCAGATGCGCTTTATGCTCGCGCAGCGGATCGAAGAAGGCAGGATCCGCAAATTCCGTGGCATCGAGGTCCGCCGCCGCGAGATAAGTGACGACAAGTTCCCCATCCTTGAGCACGTGGCCATCGAGCATGGTGTCATCAGTCACCCGCCTTATGCCCCCGCTAAACGTATAGCGGCGCAGCATTTCTTCGGTAGCGTTGACGATCAGATCGGGATCGGCGCGAAGCTGCGCCTGCATCTGCGGGTCCATCGCCAGATGGCGGATTCCATAGCTGATGCCGTTGATGACAGTGTCGAGGCCAGCAAGGAACAACAGCGAACAATAATCCTCCATCAGATCAAGGGTCATCGGCTTGTCGTCGATCTCCAGCGCCCACAATGCGCTGATCAGGTCGTCGCGTGGTTCGTCCCGGCGCGCCAGGATCGTCTCCTCCATCGCCTCGACCATCCGGCGATCACGTGTCGCCTGCGCCGTGCGATCTTCGACTGGCTCGAATATCTCGCGGACCAGCGCGCGATATTCGGCGATGCGATCCGTCGGCAGGCCCATCATCTGCAGGAACACCCGTACCGGAAACTGCTCAGCGATCGCGGAGAAGAAATCGCAATGCCCTTGGTCGATCACCGCGTCGATCAGTTCATGGGCCATCGCCTCGATGCGCGGTTTGAGCGCGACCATCAGACGCGGCGAAAAGACGCGCTGCAACGGGACGCGGTAGCGGCCATGGTCAGGCGGATCCATGAAGATCGGCGTCATCTGGGGCATGCGCGGCGTGCCTTCCGGCAACGTCGCCATCATTGCCGCGCGATGCTTGGGCGAGATTAGGTAGCTCGAAAAACGGTCTGGCTCGCGCAATACCGTGACAGCGTTGCGGTGGCTGATCGCTAACCAATGGCCACCGTTGCGCGGCGTCCAGAACAGCGGCGGCAATGTGGGCAACAGCTCCAGGATCCTCGCATGCGGATCGGTTTGGAGCGCAGGGTCCCGGTGGATATCGAAATCGCGCACCGCGCTTTCCGGCACATGGGGCGGGCGCGGCACGATCCGGCTGTTGCCGAACGTCATGATACCATCCACCTCCGACCTCTGCACCAAGTTATAGTAACCTAGCTTAGTGCCCTGGGGGTCGCGAACAAGGTTGGCGGGCTCTGAACCTGCGTATTAATCAGCTCGAGAAGTCGAAAATATCCGTCAGATATCCACATTTGACTATGGCGTGCCACAGGCGGCCACGCGGGCCGCTTAGGCTTCCGATGTCGCCTGTGAATGTACGGCAGCTTTCAGGGATGCGGTTCGCCACCTCGAACGGGCAGTTCAGTCGGCGGTCACAGAAATTCGCATGCCCGGCCACTGCCCCAATACCTGCGCCGTGGCTCGGGACGATCCAATTGACGGTCATCCCGCTGTCTTGATAACGCTCCCACTATGTCCACAAGAAGCCGCTTGCGCCAAATCTGCGCCCTCGGGCTCAGCGTGTTTCTCCTCTCGCTCGTCGCACCCGTCCAAGCAAAGCCGTCGACGGTTGCGCCGTCCATTGCGGGTTACTGGGTGGGCGAGAAGCCAGCATCGACCGGAGCCGATAAGCCAGGTGGCGAGGAGGCGGCTTACTACGACCCGGCCGATCGTAGCGCCTTGACCCCTGCTGTCTGGCGTGCACTGCAAGAGAACCGCGTGCCCCTTTACCTGCACTTGCGGTACGGCCGCGATTTCGGAGTGACGCGCCCCGGCGTCCACAGCGACGCGGTCGAACTGGTCCGCAAGGCCAACACGCTTGGCATCCCAGTGATCTCGTGGGTCGTCGTGCCTTACGAGCAAGGATACTGGGCCTACCAAGGCAATGCTCCGGCCAACGCCGAGGCCGTCAAGGCCTGGGTGGCGTGGAAGCGGGCTAACCAGCTGCGCTTCGTCTCGGTCGTGCTCGATCAGGAGTTCTCGTGGCAGAATCTGCGGACCTACGTGCCGCTGGCAATGAGCAGCGACCCGCAAAAGCTCGATGCCTGGATGGCAGGCAACATCGATCCCGAGGCGCAGTGCCGCGCTCTAAATGTTTACCGGGACCTTATTTCGTGGGCCCACCGCCAAGGCGTCCGCGCCGACGCCGCCGTGGCGCCGATGGTCATCGATGATGTCGAGGACGGCGACATGGCCTTGCAGAACGCCCTGCAGATCTCGGCGACGTCCCGTTATGACCGGATGTACCTGATGGCCTATCGCAGTGCCGTCAGTCAGGCAGGATTCGATCCTGGTCCGGCGTATATCGCCGCCAACTACGCGTCGATGCAGAAACATTTCGGCAGGGGCGGTCAAATCAGTCTCGGTATCCCGGGGCAGGCGCCCTACGGCGACCTCCAACCGTTGGTGCAGGATGTCCGGCTGCTCGCAGGCCTCGGCGCCAAGGCGGTTCCGATCTTCTCGCTGGAGGAGATGGTGCACGCCTTCGGTGCAGACGGCGTCAGAGCAGTCGCCGACGCCGCGCGGCATCCGATGAACCGCGATGAGCTTGCGCAGTTCAGCAAGCCGACCGCGGGTTTCGAGCGTATGATGGCGGCGGGCAAAGCCAAGAACGCCAGGGCCACCGAGCTGACCATCGCAAGAGGACGGCAAATACCGAACCGATGGCCTGACGGCTGCGGCGACCCAGCCGTAACGCCGCTCGCCCGCAAGTGAATGACCGAGATGGGGGCCAACCCAACCTCCTGTGCTTCACTGAACGAACGGCGGGCTTCGAGGAGGCCGTTTGGCGGCTTGAAAGTCGGCTATGGCGGCGGCAGCCGCCATGCGCCTCAATCGTCGGCACGCTCGCGGCGAGCACCGTCGACAACTGCATTAAGCCTTTGCTTGGCCGCCTCATCACGGCGCTTCTCTGTCTTTGAACGACCATACTTAGCGCGGTTCGCGTCGGCTCGGCCCTCTTCATCCGCACGCTTCTTTGCCTTGCGCACCTGCCGTAGATTGATGACATCACCCATAACCAACGAATATCGTCAGCTGGTTCAGCGCGCTACCCAAACCAAATGGCGATCAATGCCCGGGCGACGTACGCCTCAGATATTTGCATCAATTCAAAAGCCGGCACTGCACTTTTCGCCGCAGAGACTATGGGTCATCTGGCGCCGAAATGCTGTGAATACTGGCGCGCCAGAGACCGCACAGGTGGCGGCATAGATGTCGAAATCCCGCAGAAATGCGAGGTTCTACGGCGACTAAACTTTCAGGGAGAATTCCCAGAAACTGCGTGGAGGCCCGAGCCGGAATCGAACCGGCGTGCAAGGATTTGCAGTCCTCTGCGTAACCACTCCGCCATCGGGCCATCCGTGCGGTGAGCCGCGCGCCTAGCAATCCGGATCGGCGGGCGCAAACGGGTTCACTCGGTCCCGGGAAAACCCACCCTCCCGCGCGCGGGATCGGCCCCGGGGGGGCGGCCGACGGCGCCGACGTCCCCGCCTCCGCGGCCGGACGGCGCGGTGGTTCCAGGGGGGCCGGGGAGGGCGCGCCCGAGGGGCCCGCCCGGGCCCCGGGCCCGGCCCGTGCCGGCGGGGGGCCGCCCGAGGGCGCCTTCCCCCGCCGCTTCCGGCGCGCGGCCATGGGCGCCGGCCAGCGCGGCCCTGACGACGTAGCGGTCGGCCAGCCGCCGCAACGGGGCCGTGGCATGGGCATAGGTCGCCGCGACCGCCGCGTGCCAGGGCAGGGTGCCGGCGCGATAGGGCGCGTAGCTCGCCCCCTGCCCGGCCCGGCGCACGGCGAGCATGAAGGCCGCCTGGCGCGGATCGTTGCCGTCGAGCCGCTTCTCAAACTGGTCGAGCGGCATCGCGCCGGGCCAGGCCAGGCCGAAGGCGCGGGCGGTATGGCGCAGGCGGGATTCGGCGCCGGCATCGGGCGCCGCCATGACGCGGAACAGGCCGGTGCCCGCGGCGAGCAGGGCGTCGGCCACGGCCAGGTTGGTCGCCAGCGACAGGGCCGCGGTGCGATCCTCGGCGACGACGCGCGGGCGGAACGGGAGGGTGTAGTGGCCGTCGCCGTCGCCCTCCACCTCCTGCTGCGGCGGCTCGACGCGGGCCGCGCCGCGACGGGCCTCGGCCGCGTCGATCCGCGCGGCGAGCTCGGCGAAGCCGGCGGGCAGGTCCGCGTCGCGCACGGTCGCATAGGCGAGCTTGGCGCGG
>Ga0066256_1002190_pt1 | contig 18091 bp, 18 predicted proteins | sample ThiBio_1000_biof_FD_87107 | JGI IMG/M metagenome (GOLD analysis project Ga0066256, IMG submission 87107) | Wastewater bioreactor microbial communities from Cape Town, South Africa - Thiocy_expt_1000_biof (version 2) | ecosystem: Engineered > Bioreactor > Thiocyanate-remediating >...
AGGAAATATGTCGGAACCAGACAAGGGCCGGCGGACACGCGCCATCGTGACGGAACAGGAAGCTCTGGATTTTCATTCCCAGGGTCGGCCCGGCAAACTGGAGATAACGCCCACCAAACCGATGGCGACGCAGCGCGACCTGTCGCTCGCCTATTCCCCCGGCGTCGCCGTTCCGGTCAAGGCGATCGCCGCCGATCCGGCCACTGCCTACGACTACACGACGCGCGGCAACATGGTGGCCGTCATCTCCAACGGCACGGCGATCCTTGGCCTCGGCAATCTCGGCGCGCTCGCCTCCAAGCCGGTCATGGAGGGCAAATCCGTGCTCTTCAAGCGGTTTGCCGACGTCGATTCCATCGACCTCGAAGTCGATACGGAAAATGTCGACGAGTTCATCAACTGCGTGCGTTACCTCGGCCCCTCCTTCGGCGGCATCAACCTCGAGGACATCAAGGCGCCGGAATGTTTCATCATCGAGACCCGCCTGCGCGAACTGATGGACATCCCGGTCTTCCATGACGACCAGCACGGCACCGCGATCATCGCCGCCGCCGGCCTGATCAACGCGCTGGAACTGACCGGCCGCGACCTGAAGACCACGCGGCTCGTCTGCAACGGCGCGGGGGCTGCGGCCATCGCCTGCGTCGAACTGATCAAGTCGATGGGTTTCAATCCGGAAAACATCATCCTCTGCGACACCAAGGGTGTCATCTACCAGGGCCGCACCGAGGGTATGAACCAGTGGAAATCGGCGCATGCGGTGAAGACCGACCGCCGCTCGCTGGAAGAAGCGATGAACGGCGCCGACGTCGTTTTCGGCCTGTCGCAGAAGGGCGCCTTCACCGAAGACATGATCCGCTCCATGGCACCGAGGCCGATCATCTTCGCCATGGCCAATCCCGATCCGGAAATCACCCCGGAGGAAGTGTCGCGTATCCGCGACGACGCGATCATGGCGACCGGCCGTTCGGACTATCCAAACCAGGTCAACAACGTGCTCGGCTTCCCCTATATCTTCCGCGGCGCGCTGGACGTGCGCGCCTCGACGATCAACGACGCGATGAAGATCGCCGCCGCCCGGGCCTTGGCGAGCCTTGCCCGCGAGGACGTGCCGGACGATGTCGCCGCCGCCTACCAGGGCGTGCGCCCGCGCTTCGGGCCGCAATACATCATCCCCGTGCCCTTCGACCCGCGGCTGATTTCGGCGATCCCGGTCGCCGTGGCGAAAGCGGCGATCGACAGCGGCGTTGCGCGCCGGGATATTCCGAGCCTGGAGGGTTATGCCCGCGAACTCTCCGCAAGGCGCGATCCGATCGCCTCGACGCTGCAGCGTCTCTATGAGCGCGTGCGCCGCCATCCCAAGCGTGTCGTCTTCGCCGAGGCGGAGGAGGAACAGGTCATGCGTGCGGCCGTGTCCTATGCCAACCAGCAGCTCGGCACCGCCGTCCTGCTCGGCCGCGAGGACCTGATCCGCGCGACCGCGGAACGGGCCGGCATCGAGCTCGACCGCCCGGGTCTCGAAATCGTCAACGCCCGTATCTCGACGCGGGTCGAGGCCTATACGGACTATCTTTATGCCCGGCTTCAACGAAAGGGCTACCTGCACCGCGACGTGCAGCGACTGATCAAGACCGACCGCAACCACTTCGCCGCCTGCATGGTGGCGCTCGGCGATGCCGACGCCATGGTGACCGGCACGACGCGCAACTATTCCACCGCTCTGGAAGAAGTGCGCCGTTGTATCGACGCCAAGCCGGGGCACCGGGTGATCGGCGTTTCGCTGGCGTTGACCCGCGGACGCACGGTCTTCGTCGCCGATACCGCGGTTCACGACATGCCGTCTGCGGAAGAACTGGCCGACATCGCCGAAGAGGCCGCCGGCATCGCACGGCGCATGGGTTACGAGCCGCGCGTGGCGATGCTTGCCTATTCCACCTTCGGCCATCCGACAGGCGAGCGCTCGGAACGCGTCCGCGAAGCCGTCAAGATCCTCGACCGCCGGCGGGTGGACTTCGAATATGACGGCGAAATGGCTGCCGACGTGGCGCTGAACGGCAAGGTGATGGAGCAATATCCGTTCTGCCGGCTCTCCGGCACGGCCAACGTGCTCGTCATGCCCGCCTTCCACTCCGCCTCGATCTCGACGAAGATGCTGCAGGAACTGGGCGGCTCCACCGTCATCGGCCCGCTGCTCGTCGGCCTCGACAAGTCGGTCCAGATCACCTCGATGGGGGCGAAGGACAGTGACATCGTCAACATGGCGGCCATTGCCGCCTACAATGCCGGGACGTGATCGTTCTTGAGACATCCCGTCAAAACCGCTGTACGGTTTTGACGGGATGTCAGAACAGTAAAAGATGGAGAATGCCGCCGTTCAGACGACGGCGGCTTTTCAATCTCAGCTCGCAAACCGGCCGGCGTCGGCGCCGTAATAATTGATGTAGCGGTCCGAGATCGCGGCGATCGGCAAGACGATCAGCACGTCGGTGGTGTTGAAGGCGTGGTCGATGACCGCACCTTGGCCGACCATGGCGCCGAGGCGCAGATACCCCTTGATCAGCGGCGGCATGGCCGCCAGCGCCTTGCGGCCATTGATGCCTTCGGCCGGCATCAGGTCCATGTTGTGGTAGAGTTCCGGGCGCGCCCTGACGGCCCACTCGTCGCGGGCGGCGACATTGTGGTGCAGGAAGGAGAGCGCCAGCGCATGCTCTTCCGGAAACACGCCGTGGAAGGAGGCGCAGCCGAACATGGCGCTCATGCCATGCTTCAGCGCATAGGCCCAGTTGCCCTGCCACAAAAGCTCCACCGTGCGCTTGGTGCGGTAGTCCGGCAGCACGCAGGAGCGGCCAAGCTCCATGAACCGCTTGTCGGGATGGTTTTCGATCAGCTGATCGATCATGAATTCCGATGCGGAATAAAAACCGCCCTTGGCCAGCGCGATTTCCTGGCGCAGCAGGCGATAGGTGCCGACGATCTGATCCTCGATATCGCCTTCGATGGCGTTGTCGACCACCAGCAGATGGTCGCAGATCAGGTCCCAACCGTCGAAATCGCGGCGCAGGCGCATGGCATCGGGGGACAGCGTGGCGTTCATCTCCTCGACGAACACCTTGTAACGAATCCGCTGGGCAGCCTCGATTTCACGATCGTTGCGGGCAAGACGCGTCTCAAGGGTGCCGATGCGGCCGAAGACATCCGCGCCGGCCGGTTGTCCGGCGGTGCCAGCCTGGGCTTGATCGGCCGGTATGTCGCGGTTCAAAAGCTCTAGGGTCATGGCGATTCATCCGCTACCATTGCATTCAGCGTCATAAACCACTTCTATGCGACAATAAAGTGACATCCGGTCGCAAAGCGACCGGCTCCGTCATTTCGCCTCGGTCCAGACCGTGCGCATCGGGCCGAGCGCCTGCACCTCGTCCAGCAGGCGAACCGGGTCGATCGGCTTGGTGAACATCCGATTGGCGCCGTTGAGCAAGGCCAAGCGCCGCACCTCCTCGCGCCCGTCCGCCGAGAGCACGATGACCGGAACGGCACCATGGCCCTGCTGGCGTTCGGCGGCGCGGATGCGCGCCAGCGCCTCCATGCCGTCGCCGCCCGGCATGTTGAGATCGGTGATGATCAGATCGGGAAACTCCGATTCGCCGACGGCTTCGAGCAGGCTTGGAAAATCCTGCACCAGCCGAACCGTGTGGCCGCCCTTCTCCAGGGTCGCCCGCACCAGCATGGCGTTGATCGGATCGTCTTCGGCCAGCAGGATCGACAGGCCGGGCGCCGGCTTCTGCACCACCGGCAGCCCGAAGCCAGGCTGGTTGTCGTTCAGTGCGTCGCGCTTTTCCATCCCCCGCATGCGACCGCGCAGGACATCGACCAGCGAACGCTCGCGCAGCGGCCGGATGAGCCAGGCATCGAAAACACCCTGCGGTTGGGAATTGCGCTCCTCCGGATTGACCAGGAAGATCGACCGCAGGCGCGCCACATCGGCGCGGCCGGAAACATGGTCGTAGAAAACGGTCGCCAGGCGATGGTCGACGATGACATCGGTAAAGGGCGTGCCGGATTGCTCCGCCTGCAGCAGGGCTTCTTCCGTGGCGGCCAGCCCGGACGCCAGGACCACCCGTCCGCCGAGCGCTTCGACGGTCGTCACGATCGCGCGGCTGGCGGGGCCGGTCGGCGCCATGACCAGGACGGCGTTGCCGCGCAATTCGCTCTCGCGGATCGAGCGGTTGCGGTTTTCGCCCTTGAGCTGGTGCGGCAGGCGGATGCTGAACGTGCTGCCCCTGCCTTTTTCGCTGACGGCGCTGAGCGAGCCGCCGAATTCGCGCATGATGCGGGCCGAGATCGACAGGCCGAGACCGGTTCCGGCGCTCTTGTCGCTGGCGTTGCCGGCCTGTTCGAATTCGCCGAAGATGCGGGCCTGTTCTTCCGCCGTCATGCCGGCGCCGGTGTCTTCGACGGTGATCACCAGGTGGCGGCCGTCGAGGGCAGCCGTGACGAGCACGCCGCCGGCATGGGTAAACTTCACGGCGTTGCCGATGACGTTGAACAGCACCTGCCGCAGCCGGGCCGGATCGAAATTCAGGACGTCGGGAATATCGGGCGAGACCGCCGAGGCGATCTCGATTTCCTTTTCGTGGGCACGGTGCGACAACATCTCGACAACACCCTCGATCAGGTGGCGCACCGATTCCGCCCGCGGATGCAGGTGGAAGCGGCCGACCTCGATGGTCGAGAAATCGAGCAGGTCCTGTACGAGTTGCGACAGCGCCTGGCCGGATTCGCGGATGCCGTTCAAATAATTCGTCTGCTCGGCGGTCAGCTTGGTCTGGCCAAGCAGATGGCCCATGCCGAGAATGCCGCTGAGCGGCGTGCGGATCTCGTGGCTGACGGTGGCCAGGAGACGGGATTTCGCAGCCGAGGTGTTTTCCGCCTTGATACGGGCCGCCTCGCGGGTCTTCGATGCCTGCCGCTCCTCGGTGACATCGCGGGCGATGCTGCGGATCTTGAGCTGGCCGGTGGAAGCATCGCGGGCGATGACGTCGTGCCAGACGAAAATGCGCTGGCCGAAGGGCGTGGCGATCTCGACATCGAAACGATAGGGCTCCGCCTCGGGGCGGAAGGCGAGGCCGATTTCTTCGCAACTGCGCCCTTCGGGCACGGCACAGCCGGTCAGCGTGCGGAACGTGTCGTTAGCATAGATGATGCGGCGGCTCATGTCGCGCACCACGGCGATATCGCCGAGCGCATCATGGATGGCGCCGAGCAGGCCGACATTTTCGTCCTGTTCCCAGCGCTGGTCCTGCCAGATTTCTTCCTGGCGCTTCGTCGCAGCCGCGGCGGCCGGCTTTTCGGCCCAGGGGACGATGACGGGCGACGGGCGCTGCAGCACATAGATCAGTGCCGAGCCGAACAGGACAGCGCCAAGCGCGCCGCACAAGGTGTAGAAGCCGGTTCCCAGCCCCATGGCCAGGATGATCGCCGCCACCAGCATGCCGCCGCCGCCGAGCCAGAGACGGGCCACCCCGTCGCCATCGCCTTCGGCGACCGCCGGCGTCACGGGATCGGCTTCGGCCGCATGCACTTCGTCATAGCGGGCGAAGGCCGAGGAGATGGCCGCGTCTTCGTGGGTGGAGGAAACATGCGAAGCGGCAGCGGGCCCGAAGGCCGCGGCAAGGCGTTTTTGAAGCTGTGCCAGGTTGCTCATGCATCCTGGCTAACATGCCTCTCGTTCCCATAGGCTTCAGGAGAATGGTAAAATTTTAGTTTTTTTTCGCTTTTGGCCGCACGAATTCGTCGATGACCACCAGGCAGGCACCGATGGTGATGAAACTGTCGGCGAGATTAAAGACGGCGAAAGACCACGATCCGGTGTGGAACAGCACATAATCGATGACATGGCCATAGAGAAACCGGTCGAGCAGATTGCCGAGCGCGCCGGCGATGATCATGGCAAAACCGGTATGGGCAAACCGGTGGTCGGCGGGTGTGCGCCGCCACAGCCAGACGACAAAGACGACGATGAGCATGCGCATGCCGACGATGAACCAGCCGTCCATGCCCGACAGCATCGAAAAGGCGACACCGAGATTGTAGGTGCGGTAGAGATAGAGGAACGGCACGACCGGCACCGCCTCCTGCAACGGCAGATAGGTATCGACGGCGATCTTGATCGCCTGATCGAGCACGACGGCGATCAGGATGAAGATGAGGATCGGCAGGGGGCGGGCAAACAGGAAGGGTTTCGATCCCTTCATGCCGGCGCATCCAGCGTCAGGAGGGGGCGCCGGGCCTCGAAGATCATCACCGCCGTTGCGACGGCGAGATTGAGCGAATCGGCACGGCCGGCCTGCGGGATGCGGGCAAGCGCATCCGCTTCCTTCGCCAGCGCCTCCGGCAGGCCCGATTGCTCGTTGCCCATCAGAAGCACCACCGGCTTCTTCTTGTAGTTGATCGTGCGGTAATCGACCGCGCCGGCCAGATGCGTGCCCACGACCTGCGCGCCCGAGGTCTTCTTCCAGCTCAGGAATTCTTCCGGAGTGGCACGGGCGAGCGGGACGGCGAAAACCGACCCCATGGTGGCGCGCACCGTTTCCAGCGAGAAGGGATCGGTGCTTTCGCCGACGAGGATGACGCCGGAGGCACCGGCGGCATCGGCCGTGCGAATGATCGTGCCGAGATTGCCGGGATCGCGGACGCGGTCCAGCGCCACGTAGGTTTCGCCGTCCTGCGGCCTGATCGCCTTCAACGCCGTCCAGCGCTGTTCGAAGATGCCGACCACCATCTGCGGGTTGTCGCGGCGCGTCACCGAGGACAGCACCTTTTCCGAGACTTCCAGCACCAGGCCGCCGGAAGCGACGGTTTTGACCGCGACCTGTTCGACCGCCGGCTTGCCCTTGGCCGCCTTGGAATAGATCAGCGTGCGGATCGTCCAGCCGAGCTCCAGCGCGTCGATGACCAGCTTCAGGCCCTCGGCCATGAAGGATTTCGTCTCGTCGCGGCTCTTTTTCTGGGAAAGCGCCTTGATGTCCTTGATGATCGGATTGGAAAGGCTGGTGACTTCCTTCACCTGTCCGACGCGGCGCACGCCGCCGTCACGAAAATCATTGTTCATTTCGGCACCCAGCGGCTGAAGAGCGACGTGGAAAGCGCGCGGCCGGGCGTCTTGCCGTCCAGCCCCGCCTCGCGGATGACGAGTTCGCCCGATTCCACCACGCCGCCGCGGCCGCGCATGGTTTCGCGCATCAGCTCGTGGATGGAATAGAAACTCGCCCGGATGGAATAGGCCGTCAGCACCAGGCCGTGCGCCTTCGGCGACAGGATCTCGCGGCAGATGTCGAGCATCAACGGCAGGTGCTCGAACAGGTGCCAGACCTCGCCGTTCGGCCCGCGGCCGAATTTCGGCGGGTCTGTGAGGATGATGTCGTAGCGGTTGCCACGGCGTTCCTCGCGCTGGATGAACTTCATCGCATCCTCGCAGATCCAGCGGATCGGCAGCTTGTCGAGCCGGCCGAGCGACTGGTTTTCCCGCGCCCAGCCGATCGCCTTCTTCGAGGCATCGACATGCGTCACCTCGGCACCGGCAGCGGCGGCCACCAGCGAGGCGACACCGGTGTAACCGAACAGGTTGAGCACCTTCAAAGGCCGGCCGGCAGCCTCCACCTGCTGCTTCACCCAGCTCCAGTGGACGATCTGCTCGGGAAAGACGCCGACATGGCGGAAGGAGGTGAAGCGGCCGAGGAAATCGATGCCGAGCAGGCTGAGCGGCCAGGTCTCGCCCAGCGCCTCGCGGGGAAACCGCCAGCGGCCCATGCCGTCCTCGTCGGTATCGCCGGTGAAAATGGCATCCGCCTTTTCCCAGACATGCGCCGGCAGGCCCTTCGGCCACAGCGCCTGCGCTTCCGGACGGACGATGCGGTAAGGCCCGTACTGTTCCAGCTTCTCGCCGTTGCCGCTGTCGATCAAATGGAAATCGCCGGCACCCGTCGATTCCAGGATGACCGGCACCCGTTCGGGCGGCCGTTCGCCGATGCGGACGATCAGCGGACGCTGCTCGGCTTCCGGCACCTCGGCGGCCTTGGTTACGGACCGTGCCTCGCCGCCGGTCGCGCTTCGGGCCGGCCGGGCTTCCGGGCGCGGCGACGTGTTCTTGTGCTTCGGCGCGCCGCCATGGGCAGGCTTTCCAGCCGTGCCGGCCGTTCTTTTCGGTCCTGGCCGCCGTTCTTTGTTCTTCACGGGCTTTTCCGTCTCAATCTCAATACAGAGGCAGCAAATAGCATTCCGCCGCCGCTTGGCAAAGCGGTTTCCGATCTGCATAGTTTGCCGGAAATGGAGGAGGCCAGACGCCATGGACATGACCGGTGAAGAACGGATCGCCGCGCCGCGCGAAGCGGTATGGGCAGCACTCAACGATCCCGAGATCCTCAAGCAATGTATTCCGGGCTGTCAAAGCCTGGAAATGAAGTCGCCGACGGAGCTTTCCGCCGTGGTCAAGATCAGGATCGGCCCCGTCTCCGCCTCCTTTACGGGCGACGTCATTCTTTCCAATATCAATGCGCCGGAGAGCTACACGATCTCGGGCGAAGGCAAAGGCGGCATCGCCGGTTTCGCCAAGGGCGGGGCCGATGTTACCTTGAAAGACGAGGGCGCGGAAACGCTGCTCGTCTACGACGTCAAGGCGCAGATCGGCGGCAAGCTGGCGCAGCTCGGTGCCCGCCTGATCGATTCGACCTCGAAAAAGCTGGCGCAGCAATTCTTTACGGATTTCACCGCCGCGGTGCAGGCGAGGACCAACGGCGCGGCGTGAGCCGCCCTCGCCTTATTTCGCCGGCAGCTGCCCGTAGCCCGTGGCTTGCGCCGCGAGCTGCTCGGCGCGCTTCTTGTGCGTCTCGGCTTCGCCCTGCAGCTTGAGCGCCACCTTGGCCTCGTTGCGCGCCCGCTTGCGATACCGTCCCTGCGACATCCAGGTGGCGCAGGAGCCGACCAGCAGGCCGAGGATGAGGGCGGCGAAGAGGAAGACGAAAAACGGTGCGGTGATGCCGAGCACCTGGTCTTCCGGCCGGAACGGATTGAGCGCCATCGTGACGCTCTGGCGGTTGGCGACCGAGAGGACGACGAGAAGGATGCCGAGCGGCAGAAGGATGATGAGATTGATGATTTTTTTCGTCATGGCCTTCTGTCCTTACAGCGCTTCCGTGGCGGCAGCGGGGCGAAAATCTAGATAGGGCTGCCGGCCGCAGCGATCAATCCTCGTCGTCGATGTCGGCGCTGCCCGGGTTGAGGCGCTCACGCAATTCCTTGCCGGTCTTGAAGAACGGCACCCACTTTTCCTCGACGAAGACGGCATCGCCGGTGCGCGGGTTGCGACCGGAGCGCGACGGGCGATTCTTCACCGAGAAGGCGCCGAATCCACGCAGTTCGACACGATTTCCGGCGGCGAGCGCATCGGTGATCTCGTCGAGCACCGCGTTGACGATGTTTTCCACGTCGCGGTGATAGAGATGGGGATTGCGCGCGGCCACAATCTGCACCAATTCCGACTTGATCACGACAGCCCCCTCAAATAATTAGTTTTTTCAATGGCGCCCAACCTGCCAAACTGAAATAAGACCGTCAAGAAACAACTTGTCCGTCGCGACAGTGCCGAGGTTGATGTCGCCGTAGCCGAACAGGTTCAGCACCGTGGAAATCGCGCTGGCGAAACCGAAGGCCGAGCCCGTGCGGGGTGCCTCCCATTTGACGATCTTGAGATCCTTGTCAATGCCGCGGCCGGTGAGATAGGTGCGGATCGACTCCTCACCGCCGAGCGTATCGATGAGCCTGGCCTTCAGGGCCTGGCGGCCGGTAAAGATGCTGCCGTCGGCAAGACGCAGCACCTCGTCGCGCGAAAGCTTGCGGCGGTCGGCGACCAGATCGACGAACCAGTCGTAGCTGTCCATCACCATGGCGCGAATCATCGCCTTGGCTTCTTCGCTGGCATCGTGGAAAGGCGACGGCTCGGCCTTCAGCGGCGCCGACTTGATCTCCTCCAGCGACACGCCGATCTTGTCCAGCAACTGCTTGGTCTGCGGATACTGGAAGATGACGCCGATGGACCCGGTGATCGAGGTTTCGCCGGCAATGATGGTATCGCCGGCCGTGGCGATCATGTAGCCGGCAGAAGCCGCCAGCGTCCGGACGTCGGAAACCACCGGTTTCTTCTCGGCCACGGCGCGGATCGCCTTGAAGATCCGCTCGCCGCCATAGGTGGTGCCGCCGGGCGAGGAGATTGAAACGACAAGCGCCTTGACCCGGTCGCTGTCGCCGATCTTCTTCAGCCGGCCCAGAAGCTCCTCGTCGTCCTGGATCAGGCCGGAAATCTCGATGCGGGCGATATGCGGCGAACCGCTGCCCGCCGCCATGTCGCCCCCGGCGAGCCGGAGGGCGGCGATGCCGAGGCGGATGACCAGAACCGCCGCGGCAATCCGCCAGAAGCCGAGCTTGCGGCGCAGCCGGCGCCGGTCCGCTATCGCCGATTGATCCATAACGTCCATCCTTTGCGAAAATCAGGTGGTGTCATTCATAGTCCGCCGGCACCGCCGATCAACGGCACGCTCACGGATTTTTTCACCTTTTATTGTTTGTTGCAAAAAAATCTCCATATTGGCAAGCGGTCGCAGCGCGCATACGGAACAACGCAGGCACCCGCGGGACGTGAACGAGAATGAGAAAATGCTGAACACGCTGAACAATTCGGGACTTGCCGATGCCGGCTCGCGACCGGTTCGCGACGCCTATGCTCTGGCGCTGCATCATTCCGCCCGTGTTCGCCGCCTGAAGATCCTGCTGCCGATCGCCGCCGTCGTCATTTCTTTCGTCTTCATCGGCGTCTCGCTCATCCGCGCCTATTTGCCCGACAACATCACCATCGAATCGGCCAAGATCGAAAACGGCAAGGTCGTGATGGAAAAACCAGCGATTTCCGGCCGCAACGGCGACGGCATCAGCTACTCCATGGCGGCGCTCAGGGCATTGCAGGATATCCGCAACCCCGCGATGATCACGCTGGAGACGATCAAGGCCGCCGTGCCGGTGAACGACAAGATCATTGCCCGCGTTGCCGCCGCCGAAGGGGTCTACAATCGCGACAGCGACCGGCTCGAAATGACGAAACCTTTTACCATTACCCTCAACACCGGCCTCGAAGCCAAATTCGAATCCGCCCACCTGGATATCAAGGCCGGCAAGATGAGCAGCGACGCCCCTGTTTCCATTCACTACAAGCAGGCTTCGATTCTTGCGCAGCGACTGGATATGTCGGATAAGGGGCGCATTATCACCTTCGAAGGCAACGTTCGGGTGAACGTCGACCCGTCCACCATTCGCAACCAGGGCAATTGAGAGCTGCGTCCATGACAGCATATTGCATATTTACACGTTATACTGCAGCGGCTGTTTTTGCTGCTCTCTCCATCGCCCCTGCTTTCGATGCGCTTGCGCAGCAGACGACGGGTTCGATGAACAACCTGAAGCTTTCCAACGACAAGCCGATCCAGATCGAAAGCGACAAGCTGGAGATCAAGGAACAGGAGAACCTGGCGCTGTTCACCGGCAACGTGAAGGTGGTGCAGGGCGAAATGACCCTGCAGGCCGGCACGATGACCGTCTACTACCGCAAGAACGGCGGTTCCCCCACCGCCGGCGCCTCCGGCCAAGCGGGGATCCACCACAACAAAGTGAAGGACAAAGGGGTCCTCCGCCCCCGCACCCCGCCCGCCACCGCCCGCGCCCGCCGCCTCCGCATTGCCGGCCCAACCCTCGTGCTCGAAGGCAAGCGCGTGGTGTTGTCCGAAGGCGCCAACGTCTTCACCGGCTGTAAGCTGACGGTGCTCATGGATACCGGCCGGGCGACGCTCGACAGCTGTGGCGGCCGCGTCAACATCCAGCTCGACCCGAAGTCGCGGCAGAAGAAACAGTAACCGGCAGGCCGTGACCATCTCCCCCCTTTCAAAACTGTTCGGCAAGTCCGGATCGCCGCCGGCAGCGGCCGATGCGGCATCGCCCACCGACAAGGCGCGCTACGAAGGCACGCTGATCGCCCGCGGCCTGACGAAGACCTACAATACACGGCGCGTGGTCAATGGCGCCTCGCTGGTGGTGCGCCGCGGCGAGGCCGTCGGCCTGCTGGGGCCGAACGGCGCCGGCAAGACCACCTGCTTCTACATGATCACCGGCCTGGTGCCGGTCGACGAGGGCTCGATCGAGATCAACGGCAATGATGTGACCTCCATGCCGATGTATCGCCGCGCCCGCCTCGGCGTCGGCTACCTGCCGCAGGAAGCCTCGATCTTCCGCGGGCTGACGGTGGAGGAAAACATCCGCGCCGTTCTGGAAGTGCACGATTCCAACAAGCAGCGCCGCGAGCAGAAGCTCGACTCCCTGCTCGAGGAATTCCATATCCAGAAGCTGCGGAAGTCGATGGCCGTGGCGCTGTCGGGCGGCGAACGCCGGCGTCTTGAAATCGCCCGCGCGCTGGCGACCGATCCGACCTTCATGCTGCTCGACGAACCTTTTGCCGGCGTCGATCCGATCTCGGTCTCCGACATCCAGAACCTGGTGCGGCATCTGACGGCCCGCGGCATCGGCGTGCTGATCACCGACCACAACGTCCGCGAGACGCTGGGCCTGATCGACCGCGCCTATATCATCCATGCAGGCGAAGTGCTGACGCATGGCCGGGCCAACGACATCGTCAACAACCCGGAAGTCCGCCGCCTCTATCTCGGCGACAAGTTCAGCCTCTAGCCCGTCCCTCATGACGGAAATTCGACGGGCACCCCACTCCTTGCTTGACCAAACCCAATAAAAAAGCAATTTTTGGGCCAGTTGCAATTCCGCGCGGATCTATGCGGGATTGCGACCGAGCCGAAGGGGAGTTTCGCGTCCGTCATGGCATTGTCCGCCAGTCTCTTCCTGCGCCAGAGCCAGTCGCTGGTGATGACCCCGCAACTGATGCAGTCGATCCAGCTGCTTCAGATGACGCATTTCGAGCTCAATCAGTTCATCGCCCAGGAAGTCGAAAAGAATCCGCTGCTCGATTTCGCGCCATCCGATGGCGAATTCGGCGGCACGCGGGACGACGACGGCCCCTTTTCCGGCAGCGACGAGCCGGCCGGCAGCGATCCGGCGGAGCCCCGCGGCAGCGATCTCGCCTCCGACTGGTATGAAAGCGAACACACCGGCACGGCCGATCGTCTGAGCAGCCAGCTCGACACCAATTTCGACAGCGGTTTTTCCGACGAAGGCATGGCGCCGCGCCCCGATGCACCCGAGCTGATGAGCCAGTGGAAGTCGATGCCGGGCAGCCAAGGCGGCGAAAGTGCCGATCTCGACGATTTCGTCGCCGGTCAGACGACGCTGCGCGATCACCTCAACCAGCAGGTTCCCTTCACCCTGGCCACGGCTGCCGACCATCTGACCGCCCAGCTTCTGATCGACCAGCTCGACGAAGCCGGTTACCTGCAGGCGGATCTGCGGGAGGTCGCCTTGCGGCTCGGCCGCAGCGTAGCCGACGTCGAGACGGTGCTGGAGGCGCTGCAGACGCTGGATCCGCTGGGTGTCTTTGCCCGTTCGCTCAGCGAATGCCTGGCGATCCAGCTCAGGCAGCGCGACCGGTTGGACCCGGCAATGGCGGCGCTGGTCGACCATCTCGAACTTCTGGCCCGGCGCGACTTCCTGTCGCTGAAACGGATCTGCGGCGTCGACGAGGAAGACCTGCTCGACATGCTGACCGAGATCCGCAAGCTCAACCCCAAACCCGGCAGCAGCTTCGAAACCGCGGTTTCGGAAGCGATCGTGCCCGACGTGGTGGTGCGGACGGCTGCAAACGGCAGCTGGCTGGTGGAGCTCAACCCCGACACCCTGCCGCGCGTGCTCGTCAACCAGTCCTATTATGCCGAGGTCGCCAAACACAAGCACCGGCCGGGCGAAGACCAGGCCTTCATGTCGGAATGCCTGCAGACCGCCAACTGGCTGACCCGCAGCCTTGACCAGCGGGCAAAGACGATCATGAAGGTGGCGACCGAAATCGTCCGCCAGCAGGACGCCTTCCTCGTCCATGGCGTCGACCAGCTTCGCCCGCTCAACCTCAAGACGGTGGCCGAGGCGATCAAGATGCACGAATCCACCGTCAGCCGCGTCACCTCCAACAAATACATGCTGACGCCGCGCGGCCTGTTCGAACTCAAATATTTCTTCACCGTGTCGATCGGCTCGGCCGGGGGCGGCGACACCCATTCGGCCGAGGCCGTGCGCCATCGCATCCGCGCGCTGATCAACCAGGAGACGCCGGAGGCGGTGTTGTCCGACGACGACATCGTCGATCTGCTCAAGCGGGCCGGCATCGATCTCGCCCGCCGGACGGTGGCCAAGTATCGCGAGGCGATGAACATTCCCTCCTCGGTACAACGGAGACGGGAAAAGCGGGCGCTTTCGAAGGTTTCGGCTTTCTGAGGCGACGTCCCTGTGGATCCGTTAAAAAGTCCCTGACGACCCTTGACTCTCGGGGCACCGGGCGCTAGAAGCGCGCCGCAATTGGAACAGGAAAACCTAGCTCCCGATCATTTCCCCACTTCACGGTTAAGTTTAGCGGCGCAAAACAATGTTCGCCGCGTGAAACGCTTGGATGAGCGAGTGCCTTGGCGTAAACTGATACTCGCAAATCACGACAAGAAGGAAAATTCCATGAGTGTGCGTGTATCCGGGAAACATATGGAGATTGGTGAAACGTTCCGTTCGCGGATCGAGGACCACATCGGCGAAGCCGTAACCAAATACTTCGACGGGGGGTATTCAAGCCAGGTTACAGTTGAAAAGTCCGGTTCGCGTTTTGCAGCGGATTGCAAGATTCACCTGGACAGCGGGGTCAGCCTGCATGCCACGGGTGAAGCGAACGATCCGCAGGCAGCGTTCGATGGCGCAGCCCAGCGTATCGAGAAGCGTCTGCGGCGCTACAAGCGGAAGCTGAAGGACCATCACAGCGGCCTTAACGGCAATGGTGCGGAAATTGCCTATACGGTCATGGATGCCATTCCCGACGAGCAGGAAGAAATCTCGGAGGACTATGCGCCGACGATCGTCGCCGAAAGCAGCAAGTCGCTGAGGACGATGTCGGTCGCCAGCGCCGTGATGGCGCTCGACATGACGGACGAGCCGGTCTTCATGTTCCGCAGTGCCGGCAAGGAAGAACTGAATATCGTTTACCGTCGCCGCGACGGTAATATCGGCTGGATCGATGCCGCCAGTGTAAAGAGCTGAGAATGAACACGGGGGATGCCCGGTCGATACCGGCCGGGCATCCCGACCCCTTTTTCTCGGCACATGAAGGACAAAGAGAATGGCGTTGGCAGATCTCCTGCGACAAGATGCGATTATTCCTGCCCTGAAGGTGAATTCCAAAAAGCAGCTGCTCCAGGAGCTTGCGGCCAGGGCCGCAAAGCTCACCGGACTGCCGGAACGGGAAGTCTTCGACGTCATCCTGCAGCGCGAGCGTCTCGGCTCCACCGGCGTCGGCAACGGCATCGCCATACCGCACGGCAAGCTGAACGCCATCCATTCCATCACCGGCATTTTTGCCCGCTTGGATCAGCCGGTCGATTTCGAGGCGCTGGACGACCAGCCCGTCGATCTGGTGTTCCTGCTGCTGGCGCCCGAGGGTGCCGGTGCGGACCACCTCAAGGCCCTGTCGCGGATCGCCCGCGTGCTGCGCGACCAGGATCTGGTCGCCAAGCTGCGCGCCACGGATTCCGCCTCGGCGATCTATGCCTTCCTCAATCAGGAAGAAACGTCCAACGCCGCCTGAGGCGCATGCTCCGGCCGGCGACCGCCGGAGCCATCGTCAGTGTCATCGGCTGCAAACACTCGCGGCCTTTTCGCTTTTCATCGACATAGGCCGCAAGGCGCAGTCACCGGGATCGCCCGGCGGCAGGAGAGCCGATGGCTCTCCTGCCGTTTCACGCCTCAGGCATCGCCTTCATTGATGCCGGCGGTGCCCGGCTCGGACGGCTGGGCTTCCGCCTTGGCGCCACCCTTGGCGACACCAACCATGGCCGGGCGCAGGACGCGGTCGCCGATCGTGTAGCCGGCCTGCACCACCTGCACGACGGTGTTGTTTGGCACATCGGGATTGGGGATTTCGAACATCGCCTGATGGAAGTTCGGATCGAACTTCTGGCCTTCCGGCTCCAGCTTGCGCACGCCATGGCGCTCGAACGCTGAAAGCATGGACCGCTCGGTCATCTCGACGCCTTCGATCAGGGCATTGAGACCGCTTTCGGCTGCGGCCCGCTGGTCGGCCGGAATGGCGTCGAGGGCGCGGCGCAGGTTGTCGGAAACGCCGAGCATGTCGCGGGCAAAAGCGGTAACGGCATAGGCCTTGGCATCCTTCACGTCGCGTTCGGTACGGCGGCGAAGGTTGTCCATCTCGGCGGCGAGACGGAGGAACTTGTCGCGCAGGTCGGCATTTTCAGCCTTCAGCGCCTCGGTCGGATCGAAGGTGCCGGCCGCCTCCGCAGCGGCAGTTTCGGCGGGACCGGCCTCGGTGTGGTTCACGGCGGCGTCGGGGCCATTCGTAGGGGTCTCGTCGGTCATGACGTATCTCCAGTCACTGTTTTGGGGTTTGAGCCCGATATCGAGGGTTGGCGGGGAAAAAACAAAGGGTTTCCCGCAGTTTCGGCCGCCACTACAGCAGCGTCCGCGCCATGCGGCCGACGATCTGGGCGGTGTAATCGACCATCGGCACGATGCGCGAATAGTTGAGCCGCGTCGGGCCGATGACGCCGACGGCGCCGACGATGCGATCCTCGCCGTCCCGGTAGGGCGCGACGATCAGCGATGAACCGGAGAGCGAGAAGAGCTTGTTTTCCGAACCGATGAAAATGCGCACGCCCGGACCGCTTTCGGCGAGATTGAGGATCTCGATCAGGCTGTCCTTCTTCTCCAGGTCGTCGAACAGCATCCGCAGCCGGTCGATGTCTTCGGCACCGGCGACGCCTTCCAGCAGATTGGCGCGGCCGCGGACGATCAGCCGTGTCGGCTTGTCGTCGTCCTGGCCGCCGGACCACACCGCCAGGCCACGCTCGACCAGGTCCTGGGACAGGCTGTCCAGCTCCTGCCGCACCTGGTTCTTCAGGACCTGCAACTGCTTGCGCAGATCCGGCAGCGTCTGGCCGATCATGTGGGCATTGAGGAAATTGGCGGCTTCGGTGAGTTGTGACGAGGTAACGCCGGCCGGCAGTTCGATGATGCGGTTTTCCACCTGGTCATGGTCGCCGACCAGCACCGCCAGCGCCTTGGTCGGCTCCAGCCGGATGAACTCGACATGCTTGAGCACCTGGTCAGACTTGGCGGTGACCACCAGGCCGGCGCCGCGGGACATGCCGGACAGCATGCGGCTCGCCTCGTTCATCAGGCCTTCCACCGTCTGGCCGCGCTGCACGGGACCCATCTGGCGATCCATGCTGGCGCGGTCTTCCTGCGAAAGCGCGCTGACCTGCATGAAGGCATCGACGAAAAAACGAAGGCCCATCTGCGTGGGAAGCCGGCCGGCGCTGATATGGGGGGAATAGATCAGGCCGAGCTCTTCGAGATCGCCCATGACATTGCGCACCGAGGCAGGCGAAAGCGACATCGGCAACAGGCGGGAGAGGTTGCGGGAACCCAGCGGCTCGCCGTTTTCGAGATACTCCTCCACGATTCGCCGGAAGATTTCCCTTGAGCGATCGTCCAGCGCTGCGCTCACATCCCTGTCCGGCGTCTGCCCTAAACCCATCTTTCCCGTAAAAACCGTGTCGTTGATCCTGAAGGGAATATAGGCATGCCGATGCCGATCCACAAAGGGAAATGTGAAAAACGCGTGGGGATGCGTCAGACCTTAGTCGCCACCCGCCACCAGGCCGTCTCCGGCGGCTCGAAGGAGTGCGACAGCGGCTTCAGGCTCTCGGCTTCCTTGTCGTCGAAGCTGCCGAGCACCAGGGCAATCACCGGCGCATCATCGACAGCGCCGAGCGTGCTGCCGCAGCGCGGACAGAAGGCCCGGCTGGAATAATCGGACGAGCGGTAG
>Ga0066256_1002835_pt1 | contig 18061 bp, 15 predicted proteins | sample ThiBio_1000_biof_FD_87107 | JGI IMG/M metagenome (GOLD analysis project Ga0066256, IMG submission 87107) | Wastewater bioreactor microbial communities from Cape Town, South Africa - Thiocy_expt_1000_biof (version 2) | ecosystem: Engineered > Bioreactor > Thiocyanate-remediating >...
GTGGGGGCGGGCGGGGATCGGCCAGGGGCCAAGCCGTGAATAGACGATGCGGCGGGGAAACATTTCCCAGCCCATGTGATTGGTGACGCCCATCACCGTCATGATGGCAAGCACCAGCCCCAGCATGGCGGCATGAATGGGAATCAGGAACACCAGCACCGGGATCACCACCGCGCCGGTGACCGCCTCGATCGGGTGGAAGCTCATCGCCGCCCAGGCCGTCGGCGGGCGGCTGGCATGATGCACCGCATGGGCGACGCGGAAGGGTCCGGGGCGATGCAGCAGCCGGTGGGTCCAGTAGAACCAGGCGTCATGCGCCAGAAGATAGAGCAAGGGGGCGATCGGCAGATACCACAGCGGATAGTCGCTCCAGCCGGTGTATATCTGCGTCCAGCCGCGCTCCTGCCAGCCCCAGGCGACGATCCCGGCGGGCACGCCATAGATCGCGGTGGAGGCGAGCGACCAGGCCACTTCGCGGCGGATCTGCGGCGCAAGCCCCGCATAGAGGCCGGGCCGCACCCGGCTGGTCGCCAGCGCGAAGCAGCCGCTCGCCGCCAGATAGCGCAAGGCCACGATCGCGGTCATTGCCAGTGCGGAAAGCAGCACCGCGCTCATGGCGCGGCTGCCCTTGCCGCGAAGGCGGCTTTTTTCGCAGGACGCATCATGGCGTGCGTCCTAGCATCCGGCACGGTTGCGGGACAGGCCTGCCTGGAGCCTGTCCCCCTTTCCGCGTCCGTTTGGGGCAGACGTGATCCCCGGCGAAAGCCGGGGTCCAGGGCGGGACACGCCACTGTTGGGCGCTGGGTCCCTGCTTGCGCAGGGACTCAATTGAGGCCGCTCAGCGGCTGCGGCGGACCTTGGCCTGGCCACTATGAGGCGCGGTCACGCCCTTGGCCGCTGCGTCGCTCTTCCAGGGCTGCTTGGAACGGAACTTGCGCTTCGCCCCCGGTGCCGCGCCGGTGCGGTTGTCCCCGCCGCGACCCTCATGGCCGCGGTGCTCGCCGGCGGCTCTTTCGGGCCGGCGGTCACCTGCGGCGCGGGCGGGATGCCGTTCGCCCCGGTTGCGCTCGGGCCGGCCTTCGCCTGCCGCGCGCTCGCCCAGCGGATTGGAGACCGGGCTGGTGGCGGCGTGGGAGCGGCCATGCGCGCCATCGCGCTGCGGACCGTCGCGGCGCGGGCCGTTGCGGCCGCGATCGCGCTCGCTCCGGCGGTTGCCGAAGCGTCCGCGCTGGTCGCGCTCCTCCCGCCGCGCATCCTGCGCCGCTTCGGCGGGCTTGCGCGAAGGAGCCGGGAGCCGCGCCGCTTCGCGGGCGAAGTCCTCGGGCAGCGGCAGCGGCATCAATTTGACGCCGGTCAGCTTCTCGATGTCCCTGAGGTAGCCCTTCTCGTCGCGGGCGACGAAGCTCAGGGCGATGCCGTCGGCTCCGGCACGCGCGGTGCGGCCGATGCGGTGGACATATTGCTCGGAAACATTGGGCAGTTCGAAGTTGAACACGTGGCTTACCCCCGAAACGTCGATCCCGCGCGCGGCGATGTCGGTCGCAACCAGCACCGGCGTATGGCCGGCACGGAAGGCGCCGAGCGCGGCGGTGCGCTGGGCCTGGCTCTTGTTGCCGTGGATCGCCGCGGCGGCGATGCCGGCGGCGACGAGGTGGCGCACCACGCGGTCTGCCCCGTGCTTCGTGCGGGTGAACACCAGCGCGCGCTCGACGCTCTTGTCGGCAAGGCCCGCGCGTAGCTTCAGGGTGAGCAGCGCCTGCTTCTCGCCTTGGTCCACGAAGGTCGCATATTGCTCGACCCGCTCGGCGGTGGTCGCCTGCGGGGCGACTTCGACGCGCACCGGGTTCCGGATGAAGCGCTTGCCCAGTTCGGCGATCGCCTTGGGCATGGTGGCGGAGAAGAACAGGCTCTGGCGCTTCTCGGGCAGCATGGCGGCGATGCGGGTGAGCGGCTTGATGAAGCCGAGGTCCATCATCTGGTCGGCTTCGTCGAGCACGAAGATCTCGACATGGCGCAGCGTCAGCGCGCGCTGGTCGATCAGGTCGAGCAGGCGGCCCGGCGTCGCCACCAGGATATCGCAGCCGCGCGTCAGCGCGCGGGCCTGCTTGCCCACCGGCACGCCGCCGAAGACGCACTGGACCGACAGGTCGAGATAGCGGGCGTAACTGCGCATGTTCTCGGCGATCTGCGCGGCCAGCTCACGCGTGGGCGAAAGCACCAGCATCCGGCAGGCGGCATTGTGCCGGCCGACGGGGTCGGCGGCGAGGCGATGCAGCGAAGGCAGCGAGAAGGCGGCCGTCTTGCCGGTGCCCGTCTGGGCGATGCCCAGCAGGTCGCGGCCTTCCAGCAGGGCGGGGATCGCTTCGCGCTGGATCGGCGTGGGATCGGAATAGCCCTTCGTGCCCAATGCGCGAAGGATGGGCTCGGCAAGGCCGAGCTCGGAAAAATAGGTCATGAAAAACTTTCGATATGGGGGATGCGCAGGCGCAATACGCCCACGGCCCAGGTTCGTTTAGGGGCGAACCTTGCGTGAAAAAGGCAGCTTGGTTTCAGGTCTGAACGATCGGTCGTTCGGGCAGGATGGACAGGGAACGCCCGCCATCCTCACGCTGCCGGAACCGCGGCGGGGCTTGGCCCAGCGCGCCGATTGCAGGGCAGCACTTAGTGTGCATTGCGGCAAAAGGCAAGATAATTGCGCAGTCCTGCAAAAAACAATCGGAAAAATCAGCCGGTGCCCCAACGGCTCAGATGCGGATCGAGCGTCGCGACCTGTCGCCGCAGCGCCGTGCGCGCAAGACGCTCGACCTCTACTTTCCGCCGGGCGGCGGCCAGCGGATGGAGTGGCGCGGGGCGGAGGATTTCCGCATCATAGCCATCGGCGACGATCACGCCGCATCTGGCTGGCATGAAATCCGCGCCTTCCAGGCAGGCGCGATCGAGCTCGGGCGGCAGGCCCCAGAAAAAGCGGTCGCAGAAATCGAGATAATCGGGCCATTTGGCATCGCCCAGCAGGTCCGCCCGGCTGACCTTGATCTCCACGATCACGATCTGCCCCTTGGGATCGATCCCCATCAGGTCGGCGCGGCGGCCGTTGCGCAGCGGCATTTCGGCCAGGCACCAGATGTCGTTGCGGGCGAAAAGGCGTGATATGCCGCGCGCCACTGCCTGCGCATGGCGTTCCGCGGCTTCCTGCTCGGCAGAGAGGGCGGCAAGAGAATCGGCCATACCCCATGGCTGGAACATAGCAGGAACTTAGTCAATAGCGGTGTGATTCCTTGGCCGGGCTTCGTCGGTCTCCGGCACCTCCGGTGGGATCACCAGCGACTGGATGGCATCGCGCGCCGTTTCGATTTCCCGCCACAGGGCAAGAGCCTGGGGCCTGGCATCCTCCCCGCGTGACCGTGCCGCGAGCAGGGCGGCAATCCCGGGCTCCATCGCGGCGACCAGATCGTCGATGCCGCTTTCCGCCAGGTTCCGGCGCCAGCCCTCGGCCCGGGCAAGCTCACGGGTGAAATCCCCCGCTTCGGCCGGGCGCGCTTCGGCTTTCACTTCCGCCCCCACGTCCGCCATCGTGGCGATGGCTGCCGCCGCGTCGCGCAGCGCATCCCACTTCGCGCGCACCGCGGCCGAAACGGGCTGCGGGCCGCGCGCCGGCGGCAGAGGCGTAAAGGGCGTGCTCATGCCCGAAAGCTAGCGCGCGACTGCTTGCGATTTGGTAAGCGGCGGCGCGGCGCGTTGTTTTGCCTTGGCGTTGTCCGGCAAGGTTGCTAGGCGGCGGCGCCTAGGCACCCGTAGCTCAGCTGGATAGAGCGCTGCCCTCCGAAGGCAGAGGTCACAGGTTCGAATCCTGTCGGGTGCGCCACGACCGTTTGCTTGGGAAATCTCTCGCGATTGGTTCCGGCATCGATGTCGGTGAAACTCCGTGAGAGTGGCCGGGTTCAGGTCTACCGGACGGCTTCTGCGATTTGGCTGACATGGCGAAGATCGCTGCCGCAGCACGCGCCCCATATGTTGATCCAGGGGAGCCGGGCGTGCAGCATTGCGTGCAGCCTTGCGAATTCGTCGGGATCGCCTGCGTCGAGATCGGGTGCTTCATCGAGCTCGGCATGGCTGCGGCGCGAGGCATTGGCGCGAATGCCCCGGATGCGGCGAGTCCAGTCGGTGTCCTCCAGCGCCCCGGCGAAGTGATCCGGATGTGCGCAGTTGATCATGAAATAGGCCGCGCCGCGATCCGTTCCGGCTTCCACTTCCGCAATCGCTTCAGCCAATGGCTGGCCGTCGGGGAGCGCTCCGTCGGTTTCGACGGTGAACGAAATTACCACCGGCAGGCCCAGGGCATTCGCGGCGCGCACCAGACCGGTGGCTTCGCCCGCCTGGTTGAACGTCATCCCGGTCACCATGTCGATCCCGGTCGCGGCCAGCCAGCCCAGCTGTTCTCCGAAATAGCTTTCGGCTTCGTCGGCCGGGATGCGGCGATCAGGCCGATAGGCATCGCCGCGCGGTCCGATCGGGGCATTGAGAACGATCGGCCGATCGTTGTCCGCGCGGTCGCGCAATGATGCCGCGAATGCGACCGCCCCTTCATTCGCCGCCTTGAGCTCTTCGATCGATGCCTGGAGATCGGACGCCCAGTGCCGATGGGCTTTCCAGGTGACGGTATCGAGAATGAAGCCGGCATTCGTGTCACGCGCAAGATCGAGAAATGCGCTGAAATAGTCCTCCAGCGCCGCCCGCCCTGCAGAGTCCGGAAGCAGCGTATGGGCGGCGAATTCGCGGATCGGGACGTTGCGGTTGAAGATGAGATCGGTTTCCAGACCGGCATCGGTCAGGAACATGCCATCGCCGAGTTGGGGCAATGCTTTTCTGAAGTGAGGCACAGCCTGCCCTCCTCCTGTTTCGAAGCCGTAATCCATATCCGGCCCATATCCAGCGTGGCCGGGATGCGGCCGACTATCCGTTCAATCCCACCCGCGCGCCAGATAGCGCGCCGCGCAGGCGGCGAGGAAGGCGGCGCCTTTGGGCAGGACCTTCTCGTCCACCATCATCCGGCTGGAATGCAGGCCGCAGCATCGGCTCCAGTCGTCGCCCTCGGCCGCGACGCCCAGGAAATACATCGCGCCGGGGATCTTCTGGAGGACGTAGGAGAAATCCTCCGCACCCATGATCGGATGGTCCATGCGCAGGAAGGCGCCCGGTCCGCCGAGCTCGTTGGCCACTTTCTCGCCCAGGTCGATCGCGCGGGGGTCATTCAGCGTCGGCGGGAAGCCTTCGGTGAAGGTCACCTCGGCTTCCATCGCGTGCGCCTTGGCGATTCCCTCGGCAAGCTGGCGCAAGGCGGCCTGCACGGCCTTGCGCTTTCCCGGCGAGAGGGTGCGGATCGTGCCCGTCAGCACCGCTTCGTCGGGAATGATGTTGTGCGCGCTGCCGGCGTCGAGCTGGGTGATCGTCACCACCACGGCCTCGGCCGCTTCGAACCGGCGGGTTACCAGCGTCTGGATCGCGCCGACGATCTCGCAGGCGACCGGGACCGGGTCGAGCGTGTCGTGCGGCATGGAGGCGTGGCCGCCCCGGCCCATCACCGCGATCCGCACCATGTCGGCCGCGGCCAGCAGCGCGCCGGGGCGGCTGCCGATCACGCCATGCGGCGCGTTGGGCATGATGTGGAGCGCGAAGGCGGCCTCGGGCAGCGGCCGGTCCACGTCGCCCTCACCGCCCAGCAGGCCGTCTTCCAGCATGAAGCGGGCGCCGTGGAAGCCTTCCTCGCCCGGCTGGAACATGAAGCGCACTTCGCCCGCCAACTCCTCGCGCCGGGCGGAGAGAATTCGTGCGGCACCGGCGAGCATCGCGGTGTGGGTGTCGTGCCCGCAGGCATGCATCCGACCCGAGATGCCGGAGGCGAAGTCCAGCCCGGTTTCCTCCTGCATCGGCAAGGCGTCCATATCCCCGCGAAGTAGGACGGCCGGGCCGGGCCTGCTGCCCTTCAAGGTCGCCACCGCGCCGGTGGTGGAGGGGCCTTCCGCCCATTCGAGCGGCAGGTCGGCCAGATCGGCGCGGACCTTGTCGCGGGTTCTGGGCGTGTCGAGGCCCAGTTCGGGCTCGGCGTGGATCGCGCGGCGGAGCGAGACGATGCGATCCGAGATCGCGCGGGCATCCTGCAGGAGGGAGTCGGTCATCATGGCGCGGATGTTAGCGCCCCCGCCCTCAACCCGCCAGCTTCGCGGAAATCCGCTTCCAGGCGAGGTTATGCGCCCGCACCGAGACGATCAGCAGGATGTTGAGCGCCACGGCCTGGTAGATGAAATACCACATGGGGCTGCCCGCGAACATCGAGAGGCCCAGCACGATCGCGCGCGGATTGGGGCCGAGGAAGCGCCAGATGAGAATCAGCGGCGGCATTTCGGTGCGGACGGCCTTGCGGATCGATTCGAGCCGTGCGGGATCGTCCTTCGCCGCCGCCACCGCCGCGTCGATCGACGAGGAATAGGGCGTCACCCCCGCCGCCACGTTGAGATAGGCCGCCGCCAGCGCGCCGAGCCCCCTGCGCCGTGTTCCGGCCTGCTCCTCGCCATGCGTCGTCTTGAGCCAGGGCACGCCGTAGACCCACCATTGATAGGAACGCCGCTGGACCTCGATATGGTTGGACTGGACGGCATGGCCGACTCCGGCGACCACCATGATCGGCCATGCGATCCAGCCGATCTGCTGCTGGAGCACCCAGGCAAGGATGAAATAAAGCGCGATATGGCTGAAATAGTCGCACATGCCGTCGACCATTTCGCCGATCGGGCTGGCCCTGCCGGTGATCCGCGCAAGATCTCCATCGGCGCCGTCGACCACGTGCCAGCCCATGTGGAGCGCCATGCCCAGCGCCGCGCTCCAGGGATAGACGAGCGATCCGGGCTGGGCATAGGCAATGCCCGCCCCCACCACCATCAATCCGCCCAGCACGGAAACCATGTTGGGCGTGATCGGCGTGCGGGCGAGCAGCCGCGCAAGCTGCCAGGCGAGCGGATGATAGAGATAAAGGTTGAGCGGGTCCTGCAATTCGCGCGGCCGAACGGGCCTCTTGAGCGTGGCTTTCATGGCTGCGGGCGGCCCTTCCTTTCGGCAGTCTGCCGTGTCGGTGGGGCGGCCTATAGCGCCTTTGTCGCCCGCGAACAGGGGGAAAGGACGCGGAAAACCGCCCGCCATGTGCCAGCGCGGCGCAGGCGGAAAAGACTCATGCAGAGTAGTCACACCCTGTTGCAGATTCGTGACAGCCCATTTCGTTTGCTTGACGCGTGAGCAACTTCTTGCTTTTTCCGCGCGGCATCAACGACGCAAGACCGTAACATTACCGCGCGTGAGCGTCTGAAGGGATCGAAATCAATGAAGCCAATCAAGGTCGCCGTCATCGGCTTGGGCAATTGCGCAAGCTCGTTGGTTCAGGGCGTCGCCTATTATCGCAAGAACAATTCGGCCGGCGGGCTGATCCATGAGAAGATCGGCGGCCACGGCGCGGGGGGCGGGGAATTCGTGATGGGCGTCGACGTCGATGCCCGCAAGGGCGGCAAGGATATTTCGGAGGCGATCTTCGCCGGGCCGAACTGCACCGCCGTATTCGAGCCCGAAGTGCCGGCGACCGGCGCCCAGGGGGTGATGGGCCGGATCCGCGGCGGCGGGGCCGAGCACAGGGCCCGGAGGGGGGCACGCGGCTTCCAGGTGGCGGACGCACCCGAGGCGACGAAGGAATCGATCGTCGCCGCGCTCAGGGAAACCGGTGCGGAAGTGTTGCTCAACTTCCTCCCCGTCGGGTCCGAGGAAGCGACCGAGTTCTACATGGAATGCGCGCTCGAGGCGGGCGTCGGCGTGGTAAACTGCATGCCGGTGTTCATTGCCAGCCGCCCCGAATGGGAAGCCCGCTTCCGCGAGAAGCGCATCCCGATCGTGGGTGACGACATCAAGGCCCAGATCGGCGCCACCATCGTCCACCGCGTGCTGTCCAGCCTGTTCGGCGCGCGCGGCGTGAATGTGGAGCGGACCTATCAGCTCAACACCGGCGGCAACACCGATTTCATGAACATGCTCGACCGGCAGCGCCTCGGCTCCAAGAAGGAATCGAAGACCGAGGCGGTCCAGGCCATGCTCGCCCAGCGGCTGGAGGATGAGAACATCCATGTCGGCCCGTCGGACTACGTGCCCTGGCAGAAGGACAACAAGCTGTGCTTCCTGCGGCTGGAAGGCAATCAGTGGGGCAATGTTCCGATGAACATCGAGCTGCGCCTTTCGGTGGAAGACAGCCCGAATTCGGCCGCTTGCGTGATGGATGCGATTCGCTGCTGCAAGCTGGCGCTGGAGCGCGGCGAGGGCGGGGCGCTGATCGGCCCCTCGGCCTATTACTGCAAGCATCCGCCGCAGCAGTTCAACGATGATCTCGCCGCGCAGATGGTGGACGAGTTCATCGCGGAAGACGCCGCCCTCGCGGCGGAATAATCGCGGAACAAAGGCAAGCGGCGCCGGGGCCTGAACGGGCTTTCCGGCGCCGCTTCCGTTCGGGAACCATAATCCTCATGGACGCGCTGATCATCGCCGCCGGATACGGTTCCAGGCTTCGCGCGCTGGCGGATTCGAAGCCCCTGGCCGAAGTGCGCGGCATCCCGCTGATCGAGCTCGGCATCCGCCAGGCCGCGCGGGCCGGCGCAGGCAAGGTGGTGGTCGTCACCGGCCACGAGGCGGAGCGGCTGGAAGCGTTCCTGGCCGAGCTGTCGCGCCGCAGCGGCATCGCGATCGAGCCGGCGCGGGTGGCGGACTGGTCCGTGCCCAACGGCTATTCGGTGATGGCAGGCGCAGAGCGCATCGCCGGCGATTATCTGCTGATGATGGCGGACCATATCTTCGAAGCTGCGATCCTGCAGCGGCTGGCGCAGCAGGGCGGGCCGGCGCGCGGCGTGACGCTGGCGGTCGACCGGCGGGTGACAAGCGAGCTGGTCGATCCCGATGACGCCACTTGGGTCTCGCTGCGGGATGACGGCTTCATCCGCGCAATCGGCAAGGGGCTGGAGGCTTACGACGCCGTCGATTGCGGGGCCTTCCTCGCCACCCCCGAGCTGGCTGAGGCGATAAAGGCGGCGATTCGCGACGGCGCGCCGGGCAGCCTGTCCAACGGGATGCAGCGCCTCGCCGATGCGGGCCGCGCGGCGACGATGGATATCGGCGACGCCTGGTGGCTCGACGTGGACGAGCCGCGCTTCCATGTGATGGCGGAAGAACAAGCGCCGCTGCACCTGCCGGAGATCTTCGGGTCATGAAATCCTCCCCCACGGGGGAAGGAATGGGCGCGCTCTACGGATACTTCATGTTGATCCGGGTCGTCAGGTTGGTCTTCGGCACCTTGAGGCGCACCGAATTGAACGACGGCAGGCCGGCGATGGTCGAAGGATCGTTCGAGAAGCCGTAACCTTCCAGCGGCAGCGGATTGCGGTCGAACGAGCGGTTGCCGTTCTCGTCATGATAGAGCGCGATGCCGTAGACCCCGGTCTTGGGCAGGAACACGCAGGCGCGCGTCGTGCCCTTCTGGGCCTTCACCCGGTGGACGAAAAGCGAGCCGCCCTTGGCGAGGAACTTGCTGCGATTGTCCTCGTAGACGGTGACCGCCAGCAACCCGTCGCTCGAACGCATGCCTTGTGCGACGACGTTGAGCCAGACGCCCGACTGCGGGGTCTTGCCGTCGCAGCCGGCGGGTGGCGTCCCGGTGGCGGATGCCGGTGCGGCCAGGGCGAGCGGCAAGGCCGCGCCGCCTGCCAGCGCAAGCGCCAGGGCCCCCCGGCGGAAAGTCTTTTTCTGGATCATGGCAAATTGGGTCCTGATCAATTGATACGCATTGTCCCGCCGACAGGCAAAGAGGCCTGTCGTTGGACATCCAACCAAGCGGGACATGCCCCACGAATGCCGTTCTAATCGGCGGAAAGCCGTGAATACAGTCTGAATTTGCCGCTAATGTGACGGACATGGAATGGCGCCGTGTCGCCCCGCGGTGTCGCCGGGCATGGGCCAGCCGGGCATCGCCCGGGACGAATGTGGCGCGAACCACAACATCTTGTGTGGAAAATACGGTAGCTGGCGCTTGCCGCCCCCAAGGGCGGTGGATAGTGCCGGAATATCGGACAATGAGCGTTCCTCTGATCTCGCCGTCGATCCTTTCGGCCGACTTCGCCCGGCTCGGCGAGGAGGTGCGCGCTGTCGACGAGGCCGGCGCGGACTGGATCCACGTCGATGTGATGGACGGGCATTTCGTGCCCAACATCACGATCGGGCCGGCCGTGGTGAAGGCGCTGCGCCCGCATTCGGACAAGGTGTTCGACGTCCATCTGATGATTTCCCCGGTCGATCCGTATCTCGAGGAATTCGCCGAGGCGGGGGCCGACATCATCACCGTCCACCCGGAAGCCGGGCCGCATGTCCACCGCCCCGTCCAGGCGATCAGGGCGCGGGGCAAGAAGGCGGGGATCTCGCTCAATCCCGCCACGCCGGCCAAAGCGCTCGATTATCTGTTGGAAGAGATCGACCTGGTGCTGGTGATGAGCGTCAATCCGGGCTTCGGCGGGCAGAGCTTCATCGCCAGCCAGCTGCGCAAGATCGAGGCGATCAGGAAACGGATCGACCAGATGGGGCTTTCCGTCTTCCTCGAGGTGGATGGCGGAGTGAATGCCGAAACCGCCCGGCTCTGCGCGGATGCCGGCGCGGACGTGCTGGTTGCCGGCTCGGCCACCTTCAAGGGTGGGCCTGCTTGCTATGCGGCGAACATCGCGGCGCTGAAGGCCGGGGGAGGCGCCTGATGGAAGGGGTGGCCACCCAGCCGCGCCTCTCGCCGGAAAGCGGCGATGCCCCCGGGGCCGGTTCGGCGCGGGCCCTGCCGCTGGAGGCAGCGGGGCAGGAACCGCTGGCGAGCGCCGTTTCCGCCCCCGTGCCCGCTCCATCGGCGGACGCCCCCATGGGCGGAGGGGAGCCCAGCGAACTGATCGAGCCGGGCCGGGCGCTGGCCCTGTCCGATTTCAACCCGCCGGAGATCACCGCGGCGGAACGCATCGTCCGCTTCGCCTATCGGCTCGGCATTTCCGGTCCTACGCTGGCCGCCCCCTTCCGCAAGCCCACCCGCCCGCGCCCGCTCGCCACGGTCGAAACGCCGCTGGGGGGCGACAGGATTTCGGGCGTCGCGCTCAGGGCGGGGCATTTCCTGATCCACGGCGTCAAGGCGCCGATCTCGCAAATGGATTTCGCCCCCGCCGCGCGCCTCACTCCGCCTTTCGAGCGGACGGTGCACGGCTTCGAATGGCTGCGCGACCTTGCCGCCAGCGCGCCGCGCGAACAATGCACCGCCACGGCGGAGCGCATTCTCGCCGCCTGGCTCGAAGCGAATCCACGCCCCGGCAAGGGCGCCGCCTGGCATGTGGGCAATGCCGGCACGCGGCTGCTCAACTGGCTGGTGCATGCGCCGCTGATCCTTTCCGGGCCGGACAAGGCGCTGCGCGGCCGGGTGCTGTCCGCCGCGGCCGAAACCGCGCGCTGGCTGGATCGCGGCGTCGCCCGCGCGGAAGACCGGCTGGCGGCCACGGCCGGATGGTGCGCGATCGTCGCGGCGGGGCTGCTGCTGCCCGACGGCAAGCCGCGCCGGCTGTTCGGTGAGGCGGGCCTGGTGCGCTCGCTCGGCGATCTGGTGGGGGACGATGGCGGGTTGCTGTCGCGCAGCCCGCTCGGCCAGATGGAAGCGATCGCGCTGCTGGTGGATCTTTCGGCCTGCTATCGCGCCGCCCGGCGGGAGCCGCCCCAGGCGCTGGATACGATGCTGCAGCTGCTCGTTCCGCCGCTGCTTTCGCTGCTCCATGCAGACGGCTCGCTGGGCGGCTGGCAGGGCGCCGGCGCGGTTTCGGCGGAACGGATCGCGGCGCTGGTGGATGCCAGCGGCGTGCGCACCCGGCCGCTGCGCGATGCGCGGCAATGGGGCTATCAGCGCGTCTCGGCGGGCAAGGCGGGGCCGGAAATCGATGCCGCCCCCCCGCCGCTCCCCCGCCATGCCCGCAACGGCTGCGCCTCCACCCTGGCGTTCGAGCTTTCGGACCGGGGGCAGCGGATCGTGGTCAATTGCGGGGGCGCGGCCTTCGCCGGGGGGCAGGTGCCGGTGCGGATCGAAGCCGGCCTGCGCGCCACCGCCGCCCATTCGACGCTGGTGCTGGATGACGTCAATTCCACTGCCGTTCTGATCAACGGCAAGCTCGGCTCCGGCGTGAGCGAGGTGGAGGTGGACCGGCGCACGTTGGAGATCGAACGCGGCGGCATGGCCACGCGGATCGAAGCGAGCCATAACGGCTATGCCCAGCGCTACGGCCTCGTCCACCGCCGCATCCTGATCCTGCGCGACGATGGCGGCGAATTGCGCGGCGAGGATCTGCTCCTGCCGGAGGGGCGCAAGGGCAAGCGCGGCAAGGTGCCCTTCGCGATCCGCTTCCATGTGGGTCCGGGTGTCGAGCTGGGCCTTGCCGAAGGCGGCAGGGGCGCGGGGCTCGCCCTGCCCGACGGCACCTACTGGCAATTCGTCGCGGGCGCCGGGGCGCTGGAGGAAGGCGAGCTCGCGGTCGAGGAAAGCCTGTGGGTCGATGGCGGCGGAAAGCCTCACGCGATCCAGCAATTGGTGATACGGGGCATGGTGTCGCGCGGCGGGGGAAGCTTCTCCTGGCTGCTCAAGAAAATGGGGTAATCCGGACATTGACCGAGGTAAGGATCAGGCGGGCGCTGCTTTCGGTGTCCGACAAGGGCGGCTTGCTGGAGCTGGGCAAGGCGCTGGCCGCGCACGGGGTGGAGCTCGTCTCCACCGGCGGGACGGCGAAGGCGCTGCGCGAGGCGGGGTTGGCGGTGAAGGACGTGGCGGAGCTCACCGGCTTTCCCGAAATGATGGACGGGCGGGTCAAGACGCTGCACCCCAAGGTGCATGGCGGGCTGCTGGCGGTGCGCGACGATCCGGAGCATGCAGCGGCGATGGCTGCGCACGATATCGGCGCGATCGACCTGCTGGTGGTCAATCTCTACCCGTTCGAGGCCACCGTCGCGCGCGGCGCGGGCCGGGACGAAATCATCGAGAACATCGATATCGGCGGGCCGGCGATGGTCCGCTCCTCCGCCAAGAACCACGCTTACGTCACTATCGTCACCGATCCGGCGGACTACAAGGCGCTGCTGGAGGAAATGGACGCAAAGGGCGGGGCGACTTCGCTCGATTTCCGGCGGAAGATGGCGGCCAAGGCCTTCAGCGCCACGGCCGCTTACGATTCGATGATCAGCCAGTGGTTCGCCTTCGCCGACCAGGGGGAGACCTTCCCCGAAATGCTGGCGGTCAACGGGCGCAAGGCGGCCGAGCTGCGCTATGGCGAGAATCCGCACCAGCAGGCCGCTCTTTATCTGCCGGTTGGCCCGCATGCGCGGGGCCTGGCCCAGGCCGAGCAGCTCCAGGGCAAGGATCTGTCCTACAACAACTACAACGATGCCGATGCCGCGCTGGAGCTGATCGCGGAGTTCCGCGACGGCCCGCCCACCGTGGCGATCATCAAGCACGCCAATCCCTGCGGCGTGGCGCAGGGCGCCTCGTTGCTGGATGCCTATAGCGGGGCCTTCGATTGCGACCGCGTCTCGGCCTTTGGCGGGATCGTCGCCTGCAACCGCCCGCTCGACGGGGCGACGGCGGAAGCGATCACCGGCATCTTTACCGAAGTGGTGATCGCGCCCGGCGCGGACGAGGGCGCCCGGGCCGTCTTCGCCGCGAAGAAGAACCTGCGCCTGCTGCTGGTGGACGAACTACCCGATCCGCGCAGGGCGGGGCTGCTGGTGCGCCAGATCACCGGCGGCCTGCTGGCGCAGACGCGCGACAATGGCGCGGTTGCGCAAGCGGACCTCAAGGTGGTGACGAAGCGCGCGCCGACCGAGCAGGAACTGCAGGATTGCCTGTTCGCCTGGACGGTGGCCCGCCACGTGAAGTCCAACGCCATCGTCTATGCGAAGGACGGCGCCACCGCCGGGATCGGGGCGGGGCAGATGAACCGGCGCGATTCCTCGCGCATCGCGGCGATCCGCGCGCGCGAGGCGGCGCAGGAAGCCGGGTGGAGCGAACCGCGCACGGTGGGCTCGGCGGTGGCTTCGGACGCCTTCTTCCCCTTCCCCGACGGGCTGCTGGCAGCGGCCGAGGCGGGCGCAACGGCCGTGATCCAGCCCGGCGGCGCAGCAAGGGATGCCGACGTGATCGCCGCCGCCGACGAAGCGGGAATCGCCATGGTCTTCACCGGGATGCGCCACTTCCGCCATTGATTCGGCAACGCCGGCCAAGGCCGCCGCCCTTCGATTCGTCGACGAATCCGCCCGGTTCACGGATTCTTCCTTGTGAGTCGCGCCCCGGAACGAAAGGCGCGCCCGTCCGTTCACCGCTCGTCAAGGGGCTGGCGCTAGCACCGGCACGTTCGACGAAGCGATTCTTGGAAAAGCAGCATGGGCCTGTTCACCGCCGACCTCTACCGTTCCTTCGCCGCCGGCTTCGGCCTTGGCGCGCTTGTCTTCGCGATCACCGTCACCGCGCAGACCTTCTCGGCCTGATTGCCGCGGGGCCTACAAATGCCTATATCCCTTGAATGTCCGGACATGCGCATCACGAACATTCCGGCGATCAGCTGATCGTCGCGGCACGCAATGCCCTGGCCGAAGCGGGGGAGCAGTGGACCGACATGCGCGCCGACGTCTTCGCCGCCCTGGCCGAGTTCGACAAGCCGGCCTCCGCCTACGACATTGCCGAGAGGCTTTCCGCCAGCCGGGGCAAGCGCGTGGCCGCCAATAGCGTCTATCGCATTCTCGACCTGTTCGTGCGGGCCAACCTCGCCAACCGGATCGAAAGCGCCAATGCCTACATGGCCAATTCCCATCCCGGCTGCCGGCATGACTGCATCTTCCTGATCTGCGACAATTGCGGGCAGGCCACCCATTTCGACAATGACGCGATCACCGGCTCCCTGCGCGAAGCGGGCAAGCGCAACGGCTTCGCCGATGTGCGCCCGGTGGTCGAGTTGCGCGGGCTGTGCGACGCCTGCGCCGCTTGACGGCATGGGGCGGAAGACTTGGCGGACATGCGTGCATCGACTTGCGGGGCCAACGAGGGTAAGCGATCGGGCATGAACGCCAATCCGGCAACTCCACTGCTCGACATCGTCAATACGCCGCATGATCTGCGCGGGCTGAAGCCGTGGCAGTTGCGCCAGCTTGCCGACGAGCTCCGGCAGGAGATGATCGCCGCCGTAGGCCAGACGGGCGGCCATCTCGGCTCCGGCCTGGGCGTGGTGGAGCTGACCGTGGCGCTCCATTACGTGTTCGACACGCCGCAGGACCGGCTGATCTGGGACGTGGGCCACCAGGCCTATCCGCACAAGATCATCACCGGCCGGCGTGACCGCATCCGCACCCTGCGCCAAGGCGGCGGGCTTTCCGGCTTCACGAAGCGCAGCGAAAGCGAATACGATCCCTTCGGCGCGGCGCATTCCTCCACCTCGATCTCGGCGGGGCTGGGCTTCGCCATCGCCAACAAGCTGTCGGGGCAGCCGGGCAAGGCGATCGCGGTGATCGGCGATGGCGCGATGAGCGCGGGCATGGCCTATGAGGCGATGAACAATGCCGAAGCCGCAGGCAATCGCCTGGTGGTGGTGCTCAACGACAACGACATGTCGATCGCGCCGCCGGTGGGCGGCCTTTCGGGCTATCTCGCGCGGCTGGTTTCCAGCGCCCAGTTCCTGGGCCTGCGCGAACTGGCGCGCAAGTTCGCCCGCCGCCTGCCCGAGCCGCTGCACCGCGCCGCGCGCAAGACGGACGAATTCGCCCGTGGCATGGCGATGGGCGGCACCCTGTTCGAAGAACTGGGCTTCTATTACGTCGGCCCGATCGATGGCCACGATCTGGACCAGCTCATTCCGGTGCTGGAGAATGTCCGCGATGCGGCCGAAGGGCCGTGCCTCGTCCATGTGGTGACGCAGAAGGGCAAGGGCTATGCCCCCGCCGAAGCGAGCGAGGACAAGTATCACGGCGTCCAGAAGTTCGACGTCATCACCGGCGAGCAGAAGAAGAGCGCGGGCGGCCCGCCATCCTATACCGGCGTCTTTGCGCAGGCCCTGATCGCCGAGGCCGCGCGCGACGAGGCGATCTGCGCGATCACCGCCGCGATGCCTTCGGGCACCGGGCTGGACAAGTTCGAGATCGCCTATCCCGATCGCAGCTTCGATGTCGGCATTGCCGAACAGCACGCGGTGACCTTCGCCGCCGGCCTCGCCGCGCAGGGCATGCGGCCCTTCTGCGCGATCTATTCCACCTTCCTCCAGCGCGCCTACGACCAAGTGGTGCACGACGTGGCGATCCAGAACCTGCCCGTCCGCTTCGCGATAGACCGTGCCGGGCTGGTCGGCGCGGACGGGGCGACCCATGCGGGCAGCTTCGACGTCACCTATCTCGCCACCCTGCCCAATTTCGTGGTGATGGCCGCGGCGGACGAGGCGGAGCTGGTCCATATGGTCCACACCGCCGCCCTGCATGACGAAGGGCCGATCGCCTTCCGCTATCCGCGCGGCTCCGGCGTAGGGGTGGACCTGCCCGAGGTTCCCCGGCGGCTGGAGATCGGCAAGGGCCGGATCCTGCGCGAAGGAAGCAAGATCGCGCTGCTCTCGCTCGGCACACGGCTGGCGGAAAGCCTCAAGGCGGCCGACCAGCTCGAGGCGCGGGGGCTTTCCACCACCGTTGCCGACCTGCGCTTCGCCAAGCCGCTCGATTCGGAACTGATCCGCCGCCTGATGGCGACACACGAAGTGGTGGTCACGATAGAGGAAGGCGCGATCGGCGGCCTCGGCGCGCATGTGCTGACGCTGGCGAGCGACGATGGCCTGCTGGACGCCGGCCTCAAGATCCGCACCCTGCGCCTGCCCGACATCTTCCAGGATCACGATGCGCCCGAGAAGCAGTATGACGAAGCCGGCCTCAACGCCGCCGGGATCGTCGACACGGCGCTGAAAGCCCTGCGCCACAATTCCGCCGGAGTGGAAGAGGCGCGGGCTTAGATAAGCAACTCCTCGTCACCCTCGCATTTGCGGGGGTCCCGCTTGTTCTTTTGCGGGAACGACGGGATGCGGTGTTCTGGCGCAATCCCCTCGCGTTCTTCGCGCCTTTGCGTGAATCCATTTTCTCACGCGAAGACGCAAAGGCACGAAGACGCCGGCTGAAAACGGCTTCTCTCTGCAGGTGAAGGGGCAAGGAAGCGGGACCCCCGCTTTCGCGGGGGTGACGGACAGTTCTTATTCCGCTCGTGCGCCTTTATTCCGCAGAAGCGTCACCCTGCCAGCGCCGTCTCACCACTCATACGCCTTGGGCAGTTCGCCCTCGCCCGGTGTGCGATAGCGGTCGCGCAGCTTGGTCTGATGGTTGTCGAGCGGTTGCTGCACGCCGTCGATGAAGACCTGCACCGGCGCGCTGCCGAGTTCCAGCGGGTCGCCGTCCCAGATCACCACGTCGCCGGCGGCGCCGGGCTTGAGCACGCCTTCCTTGCCGCCCATTCCGCTGATCTCGGCGGGGGTCGAGGTGATCGCCGCCAGCGCCTGGCCCCTGCCCACCCCGGCGGCACCCCGCAGCTTGTTCAGCGCCCCGGGGATGCCGGCCTGCTGCTGGGCGCACCGTGGCTCGGTCACAGCGTAGAAGCTGCCGATCGCCACCTTCACGCCCGCCTTGGCCATCCGGCCGACATTGGATTGCGTGGCGGCAAGCTGCTCGAAGCTTGCGGGCAGGTCGTTCAGCGCTACCGCGATCACCGGCACGCCGGCGGCGGCGATCTCGCGCGCGGCCAGCCAGCCCTCGGTCGCGCCCACCAGCACCAGGCGCAGCTTCGGGAAATCCTGCCGCAGCGCCAGGGCGGAGCGGATGTCCGCCGCGCGCTCGACATGGACGTAAAGCGGCTGGGCGCCGTTCACCACCGGGATCAGCGCCGCGGCGTCGGGCCGGGTGAGCAGGGCATCGTCGTTGCGGC
>Ga0066256_1002836_pt1 | contig 18055 bp, 24 predicted proteins | sample ThiBio_1000_biof_FD_87107 | JGI IMG/M metagenome (GOLD analysis project Ga0066256, IMG submission 87107) | Wastewater bioreactor microbial communities from Cape Town, South Africa - Thiocy_expt_1000_biof (version 2) | ecosystem: Engineered > Bioreactor > Thiocyanate-remediating >...
CGGGAGGGCGGGCAGATCGGTTTCCCGCGCAAGCGCAAGGGCAATGGGGCCGGGGCCCGGTTGGAGCACGGCCGCCTCGCTCGCCGTGAGGCTGAGAACCGGAGGATCGATCCCGCGATGGCGGAAGGCGATGCGGCCCTCGCTCTCGAGCGAGTCGAAGAAGTAGGCGAGCTCGAGCGGTTGCAGCGCCTCGCGCGCCGACATGATCTGGTCGATCACGTAGCCGGGAACGACGCCGGCGAGATGCGTGACGTCGCGGCGTTCGAAGGCGTGCGATCGCAGAATGTCGGAGACGACGGCGCTGAGCGGCTGGCTGGCGATGCGACCGTTGAGCCAGTGGCCCTGCCGCCAGTTCGCGCCGTCTCCCCAGGCGAGGCGGTTGTTCGGAAAGGCCGGATAGGGCCGCGCATCCCAGGCATAGATATAGACGTGATCGAGATCGACCATCGGGGCGCCGTAGAGCGGAGAGGGCGGGTTCGCGTCGGCGATTTAGCCGGGATGGGTGGGATCGAGGCCCTCGGTCAGCGCCTGAAGGTAGAGGCGCTGCATGAGGTCGTCGCGTATGCCCGTGGAGAAGTAGGGGCGTGCGCTTTCCGTGCTCTTGGGGTCGACGAAGACATTCGGCTGGTTCGCGCTCTTGTCGATGGCCGGGCAGCCGATCTCCGTGAGCCAGAAGGGCTTTGATTGAGGTATCCAGGCGGTCGGCGTTGCGCTTTCGATGCCGCCGGGGCGATCGAAGTGCGCGTTCTGCCACCACGAGCGGATGTCCTTGAAGCGGAATACCCACGGCTTGTCGGCATGACCATCCGTGATGGGCGTGCGGATCTGGAGATCGCGATCGGCGTCGCTCGCGTAGTACCAGTCGTAGCCCTCGCCGCCGACGAGGTTCGATTTGAGATAGCTGAGATCGTGGAGCACGCGATGGCCCGCGTGCCAGTCGGCGTGGTCGCGACCGTCGCGCCAATCGGCGAGCGGCCAATAGGCGTCGATGCCGATGGCGTCGATGTTGGGCGAGGCCCAGAGCGGATCGAGATGAAAGAAGATATCGCCGCTGCCATCCTGAGGATGATGGCCGAAGTATTCCGACCAGTCGGCGCCGTAGGTGATCTTAGTTGCTGGGCCGAGGATGGCGCGCACATCCGCGGCGAGCGCGATGAGGGCGTCGACGAAGGGATAGCCGGAGGCGGATGCGCGCGCTTGCGTAAGACCGCGCAGCTCCGAGCAGAGAATGAAGCCGTCGACACCGCCGGCGGCGGCGGCGAGATGGGCGTAGTGCAGGATCATGCGCCGGAAGGACCACTCCGCGGGGCCCGCATAGATGACCTGTTGGCCGGCGATGGAGAAATGGTGGCGCGCTGCCGTGCCGACGAAGGCGGCGATCTGGCTCGCGGCGGCGCCGGTCTTGTCGGGCGTGCCTTCGAGCGCGGGGGCGGGATGAACCGTGATGCGGCCGCGCCAGGGGTACGCGGGCTGCGGGCCATCAGGATCGTAGGGGTTCGGGCGTGCATTGTCCTCGGGCACGTCCATGAGGATGAATGGGTTCAGCGTGACTTTGTGCCCGCGCGCTTTCAGATCCTGAATGGCGGCGATGACGGTCTGATCGGAGGGCGTTCCGCCGTAAGCCGGGCGACCATCGTGATGGCTGATCAGCGGCGCGCTGCTGCGCGTGAGGCCGGCGACGCTCCAGCTCAGCGGCTCCGTGCTCTTGTTCCGATTGTCGACGGCAGGGCGGACTTGGCAGTGCGAGGCGCGAAGGTCCGTGCCGAACCAGCTCACAACCAGGGAGACCGCGCCGACATTGGGGAGCGTGGACGCGAGCTGGTCGAGGGAGAGATGCCAGTCCGTATGGCCCTGGAGCGTGTGCGCGTTCTCCGTCTCGCTTTGTCCGGGGCCGACGCGACGGGTCACCGGCGTCGTCGCATAGACGAACTCGCCGGAGCCGGGGATCATGACGACCGCGCGCACACTCTGCTCGAAGGGATCGACGGCGCGGAAGACCTCGAAGGAGAGTTGCGGCAGGCGATTGCCGTAGGACTCGAGCAGCATCCGCTCGAAGACGATGTAGGCCGTGCCGCGATAGGCAGGTGCCTGGTCGGCGCCCACGTGCGCGACAAGGAGGTCGTCCTGCGCTTGTGTCTCGGTGCCGGTGTAGAGACGCCAGGTGAGCTGCGTGAGGTCGAGCTCCTTGCCGTCGGCCCACACGCGACCGATCGAGGTGATGGTGCCTTCGCACAGAGCGACAGCGAAGTTCGCATAGTAGCGGTAGCTGCGCGTGCTCCCGCCGGAGCTTCCTCCTTTGCCGCCGCCGCTGCTGTTCTTCAAGATCTCTTCTTCGAGCGGCGAGGCCCAGATGACCTGGCCGCCGAGGCGTGCGCGACCGATGAGGCGGGGAACCGCGGCGCCTTCGGTGGAAGCCGTGACATGCAGATCATCGAGGCGCGGCCCGCCGCGGGCACTGGATTGGCCGGAGCCCCCCAGCAGTGACTGATCGATGTAGCTGCCGGCGAGCGCGCCGATCTGGCCGCCGATCATGGCGCCGCTGAGCGTGGCACCGAGCACGGTCACGCCAGCAGGCAGCAGCGCGGAACCGACGGCAGCGCCGGCAACGGCGAGAGCGAGTGTGGCCATCAGGAGCGAATCCCGGGAAAAGAGAAAGCGGCGGCCGTGTGCCGGCGCCACCATGGTGTGAGCGGCACCTCGGTGACGGCGCGCCCTTCGATGGCGTGGATCATCGTGAGGGGACCGGAGAGGATGCCGACGTGCTTGGCGACTGCGTCCGCGCGATAGCGGAAGATGAGGATGTCGCCGTGCTCGGCGGCGATGCGGTCGCGCTCGATGAGATGGCGTCGGGCGGCGGCCAGCATGGTCTCGACGCCGGTTGCTTCGGCCCAGTCGCGAGAATATGCGGGGACGGCTTCGGCCTCGGTGCCGTGCAGCGCGCGCCACACGCCGCGTACGAGACCGAGGCAGTCGGTGCCGATGCCGCGAAGGCTCGCCTGATGATGATAGGGCGTGCCGATCCAGCGCCGCGCCTCGGCGACGATGTCGTCGCGCGAATAGGGCATGATCTCAGGCTCCCGAAACCGCGGAGCTGCCGGCAGGGCGGGGCGTGCTGCCGGGCTGAGCTACGGCCGTGACGAAGTCATTGCCGGGCATGTGCGGAAAGCCGCGATAGTTGACGGCATTGGCGAAGCGCGCGGCGCACGTTTCGAAGCGCTTGTCGCAGCCGGCCGTGGCGGTGATCGTGTCGCCGATGGCGATGGGCTCGCCCATGGGCTGCCAGAGCTCGATCTCGATCATGCCGGCACGCGCGCTGTGGCTTTTGACCTCGATGGATCGGCCAGCATTGGCGCCGCTGGTGAAGGCAATGATCCCGCGATTGAACCAGCCGATTTCGTAGTCGGCGAGGCCGTCGACGGCGATACGGCGTGTGTCTCTGACGGCGAGAACCGTGCCGCTGGCGCGATAGACGTGCGAGGAGAGATCGACACCGCAGCGCGGGTCGCCGAGGTCGGCATCGCAGGTGTACTGGAAGAGGCGGCCTTTGGGCTGCTGCAGATAGTGTGCGAGACCGCGCACCTCGGCGCTGAAGGCAGCGCCGGCGCGGCGGACTTCGCCGAGCGATCCGGCGCGCATGAGAACGCGTTGGCTGGGATCGTGCCAATTGACGCGGAAGATTTCGACGGCGGCATCGTCGAAGTCGCCGGCGGCGAGGGAAATCTCGGAGAGGCGGTCGGAGATGAGGGCGCCCGTCACTTCGAGATTGTCGACGCTGAGGCCGACCTGATCGCGGATCTCGCTCGCCGTGAATCCGCTAGCGGCTTCGAAGATCGTGTTGTCGAAGGCGAGATCGCGATCGTGATCGGTGAAACCGAGCTTCATGCCGTCGCGGCGCGTGAGGCGCCAGCACCAGCAAAGCGTTGTGGCGCCGGACTGGAGGTGCGCGGTGAAGGCTTCGCTGAGCTGCTTCATAGGCGGACTTCCACGATCGGAATCGAGGGAATGGCGCCGTGGCTGAAGCCCTGCAGGCTCACCTCGAGCTTGTCGGTGTCGAAGCGGACGGGAACGTCGAACTCGAAGCCGGCGGTGATGACGGCGCCGTCAGCGGGGATGTGCTCGGATGCGAAGGAGAGTGTGCCGGTAGTTGGGTCAACAGTGACGTCCGTGCCGACGATGACAGGCTCGCCATCGACGGCGATGAGGACGGAGCCCGCGACGGGCTTCGCGATGCGGCGCGACCACGGTGCGTGCGCGCTGCCGTAGCGCTTGCAAAGCTGGAATGTCGATGTCTCGCCGTCGCCGACACCGATTGGCTGGTCGAGCGCGGATGGGGCGATCGAGGGAGGGCACGAGCGGAAGTCCGCATGGTCCTTCCAGCGGAAGCCATAGAGCCGGCCGCGCCGTTCCTCGAAGAAGGCGATGACGGCGTGGAGGTCGTCGAGCGTTTTGACGCCGTAGCCGGCATTGTAGCTGCGGCGCGAGTCCGCCCAGCGGCTGTTGCGCTCCTCGTGGCCCGAGCCGAGCGCAACCACATCCGTGCGCCGCTCGGGGCCTCCGGTCGCGCCACGCGAGATGGCGGTCGGGAAGCGGATCTCGTGGAAGCTCATGGCGGTTCCTAGAGATTGCGTTCGGCACGGCCGAGTGCGCGGGCGACAAGAGCCGCGATCTGGGTCTCGGAGCGCGCGAAGCTCTCGACGTCCGGTGTCGCGATATTGATCGTTATGCTTTGGCTGCCGGCGCTCGCGGCCGCGACACCGAGGCGGCCATCGGCCGTGCGTGTGAGCGGCATGATGGCCTCAGGGCCGCGTTCGCCGGCGATACCTGTGCGGCCGCCGGAGAGTGGAAAGGAGACCGGCGACGCGATGACGCCGCCTTTGGCAAAAGGGACCGGCGTGTCGTGATGAAGAACGCCGCCCTTGGCGAAGCCGAGCCCCATGCCGCCGGAGAAGACGTTGCCGAGGAAGCGGCTCATGGCCTGGTCGAGCGGCTTGAAGGCGGCGCTCAGGACCATGCGCGAGAGGGATAGGCCGAGGCTGCGCACCACATCGCCGAGCGAGCGGCCCTGCACGGCGATGCCTTCGAACGCGGAAATCATCGAGCGGCTGAACTGGCGGCCGACGAGGGAGGTGCGCTGCAGCTCGGTGCGAAGTGCGCTGGTGTCGGCAGCGACGTTGATCTGCCAGTCGGCCACGGTTTCGGGCATGGGTCTCACTCATCTGTCTGGATAGCGGGCCATGAGGCTCGCGAGCGACGGGCGGTCGATGGCGCCATCGCCGGGTGCGGGACCGAGGGCACCGTCGAGAGCGGCGGCGAGCTCGCGTGGCGTCATCGACCAGAGCGTGGCGGGCGAAAGGCGCAGCACGCCAAGCCCGACGCGCATCACGTCGCGCCAGGGAAAGGGCCGGTGGCGTGGCTCGCTTCTGCCGGCGCCGGCTCCAGTGGTTCGCCGGCTTTGGCCATGGGGGCATCGTCGGTCGTGCCGAAGGTAGCCGTCAGGAGGCGCGAGACGATATCGACGAAGCCCGCGGCGCCGCCTTCGGCGCGCATGCGGGCGACGGCATCGTCGGTGAACTGGTGACCAGCGCCGCGCAGGCCAGCGCCGATGATGCGCACGGCGTCGCGGGCACTGAGGCGGCCACGGCTGAAGCGCTCGGCGAGTGCGAGCATGTCCTCGTCGCCGAAGGTCGCCTCGAGCTCGGCAAGTGCGCCGAGCGTCAGGCAGAGGCGGAGGCTCTGGCCGTCGAGGACGGCATCGACTTCGCCGCGGTGAAGGTTGGCCATCGGGTTTCCTTTAGGGCGCGGTGAAGGTGAGCAGGCCGGCGGATTCGAGTGTGATCTCGAAGGCGACCTCGGCGTCGTGGCGGCCGGAAAGCTCGAACGACGAAATCTGGAAGAGACCTTCGATCGTGCCGAAGTCAGGGATCACGATCTGCCATTCGCGGATGGTGCCGTTGAAGACGTACGCGCGGATGACGGCATCGGAGGTGGCATCCTTGAAAATGCCAGCGCCCGCGACGCGAGCACTCTTGACGCCTGCGCCGGCGAGCAGCTCGCGCCATTCGCCCGCGGACTCGGCGTGCGTGATGTCGACGGTCTCGGCGTTGAAGGAGATGGAGCGGGAGCGCAGCCCGGCAACGGTCGAGAAGTTGCCGGTGCCGGTGGTGTCGACCTTGAGGAGCAGGTCCTTGCCTTTTTGAGCGGCCATCGCTGGGGATCCTTGGCTGGCGGAGATCAGGCGTTCGGTTCGAGGACGGCGCGGAAGCGGGCAGCCACGCGGTAGGTGTCGCCGTCGCGTTCGCGGTGCGTGCTCGAGGTTTCGTGGCGGAGATTTACGAGGTGATGGCTGGCGAGGATGAGCGCGGCCTCGTGGAGCGCGGCACGAACGGCCTCGGCGAGGAGATGTGCCTGCTTGTGGCCGGCGCCGCGCGACCAGGCATTGACGGTGAAGATGATCTCGGCGCCGGGCTCCGTGCCGGTTGCCCAGTCGCGCGCTGTGAAGCCCGTGAGCGTGAGATAGGGGAAGGCGGCGCCTTGCGGCACGTCGTCGTAGACGCGTGCGCTGCCGAGCAATGCGAGTAAGTCGGCGTTGGCGGCAAGCGCGGTATGGACGGCTTGCTGAAGATCCCAGGCAGCGCTGGACATGCACTATCTCCTGCGATCGCGAGGTGGGCGATGGCGCGCGGGCGTCGGTGCTTCCGACGAGGCTGGATCGATCTCGGTCTCGGGCGCGGCACGAGCGGCGCGCTCGCGGACGAGCTGATCGATGCGCTCGGCGAGGCGTGCTTCGTCCTGGCCTGAAATGGTGATGGTGAGCTTCAAAGGCCGCGCTCCACGCAGAGGCATTTGAGCCAACGGCGTCGCTCGTCGATATCGAGCACGGCCACGATCTCGAAGCGGCGGTTCCCGATTGCAAGGCGCATGGCGGGCGTCACGCCGGAGCGATAGCGCATCGTGATCTCGTGGGCGTTGCGGCCGACCAGGCCGTCCGCGTCGATGCTCTCGCTGCCGCTGGTCGGACGGATCCGGCACCATACATGGGCGACTGTGGCCCACGTCTCGGCAGCACCGCCGCCGCCGTCGGGTGCGCGCGTCGCGGCCTCGAGCCTGAGACGGTGGCGCAGGCGACCGATCGAGGCGCGCATCAGATGCGCCTCCGGCGATAGGGCGCGAGCAGCTCGGATACGGTGCCCGGAATGGTGGTCGTGGTGGTGCCGATCTCGACGGGCTCGCGATTCTCGTACCAGTGCGCGACGAGCAGCAGGAGTGCCTGGCGGATAGTCTGCGGTACGTCGGATGGCTCATCGCCGTAACCGGCGACGAAGTCGATCTCGATGCCGTTGGCAGTGCGCCCGGGGATCGGGAGACTGGTACGGCCGCTCAGGACGAGACGTGCGGGATTGGCGGTGCCGTCGAGAATGAAGGCGGTGTTGTCGAGCGTCTCGCACGTATCGGCATCATCATAGACCTTCACCGCCGCGAGACTCTGCACAGGACTGAGCGGGAAGTTCAGGGAGCGCGCGCGGGGCCAACGGTCGAGATGCAAGCGCCAGGTCTGCGTGATGAGGGCCAGATCGAGCGCCGCCTCGATATGCAGACGCGAGGCCATGATGAGGCTCTGGATCAGCGTGTCCTCGGCATTGGTATCGACACGCAGATGCACCTTGGCCTCACTGAGCGTGATCGGTTCGACAGCGGGCGCGCTGAGGAGGACGGTGGTCATGGCGAACTCGCGCAGCAAAGGGATGGGAGGAGGAATGGGCGCGGGCGACACTGCCGCGGAGAAGGGCAGTGCCGCCCGCGCGCGCTTCGGTTGGCCGACTGTCAATTGCGCGGCGCCGGGAGGAGGCGTGCGCCGACGCAACCGGGCAGGCGACGACAGACCGGCTGTGAGCGAGATCACCGGTGGTCGCGGAGGGCCTGATCGGGTCGGACAGTTGTGCGCAGGCCGCCGCCGTGGGGGAGTCCGAAGGCGGTCGCGTGGCTCAGCCGAAGCGAGGTGGACGACGCGATCAGTCGCCGAACTGCAGGAGCTTGATCGCGTCGAAGTCCTGAACGCCGCCGCCGACGCGCTTCGTCGTGTAGAAGAGCACGTAGGGTTTCGACGAGTAAGGGTCGCGCAGGATGCGGATGCCGATGCGGTCCACGATCAGGTAGCCGCGGCGGAAATCACCGAAGGCGATCGCGTAGGCGTCCGGGGCGACGTCCGGCATGTCCTCGGCCTCGGTGACCGGGAAGCCCATGAGAGACGGTGACTCGCCGGGCGCGATAGCGGGATGCCAGAGGTAGTGGCCGTCGTCGTCCTTGAGCTTGCGCACGATGGCCTGCGTCGCGCGGTTCATGACGAAGCGGGCATTAGCGCGATAGCCGGCTTTCAGCGTGTAGACGAAGTCGATGAGCTTGTCGCCCGGACTGGTTGCCGGGAAGGCTGCGTCGACGCCGGTCTTGATCGCGCCGATGTTGCCCCAGGTCCAGCTCGCCTCGGCGACCTTCGTGTAGTGCATGAAGCCCGTGGGGCGAGCGCTGCCGTTGCCGCTGACAAACGCCGTGCCTTCCTGCTCGGCGAAGGCTGAGCGAACCTCCTCGGCAATCCACTGATCGATATCGACTGCGGCATCGTCGAGGAGCGCCGGCGTCGCGGCCGGCATGGCGTAGAGCTCCATGGTCGGGAAGGAGAGCTCGGCGAGTGTCGGCGAGGTCGTGGTCGTGCGGCTGCCCGTCTCCGCGACCCAGCCCGCGCCGGCGCCGGCAATGGAGAACGGCTTTTTGTAGACCGAGCCGGAGACCTGGCGAACGCTGGCGATGGCGCGGATCGGGGAGATTTCCTTGAGCGCCATGTTGACGGTCGTCTCGGTCTCGGCCGGGACGAGATAGCCGCCGTCAGGACCGGAGCCGACAGAGAGTGCCTTGCTTTCGATGTCGATGAGGCCAGCGGTCTCGCCCTTGCGGACGTAGCCGTCGAAGGCGGCGCGATGCTCGCGTGTGAGATGTGAGCGCGGGTCGTTCGATGAGAGTGCGGGACGCGCAGCCTTGAGCGAGATTTCGTCGAGGCGGCGCTTGTTCTCATCGAGGGCGCGATCGAGACGATCGAGCTTGTCGTTCGTCAGCGGATCGGCGGCACCGCGCGTCTCGATGTCGGCAAGGCGGCGGTCGTTCTCCTCCTTGTAGGTCTCGAAGGCGCGGAGGAGATCATCGAGGGCGTGGTTCAGCTCGGGGCTGCTCTTGATTTCGAGGCCCGGTGTCGTGGCGGTCATGTGCGGTCTGTCCTTCAGATGGCAGGAGATGAGCGGAGATAGGCAGCGACGGCAGCGCAGCGGCTTGCGAGACGTGCTGCCTCGATGGGCGTGGCGGCTGCATCCCGCAGAGCGGCCAGACCCTTGAAGCCGGAGCGCAGGACGGCCCGGGCTTCGGTGCGCGTGAGCCCAGCGTCCTGCGTGAGCCAGCGTTCGAACTCACGTTCCGAAGGGCGCCGGTCGGCGAAAGGCCGCGCCTTGATGGAGGCGATGCGGGCCTCCGGGAGCAGCGGGAACGTGACGATGGAGATTTCCCAGAGATCGACTTTTTCGATGCGGCGGACGCCGCGCGAGCGGTCGCGATGTGCTTTGACGGTGCGGAAGCCGATGGAGAGACCGTCGATGGCGCCGGCGCGCATGAGCGAAAGCACCTCGCGGGCGCGCGCGACGGTCGGCATGATGCGACCGCGGGCGAAGAGGCCTTTGGCGTCCTCGACGAGCGTTTCCCAGATGCCGATCGGCTCGGAAGGATTATGCTGGAAGAGCATTCGGACGCCCGAAGCGCCGCGGGTCGCGAGCGTGTCGCGAAAGGCGCCCGGCATGACGACGTCACGGCCGAGATCCTGCCTGCCGAAAATGGAGGCATAGCCTTCGAACGCACCGTCATCGGCAACGCTCTTCATGTCGAGGGCCGTGAACTTCGCTTCGTGTGGAAGCGCGCGTTGGGGTGTCGCAGATCGAGGCTCGATCACGATGGAACGCTCCGGGTTCGGGGGTGGTTGCGTGGCGGGGAAAGTCAGGGCGCGGGTGTTAGCGTTTCGCTGTCGGCGAGCGGGCTGTAGCCGGCGGCGGCGCGCTTCTCGTTGAGCGTGAGGAAGGATGCTTTCTCCAGGCGCGCCCACAGTGCTTCGCGCTCCGGCGAGAGGGCCTCGACGGCGTCGAGATCGGGACGCAGCTCCAGGTCGGCGTCCCAGGCCGGTGCGAGCCAGCGCGAGAGAGCCTTCGACGTGCGGCCGACGAGCGGAATGATGGTCTGGCGCCAGAAGCCGCGCGTCGCTTCGGCCATGTTGGCGTAGGTGTTGTCGCCGGGAATGCCGAGCAGCATGGGCGGCACGCCGAGGGCGAGCGCGATCTCGCGAGCGGCGGCGTTCTTGGCTTCGAGGAAGTCCATGTCCTTGGGCGAGAGCGACATCGACTTCCAGTCGAGGCCGCCTTCCAGCAGCAATGGCCGGCCGGCATTGGCGGCACCCTGGAAGCCTTGCTCGAGCTCGGCCTTGAGGCGTTCGTACTGCTCGGTGGCGAGATTGCCGTCGCGCGCGGCGTAGACGAGAGCGCCGGAGGGACGGGCGGAGTTGTCGAGCAGCGCCTTGTTCCAGCGCGTCGCGGTGTGGTGGAGGGCGCTCATGCCGTAGTGGTCGTGCGCGGCGTGGAAGAGCTTCATGTGGAGCACGGTTCGCACGCCGGGCACGCAATCGCCGACGAGGCGCGCCGAGCGGCCGGCGACAGTGTACTCGTAGGCTTCAGGCCAGCCGTCAGCGCCGGGCACGACCTTCATGCGGTCGGGGCGGAGCACGTGCAGCTCGCGGATTTCATCATCGATGGCGACGGCTTCGATGTAGCTGTTGCCGGCGACGAGCAGGTGGCCGAAGAGCGTTTCGAGGAACTCGGGTCCGACCTGGGCCGGATTGGGCCGGTTGATCAGATCGGGTGGCGCGGGCGTCTCGATCGCCTCCTCGCCGCGATTACGAAGGGGCGGCACCGAGGCGGCGGTCTCGGCGATCATGCGCACGCAGCGATAGACGATCGCATTGCCCATGAAGCCTTCGCGGGCGAAGGCGGCGTAGTCGCGCGGCGTCCACGCGGGCTGTCGAAGGGTTTCGAGCGCGATGAGCGGACCGACGGCGCTGGCCTTTGTTTCAGCCGGCGTGTGCGGCATGGCTCTGCCGACCCAGCGACCAAAGAGGGCGCCGAGGGAGATCGCAACGGAAGTCGGGGTCATTCAGAGCGTCCGTATGGTTGGGCTGCGCGGGTTCGTCAGCATGAGATCGGTGAGCGCCCACACGAGCGCATCGAGCCGATCCGGGCTCTTGCCTTGGGCGAGACCATCGGCGCCGAACGCGCACATCTGACTTTCGAGCTCGGGCCACTCGCCGACGTGGATCACGCGGCCTTCGGCGTAGAGCGCGGAGACCGGCTCGGCGCGCACCCACTTGCCGCGCGTCGCGCGGACGGCGCGGATGGGTACCGAGGCATCGACCTGGCGCATGACGCCGACGACGAGATCGCCGCCTTGGTTCACCTCGGCGACAATGCGGTCGGCGGCGAAATCGCGGTAGGCGGCGATGGCCGCGCGGGCCCACACGGTCGGCTCGCGGCCGCGGATGGTGCGGTCGGCGAGCACGTAGGCGCGACCGTCCTCGCCGAGGCCGGCAACGATGATGCCGCAGGCATCCGAGTTGGTGTTCGACGTGACGGGCGGGTCGACGGCGACGACGATGCGCGCAAGCTCGGGCGGTGCGGCGACACGGTGCTGGTCGAGCCAGCTCTTGCGCCAGAGCCCGCCGCCGCGATCCTCGACGATCTCTCCGTCGATCTCCTGGCGGCCGAGCGCGGTGCCGCCGTAGCGCTTCAGCACGCTCGAGAGGAACGACGGCGCGAGGTTTGCGGCATTGTCGGTCGTCTTGGCGCGCGATGTCACCGTGGCTTCGTCGGCCATGAGCTTTTTCAGGAGCGCGATGGAGCGCGGGGTCGTCGTGACGACGGCCCGAGGGTGGCGACCGAGGCGGAGTGCGAACTGCAGCATGTCCCAGGCGTGCTGGGCGCGGCGCCACTTGGCGAGCTCGTCGCACCAGGCGGCATCGAACTGCGGCCCGCGCAGGTTGTCCGGATCATCGGCAGCGTACATCTGGGCGATGGCTCCGTTCGGCCATTGGATCTGATTGCGCGAGACGTCGAAGTGCGGGCGTTCGTGCGGCGCGTGGACGGCGAGGAGGCCGGAGACGCCTTCGATCATGACGCTGCGGACCTGCGCGATGGTGAGGCCGACAAGTGCAATGCGCCGCGCGGGCTCGTCCTGTTCGGTGCCGAGGCCGAGGGCGCGGGCGCGGACCCATTCGGCGCCGGCGCGGGTCTTGCCGGAGCCGCGGCCGCCGAGAATGAGCCACGTCTGCCAGGGTTGGCCGGTCTCGGTGGCGATGGGAGCGAGCTGGTCATCGCGGGCCCAGACCTGCCAGTCATGGGCGAGGCGGATGATCTCGATGGCCGAGAGCGCGGCGAGGGCCGCCTCGCGTTCTGGCTCAGGCCGGTCCGACAAGCCGAGCAAGACGCTCCGCAACATCTCGGCGGAAGCGCTCCGCCTCGTCGGCGAGCTGGCGGTCGCCTTGGCTGGTGGCGGGGTTTGTGGATCCGGGGAGGCGCTCGAGGTCAGCTTCCATCTCCGTTACGCGACTGAGGTTGGCAATGAGGGCGCCGATCGCGCGGGTGTCGCGCTCGTGGTCTGCGGCCGTGGTGTCGGAGGTTCCTTCCTTGGTGGCGATGTCTTGCGCCATGCGCCTCTCCATCTGCTTGAGCTTGGTGTCGATCGCCTTGTAGAGCCGGCGGACGAGCGCCCGGCGGGTCTTGAGCGAGGTGGTGCCGGGTGCGGCCGCTTCTTGTTTGATGCCGGACGTCGCGGCCTGCGGCGGAACGCGCTTACAGCCGGCGGCCGTTGCAGACTTCTTTGCGTGCGATGCCGTAGCCGGACCGTCCCGCGCGGCGGGACCGCGCCGGGCGCGCGCCGGCCAGCGCTCATTGCGGGCACGACGGGTAATCCGCTGGACCGAGATGCCGTGTCGTTCGGCGATACAGGCGAGCGTGAGCTTGCCGGCAACGTACAGACGTCGGATCTCCGGCCAGTCGGGTTGATCCGAGCCGGTCATGCGGGACACCAGATTGTTTGCTGGGCTGCGTGATCTGAAACGTTCTGTGGGGCGGTCCGGCCGCCCGTCATCATCTGACGTTTTTCACGCGATACTGGATTTGTACCAAAACATCGTTGCGATGTCAATAATTGATTCAGGAATTTTCTGCGCCTCAGAAGTATAGTTCCAATATATACTTGGGCACAAACACACGAATATCTCATGCTGCCTGTTGGGCGGGGATAAATTCTTATTGGGGCCGCGCGCGGAACAGATCAGGCCCGTTAGCTAAGGTTCAAGACATTTCATTTACCAGTCGGAAAGGCCGTGCCGCGAATTAAGCGATGATTCAGCAATCTCGTATTTCATGCGGGGTGATCTTCCGTGGCGTGAACGAGTGAGGCGTACGCCAATGCAGCCATTTTCCGACGCAGGCCCTGAGCGCTCCCGCGTGCGCCGGTCGCTGTTTGGGCGTTGGCGCCGCGATACGTCGGGCACGACGGCCATCGAATTCGCCTTCGTGGCAGGGCCGTTCCTCATGCTGCTGTTCGGCATCATGGGCGTCGGGCTCTTCTTCTTCACGACCTTCTCACTCGAGAACGCCGTCGAGCGGACCGGGCGTCTGATCCGAACCGGCCAGGTGCAGCAGGGCGGAATGACGGAGCAGCAGTTCAAGGAAAAGGTCTGCGAGCTCGCGCCGGCCTTCGTCGACTGCGTGAACAAGCTTCGCATCAACGTTCTGAACTTCCCGGACTCCGAGGCGATCGGGCCCGGTACCACGGCGCAGTGTCTGGATGCCGCCGGCAACCTCAGCGACGTCACCCAATACAAGCCGGGCGATGCCGACCAGGTCGTCCTGATCTGGGTTTGCTACGAGTGGAGCATGGCCTCGAAGATCCCGTATCTCAATCTCGGAAATATGGGCAACGGCTCGCGCCTGATCCAGGCCGCGACGACGTTCCGAACCGAGCCATACAATTGATCGTTGATTGATGGGTGCTGCACGATGAAGAGCTTCATCACGCGACTCTCGAGCCGGCGCCGCACGAACGGCCGCAGCGGTCTCTTCGCCCGGCTGCGCCGCGACAACAGCGGCCTCGCTGCAGTCGAGTTCGGCATGATCGTGCCGATCATGTTCTTCCTGTTCGTAGGCACCATCGAGTTCAGCCAGGCGCTCACCGTCGACCGTCGCCTCACGCTGGCGGCGAGCTCGACCGCCGATCTCATCGCGCGTGCGCCCAACTCGGGGCTGACGGCCCAGCAGGTGGACCGCGATCTCAAGATCATCGAGCAGCTCATCGCGCCTTATGATCTCCAGCGCCTCTACGTGAAGGTCATGAGCGTCATCGCGGCTGGAACGCCGGGCAATCCGAATGCCCTCACCTATACGATCGACTGGTCGCGCGATAACAACGGCGCCGAGCGCTTCTTCCTGAAGCCGCGCAACTCGAGCTGCGTGCACCTGAGGCCGATCAACTGCGTGACCGGCGGCACGATGTCCTGACGCCGCCGGCAGCGAAAAAAAACGAAACGGCCCGCCGGACATCCGGCGGGCCGTTTTTCTTTGCGGGATTTGCGGTCCGCTTAGCGCTTCGAGAACTGGAAGCTGCGGCGGGCCTTTGCCTTGCCGTACTTCTTGCGCTCGACGATGCGGCTGTCGCGCGTGAGGAAGCCGCCCTTCTTCAGCACGGTGCGCAGCTCCGGCTCGTAGTAGGTGAGCGCCTTCGACAGGCCGTGGCGGACGGCGCCGGCCTGGCCGGAGAGGCCACCGCCCGTCACCGTGGCGCGAATGTCGTACTGATCCATGCGCTCGGCGGCGACGAGCGGCTGCTTCAGGATCATCTGGAGGACAGGGCGCGCGAAGTAGGTCGTCACGTCCTTGTCGTTGATGGTGATCTTGCCGTGCCCGCGGCTGACCCACACGCGAGCAATGGCGTTCTTGCGCTTGCCCGTGGCGTAGGCGCGACCCTGGGCGTCGAGCTTCTGGATGTGCACGGGGGCGGCCGCTTCGCTGGCCTGGCCGGTGAGGTTCCCAAGGTCCTCAAGTGACTTGGCATCTGCGGTCATGGCGTCAGACTCTCTTGTTCTTGCGATTGAGCGCGGCGATGTCGAGCTTGGTCGGCTGCTGCGCCTCATGCGGATGGGACGGACCGGCGTAGACCTTGAGGTTGGTCATGAGGCGGCGCTGCAGGGGCCCGCGGGCGAGCATGCGCTCGACGGCCTTGAAGACGACGCGCTCGGGGAACTTGCCCTCGATGATCTGGCGCGGCGAGCGGGTCTTGAGGCCGCCGGGGCAGCCGGTGTGCCACTCGTACTTCTTGTCTTCGTACTTGTTGCCGGTGAACACCACCTTCTCCGCATTGACGACAATCACGTTGTCGCCCATGTCGACGTGCGGTGTGTAGGTCGGCTTGTGCTTGCCCTTGAGGCGGGTGGCGATGAGCGCAGCGAGCCGGCCGACGACGAGGCCTTCGGCGTCGATGAGCACCCACTTCTTCTCCACCTCGCCGGGCTTGGCGCTGTACGTCTTCATTTGCTTGGCCCTCGAGTATGGCGCCCGGGCCGGTCGGCTCGAAAGCCGGCGGCGTGGTCGCCAAAGTTCTGCTCAGTACGTAGTTTTCGTTGCGGACGTGCGTGGGACGAGTGCCGGGGCACCAGGCCGGTTTGCACGGCTGAAACAGTGAGCGGCGCGATCCTGCAATAGAGAGATCAAGCGCTGCGCGGCATCCTTCTAGGCTGCCTGAGCGCGCAGGTCAATGACATTCGGGTCCGGTAGCCGGAAAATATACGAACTATTTCAATGCATTACGCTGGAGGTATCCAGTTACCGCAATTGCGGTATGGGAATACCTCATGCTTTCGGGGCCGACGAAACAAGGGCATAGGTGCCGGTTGCGTGGGCGATCAGCTCGCTGCTGCCCTCGGAGTAGAGCGCGACCTCGGCATAGGCGAGCCGGCGACCGACGCGCACGAGGCGGGCTTCGGCGATCACGTCGCGGGCAGGCGGGCGCGTGAGGAAAGTGATGTTGAGATTGCTGGTGACCGAAGGGATCGCTGCGGAACCAAGACGGCCGATGAGTGCTACGTAGATCGAGAAGTCCGCGACCGTGAACATGGCGGGGCCGGAGATGGTTCCGCCGTGGCGTGTGTTGTGTTCGCTGAGACGCATGCGAACGCGCGCAATATCGTGGCCGACGGATTCGATCTCCATCACGCGTCCTGAAGCATGGATCTGCGGAAAGGACGCGTCGATCAGCTCCGTGACAGCAGTGGCGGAAAGGTGACTCGTCTGTGGGGTATCAGTTGACATCCTTATTGGCGTCCCACTCTGGTGATCTGGTTCTGGTATAGGCACGCCGGCATCGAGGCCACGCTAGGCGATCTGCACAGGCAAACGACGCAGGCACGAGATTTCGAACGAGGAGAAGCCCCAATGCTCAGCAGGTTTGGAACTCTTGCCGCGTTTGCTTCGGCGCTGGCAATAGCTCTGTTGTCGCTCGTCGCCGCGCCGGCGGTCAAAGCCCAGGAGGCGTTCAATCAGCTCGAGCTCAGCGAGAAGCACGTCCAGGGCTTCATCTCGGCGCAACCCGATATTACCCAGTTCATCGAGCGCAATCCGGCCCAGGAAGGTACGGCACCGACGGACAAGCAGCAGGCTGAGCTCGACGCGATCGCGAAGAAGCACGGCTTCAAAGACTATACTGAATATGACGACGTGGCCTATAATATCTCGGTCATCTTGAGCGGCATCGATCCGGACACGGGCAAGTACACGGACCCGATCGAGCTGATCAAAAAGGAGATCGCCGAGATCAACGCCGATACGCAGATCAGCGCGGCCGAGAAGAAGCAGATGCTCGACGAGCTGAACGACGCGCTGAAGAACACGCCGCCGGTCAAATTCCCCGGCAACATCGCGCTGGTCTCGAAGCATCGCGAGGCTCTGGAGAAGGCCCTCGGCCAGCAGTAAGCTAAGCGCGTTGAGGTGCCAAACCGGCGCCACGCGCGAGGACGTCCAAATGCAGGACGGCGGACAGCAGCAGACCACCACGAAGGACGGCGCCTCGTTCCTGAGCGAGGCCCGTCATGATGCGGTTGCCGTCCTGACGCTGACCCGGCCGGAGGCTCGCAACAGCCTGAGCCTCGATATGCTGGCGGCCTTGCAGTCGGCGATCGACCGGCTGTCGGGCGAGCGCGGCGTCAGTGCCGTGGTTCTGGCGGCGACGGGGCCGGCCTTCTGCGCCGGGCACGATCTCAAAGAACTGACAGCACATCGCAGCGATGCGGACGGTGGACGCGGGTTCTACGCGCTGACGATGATGCGCTGTGCGGCGGTCATGACGTCGATCATGCGCAGCCCGAAGCCATTCATCGCCGCTGTCGAGGGTGTCGCGACGGCTGCCGGCTGCCAGCTCGTGGCGACCTGTGACCTGGCGGTCGCGGGGGCGGCCGCGCGATTTGCGACGCCCGGCGTCGACATCGGGCTTTTCTGCTCGACGCCGATGGTGGCGCTCACGCGCAACGTGCCGCGCAAGCGCGCCATGGAGATGCTGCTGCTCGGCGAGATGATCGGCGCGCGCGAGGCGGCGGACTACGGGCTGGTCAACCGCGTCGTGGCCGAGGGCGGGGCGCTCGACGGCGCGCTCGCGCTTGGCCGCACGATTGCGAGCAAATCTCCGGCGACGATACGGATCGGCAAGGAAGCCTACTACGCCCAGATCGAGAAGCCGGTCGCCGAGGCCTATGCCTATGCGAGCGATGTGATGGTGCGGAACATGATGCACCGCGATGCCGAGGAAGGCATCGGCGCATTCATCGAGAAGCGCCCGCCCGCCTGGAAGGGCGATTGAAAATGATACCGCAGCGGATGACGCTGGTGACACTCGGCGTTGCCGATGTGGCGGGCTCGCGCCCCCTCTACCAGGG